>Ga0136631_10000062_pt1 | contig 27777 bp, 37 predicted proteins | sample AntDrymUQ6012206_2_FD_104655 | JGI IMG/M metagenome (GOLD analysis project Ga0136631, IMG submission 104655) | Polar desert sand microbial communities from Dry Valleys, Antarctica - metaG UQ601 (22.06) | ecosystem: Environmental > Terrestrial > Soil > Desert | place: Antarctica: Dry Valley... | reverse complement strand
CGGGAGGAAAGCTGTCGGTCGCCCTTGTCCCTCTACCCGAGCCCGGGGCGCACGGACAAGAGAGCGTGCAGCTCAACGTGCAGCTCAATGCAGGACTCGAGGCCAAGCCTCTCGCCAAGGTTGCCTCCGGTGGCGAGCTCTCGCGTCTCATGCTGGCCCTGAAGGTGGTCCTGGTGAAGCACGACGCCATCGCCACACTGGTCTTCGACGAGGTTGACCAGGGGATCGGCGGAGAAACCGGGGCCCAAGTGGGCGCGGCGCTCGCCGAGGTGGCGGAGCGACACCAGGTGCTGGTGATTACCCATCTGCCACAGATCGCTGCCCGGGCGGACGGGCACCTGGTGGTGTCGAAGCAGGCGCGTGCCGGGATCGCCACCAGCGACGTCCAGGTGATGCATGGTGAGGACCGGGTCAACGAGATCGCACGCATGCTGGGAGACACGGAGGGGGATGCGGCCCGTCGGCACGCGCAGGCGTTGTTGCGGAAGGAACGGGTTGCTCGGCGATAGGTCTCCTCATCCCGAGCAAGGCGAGGGACCTGGCCCGAGGATCCGGAACGGCGCGTCGATTTGGGGAGCGCGCAGTAGGTCCCTCGGCGCTACGCGCCTCGGGATGAGGAGCGGGTGGCTACGACGGTGCTACCACAACCCGAAATACATCTTCAAGCTGGCCTGGACCCGGTGCGTATTAGGCACCAGGCCTTTCTTCGATCGTAGCACCCGCTCGTAGCTCCAACTCGCATCCACCGGCAGTCCTGAGCCTCCGGGCCGGAACCTTCCAGGGTTGGAGTAGGTGAGGCCCCCTGACAGCAGCGTCGCGTTGGCGGCCGTTCCCTCGGCAAGTACGCTCGGGTCTATACCCGGCAGCGCCTCCGCGGGCGATGCATACGTGACCTGGTCCGCGGTCCGGTTCCAGTATTGTATGCCGGCCTGCAATGCGAGCGTACGGGCGAGACGGTAAAACGGCCGCACATCGATCGAGATGATATCGCCCGGATTTCGCCGCACCAGCGCCGCCAGTTCTGGTCCGACGAACGGCTGGCTGGGTGGCGCGACTCGCGCAGGGACATTGGAGGGCAGCTGCCGCACGTAGGTCCCCGCGAGGCGCGCCCCGAAGGCGCCGGCGCCGAAGTCGGTGACCAGGTCGACCTGGATATCCGTCTGCCCATCACCGGTGCCGATGTCGAGTGGTCGATCGGGCTGCTCGCGGATTCCGGTGGGGAACCGCACCAGCCCCGACAGGGCGGCGCGGAACCCGCCGCGCCGGCGGCCACGATCCCACCGATCGACCAGCGTGAGCGCCGCGCCGGCTTCCGCATCGCCCCGGAAAGTGACCCGGGACTCCCCGACCCGAAGAGCCAGCGGACCCGAGAGCAGCTGCCTCAGTCCATCGTCCCCCAGCGGGTCCGCCGGAAGCACCGGGTCTGCGGCGAAGCCGGGCACGCTCAGACTGGAGGCGAGGGTATTCTGCAGTCCCTCGATGCGGGTCAGAACTGCTGCACCGGTTCCGCTGGTTGCAGTGGGAACCACCGGCGACGCCGTTGCGGGATCCGCCAGCAGTCCGAACAGGTCCGACCGCAACGCGGTGCCTTCGGCCAGCGTCGCCTCGGCCAGGGCTCGCTGCGCCGGATCCGCGTTGTAGTCGCCGGCGGCGAGCTTACTGCTCAAGGTGGACAGTGCCGCATCGAATTGCTGAAAGAAGGGGAGCTGGCCGGTCTCGCCGGGATTGAGGCCGGCGTCGGCAGTGGCGGGGTTGAGTGCAAGTGTGGACTGCACCCTGGTGCGCACCAGTGGAATGCGTCCGAAGATTGTGATCCGGTTGGTAAGGCCGAGTCCCAGGCCAAACGTTCCCTTGCCGACATCGGCCAGCACGTCGCTGGTTAACGCGCCTAGATTGAGCCGGTAGCCCGGGTTGCCTATCGCCCGGCCAATTCGGGCGTCGGCATCAGCCAGGCTCTGGATCCGGTCGCTGCCCAGAGCCGGACTGCTGAGGTCGGCCCCATAGCCTTCGCGCACACCGTCCCGGAACCGCCGGTCGAAGGTCTCGAGTGACCCGCCGAGCTCGATTCGGACCGTGCCCCCCGGCACACCGACGGGAGGAAGCTGCGCCCACAACCGCGGCGGCATCACCAGGCAGGCGATAATTCCAAGGCGGCGCACACAATGCCCCACAGTACCTCCCCAGAGAAGCCATTCAACTCGACACGCCTGTCGCCGGCGAGGTTGGCAACTTCGCTGTTTAAGTCGACCTTTGCTACCCGGCCCACGGTCGTGGCTTCCGCGCCCGGGCGGGTGAATCTGATCGGGGAGCACACCGATTATAACGGCGGCCCGGTCCTGCCGGTGGCGCTGGAGCGGCGGACCGCCGTGGCCGCCCGCGCGGCCCAACGCTGGGCCTTCCTGTCTGACGCCGACGGGGAGCTCCACGGGATCGATATCGACGCACCGCCGCGAGCCGCCTGGACCGACTATGTCGTGGGCGTGGTGCGAGAGCTCAGGTCGTTGGGGGCCGCGCCGCCAGGAGCGGAGCTGGCGCTGAGCACCAACCTCCCGTTGGGCGCCGGTCTCTCATCCTCCGCCGCGTTGACCGTGGCGACTGCCAAAGCTCTGAGCCTGCTGGCCGGGAAGCGACTCTCGGCAGAGGCGCTGGTCGAGGTGGCGTTCCGCGCGGAGTATCACCAGGTGGGCGTTCGCTGCGGCAGAATGGATCAGACCATCTCGACGCACGCAAAGAGGGGCTCCGCGCTTTTCTTCGATACGGCAAGCGGCCTGCTGCACCCGGTTCCATTTCCCGGCCGGCTGTGGATCATTGAGACCGGCGTGTCCCACCGGCTCACCGGTGGCGCGCTCAACGAGCGGCGGCGTGAGTGCGAAGAAGCGCTGGCATTCTGTCGCGACTGGCGTCCCGGACTCGCGCACTTGGCGCAGCTGTCTCCAGGCGACCTGCCGGAAGTCGGGCGCCGGCTGCCGCCGCCCCTGGTACCTCGGGTGCGGCACGTGGTGACGGAGACGGCCCGCACCCGAGGTGCCGCGGACGCTCTAGCCGCCGGCGATCTGGCCATGCTGGGCCGGCTACTGGTCCAGGGACACGAGTCGCTGCGAGTGGATTATGAGTCCACCATACCGGAGGCAGATTTCATTGTGACTTCGGCGGTCGAGCACGGTGCATTCGGTGCCAGACTCACTGGGGCAGGCTGGGGTGGAGCAGTCGTGGTGCTGGCGCCGGCGGATCGGGAGGCCAGGGTCGTGGCCGAGGTCGGAGGCGATTTTCAGCGGCGGTACCAGCGGCTGCCGGTCACCTGGAGCACGCGTGCGGGGCGCGGTGTCCGACGGGAGACGATTCCGGAGTAAGACGGTATATTTGCTCACCCCACGGCCCGGGTGGCGAAATGGCAGACGCAAAGGACTTAAAATCCTTTGGGGGAAACCCCGTGCGGGTTCGAGTCCCGCCCCGGGCACTTTGCAGCACACTGACCAGCTTTCCGGTCAGTCCCGCCGTTTGCGACGCACAAGCAATTCCATGATGCACTGAGCCGGTGGTGTGAGAATCCAAAGAATGATCGCGAGGCACCGGCCGAGTCGTTGTCCCATAGTGGCCGCCTGTCCAGGCCGCGAGGGTACGGTCTAGCCCACTGTGCAATGGGACCCGGGAACATCCCATTACTTGGGAGGCGTCCTCTGCCCATTGCCTTGGGCGTGACTGAGCAACTTGGCGGTTTTTACTCCGAGTGGCGGAGGGCATCGTACACGTCGAGAGACATGCTGAGGTCGCGCCTGAGCTCCACCTCCCCACTCAGCAGCGCGGCCCAGGTAATCTCGTGGCCCTTGCGGCCGCCCTTGGGGACGACCTTGACTCCCTCCGGACCGACGCTCACAGTGTAGAGCTTCCCATCGAGCTCCAGCTCGCGCCTGATGTCTTGTTGAGACGGGTGGCCGTACGACGCTCTATGATTACTGCGGGGGTATCGACCAGGCGATCTCGTCGCCGGTGTGGACGCCGAACACCTCGTTGATAACTGGCTCTCCGCCTCTCCGGGCCGGCCGCGCCTCAAAGCGGATGGTGCTGGCCCCCGCCGTCACGGTCGAGGGGAGGGCAAACACGGGCGGTGATTCCGGACACTACTTCGTGGCTGGCCTCGTTGTCTGGATCGAGGTCGAGCTGGTCTGAGTTTCGGAGAGGCTCCCACTAGTGGCTGCGCTCGATCTCGACAGCCGAGTCCGGCTGGAGGTCTATCGTCATTTCGTTCGGTTCGGCCTCGCTCCCACCGCGGGGGACCTAGGCGACGAGCTGGGCGCGTCCCCCTCCGCAATAGCGGACAGCTTCGAACGCCTCGCCGCCGCCCACGTCCTGGTGCTGGACCCGGCCACCCGTGGTCTCTGGATGGCCATGCCCTTCTCAGCGGTTCCGACCTCTTTTCGGGTTACCACACCGAGTGGTGAGTGGTGGGCCAACTGTGCCTGGGACGCCCTGGGGATTTCGGCCATGCTCCAGGCGCCGGCCGAGATCACGGCCACCTGTGCCGGCTGCGGTGACCCGCCTCCTGTCCGAACGACGGGCGGTGCACTTTCGGCGGGGACGGGGGTAGTGCATTTTGCCGTCCCAGCGGCATCATGGTGGGATGATATCGGTTTTACCTGAGCGACGATTCTGCTCTTCCGGTCGGAGGAGGATGTGGCTCGCTGGTGTGAAGAACGCGGCCGAGCCGTTGGCGCGGTGGTGTCGCTCCCGACCGCATGGGCGCTGGCTCAAGCCTGGTATTCCGATCGGCTCGAGCCGGCATGGCGCCGCCGGACGGCCCAGGAGGCCCAGGCGGTGTTCAGCGGTCTTGGCCTCACCGATCGGTTCTGGCGTCTGCCTTCCCCCGCGTCACCCGCGGACTCGTGAGGGCGCCGATGCAGCCGGATGACACGATCGTGCTTCAGACCGACCGGTTGAGCCTGCGACGGATGTCGCTGGACGACGCCGGGTTCATCGTCGAGCTGCTGAACGACCCCGCATTCCTGCGATTCATTGGCGACAAAGGGGTGCGCAATTCTGAGGACGCACGCCGGTACATCGTGACCGGACCGATGGACAGCTATCAGCGGCATGGCTTCGGCTTGTGGCTCGTCGAGCTCAAGGGCTCGAATCGCCCCATCGGGATCTGCGGCCTGCTGAAACGTGAAAGCCTGGCTGATGTCGATCTTGGCTTCGCCTTCCTTCCGCAGTACCGGTCGAAAGGATACGCCTATGAATCGGCCGCCGCCGTCATGGATCACGCGAGAACGCACCTTGGTCTGCGGCGCGTTGTGGCCATTTCCAATGCTGACAACACCGGCTCCCATCGAGTCCTGGAGAAAATCGGCATGGGCTTCGACCGGATGATCCGCCTGTCCGCTGAGGGACCCGAGATCTGGCTCATGGCCTCAGACCTCACCGGTAGGTCCGCTCCTCCACCGAAGCCCGGCTCATCAGCTTGTTGAAGGTGCTGAGCTTTCGTCGACTGTCCCGTGTCGGAAGCCCTTACTCGTCGCCCTTCTGCAGCTGGCTGCCGCTGGATAACTTTTTTGCCCCGCCTCCAGGTGTGATCCTGCCACCGTGGCCGGAATGAGAGGTCCCAATGCACTTCTTACTGTTCTATGACTACGTCCCCGATTATCTGACCCGGCGCCAGTTGCACCGCCTGGCCCATTTCGAGTACGCCCGTCCCTTCATCGAGCGGGGCGAGCTGGTGCTGGGCGGCGCCCTGGCCGATCCGGCGGACACCGGGGTGTTGCTGTTCCGGGGGGAAACGCCGGAGGTGGCCCGCACCTTTGCGGTCGCGGATCCCTACGTACAGCGCGGTCTCGTTACGAGCTGGCGGGTGCGACCATGGATGACCGTGATGGGGCCGACAGCCGAGTCACCATTGCCGTGATTGGAGGCTGAATGCTGGAGGCCATTCGCCGGTTCGTTGAGGACCGCCTGGGATCCGGCTCCAGGGAGGTTCCGGGGAAGGCGCCACCCAGCACGGTGCAGCTGGCCGCCTGTGCGCTCCTGCTCGAGCTCGCTCACGCCGACAACGAATTCAGTGCCGACGAGCGGCACCACATTGAAGGCACTCTTCAGCGCTATTTCGGTCTCGATGAGGCATCGGGCGCGGAGATCATTCGCCTGGCCGAGACGGCACGTTCGGAATCGCTGGATCACTTCCAGTTCACCCGGCTGATTGCCGCCGAGTATTCCCTCGCCCAAAAGATGGTGCTGGCCGAAGTGATGTGGGGGGTGATCCTGGCCGATGGGCGGCTTACCGACCACGAAACCCATCTAGTTCGGAAGATGGCGAGCCTGATACAGCTCGACTCTGCGCACCTGGCCGAGGCACGGCGGCTGGCGGCCGGGTGAGTTCTGGAGCCGATTTGCGACATCCTGCGGGCAGGGTATGTCGCATTTCCGTTACCACATCGCTTAGTTGCCCCATCCCCAGACGTACGGCCATTCCCAGGAGGCCTCATGAGAGCGCTATTTTTGCTCCTCGTCATCGGCGCGGTCCTCGGCGGCGCATCTTACGCCGGCGCCCGCTTCACCGGGGGGAGGCTGGTGGGTCCCACTCCCACGACACTAGGACCCCTCACCACTCGGTTCGCCTTTAGCGGCGTTCCCAACCTCCCGGCCAAGCCGCGCGCCTGGGTGCTGGCGTACCCGAACGCCACCGGGTTTGGTCGGGGCGGAGCGGAGATCTACGTGAGCGTTACCGGGGATCTGCTCGGCACCCGGCCCAAGGACCTGGGCGCACGACTGGAGGCGCTGCAGCCCGTGGAGCCTTGAGTTGCGCGGTGCTTCGAGTCCGTCCGGCCACTGGGACCGATGTCCCGGAAATCGAGGAGCTGATCGCGCGGTCGGCCCGCGCCCTCAGTGAGGGGTATTACACGCCCGCGCAGGTCGAGAGCCTCCTTCGTTTCGTGTTCGGCACCGACACCCAGCTGATCGATGATGGGACCTATTTCGTCGCGGAGCGCGACGCCCACTTGGTAGGAGCGGGTGGCTGGAGCCGGCGGCGGACCCTGTTCGGCGGCGACCGGATGAAGGATCTCGAGGATCCGCTGCTCGATCCGCACGCCGAACCGGCCCGAATCCGGGCTTTCTTCGTGGATCCTGGCGCGGCGCGCCAGGGAGTAGCACGGCGGCTGTTTGATGAGTGCCGCCGCGCCGCGGCGGCTGCGGAGTTCAGCACTCTAACCCTGGTGGCGACGCTCCCCGGGGAACCGCTGTATCAGGCGCTCGGTTTCCAGGTGACCGAGCGTTTTCAGCTAAACCTTCCCGACGGGGTCGAGGTCCCGGTAGCGCGCATGAGTCGCGGTGTCATCTGACAGTATAGCCCGAGGGCAAGCTTGAAAATCTGGGTGGATGCGGATGCCGCGCCGCGGGAGGTAAAGGAGCTGGTGTTTCGCGCCGCGAAGCGGCTCCAGGTGGAGACGATCCTGGTTGCCAACCAACGCCTCCAGCCTCCGGCGGGAAACCCGCTGGTCACCGCCGTTCGCGTGGACGGTGGGCCTGATGTTGCCGACCAGTACATCGCCGAGCACGCCGAGCTGGGCGATCTGGTGGTTACTCAGGACATTCCCCTCGCCGCCCTCCTGGTGCCCAGGCAAATAGTGGTACTCGATCCTCGGGGGGAGGAGCATACGGCGGAGACCATAGGGGAGCGGCTTTCCATCCGGGACTTCATGGATCGAGTTCGGCTTGCAGGGGGGGTAACCGGAGGTCCGCCGCCCTTTGATGCCAGAGCCAGGCAGGCGTTTGCGGGCGCCCTGGACCGGGCCCTGACCCGCCTCCTCAGAGGCCGTTGAGCTACGTGCATCGCCCGACATGGCAGCGAGTTGTGCCGACGCACTGCTATAAGGGCGTCCATGAGGTTAAGTTTCATCTGCTTCTGCTTCACCTGATGTGCCAGCCCCCTCTCTGGTAGGACCTCATGCCCAAAAAGAAACCGGCTCAGCCAGGCTCGACGCCGTCTACCGCGATACACCCCTTGGCCCAACGCGTTCAGGCGCGTGTGGCCGAAGTCGGCCTGGCGCTCGATCAGCGGGCCCGCGCCTCGCGTCCTCGCGCCAAACGCGCCAAGCCCCCGAAGGCGGAGGGGAAGCCCACGAAAACAGCGCTCCTGGCGGGTTCAGCGACGCAACCCGCGGCCCCCACGCGCGAGGCCAGCTCGCTCCGGCGCGTGTTCAACGAGCTGGCAATAACCCACCGGCAATTTCGTCTCCGGAGCGGGCAGCACGCCTCGCCGGAGCTGCGGGATGCCGCGCGAGTGTTCAAGGAGGCCCCAAGCTTTCCCTCGCTGGTTTTGGTTGCGGCCTTCCTCGAGGAAGACGGCCTGCTCGAGTGGTAACTGACTAGCAAGCAGTCGCTCACCACGCTGGCCTCTCTAGCGTCCGGCCGCCGGTCGGCCGGGCTACCCCACTCGGAGCACTCTTGCCAAAGCGCAATTACGGATTCGAGAAGCGGCAAAAGGAACTGGCCAAGCAGCGCCAGAAGGAAGAGAAGAAACAACGTAAGCTGGAGCGTTCTAAGGAGCCCTTGGCTGAGGAACTGGTGGAAAACGCCGCGCCAGACGGTACCACGCTCGAGGAGTAGTGATATACCCGGAGGAGTCCCCTTCCGACGTTCGGGGCTCTCTTCCTCTCACTCAGAAGGCAGGTTTCTGATGCAGTCCCAGAAAGCATTGATCGAGCGCACCAACCGGCAGGCGCTGAAACAGGTAGAAGTGCGGGTCACTATCACCGATTCGAGCTCCGGCCACCAGTCGTGGCGGGGAGAATTCATGTCTCGCACCTCGGACGGATTTCTCCCGAGCGAGCGGATCTGGCTGACCCTCGACAACGGGCAGCGAGGGATGGCCAACATCAGCGAGACTCATTTCAACAGTCGCACGCCCGACGCGACGCTGATCCAATTCATGGGTAAGGGTCCGCTGGCCTAGGCTCCTCCCTGGTCCGCACTACGTTCCGGCCACGCACACGCCCCCGCTCCACCCGGGCGTGCGCCCGTGGCGCCTGCTCGGATAACGTGCATCATGCCGCCTCGCCCCCTGACCCGACTGCGCAAGCTCTGCCTCGCGTTGCCCGAGGCGCACGAAGTCGAAGCCTGGGGGGAGCCGACCTTCCGGGTACGCAACAAGTTGTTCGCCATGTACGCAGCCGCCGGTAACCACCACGGCGCCGGCCGGCCGGCGGTCTGGTGCAAGGCCTCGCGGATGAATCAGTCAATGATGGTCGAGGCCGAGCCCGACCGTTTCTTCGTACCGCCGTATGTGGGACCGAGTGGCTGGATCGGCGTGTGGCTCGACGCGGCCGTGGCGTGGGGAGATCTGGACGACCTCCTGCGCGACGCCTATGTCCTGGTGGCCCCCAAGCGTCTCGGCGCCCTGGTGCTGCCGCGCTGACCTTGGCTATCCGCGTCGTCCGTCTCGGCACGCCTCGGGCGGAAGGCGAGGGGCTCCGTCTGGGAACGGTGCGGCGCCCGCCTCGCGGTATACGAAAAGAAGAGCTCAGCCGGCGCGACTACTTCGACGTGTGGGTTCCGGAGCTGGGTGCTACTGTGAGGATGAGTCCCCGGTGCCATCGATCGGTGCTGGGAGAGCTGCTTCGTAGCGCCGGGGCCGTGGTCGCTCCTGCGTCCATGCTCCGCTAGGCGTCGCCGTCGGTCGTTCATTGTTTGGCTGGTCGGTTGGATCAGGTCTTCGAGGAGCAACGCCTGGCTCTGCGGCTTCCGGCACTGGGCCGGAAGCCGCCAGAGCAGCAGGCCTCTACTGTTTACAGGAAGTCTTGACGTGTGCTCGCGCCTTGGTGGAGATCTCGGACATGGCGCTCTTGATATCGCTGCGGCCGAAATAGGTCGAGTTGTACATCCACTGATAGAACGCACAGGCATAGGACTGATTGAGCAGTGCGGTGCCGTAGCTTCGCAGCTCACTGGCGCTCATGGAATATTTGCCGCTGGTAACCCCGCGAATACCGCTGGAGCCGTTGCCGCCGTCGAGCACGTTCAGGCTCACCACCAATCCTAAACCTTTGGCCTTGGCGGCAGTCACTTCCGCGCTGACCCACCTGGTCGGATCACCCTTGACCGCTGTGTACTGTGCCCAGCCCGCGTCGAGGTAGGTGTAAGTGACCGGAGCGGCAGCCAGCCAGGTCGGCACCACGCGCACTATGGTTGGCATCGTCGGCCAGATCTGCTTGCTGTATTTGGCCATGGCTTCGACTGTCGACTGGGGAATGATCTTGCCTCCCCAGCGGTGCGCCATGTTGGGCTCATCGATCAGGTAGTGTCCAACGATGGTGCCATCGGTAATGTAGGGCGCGAGATTGACGGCCCTGAACCGGTCCACGACTGTCTTCCACTTGGTGAAGCTGAACGTGCCGTCGGCATTTTTCACGTGGCTCTGGGAGCCTCCGCTCAGCTTCAGCACCATCCTGCCTCCCTTCGCCTTGACCTCGACGATGACGGGCATCATGCCCGAGGTGGAGGCGACAGCCTGGGTCGTGCCGTTGAGCACGCTGCTGATGAGCGCGCTCGACATATTGAAGGTCCCGAAAACGATCCCGGAATGCTTGGAGGTATTGATGATGATGCCGTTGATTCCGGCTGAATCGGTCGGCGGCAGACTCGGATCAGGAGCCACGAGGGTGGAATCGAGGGGAGCTACCGTTGAATCCGCCGGGGTGGTCGTGCTATCGGCGGGCGCCGCACTTGAGTCGGCCGGGAGGGCCGATTCGGAGGAAGGTCCAACCCCGTCGCCGCTGCTGCACGCGGCGCCGATCAGCAGCAGGAGACCGCCCGCGATCGCGCGCAGGCCGGGTCTCAAGGATGGCGAAGTCAAAAGACCAGTCATGTGCGTTGCTTCCTCCCCTGGGGAGTATCGTCCGAAACCCATCGCTACACGAGCGCGCTACGGTCATGCGGCGGGGCCGAGACGGTAGCAGGCCGACCGGACTGGTCGAGTGCAACGGTGATTGTGGACCTCGAAAGAACCCGAGGTCAGCGATTGTAAGTTGGGTTACCCGTGCCGCTTACGGCCACGATCGCGATGGAATGGACGCCCGAATAACGCCATCTCGTGGAAGTTCTGCTCGCGGCTGACAATATACCCCCCCGGCCTACATCTGTCAACCCTGAGGGTTCGCGGTCAGGGGGCGGGCCGACCGTTGCCGCCATCGGTGAGGAACCGGGTGGTGCCTCCTTCGTCGCGTACCCAGTCGGTCAGGTACGATGCCGCCGCCACGTAGCAGGGAAGTCAACGGCGCGCCCGATGTTCCTGGCACCGTGGGTGAGAGAGTCCTCGGTCGCCGAACGTCACTGCATCCGGGGCTGGCCAGTGCTCGAAGGCCACGGCGGCGCCGCTGTCGGCGGCCAGCCGGGCGAACGCGAGATCGGCCGCGACGAAAGGTCCCCGGCTTCCGGGTTGTGGGTGGTTGCCTTGGTTCTCTTCGTGGTTGGCTGGATCTTCCAGTTCGTCGGCCATGCGATGGAGGGAAAGCCGCCCGAGTTCCTGCACGACTGGCGCTTCCTGTTGGTGGGTCTAAGGTGGTGGGTGGCGAAGTTACGAGGGCGTGCTTGAAGACTCCACGACGTAGGCTTCCATGGCGAAGTACTCCGCCAGTCCCAGCCGGTCGAGCTCCGCTGCCGTACCCTTGTTCCGCGCCTCCACCCGCTGCCAGAACTCCCGCTCGTCCGGTCCCGGAAACGGTGCGGTGTCCTTCTGAGACTGGTGTTTGAAGATCGCCTGGATCTTGAGCCGCAGCTCCTCCTGTGAGAGCGGTACCAGCCAGGTGGCCTCAGTGACGGGCCACTCCTGCCACGCCCCTCGATAGAGCCAGACTTCGGGCCGCTCGAGTCCACCGCCGACGGCCTGCTCGAGGGCCCGTTGCACCGCTTCCTTGCAGAGCCGGTGGGTCCCATGCGGGTCGGAGAGGTCGCCGGCAACGAAGACGAGCTCGGGACAGATCTCATCCAGCAGCGACCGGACGATGACCACGTCGTCCTCGCCGATCGGGTCTTTCCTGACCTTGCCGGTTCGGTAGAAGGGAAGGTCGAGGAAGCGGGCCGCTCGCTCATCGAGACCCAGGGTACGGATGCCGGCCACTGCCTCCGACTCTCGGATGATCCGTTTGGTGTCCTGGACCTCGGGAGTATCGACATCTCCCGCCTGCTTGCCGGCAAGAAACTGTTCGATCCGCGCACCCAGATCCCTGGCCCCCTCCTTTGACAGGCGCTGTTCCCGCGCCAGACGCCGCATGAAATCCATGTGGCGCCGAACGTCATGGTCGAAGACGGCCAGGTTTCCACTGGTCATGTAGGCGACCGTGATGTCATTGCCGTTGACCGCCAGCTTGTGCAGGATACCGCCCATCGAAATGACGTCGTCATCGGGATGGGGGGAGAAGCACAGGATGCGTTTCCCCCGGGGCAGCTTCGAGCGCCCCCGGATTTTGGAGCCGAGCGCGTTGAACACCTCACCATTGAGTGCGCCGGGGGAGCCGTAACGGGACACCAGCGCGGAAAGCCGGTGCTCGGCGTAGTCCCGCTGGGTCAGCTTGAGAATGGCCTTGCCGCTCTGGTGGGAAAGCCACACGACGGCTCGCACTACCAGGCTGCCGGTCCATTCCACCGGGCCCAGGAGCCAGGGCGTGGCTACCCGGGTGAGCGCCGCGGCGGCAGGCCCATCCAGGTAGAACGTGGTGTCGGGATGTTGCTGGAGGAACGTGGCGGCTACTTCGTGGTCGACCTCGCCCTCGACGGCTCGCCGAACGATGTCGGACTTATGCTCCCCGGTGGCGAGCATCAGGATTTCCCGGGCGTTGAAGATGGTCGCGACGCCCATCGTCATCGCCTCCCGTGGCACGTTCTCTTCGCCGAAGAAGTCCGCAGCGGTGTCCTTGCGGGTTACCAGATCGAGGGTCACCACCCGCGTCCGGCTTTCGGCGCCCGACCCCGGCTCGTTGAACCCGATATGGCCGGTGCGCCCGATTCCCAGGAGCTGGAGGTCGATCCCGCCGACCGCGGCTATCGCGTCCTCGTAGCGCCGGCACTCGGCCTCGACTTCGTCCCGCCGCACGTCACCGCGAGGGATGTGCACGCTGCCCGCCGGGATATCCAGCTGGGAAAACAGATTCTCCCACATGAACCGATGGTAGGAATGGATGCTCCCCGGGTCCATCGGGTAGTACTCGTCCAGATTGAAGGTGATGACGTCGGCGAAGCTGAGTCCTTCATCCCGATGCATGCGAATCAGCTCCCGGTACACCCCGATAGGGGTCGAGCCGGTCGCCAGGCCCAGCACCGGACGCTTCCCCGCAGCCCGGCGCTCCCGGATCACCTGGGCTATGCGGCGTGCCACCAGGCAGCCGATCTGGTCGTGGTCCTCCACGATGACGGTGCGGATGCGTTCCTGGCCGGAGCTGGTAGTCGTAGGAGGTGTTTTCATCTCTCAGAGTATCGGATTGCGCACCCGGCCCCTGCATGGGCCACAAGGCTCGTTCCTCTCCTTCCGCCCTTAAGGGTAGCTGCGGCGTACTATTGATAGCACCTTGGGAATCGGTTCGGGAGGAAGTCGCGGAAGCCCCCTCTGGAGGGGGCCGTTCCCCCAGCGACAGAACGAACGTAGAATGGAGCGGCTCCCAGGCTGCCTGAATCTCAGGCGACCACGACCAGCGAGGAAAAGTGAACAAGGAACCGGCGCTGCACACTGCCGAAGATGCTTCGCCCCGGGAGTTATGGGGGGCCAGTTGGAGACTGTTTCTCACCCTGGCCGCGCTGGGGCTTCTCGTGGTTCCGCTCATCAGGGAGCTCCCCCTGGGACAGAGCACTCGCACCGGCCTGCTGGCCTGGCTGTTGGTAGGGCTCGCCCTGTACTGGCTCTACGCCGGGATGGGATACCGGCCATTGTTACTGCTTCAGTTGATGCTCTTCTCGGCCGCGGCCGCCCTGCTCAGCACCAAGCTGCTTCTCGTGGTGATCGACATCAACCGGCTTGCCGTGCTCCGCTACATCGCGCGAGGACTGATCCTGGTGGGCGCGGGCTGTGCTACCGCCAATCTTGGAGCCATGCTGATCACTCTGTGGCGCCGCTCCCGGGGCGGCCCGGCCCTACCCGGCAGCCAGCACCGGTTTTGACCCATCGAGGCACATTATGACAAGGGTGCTGCCCGCGGGAGGGCGCTGGCTTCCCGTCTCGACGGCGCAAGATGGCATTCTTTGCCGTCATCCTCGCGCTGGAGCTCTGGCCGATGATCACCCTCATTGGCTGGCGCCGGCGAGTGGCGCGAGGCGAGCAGCCGGATAGCGCGGCGGCTCCGCTCCTTGCCCGCATCAGCTATGCCCAGGCGGGAATCGTCATCGTCATGGTCTTCCTTGCCGCGGCTATGGCTCGTGGATACGGGGTTTCCTCACCGTCTCACCAGCCCACACGATCCGGAGGGCAGCATGGCACAGCTGAACTCGTCCCGTCACCGCCGGGTTCGTGATCTGGGGTGCGTATGTCGGCGCGCGTCTCTACCGGGAGGCGGCATGAGGGCCTTGCCCCGCTGGTGCCACAGGGATTCTTTACGCCCACGGGAACCGGGACCCATCACGGCGACGGAGGGCTGATGGCGGAGCCAAGCTTTCTCGAGCAAGTAGCCACTCTGAACGGCACGCTCACCGAAGTCGAACAACGCCTGGCCCGAGGCCAGATCCCGGTCCAGGAGCTGGAAGACTTCAAGAGCGCGCTCGACGACGTGCGGCTGCGTCTCTGGGGCCTGCTGAGCGCCGCGGGCGGAGACGACTACAAGGGTTTTCAGGAGCGGTTCCGGATTCGCAGGGCTACGGAGATGAGCCGCGGGCTGGGTGGAGACCTGCGGACCGGTGCCATCAGTGGTCGGCACCGTGAGCTGGCCGGCCTCAAGGAGGCGGCGAACGAGCTCGCTCAGAGCATCGAGCAGGCACAGCGGCCGGCTTTCTAGCCACCGGGAATAATTCTGGAGGTGTGATGTCCAAGCGTGAAGATCAGCGGATAGCTGCGTTGGCCAAGAAGAACGCCGAGAAAGTGGTGCCCCCCAAGGCCGATCGCGCGCTGAAGTTCGACTCCACCCTGCGGCAGAAACCCACTGAAGAAGATGCCGAGACCAAGCGCCTGTTCAAGGACATGAAGCGCCGGGAGTTCTGAGCAGCGGCATGGCCGACCCACGGCCCCCGCGGCGGGTTGCGGCGCTTCTCATCTCTCTCCTCCTCCTCGGCGGAGCACTCCTACTCATCGGTCTCGCGGTCCGAAATTTCGCCCCTCTCACCCGGAAGTTGCTGCCGGGCCGGGGCGAAACGACGGTTACCCATGGTGTCGTGGTGGAGCGAATACGGGCGGTGGCGCAGCTCGTCACCAGCGAAACCACGGTGCGCGATGTCGTGGTCTACCAGAATCGGCGCCTCGGCTCCACCAAGCGATCTCTCGTCGTGGTCACCGGCAAAGTGATGGCCGGCATCGACCTAGATGCCGGGACCCAGGTGGATGTAGATGAGCGGGCGCGCCGGGTTCACGTGGTGCTTCCACCGGCCAAGGTGCTCGGGGTGGAGGTAACCCAGATGCGGACGTACGACGAGCGCAACGGGTTGTGGAATCCATTCCGTCCCGCCGACCGGGACACGATCTACTTCCTGGCCCGGGAACAGCTGGTCAGCGCCGCTGGGGAGCTCGGGGTCGCCGCGCACGCGGAAGAAAGTGCCCGTCGTCTGCTCGGGGCGTTGATCCACGCCGACGGCTACACCGTAGATGTCACCTTTGGTGCGGGGGCCGGGCCGGCAGTGCGGCGCGAAACCGACTGACGCCAGCCACCCGCACGACGATAGAGGATTTAGTGCCATTCAGCAGCCTGAAGCTTCACCCCGACCTCCTGAAGGGCATCAAGGAGCTCGGCTTTACCCGGCCCACCCCCATTCAGGAAGCCGCGATCCCTCCGGCCCTCGCCAGCCGGGACGTGCTCGCCTGCGCAATGACCGGCAGCGGCAAGACTGCCGCGTTTCTTCTACCTATTCTGCACAAGTTGATCAGCCGGCCTCGAGGCGTTACCCGGGCGCTGGTGCTCACGCCCACGCGCGAGCTCGCCGCCCAGATCGTGGAGGACCTTAACGACCTCGCCGTGCACACTCCGATCACCGGTGCCGCCATTTTCGGTGGTGTCGGGATGGGCCCGCAGGAGCACGCCTTCCGCAGCGGCGTGGACGTGCTGGTCGCCACTCCCGGACGGCTGCTGGATCACTTCCGGATGCCCTACGCCAAGCTGGCCGGAGTCGAACATCTGGTGCTGGATGAGGCCGACCGCATGCTGGATATGGGCTTCCTCCCCGACATCAGGCGGGTGCTCCGCCACCTCCCACAAAAGCGGCAGACACTGTTCTTCAGCGCCACCATGCCGGCCCCGATCCTCACGCTCACCCGCGAGTTGCTGCACAATCCCGAGTCGATCCAGCTCGACCGGAAGCCTGCACCGGCGGTGGGAATCACCCAGGCAGTCTACCCGGTGCCCCAGGAGCTCAAGTCCGCGCTGCTCGTCGCCTTGCTCCAGCGGGGCGAGATGCGGGAGGCGCTGGTTTTCACCCGGACCAAACACCGGGCGAACCGGCTGGCCGACTATCTGGCGCGCCATGGCATCAAGGCGGAGCGGATTCATGGCAACCGATCCCAGAGCCAACGAACCGAGGCGCTGGCCGGGTTCAAGAGCGGGAAGTACCGGGTACTGGTAGCCACCGATATCGCCGCGCGGGGCATCGACGTCGAGGCCCTCGGCCACGTAGTGAACTTCGACGTGCCCAAGGCGGCCGAGGATTACATTCACCGGGTCGGCCGGACCGCTCGCGCCGAGCTGACTGGCGACGCATTTACGCTGGTATCGCCCGACGAGGAGGCCGAGCTTCGGGGCATCGAGCGGGTAGTGGGGAAGCGACTGCCGAGAATCACGGTTCCGGACTTCGACTACACCGCCAGGCCGGAAGCGCGGTTTGAAGTGCCGCTGGCCGAACGGATAGCCGCCATCCGGGCAAAGAAGGCAGACGATCGTGCCCGGTCCAAGGCAAAGGAGGCACGCAAAGCCGCGCATGGTAGCCGGCCCCCTGAGCGCTCGCCATCCGCCCGACCTGGCCAGCGAGGTGGCCGGGGGCGGCCGAGGAATGGGGGCTCACCTCGTTGAGGACCAGGGAACAATGGATCAGGTGACGATCAACTACCAGGGAAAGCAAGTCACTGCTTCCCTGAGCGAGGGCCAGACCACGTCTGGCCAGGTGCTGCCGGGCGGCAGGGCTCCTGAGTGGCACATAACCATTGCCGGCACCGCTTTGACGAAGTTTCCGGCCACTGCCACAGACACCGAGGAACAGGTGCGGGAGCGCGTGCTTCGCTGGCTGCGGGACCATCCCGAAATGCTCGATCGCGATCAGATCGTGCTCGGAGGAGGGTGACCGCGATTAGATTACGGTCAGCGGGTCGTGGTCCGCTCCCAAACATATTCCAAGCGAGTCCTCCGTGAGCACGCATAAAGTCGAGCAGCGCCGCCTCAGTCATCGTGGCCGGGAATTTCACTTCGTCTCTTATGACGCCCAGATAGCCAACGAGCGCCGCGGCGTCGAAGCAGTCCCCCCCATGTGGTATCTGATGAACGAAGGTAAGCGCCGGCCCGTGTTACCCCACGTCCCCGGGCAGGAGTTGGTGGAGCTCGACGATGCGCTGCTTCGATGGGTAGATGAGCAGGTCTTCGGAGCCAAGGCCCCCCTTCTCCAGCGCCAGCGGAAGTAAAAGTGTTTGATGCGCTGGATCCCGACACCCCCGCGTTCTGGTTCCGGCTTGGCACGGCCATCCTCTGCGGTGGGATCATCGGTCTCGAGCGCCAGCTCAGAGGCAAGGCTGCGGGGATCCGCACCAGCATCCTCATCTGCATGGGTACCGCGCTGTTCGTCGCCCTCGGCGCGTCGTTCGAGGGCGAGCGGGTAGACCCGACCCGAGTGCTGGCACAGGTGGTCACCGGCATCGGATTTCTCGGTGGCGGCGTAATCCTGTCGCAGGACGGCTCGATCGTCGGGGTGACCTCTGCGGCGGTCATCTGGGTCCTTGCCGCCCTGGGCTCGATGATCGGGCTCGGCCATCTGAGCGCGGCCATCATCCTTACGCTCATCACCGTTGCCCTCCTGCTGGGCGTCGAGCTTCTCGAATCGGTCTTCCGCCGGCTCCGCCAGGGGGCGCACGAGCGCGAGATGTCAAAGATCGAGCTGGAAGACTGACGGCTGTCGAATGGGTCGCGCCGTCCTGCTCCTTCTGGCTCTGGCCGCCTGCGATCGCCCGGCGCGGACCGGCTCGCCCTCTCTGACTTCGGTTCGCGATTCCACCGACAGCGCCTTTGCCCAGGTTCAGGCTCGCGGCCACGTCGCCATGGGCGTCGATCAGTACACCTCCTACCATCGCTTCGAATCGCTGCCTGACGGCGGCCGCATCAGTCTGCAGCGCGATGCAGGAGACACCGCCGGCGTGGCCCAGATCAGATCACACATGCGAAGGATCAAAGCCGCATTCGCGCGGGGAGATTTTGCCCTTCCCGGTCTGGTCCACGCTCGGGACGTTCCCGGCGCGGCCGTAATGGCGGCTCGCCGGTCCCGAATCAGCTATGTGACCGACACACTGCCGGGCGGCGGCCAGCTGCGCCTCAGGACATCAGATCCGTCCGCCATCAACGCCATCCACCAGTTCCTCGAGTTTCAGCGACAGGATCACCGCTCGGCCGGCCACGGAGCGGGACATTGAGCTCGGGTCTCCTCCTGCAATCGGTTGCCGCGATTCTCGACCGCGATCTGCGTACGCTTCGGCGGGAAGTCGAGGCCTACCCCGACGACCGCGGGCTATGGCAGGTGGTGCCCGGCATTCCCAACGTGGCGGGTACCCTGGTGCTGCACCTGGCGGGGAATCTGCAACACTATATCGGCGCCCGCCTGGCCCAGACCGGGTACGTCAGGGACCGGCCGGCGGAGTTTGCCCGCCGCGATGTCCCGCGCTCGGAGCTCGTCCGCGATATCGAAGCCGCGCGCACCGCGGTGCGGGCCGCACTCTCCGGCGCCACGCAGCCTGATGTCATGGCCGAGTTTCCCGAGGCTATCAGCGGCTCGCGGGTGACCACCGGAGATTATCTGGTTCACCTGGTGACGCACTTCGCCTATCACCTGGGCCAGATCGATTACCATCGCCGGGTCGTGACGGGCAGCGCCTTCGCCGTGGACGCCGTCCGACCGTCGGAACTGAGCTCGGTGCGATGATCCTCTTCCTCCTGCTGGCTCTGGCCGCCGGCGTGCTCCTCCCCGTGCAGGCAGGGCTGAACGCCCAGCTGCGCTCGGCTCTGGGCTCACCCGTGGCTGCGGCGCTGATCTCATTCGTGGTCGGTACCGCTGGACTCGCGAGCATCGCCCTGCTGCTGCGGACGCCTCTACCGCTCGGGCGCGCCTGGGCCGTAACCACTCCCTGGCAGTGGGGCGGCGGCCTCATCGGGGCGGCCTACGTCCTGGCTGCCGTTGTACTCGCCCCCAGACTCGGCGCGGCCACTCTGATTGCGGCTGTGGTGGCGGGACAAATGCTGAGCTCCCTGGTGCTCGACCAGTATGGGCTGGTTGGCTTCCCCGTCCATTCGCTGACACCAATCCGTCTCATCGGGGCGGCCCTGGTGATCGCGGGCGTGATCCTGATTCAGCGATGAGGCTCTACTCCGGGGCAGGGAAGTGACCGTTAAGCGAGAAGCGTTAGTCCTGGTCGCCCTGGTTCTGGTGGTGGATGCTCTGTTTATCGCGGTGTATTTCGGAGCCGGGATCGAGCGGGCCTCGGATAGCGTCAAGATCGCCTTCACGGTGGTCTGGACCGCCATCAACCTGATAGTCGTAATCCGTGGCCTCAGCCGAATCCGGAGCGCGCGGGTGAATCGGCCCGACCGGTCCGCGTAGGTTGCGGGCAACTGGATCCCCCTCGCCTCTCGGCGCTACCTGGGAGGGAGAGGGCACCAACTTCGCGCTCTTCTCCCGGCATGCCACCCGGGTGGAGCTTTGCCTGTTTGCTCAGCCTGAGGATTCGGCCGAATCGGCGCGGGTCGAGCTGCAGCGCACCGAGGACATCTGGCACACATACCTGCCGGACGTACACCCTGGGCAGGCCTACGGGTACCGGGTGCACGGACCGCACACCCCCGCCCAGGGTCACCGCTTCAATCCCGCCAAGCTCCTTCTCGATCCCTACGCCAGAGCCATCAGCGGCAGCATGCGCTGGAGCGATGCCCTGTCCGGATTTCCGCTGCGAAGCAATGATCCCGACCGCGACCTGATTCCCGATCCCCAGGACAGCGCCGGTGCCATGCCGAAGGGCCTGGTCGTGGACCCGGCCTTTGCCTGGGGAGATGATGCGCCGCCGCGAACACCATGGGACAGAACCCTGATCTATGAAGCCCATGTCAAGGGTATGACCCAGCTTCACCCGGACATTCCGGAGGAGCTCCGGGGTACGTACCTGGCACTGGCCACTCCTCCCATCATCCGCCACCTGAAGAGTCTCGGCGTCACCGCGCTCGAGCTGCTGCCAGTTCATCACATCGCGGCCGAGCAGCGGCTGGCCGGGCAGGGACTCACCAATTACTGGGGATACAACTCGATTGGATTCTTTGCGCCGGATGGGCGGTACGCAACCAGCCGGGGCGCTCCGGGGCGCCAGGTGAGCGAGTTCAAGACCATGGTCAAGCAACTCCATCGGGAGGGCCTCGAAGTCCTGCTCGACGTGGTCTACAACCATACCGGTGAGGGGAGTCACCTCGGGCCCACGCTCTCGTTTCGAGGGATCGACAATGCCACCTACTACTGGCCCCACCCGGATACTCCGCGTCTCTACACCGATTTCACCGGGTGCGGCAACACCGTGGATGCCCGAAAGCCTCCGACGCTGAAGCTGCTGCTGGATAGCCTCCGGTACTGGGTCCAGGACATGCACGTGGACGGGTTCCGGTTTGATATCGCGCCGGTTCTAGGCCGGACCGACAAGGGTTTCAGCCCGGCCAGCGAATTCTTTTCACTTTTGCGACAGGATTCGGTTCTCGCGGGAGTCAAGCTCATCGCCGAGCCATGGGATCTGGGGCCCGACGGCTACCAGGTTGGGCGCTTTCCCGCGGGCTGGAGCGAGTGGAATGGCAAGTTCCGCGATACCCTGCGGCATTTCTGGCGGGGCGATACGGGGCAGGTGGGCAGTCTTGCCTCCCGCCTTGCCGGCAGCAGCGATCTCTACGAAGCCAGCGGGCGCCCCCCACAGGCGAGCATCAACTTCGTGACCTGTCATGATGGATTCACCCTTCAGGATCTGGTCAGCTACGAGAGAAAGTACAATGAGGCGAACGGGGAGGAGAATCGCGACGGCAGCAATCACAATATCAGCCGCAACTGGGGAGTAGAGGGGCCCACCGACGTGCTGCGCACGCTGCACATCCGAGAGCGGGTCAAGCGAAATCTTCTTGCCACCCTGGCGTTCTCGCAGGGGGTTCCCATGATCTCTCACGGCGATGAGATGGGCCGCACCCAGCGCGGCAACAACAACGCCTATTGTCAGGATAGCCCGCTCACCTGGATGGACTGGGTGCTCTCCCCGGAAAATCAGGAGCTTCTGGAGTTCACCCGAAAGGTGTTTGCCATTCGTTCGGCGACCCCGCTGCTGCGCCGCGGCACGTTCTTCCACTCGGGGAACGATCTCACCTGGTTAGGGCCCGATGGCCAGACCATGACCCAGGCCGAGTGGGAAGACTCGAGCAACCATCTGCTGGGAATGCTGATTCGAGGCGGCACCGGTGTTTCGGAGGGGGGCGCAGGCGCGATACTGCTGCTGCTGAACGGTGGGGGGCGGTCCAGGCCGTTTACGCTGCCCAGTCTGGACCGTCCAGGGACCTGGACCGAAGTGATCGATACCTCTGGCTCTCAGGCTCAGGCCACTGCAAGCCGGGTAACCCTGGTCCCGCACTCACTGATGCTGCTGCGGCACAACTGATCGCAGCGCTACCCGTCGGGTGCCTCGCCCCGCAAGGCACGCTGGATTTGCTCGGGGAAGTTCCGGATATCGATCGGCTTGGTGATGTAGCCGTCGAAACCAGCAGCGAGGGCGCGCTCGCGGTCTCCCGTCATCGCGTGAGCGGTCAGTGCGATCACGCGGGTGCCCGCACTCGGCGAGGACCTGATCTCCTGAAGCAGGGCGAAGCCGTCCTTCCCGGGCAGCTGAATGTCCATCAGCACCAGATCGGGTGTTCCCTGCAGGATGGCATCGAGCAGGCCTTCGCCCCCGGGGAGGCCGGTCACCTCGTGGCCCTTGAGCCCGAGGATCGTCCCAAACAGCTTCATGTTGTCCGGACTATCTTCCACGATCAGGATCTTCGCCATGCATGCTCCCGCTCCAATCGGGTGCCAAATCAGTACACTCTTTGCTGGCCCCGGGCAACGTGGGCAGTACCTTAGGATCTGAGCAGGTGCGCCCATCTTCTCTCGCGGTGATCGGCCTCGGCGCCATTGGGGGCTCGCTGGCCTGGCAGGCCCGTCTGGCGGGTGTCCAGCGCGTGGTCGGCTATTCGCCCGACCGGTCCGAGGGGATCCAGGCGCTGAAGGCTTCGGCGATTACCGATCTGGCGGATACTCCGCTCGACGCCGTTCGCGGCGCGGACCTGGTGGTGCTCGCGGTTCCGCCGAGCGCGACGCTGGAGCTGATTGTCCAGCTCGCTGGATCGCTCGAATCCGGCGCGGTTCTCACTGATGTGTGCAGCATCAAGGGTCCGGTAGTTCAGCAGGCCGTGACTGCGGGACTGGGAGACCGTTTCGCCGGCGGGCACCCGCTCGCTGGTACCCATGAGTCGGGATTCTCCTCCGCCAGGCCGGACCGCCTTCGCGGGTGCGTGGTGTATATCTGCGAGACTGGTACGGCAGGAGGTCACCGCGCGTCCGCGAGCATCGCCAGCTTCTGGCAATACACGATGCAGGCGTCTCCGGTCCTCATCAGCGCCGAGAAGCACGATCGCCAGTTGGCCTGGACCAGCCATTTGCCCCAAGCGGTAGCGTATGCGCTGGCCAGAAGCCTGGCCGACCATGGGCTTGCGGGCGTGTCCTATGGCACCGGCGCGAGAGATACCACCCGTCTGGCCGCCAGCAACCCCGACATGTGGGTGGACATTTTCCTCTACAACGAGCCAGCGGTCAGTGAGGCGCTGTCGCGAACTGAGGAACACCTGGCCGAGCTCAGGCGCCTTCTAGCCACTGGAGATGCGCCAGGGCTTCGGTCCTACCTCGCCGCCGCCCAGACCTTCCGCGAAGGGATCGACCGATGAGGGTCGCCGGCAGCGTGCGTGTCCCCGGTGACAAGAGTATCACCCATCGAGTGCTGCTCCTGGCGGCGCTGACCCGGGGCACGAGTCACATCGGAGGTGCCCTCACCTCCCTCGATGCTCGCTCGACAGCGCGGGTGCTCCGGCAGCTGGGGGCCGAGCTGTCACCGCTCCGACCGGGCGTGCCGGTTACGGTGCGCGGCGTCGGGAAATTCCGCCGCCCGGAAGGACCGCTCTTCTGTGGAAACTCGGGCACTACCACCCGGCTCCTGCTGGGCCTTCTATCCGCCCATCGGTTCTCGGCCACGCTGACCGGCGATCGCTCCCTCCGCCGCCGCCCCATGCGCCGGGTGACGGTCCCATTAGCCTCCATGGGAGCCCGATTCACTGAAGGAAACGGAGACGGTCTGCCTCTCACCGTAAAGGGAGAGCGGCTGCGGCCGATCAGCTACGAGATGCCGGTCTCGAGCGCGCAGATCAAGAGCGCAATTTTGCTGGCTGGGATGGCTGGAGAAGTCGATGTCGCGTTACGGGAGCCGCACGGCCGTTCCCGCGACCACACCGAGCGGTTGCTCCGGGCGTTCGGGTACGGTGTCGTGGAGGATGACGGGTGGATCCGGTTTACGCCCGGCGGTCATCTGGAGCCGTTCGATGTCCAGGTGCCCGGAGATCCTTCGTCCGCGGCGTTTCTGGTGGGGGCCGCCACCCTGGCTCAGGCCGGCGAACTCATGATCGCCGCGGTCGGGATCAACCCAACCCGAACCGGGTTCCTGGATGTCCTGCGACGGATGGGGGCCGCAATTCAGTTGGAGAACCGCACCGACAGCTTCGGAGAGCCGGTAGGGGACCTCGTCGTTCGTCCCGCATCACTACGGGGGACCGAGGTGTCGGCGGGAGAGATCCCGGGCCTGATCGATGAGATCCCCCTGCTCGCCGTGCTGGCTTCCCGGGCGCAGGGTACGACCACTTTCCGCCAGGTGGGAGAGCTCCGGGTGAAGGAAAGCGACCGGCTCGGACTCATTGCGGAAAATCTGAGGGCGGTCGGGGCAGAGGCGGAGGTAGCGGGCGACGATCTCGTGGTTATTGGAAGCGACCGTGTGCCCAAAGGCCGGGTGCGGACGGCGGCCGACCACCGGCTCGCCATGGCATTCGCGGTGCTAGGTACGGTGCAGGGAGCTCGAATCACAATTGACGATATGGCGTGTGCGGCTGTGAGCTTTCCCGGCTTTCCCGACACGCTGAAACGAATCAGCTCCCGTCGACGCGCCGACCCTGCCCCGCGAACCAGAGCATGAGACCGGTGCCACAGGTGGCCCCCGCCGCGCCGGCCAGGAAATCCCAGCGGTCACCCTCCCGGTAGGGGAGGAGCCACTGCACCAGCTCGATTGCCGCCGCGAACGTGAAGGCGGTGAGGAGTGCCCACCATACACCAGGTGCACGATCCACCTGAAAGAGCAGCGCGAACACCAGGAAAATGCCGAAATGGACCAGCTTGTCCAGGTGACTGGATTCCGCCAGATGAGTGGAGGGTACCGGCGCCAGAAATAGCAGTACCATGAGCGCCACGTAGCCCACGAAGATCTTGTGCCGCAAGGCGTATTCATCCCCTTTGAGTTGGTTCCCAGTGCCTGTTCAGCGCCAAAGGTAATGGGCTGCCTCCCAGCGCTGCTTCTCACCCGCCTGGCGCCGAGTTACTCTCAAGCGTGCCAATCGAGTCTCAGTTTTCCGGTGGTGTCATCGCTATCGACGGGCCGTCGGCCTCGGGCAAATCGAGCACTGCGCGGGCAGTCGCGGATGCCCTGGGATTCGCCCACCTCGACTCGGGCTCCTTGTACCGCGGGATGACCCTGGTCGGACTGCGGGAGCTGGCCCGGCACGGGATCCGGAGCGGCGACCCGGCTCGCCATCTGGCGCCGGAAACGCTCCTCCGGGCGGCTGAGGACCGCGGGTTGATGCTACAGCCGGACGGAGGGGGCTTCGCGGCCTACCTTGAGGGTGAGCCGGTGGATGAGGAGCTCAGGTCCGGGGAGGTCACTTCACGGGTCTCCGCCATCTCGGCCATCCCCGTGGTGCGCGAGTGGATCAACGCGCGTCTCCGAGCCATGGTGCGGGCAGGCCAGAATGTGGTGGTCGACGGGCGAGACATCGGTACGGTGGTATTTCCCCATGCCGACCTGAAGATCTTCTTGACGGCGTCACCGGAGGCGCGGGCAGGCCGGCGGCTCAGCCAGCGCGGCGACACCGTCCAGCCGGAAGGACTCGACGCCGAAGCCGCCGCCCTGGCGGCCCGGGACCGCGCCGACTCCACTCGCTCGGTGGCGCCGCTCCGGCCGTCCGAGGATGCCATTCACCTGGACACCACGGCCATGAACTTCGACGAGCAGGTCACCTTCATCGTCGAACGCGCGCGGACGATCTTTACTGGCTGACCAGGAGTTGTTCTTCGCTGCCCCGCCGCCCCGCCGCCCCGCTGTGCCCAACCGCATGCCGGACGTTGCCTTATAGTGCTTCCGGCGCTATCCTACTAGGCTCTCGTCGCTGGCACTTCCGCCGGCGCCGCGGTTACCCCTAACCTTCTGGCCCTTCTTCGAATGCTCGATCAACTCAACCCCTCCACCGACCAGTTCATCTCCCAGACCGGCCTGCGCGTTCGCCAGGATCTCTACGACGAAGACTACTCCGACGCTGACTACGAGCAGATGCTCTCGATGTACGAGGGCACCATGTCGCAGATCGTCGAGGGCGAAATCGTCAAGTCCAAGGTCCTCCGGGTCACCGACAACGCCGTAATCCTGGACGTCGGGTTCAAGTCTGAAGGGTCGGTGCCGCTGGATGAGTTCAAGGACCCGCACCTCCTGAAGGAGGGCGACGAGGTCGAGGTCTTCCTCGAGCATCTGGAGGACCAGGAAGGCGCCGTCGTCCTGTCGAAGAAGAAGGCCGACTTCATGCGGGTCTGGGAAAAGATCCGCGTGGCCCATGAGAGCGATGAGCCGGTGGAAGGCACCCTGGTCAAGAAGATCAAGGGCGGCGTAGTGGTGAACCTGATGGGTGTCGATGCGTTCCTCCCCGGCAGCCAGATCGCGCTCCGGCGGGTACCGAACATCGACGAGCTGCTGGGTCAGACCTACGAGTTCAAGATCATCAAGCTGAACAAGCGGCGCCGGAACATCGTGGTCAGCCGCCGGGTGATCCTGGAGAACGAGCGGGCCCACAAGCGCGAGCACCTGATGAAGGAGCTCGCCGTCGGTCAGGTGCGGAAGGGCGTGGTCAAGAACATCACCGACTTCGGCGCCTTCATCGATCTGGGCGGCGTGGACGGCCTCCTGCACATCACCGACATGTCCTATGGCCGGGTCTCCCACCCGACCGAGATGGTCACCATCGGCAAGGAAGTCGAAGTCAAGATCCTGGACATCGACTGGCAGCGGGAGCGCATCAGCCTCGGCATGAAGCAGCTGCAGTCCTATCCCTGGCAGAACGTGGCCGCCAAGTATCCGGTCGGCACCCGGGTGCAGGGCAAGGTGGTCTCGATCACCAACTACGGCGCCTTCGTCGAGATCGAGCCCGGCATCGAAGGCCTGGTCCACATCTCGGAGATGAGCTGGACCCGCAACGTCCGCCATCCGTCCAAGATCGTGAGCATCGGCGAGACCATCGAGGCCGTGGTGCTCAAGGTGGACGAGGCCGAGGAGAAGATCTCGCTCGGCATGAAGCAGACGGAGCAGGACCCCTGGATGGTGCTGCCGCTCAAATATCCCATCAGCACCCGCATCAACGGCAAGGTACGGAACCTCACCAGCTTCGGCGCCTTCGTTGAGATCGAGCCTGGCATCGACGGTCTGATCCATATCTCCGACATGTCCTGGACCAAGCGGGTACAGCATCCGTCCGAGGTGGTCAAGAAGGGCGACGCGGTAGATGTGGTGATCCTCAACATCGACGCCGAGAACAAGCGGATCTCGCTCGGGCTCAAGCAAGCCGAGGAAGACCCCTGGCTCAAGATCGGGGAGACCTATCCCATCGGGATGGAGCTTCGGGGCCGCGCTGTGCGCCTGATGGACAAGGGCGTAGTGGTGGACCTGGGCAACGATATCGAAGGGTTCGTGCCGATGTCCCAGCTGGGCGTGCCCAACATCGAGAACCCCGGCGATGCGGTGAAGGAAGGCCAGCCGGTCGACCTCAAGGTGCTCGAGGTGGACCCGATCCATCATCGCATCGTGCTTGCCGTCATCAACTATCCCGACGAGCCGATCATCCCGCCGGTCAAGCCTCCGGTGTACGAAGAGAGCGCGGCGACGGAGTAGGGGGGACAGCGGGACAGTTGTCAGCGGGACAGCGAGTCAGGAGAATGATGTCACCCTGAGTAGCGTCAGCGACGAGGGGGCCATAGCTCGATCGGGCTTCGGCCCCCTCGCTTCGCTCAGGGTGACAT
>Ga0136631_10000061_pt1 | contig 27981 bp, 29 predicted proteins | sample AntDrymUQ6012206_2_FD_104655 | JGI IMG/M metagenome (GOLD analysis project Ga0136631, IMG submission 104655) | Polar desert sand microbial communities from Dry Valleys, Antarctica - metaG UQ601 (22.06) | ecosystem: Environmental > Terrestrial > Soil > Desert | place: Antarctica: Dry Valley... | reverse complement strand
CAACAACGCCGACCCCACCCCATTCGTCTGGACTGCGACCGCCGACTCGATCCTCGAGAAGGTCCGCCGCGGACGCCTCGCCCTCGACGCAATCACCAACTAAAACCGAGACACTGCACTAGCTCAGGCCCCGATCGTTTCGCGCGCCTGCTCAAGGAACCGGCCGACGCCGGGATCGTCCTTGAACGGGGCGAGGTTCTGAGCGGTGTCGCGAATGGCTCGGTTGATGCGTGCGGAGTCTACGGTCGCTGCTGCAACGGTCGCCTGCCGTGCGACGGCTACCGCGTCATCAATCTCGCGTTGCTCGACGAGCACTTCAGCAAGTCGGATGAGGTAGAGAGCATGGTTTCGAGAGTAGGCAACAGGATCGTTCAGGGCGAGTGCGGCGCGTGCGGCGCTCTCGGCAGCTTTGGTGTCGCCAAGGATCTGCGCGACCCTGGTCTCGTTGCTGGCGAAGATCGCCGGTCCGTAGAAGTCAAGCCAGCTCGGATCATCGTCGTGGCGTGCCTGATCAGCTTGGTTGCGAGCGCGGCGTAGAGAGGCGTGGGCACTTCTGGCGTTCCCTTGACCGGCATGGCCTACGGCCTCACGAGCGAGCAGTGCCGACGTCAGGCGCGGGGTTGGGGCACGTTTAGCGGTGCTCTGAGCGGTTGTCGCGAGATCGACTACCTCTCTCGGGCGGTGTTGATCGGATGCCAGCACCGCCATGGACGACATCGTTACGACGCTGACCGAATCGGCATCTGCGAGGCGAGCCCAATGCATCGCCTCAAGCCACCAACGGCGAGCATCGTCGTTCTGCTCGCCATCGAATGCGAGCCAGCCTGCATGCTCGGCGGTTAGACCCGTGAGTTCGCGCAGTGCTCGCCCGGTCGTCTGGTCGTAGCTGGCGTACTCAACGAGGCTGCGTAGGCGACGAAAGGTGCGGGCGGTCACGGAGTAGACGGAGCCGGCGCCGTGAAGATCGTCCAGCTTGTAGAGGTGGACCACGGACTGCCGAAGGCGCGCAACGTCGGTGGTGCCCAACCGAGTCGGCGCGGGCAACGCCAGGGTCGCAGCGAAGCCCGCTGCGCCAGCAAGGAACTCGCGCCGGTTCACGTCCTCAGGATGGCCGTTCTCGCCCGGCAGCGCCAGTCGGAACCCGAGCTCTACGGGCGTGGCTCCGTAGAGCTCGCAGTACAAGCCCTGGTAGTAGGGGCTCGGCCGTCTGTCCCCGCTCTCGTGCTTGGACAGCGATGGTTGATCGAGGCCGGGTACGACACGATCGCCGCGCTCGCGAGCACGCTTGCGGATCGCGTCCACGACCTCGGCCTGCGTGAGCCCGAAGCGCTCGCGGTACTCGGTTAAGCGGATCGCTGGAACCCTGTCCCCCTCGCGGATGACCGATCCTACGGCGGGGCGTTCTCACCGGTCAACGGCGACATACATACCGACATAACAGCCAGCATCGCTACCGCTATTCAGATCCAGCCTCGTTCTCGGTTTGCTTGACGGGTGGTCGAGCAGCGTTACGTGTGGGTCGGGCCTATCGCGACGGTCGCCTCATCTGCTCCCGGGTGGGCGTGACCGTGATCTCAGACGTACGCCTCGGTCTCGTCCCGCGCGAGCGGCGTCGCCTCATCCGCGCGCGATTCACCGCGAGCATGGACCCCACCCTGCGTGACGAGCTGACCGCTGTCGTTCGCCGTCGAGGCGCGGCTGCTCGTCGCGCAGCCGAGCGCATGGAGCCAATCTCGATTGTGCTCGATGGCCCCGGCGACTCGCAGATCACCGGCCGTGTCCTGCCCCCTCAGGTGCGGTCCGGTGGTCTGCGAGAGATCGAGTTCGGTCTTCGCGAGCCGCGTTCATGAGCGACGAGCCTCGCCGCCTCACCAGCGACGAGATCCAGGCGCTCAGGTTCGCAGCGCATCGTCAGCTCACGCGGTGGGCCAACAAGCACGAGCTGCACCCGCGCCAGCAGGACCGGCGCGCCGCACTCGTGCGCGCCGTCCGCATCCTGGAAGACAAGGCATTCGGCGACGGCTGCGAACTACGCACAACAGACGACGAATAGGTGGGACGAGCCTGCAAACGCTGGGCTTTCCCGAAGTGCCCCCGCCAGGAATCGAACCTGGAACCTTCGGATTAAGAGTCCGCTGCTCTGCCAGTTGAGCTACAGGGGCGGGTGGAGCCGAGGATCCTAGCCAGTCGTCGTGGTCTGCTGACCCTGCGGCGAGGTCGCCTGCTTCTTCAGCCCGTCGAGCGCCGTGCGCAGCGGCTTGCGCTGGACCTCGGGGGCGAGGCTCACGGCGCGGTCGGCCGCGAGGTCGGCGACGCGGGTCTCGCCGGCGCGGTAGGCGAGCTCGGCCAGCTGGGCGAAGAGATTCGAGTTCGGCGGGCTCTCCGTCGCCGTGACGATCTCCTTCGCGCGCACGGCCTTGGTCAGCTCGTTGAGCGCGTTGGCCTCGTAGGCCTGCACCATGAACTTCGCCGCGCGGACGCTCGGCTGCTTGGGCTCGAGCGCCAGGTGACGCTCCCATGCCTGGCTTGCGAGGCGCAGGCGCCGCATGCCGCTGTCGGTGTAGCGACCGTCGGCCGCGATCTCGTCGATGCCCGCGCGCTGGAAGCGCAGCGACGCGAGCTGCGCCCACGCCTGCGGGTCGCGCGGGCGCGCCTTCGTCGCAGCGATCGCGTTGTCGATGCGCTTGTCGATCCCCTCCGTCGCGCTCTGGCTGCCCGAGTCGCCCGACAGCGCGTCGAAGAGGCCGCCGCTCTGCGAGCTGCCGATGCCGAACAGGACGAGGCCGCCACCCATGAGGATGGCGAGCGACAGGTAGATGGCTTGCACGGTACGGCGCCGGCCGCGTCCGCGCAGGTCGAACAACATCGGCGATCAGTCCTTTGGTTCGGGATCTTGCAGCTTAGGCGGATCGATGCCCGGGATGCTCAGGTCGTCCCAGTACTCGTCGTTGAGGACGTCCCCGCCGCCGTCGTCCCCGCCGCCGTCGTCCCCGTCATCGTCGGTCTTCTCGCCTCCGTCCTCGTCCTCGGCCTCGTCGTCGACCGGCTTGATGCGGTCGATCCAGCGCGCGAGCAGGATGCTCAGCTCGAAGAGCACGATGAGCGGAGCCATCGCGAGCGTCATCGTGACCGGATCGGGCGTCGGCGTGGCGACCGCCGCGAGGATCGCGATCCCGAGGATCACGTAGCCGCGGTTCTTCGCGAGCTGGCGCGGCGTGAAGATCCCCAGGCGCGTGATCGCCAGGACACCGACCGGGATCTGGAACAGCAGCCCCACCCCGGCGACGAACAGGACCGCGAACCTGAAGTAGTCCTTGGCCTGCAGCAGGATGTCGAACGAGTCGTCGTTGAAGTTCTGCAGGAACTGGACGGCCCGTTCGAGCACGACGAAGTAGCCGAACGCGACGCCGGCGATGAAGAGCACCGGCACCATGAGCATGAGCGGCAGCGCGACGTTGCGCTCGCGCGGGCTGAACGCGGGCAGGACGAACGCGTAGGCCTGGAAGAGCAGCATCGGCATCGCCAGCAGCAGCGCGGCGTAGAAGGCGATCGTGATCGTCGCCGTGAACGGCTCCGTGACGCCGAGCGTGACGAGGTTGCGCTGGGTGTTGCGCGGCAGCGCGGCAGCGGCCTGCGCGACCTGCCGGCTGGCCAGCGCGAGCTTGCCGGAGCTGCTGGCGATCGCGGCGCGCTGTGCCGCGCTGAGGTTGTCGGCCGTGCCCAGCGATCCGAACGTCCTCGCCGCCGAGTCCAGCGCGGGCGCCAGGGCGCGCAGCGCCTGGCCCTGCTCCTGCTGGAAGCGGGCGGCCTGCTCGAGTGGGTCCTTGCTCGACGTGCTCGGGTTCTGGAGGTTCTGGGTGTTGCGGACCGGCTTGGTGACGATGTCGAGGATCGCGTTGTTCTGCCAGAAGCAGAACCCGAAGGCCGCGACGAGCGTCACAAGCGAGATGACGAGCCGCTTGCGCAGCTCGGAGAGGTGGTCGACGAGGCTGAGCCGGTCCTCGTGACCGATCGGCCGCAGCGCGGTTCCCATGTGTCCGGCGGCCTGCGGGGCGCGGGTCAGCCGCGCGGGCTGCTGACGGCGTCGTCCGGCTTGGCCGGATCGTCAGAGCGGGCTGGGGTCAGCGGAGTGGGGTCGTCGTCCTTGCCGGTGATCGAATCCTTGAACTCGCGCATCCCGGTGCCGAGCGAGCGTCCGAGGTCGGGCAGGCGCTTGGGCCCGAAGATGACGAGGGCGATGACGAGCACGATGATCAGTTCGAGTGGACCGATGCCAAGCGGCATGGAGGCTCCTCGGGGTCGGGTACGGATGAGCGTAGCGCGACGCGCACTCACGGACGTCCTGTCGACCGCGCAAGAGAACGTTCAAGTTCCTTCGCCGCGTGCCGATGAGTGGGTCATGCAGGAGTTCGAACATAGTCCTCAGCCGGATCACAGGCAGTCCGTCCGCAAGGTGACGCTGCCCTCCGGCAAGACCATCGACGTCATCTCATTCGAGGAGCTCCCGACCAGCCCGGCCAGCCCGGCCAGCCCGGTCGACCTCCACGTCTGCCCCGACTGCCGCTCCGAGCTCGTCTATCCCGTCGCCTGGGAGGAGGCCGGCCGCACGAGCTGGGAGGTCAGCCTGCGCTGCCCCAACTGCGAATGGACCCTCACGAGCGTCTACGACGAGGACACGATTCAGCGCTTCGACGCGACGCTGGACTGCGGCACCGAGGCGCTCGTCGCCGACCTGCGCCAGCTCACGCGGGCGAACATGGAGTACGACGTCGAACGCTTCTCCGCCGCCCTCGGCGCCGGCCACGTCCTGCCCGAGGACTTCTAGCCGCACCCCACCGGCCGGCCTACGCCCGCCGGTCGACGACGGAGTCCGCGACGAGATCGAGCGCCAGCCGCTGCCCGTCCTCGAGCGCAAGCGCGAGCGCGGCCAGCTCGTCCTTGGCCTCGGCGACGATCGCCAGCGCGTGCGCGGTCGCCTCGGCGGGCGCGCCGGTCGCCTCGATGCGCTCGCACAGCTCGCTCGCCTGCTCGGGGGTGGCGATCGTCCGCAGATCGATGGCGGCGAGCTCGGGATCCCGCTCGCGGGCGAGGATGAGCGGAAGCGTCACGGTCCCGTCGAGCAGGTCGGTCCCGCGGTGCTTGCCGGTCCGCGCCGCGTCGCCCAAGACGTCGAGGACGTCGTCGAGGAGCTGGAAGGCCAGGCCGATGCGCCGACCGAACGCGCCGAGCGCCGCGACGATGCTCGCGTCGGCCGCCGCCGCCAGCGCGCCGAGCTCGCACGAGGCTCCGAAGAGCCGCGCCGTCTTGAGCTCGCAGCGCTCCAGGTAGCGCTCGACGGCGACCGCGGCATTCCAGGCATCCTCGCGCTGGAGCAGCTCGCCCTCGGCCAGCGCGCAGCCCGCCTGCGAGAGCGTGCGCACCGCCGCCAGCGAGCCGGTCGCGACGAGCTCGGTGAACGCGCGTGAGAACAGCAGGTCACCGGTCGCCACCGCGAGCTCGCGGCCGCCCTGCGCCCAGACCGTCGGCAGGCCGCGGCGCAGCGGCGCTGCGTCGAGCACGTCGTCGTGGACGAGGGTCGCGCTGTGGACGAGCTCGACGGCCGTCGCGGCGGCGACGAGGTCGTCGGTGCAGGCGGCGTCGGGGCCGGCCGCGAGCAGCACGAGCAGCGGACGCAGGCGCTTGCCGCCGGCGGCGATCGTCGAGCCCGCGTGCTCGGCGAGGATCGGCCCGTGGCCGGCCGCGAGCACCGCGAGGCGCTCCTCGACGCGAGCGAGCAGGAGCGGGACGTGCGGCCCGGCGGCCTGGACGATCGCCTCGACGCTCGCGGCCACGCTCGTCATCGCGCCTGCGCCGGCTTCGTCCTGCGCGTCCCGGAGTGCAGCGCGATGATGCCTCCGGCGGTGAGGATGTAGCGGACGTCCAGCCCGCAGCGGTCCATCCGCGCCGCCAGCTCGTGCGGTCCGGGAAAGCGCTTGACGGAGTTCGGGAGGTAGCTGTAGGCCTCCGAGTCGCCCGCGAGACGGCCGATGACCGGTATGAGCCGGTCGAACCACAGGCCGTAGAACGTCGAGAGCGGCGGCCGCGTCGGGGTCGTGATCTCGAGCACGACGACGCGCCCGCCCGGACGTACGACGCGTGCCATCTCGGCCAGGCCGCGGTCGAGGTCGGAGAAGTTGCGCGCTCCGAAGCCGACGGTCGCCGCGGCGAACTCGCCGTCAGCGTAGGGCAGCTCGAGCGCGTTGCCCCACTCGAACGTCACCGGGGCGGCCGCGTCCGCCGTCTTCGCCCGCGCCCGGGCGAGCATCTCCTCGGAGAAGTCCGAGCCCACGACCGCGCCGGCGGGCCCGACCCGGCGCGCGAGCTCGAGCGCGAGATCGCCGGTGCCGGTCGCGACGTCGAGGACGCGATCGCCGGGGCCGACGCCGGCGAGGTCGGCCGCGCGTCGGCGCCACTCGTGGTGCAGTCCGGCCGTCATGACCGAGTTCATGACGTCGTAGAGGCCGGCGATGCGGTCGAACATCGCCCGCACCTGCGGCTCCTGCAGGGTCCCCTGGTCGGTCGTGGTCATCTCGGCGCGGGACACCGAAGGCGGACGCAGCGCGCGCGCCGGCGCAGGACCGCCGCTGCTCTCACTTCAGCTGCGCGAGGAACTCGACGACCGCCGTGCGCTTCTCGGGGGGCAGGGAGCTGTAGGAGGGCATCGGCGCCGTCGGGTTTTCGAGCGTTCGATCGATCGCCTGGCGCGCGAGGCGACTACCGATCGTCGTGAGGTCCGGCCCGATCGTGCCGCCGTTCTCGCCGATCTTGTGGCAGGCCAGGCAGCCCGACTGCGCGACCACCTGCCGTCCGGCCTCGAAGGTGCGCAACTTCTCGCCGCCGGCTGCCACGACGCCGGGCGGCGTCGCCATGTCGATCTGGTTCGGCGAACCGGCGTTCGCTCCCTCGTACGTGAGAAACGCCATCGCCGCGATCGTGAAGAAGGCGGTCGCCATCGCGATCGGCCGGCGCTCGGGCCGGCGCTCGGGGCTGCGGTCGTAGAACGGCAGGAGGAGCAGGAGGATCATGCAGACCGTTGGGACGCCGAGCGCCGCAAGCGGCGTGAGCGACGGCGGCTTGATGACCCGCAGGACCTCGAAGAGGAAGAAGAAGTACCACTCCGGCCGCGGCGTGTACGTCGTCGTCGTCGGATCGACCTTCGGGCCCAGCTCGGCGCCGAGGACGAGCGCCATCACGATGATCGACGCCATGACGACGACTGCCATGATCGAGTCCTTGGCGACCGCGTAGGGGAAGAACGGCTTCCCCCGCGACTTCAGGATCGAGTACTCGCGGAGGTAGGCCTCCTTCTCGCGCTGGTTCACGACGCTACGCCTCGTCCCGGCGCAGCTCGGGGCTGATGTCGGCCTTCATCCACGGCGGCGCCGTCGTACCCAGGCGCGCGACGAGATAGAGGTGCGCACCGATCAGCGCCGCGATTATGCCGGGCAGGACGAGCATGTGCAGCGCGTAGAAGCGCGTCAGCGTCGTGACCCCGAACTCGGGACCGGCGCGCAGGAAGTCGTTGAGGTAGGGGCCGATGAGCGGGCCGGTGCCGTTGATCGCGAGGGCGACGGTCGTGGCCCAGAACGAGCGCTGGTCGAACGGCAGCAGGTAGCCCGTGAACGACATGAAGAGCGTGAGGAGGAGCAGGACGACGCCGATGATCCAGTTGAGCTCGCGGGGGTACTTGTAGGCGCCGAAGAAGAACGTCCTGGCCATGTGGAGGAAGACGAGGATCACCATGACGGTCGAGCCCCACTTGTGCATTCCGCGAACGAACTCGCCGAGGAAGACCTCGTTGGTGATGTGGCGCACCGACTCGTAGGCGCGCGTGGCCGACGGGTCGTAGTACATCGCGAGGAAGACGCCCGTGACCGCCTGCGACAGGAACGCGAACATCGTCGCCGAGCCGAGCGTGTAGAACCAGTTCGTCCCCTTGGGCACCTTGCGGAACATCAGCCAGCGTGCGCCCGCCGACAGCGACGTGCGCTCGTCGACCCAGTCGACGGCCGAGACCCCGACCTCCGCGAGCTTGTCCTTCGGCGTCGTGGCGCCGTTGCCGTTCTCGCTCGGGCGCTTGGGCTTGGGGCGCAGGGCGCCGGGCAGCGGTGGGGTGAGCTTCGCCATGTCCTACGTCCCCGGGATCTTGCGCGTCGTAGGGCGCGCCGGATAGAGGTACGGGCCGATGCCGTCGAGCGGCTGGCCCGGATCGCGCGGCGAGAAGCGCTTGAGCTCGGAGTTCACGCTGTAGCGCGGGCCGACCTCGACGAGGCCGTTGCGCACGCGGGTGTAGAAGCGGTCCAGCGGCCGCACCGGCGGGCCGCCGGTACGCTTGCCCTCGAAGTCGTAGACGCCTCCGTGGCACGGGCAGATGAAGCGCGCCGATGCCTCGACGAAGCGCACCGGGCAGCCGAGGTGCATGCAGCGGGTGGAGATCGCGACGAACGCGCTGTACTCGTCCTGCGCCTCGCTGTCGAGCTTGGGGTTGTACTTGCGCAGGTAGACCGTCGACTTGCCGACGTCGCCGATGCCCGGCTCGACCGTGAGCGTCCGGGGAATGTACTTGTCGTCAGGGAAGTCGCCGATCGGGCCGACGGCCTCCCAACGCTCCTCGCGCTTCTCGAAGACCGGGCCCATCGCGAAGCCGATCGCCGGCAGCGTGAAGGCCGCCATGGCGATCGCCCCGGCCGTGTGGACGGTGCCGGTCATGAAGCGACGGCGGGTGACCGTCTCGCCCTCGAACGCGCCCGGGATGCTGCGATCGACGGTCGTGACGGGCTTCTTGGGCGTGCGATCCGCGGACACGGGCACGGAAATCTACCGACCCCGCGCCTCCGGCGATACGCCATTTCGAACGCGTGTGCGTCACGTTGCCAGCAGCGGTGGCGCACGTCACAAAGTCGGGGTGGGCGGACACAGACCGGAGCAGGTCGCGAGACCGTCGTGAGAGGTTCGATCCAGCCGTCGACTGGCGCGCCTGGACGGCGTACAACCATCTGCCATGACTCGCGGTCGTCGGCGCAATGTTCGGTCCGGCCCCCGGCACGGCTCGGTCCTGCTCGCCGGAAGCCGGTCGGTCGCCCGGCGCCGCGGCGGCCTGCGGTTCGGTGGCGGGCCGGCTGGCGGAGTTCCCTGGCGGACGCTCGCGGTCGTGGCCGGCGTGGCCGCGGTCGTGGTTGGCGTGCTCGTATGGCGATCGCAGGCCCGGGCGGGCTCGGATCGCCGCGCCGCCGCGGTGCGCTTCGTGACCGCGTGGCAGCACGGCGACCACGCCGCGATGTGGCAGGCGCTGACGCCCCGCGCCCGCGCGGCGTACTCCGAGGCCGCCTTCGCCGAGTCCTACCGCGACGCAGACCGGACGGCCCGGGTCGAGTCCGTGCGGGCCGGCAGGATCGGCGGCGAGGATGGCGGCACGGTGTCGCTGCCGGTCTCCGTTCGTCTGCGAGATCTCGGGACCCTGCGCGGCCGGGTCGCGCTGCCGCTCTCCGGAAGCGGGAAGACGGCAGGGGTGGACTGGCAGCCGGCTCTGCGCCTTCCCGGGCTGCGACCCGGTGAGACGGTACGTCGGCGCGCGGGCAGGCAGCCGCAGCGCGGGCAGATCCTGGCGGCCGACGGAACGCCCTTGAACGCGACCGGCCTCGGCGCCTCGGTGGCCGGGGTCGCGGAGCCGAAGCCGACGGGCCTGGAACGCGTCTACGACGAGCGCCTGGCGGGGCATCCGTCCGAGCGGCTTCTGTTCGGCAGTCGTGTCGTCGCTCGAACGCCGGCCGTTCGCGGCCGTTCGCTGCACACCACGCTGCGACCGGCTCTGATGCGCGCCGCGCATGCCGCGCTGGGCGACAAGCTCGGCGGCGTGGCGGTGATCCGCCCACGCGACGGCGCGGTCCAAGCGCTCGCCGGGCTCGCGGTCTCCGCACCCCAGCCACCCGGCTCGACGTTCAAGATCATCACGCTCGCGGCGGCGCTCGAGCACCGCGTCGCGACGCCGCCGAGCACCTATCCGCTCGCGACGTCCGCGACGCTGTCGGGGGTCAAGCTGGGCAACGCCAACGGCGAGCGCTGCGGCGGCACGTTGACGCAGGCGTTCGTCGAGTCGTGCAACTCGGTGTTCGCGCCGCTGGGCGCCAAGATCGGCGCCAAGCGCCTCGTCCAGACCGCCCGCGCGTTCGGCTTCGGCGAGAACCCGACCATCCCGGCAGCCAAGCCGAGCACGATCTCGCCTGCATCGGAGCTGCGTGACGATCTCGCCGTCGGCGCAGCAGCGATCGGACAGGACCGCGACCTCGCGACGCCGCTTCAGATGGCCACGGTGGCTGCGACGATCGCGATGGGTGGCCGGCGCGCACGCCCGCGTGTCGCAACGATCGACCCGGTCGTCCGCCGCCGCGTCATCTCGGAGAAGACGGCGCGCCACGTGCGATCCATGATGCTCGACGTCGTGCGTTCGGGCACCGGGACGGCCGCCGCGATCGCAGGGGTTCAGATCGCGGGCAAGACGGGCACCGCCGAGCTGCGACCCAACTCGAAGGACCCCAAGGACGCCGATGCCTGGTTTGTGGCATTCGCACCGGCACGGCGACCAAGGGTGGCCGTCGCAGTGATGCTCATCGGAGCGGGGTTCGGCGGGACGGCGGCGGCACCGGTCGCCAAGCGGGTCATGGCAGCGGCGCTGAGCGGCAAGTGACGCCGGACGGGTTCACGGACGCATCGCGCTCGGCGACGCGTCCCGCGGCAGCTTGACCGCAGATCCGTCCGAAGTGCGGCCTCGGCCGTGCCTCAGGCGCCGCCGCGGACGGCGCGCGCGGCCGCGTGCAGCGCCGCCGCCGCGTCCGGGTCGCCGGCGCGCGCGAGCTCCTTTGCCGCGACGGTCCGCGCGTCCGGTCCCCAGCCGATCGCGGCGGACCCCGCCTCCCATGTCGCGTGCGCCAGCTCCTCGTCACCGCCGGCGTGGGCCTGGGCGCTGAGCGCGATGACGTCGGCGAGCTCCGCGATCGCGACGAGGTCGCCGAGCTCGGCGAGGCGTACGAGACCGAGCGCGTAGAGGCGGTCGCCGGCAAGCAGGGCGAGGTCGGGATCGTCGATCGGCAGCGCGCGGGGACGACCGTAGTGCAGCCGGTAGCCCTCGTGGACGGCGGCGACGGCGAGCTCGACCGCGTCGCGGTCCGCGGCGGCGCGCGGACCGGAGGCGGCGGCGCGGGCGGGCTCGGCCGTGTCGTCGCGCTCGGGCCGGGGCTCGTCGCCGAGCGCCGCCGCGAGCGGGCTGCCGGCCTCGCGCACGGCGGCTCGCAGCCGGGCAATCGGGTCACTCATCGTGAGTGCCTACCCCGCGAGTCCACGCGAGCCGCCGTCGAGCAATGACGCGCACTCATCGCGAGGGCCCATCGTGCGAGTTCACGTGAGCCGCGGTCGAGCAATGGCGCGCTGTCATCGCGAGATCTCCGCGAACGCCGAGGCCGCAGCCGCGACGGTGCGTTCGACGTGCTCCGCGGTATGGGCGAGCGACGGAAACCAGGCCTCGAACTGCGACGCCGGGGCGTAGACGCCGCGCGCGAGCAGCGCGCGGCACCAGGCGGCGTAGGCGTCGGGGGCGCACGCCTGCGCGCCTGCGTAGTCGGTCACGGGCGTCGCGCTGAAGAAGACCGTCAGCAGGCCCGTGGCGGTCGTGATCTGGATGTCCTCGTAGCCCGCCGAGCGCGCCGCCCCGGCGAGTCCGTCGGCGAGCGCGGTTGTCGTCTCCCGGAGCCTCGCGTAGGGCTGGTCGTCGTCGAGCAGCGCCAGCGTCGCCAGTCCGGCGGCGACCGCGAGCGGGTTGCCCGAGAGCGTCCCGGCCTGGTAGACGTCGCCGGCCGGCGCGATCCGCTCCATGAGCTCGCGCGGCCCGCCGTAGGCCGCGGCGGGCAGGCCGCCGCCGATGACCTTGCCCATGATCGTGAGGTCGGGGATGACCCCGGCGAGCGCCTGGGCGCCGCCGGGACCGACGCGGAAGCCGGAGATGACCTCGTCGAAGACGAGCAGAGCGCCGGTGGCGTCGGCGCGCTCGCGCAGCAGCTCGAGGAAGCCCCCGGCGGGCGGGACGAGTCCCATGTTCGCCGGAACCGGCTCGGCGAGGAGGGCGGCGAAGTCGTGGCGCTCGGTCGCCGCGACGAGCGCGTCGGGGTCGTTCCAGGGGACGACGATCGTCCCGGCGGCCACCGCCTCCGGGACGCCTGGGCTCGACGGGATCCCCTGCGTGGCCAGGCCGCTGCCGGCCTGCGCCAGCAGCCCGTCGACGTGCCCGTGGTATGCGCCGGCGAACTTCAGCAGCGGCGTGCGGCCGGTCGCCGCGCGCGCGAGCCGGATCGCGCTCATCGCGGCCTCGGTGCCCGACGACGTCATGCGCAGCATCTCCACGCCCGGCACCCGCCGGCTGACCTCCTCGGCGAGGTCGACCTCGGCCGCGGTCGGCGCGCCGAAGCTCGTGCCGCGCCGCGCGGCGTCGGTCACGGCGGCGACGATCGCCGGGTGCGCGTGGCCGTGGATGAGCGGGCCCCAGGAGCAGACCCAGTCGACATAGCGGTTGCCGTCGACGTCGACGAGCTCGGCGCCCTCGGCGCGCTGGACGAAGATCGGGTCGCGCCCGATCGAGCGCATCGCGCGCACCGGCGAGTTCACCCCGCCGGGGAGGTACGCCTGCGCCCGCTCGTAGAGCTCGGCCGAGCGGGTGTCGCGGAGGGAGACGGTCATGCGCGGCGCGATCAGGCGCCGTGCTCGCGTTCCCAGGCCCTGAAGTGCTCGGTGAAGTAGAGCAGCCGGATCTTCTTGAACTCCGTCGACGAGTAGAGCGTCGCGCGATCGCTGATGTCGAACTCGCCGGCGATCGCGTCGAGGATCGCGTCGCACTCCTCCTTCGACCGGCCGTGGGCCATGGTGAAGATCGAGTAGGGCCAGTCCTCGTACGTCGGGCGCTGGTAGCAGTGCGAGATGCCGCGGAAGGAGGCCATCCGCGGACCGAGCTCCTCGATGCGGTCGTCGGGCACGTTCCAGACGCCCATCCCGTTCGCCGAGAAGCCGGCGCGGCGGTGGTAGAGGATCGCGGCGACGCGGCGCAGGATGCCGCGCTCCTGCATGCCGGCGAGCTGGTCGAGCAGCGCGTCCTCGTCGATGCCGAGCTGTGCGGCCGCCGGCGCGTAGGGCTCGCGGACGACCGGCATGTCGCCCTGCGTCGCGCGGATGACCTCGCGGTCGAAGTCGTCGTAGGGCACGCCCTCGAGATCGACGGGCTCCTCGGCGACGCCCTCTGAGGCGAGCGACTTCGTGTCGCCCTCCATCTCGAGGTCCATGCGGATCTTGAAGAGCTTCAGCGTCGGGAGCTGGCGGATCGACTGCGCGCCCGTCAGCGTCTGGAGAACGTCGAGCGTCCCCTGCATGCCGAGCTTGGAGCCCTCCTCGACGGCGAGCGTGAACCACATGTTGAACTCGTGGTTGCGCAGGTAGTTGTGGCTCACGCCGGGGTGAGAGTTGATGATCTTGGCCGCACGCCAGGGATGCTCGGGGTCGACCTTCGCGGCGACGAGCATCGACCCGTAGCCGAGCGCGCGTGTGTCGTAGATCGGCGTGACCTGGCGGATGATGCGGTCGTCGAGCAGGCGCTGGACGCGGCGCAGCACCTCGTCCTCGGTGAGCTCCGCGGCGGTCGCGACGGCCGCGTACGGCCGCCGATCCAGCGGGAAGCTGCCCTGCATGAGGTTCAGCACACGGCGGTCGACGTCGTCGATCGGAGCGGCGGCGCCGTCCTTGCGAGAACGAATCTTCGGTACCGCGGATGTCACGTCTGAAGCCACTGTGCAGCATCCTTCGCGTGGTAGGTGATGACGATGTCTGCGCCGGCCCGACGGATGGAGGTGAGGATCTCCAGGACCGCGGCGCGCTCGTCCACTGCGCCGACGGCAGCCGCCGCCTTCACCATCGCATACTCGCCGCTGACGTTGTAGGCGGCAACCGGCAGTCGCGTCGCATCCTTCACCCGGCGAATGACGTCGAGGTACGCGAGCGCGGGCTTCACCATGACGACGTCGGCGCCCTCCTGGACGTCGAGCAGCGCCTCGCGCAGCGCCTCGTCGCCGTTTGCCGAGTCCATCTGGTAGGCGCGGCGGTCGCCGAAGGCGGGGGTGGAGCCGGCGGCGTCGCGGAACGGGCCGTAGAAGGCGGAGGCGAACTTCGCGCTGTAGGCCACGATCGGGGTGTCCGCGAAGCCCTCCTCGTCCAGCGCGGCGCGGACCGCGCCGATGCGCCCGTCCATCATGTCGCTCGGCGCGACGATGTCGGCGCCCGCGCGTGCCTGCGAGACGGCGGCGCGCGCGATGAGCTCGACGCTCGAGTCGTTGTCGACGGCGCCGTCGGCGCGCAGCAGCCCGCAGTGACCGTGGTCGGTGTACTCGCAGAGGCAGACGTCGGTCATGACGAGCAGGTCGGGGTGCGCCTCCTTGATGGCGCGCGTCGCGAGCTGGACGATCCCCTCGTCGTCGTAGGCGCCGGTGCCCTCGGCGTCCTTGTCCTCGGGGATGCCGAACAGCAGGACCGCCGGCAGGCCGAGCGCGCGCGCCGCCCCGGCCTCCTCGACGGCCGCCGAGATCGAGAGGCGGTCGATCCCCGGCAGCGATGCGATCGCGCTGCGTCCGCCGATGCCGGACTGCACGAAGAGCGGCAGGACGAGATCCGACGCGCTCAGGCGCGTCTCGCGCACGAGCTCGCGCAGGACGGGCGTCGCGCGCAGGCGCCGCAGGCGAGTCGCGGGGAAGGGCATGCACGCCAAGGCTACCTAGCGCGGCGCCTGCATACTGTGAGCATGGTCGCGCATGGAGAGCGAGACTGGCGTCTGCACGGCGTGCGCGTCGTGCGCGCCGACGAGCTCGACCCGAACACGCCGCAGACGCCCGGGATGACCCGCGCGGCGGCGATCACGGCCGGGCGGGCGGGTGCAGACAAGCTCTGGGCGGGCACGGTGGACGTCGCGCCGGCCGCGACCACCGGCGCCCACCACCACGGCCCCGTCGAGAGCATCATCTACGTCGTCAGCGGCAGCGCGCGGATGCGCTGGGGCGAACGGCTGGAGTTCGTCGCCGAGGCCGGTCCCGGCGACTTCATCTTCGTGCCGCCCTTCGTCCCCCACCAGGAGAGCAACGCGAGCGGCGACGAGCCGCTGTCCTGCGTCATCGTTCGCAGCGGCCAGGAGCCGGTGGTCGTGAACCTCGAGCTGGCCGACATCGAGGCCGAGCCCGAGCGCGTGAGCTGGGTCGACGACATCCACGGGCGCACCTGACGCGCTGCGGGACGCAGATGCGGGGTCCAGCGGGGCGGTGTCGTGGCCGGCTTGGCGGCGTCCGGCCGCGAGCGCTCGCGGATAGTTGAGCGGCCCGTCGCAGCCGCGGGTCGACGGAGACCACAGCGAGCGGTGAGCTCCGAGCGGCGAGCGTCGCTGCGGATGCGCCGAACCTGTTGCCGCGTTCGATGCCGGCGTCGGCGAACGGCATCACTGAAGGAGGGTGATCCGGGCGGGCCGAGCGAAGCGACCGTCGTGCGGCGGGTGCCTGACGGATGGCGAGTTGCTCGTACCTGCCTCGATTACCTCGCCAAACGCCGCGTGCGCGCCAGTGGGCCTCCGAATCACCCGCTCTCAGTGACGCCGTTCGCCAGCGCGGGCACCAACCGCGGCGCCTGAGCTGGACGCCAGAACGCCGGAAACCCCTCAGCCCCGCGCCACCGCCCGCGACCTGGCCGTCCGTCGCGGGATGTCCGCCAAGCGCTTGCGCAGCCGCACCGTCTCGAACCCGCTTCGGGCTACGGCTGCCCCCGGCGTACGACCCACCCCATGAGCGTTCCGATCACGTGCGCGTGCTCGACACCCGCTCGGTCTCGGGGTCGGGGTCGGCTTCGGGGTCCGGCGCATGCGCCGACGGCAGCGGCGGCGGCGGCGGCGGCCGGCCGGCGACGTGCATCGGCGAGGCGAGGCCCCACGGCTCGAAGACGAGGTGACGGTGCAGGTAGACGACCGTCTCGCGCACGACCGCCGCGATCGGCAGGGCGATGAGCGCCCCGACGAGGCCGTACACCTCGCCGCCGAGCAGGAGGGCGAAGATGACGAGCAGCGGGTTCAGGCGCAGCGTGTGACCGAAGACATTCGGTGCGACGACGTGGCCCTCGAGCTGCTGCAGGCCGACGAAGAGCAGCGCGACCCAGAGCGCCGTCAGCGGGTCCTGCACGAGCGCGACGAGGACCGGTGGCAGCGCGCCCAGCACGGGCCCGACGTATGGCACGAGCTCCATGAGCCCGAAGAACACGCCGAACGCGGGCGCGTACGTCCGCCCGTCGGGGAAGATGCCCAGGACGCCGAAGAACCACAGCGCGACGCCCGCGCTCGTCCCCATGATCGCGCTGAAGAGGAGCTGCCCGCGGACGTAGCCGGCGACGGCGTGCTGCACGCGCGTCGGGAAGTCGTCCTCCCGCGACCCGTCGCCGGGCGGCATGACCGAGCGCACGAGCGCGCCGATCCGCGGCGCGTAGATGAGCATGTAGACCGACAGGACGACGATGAGGATGAGGTAGAAGGACAGCTCGGCGAGCCGCCGCAGCAGCTCGCCGGTGACCGCCACGATCTCGCCCGACCCCGAGACGATGCTGTCCTGCAGGGACGCCAGCGCGCTGTCGGTCTGACCCTTGATCTGGACGTTGATGCCCTTGTCGTCGAAGAACGCCTGGACGTCGTCGAGCGTCGCGCTCGTGTCGTCGACGAGCCCGGGCACGTCGTCCGCGAACGAGGTGGCCTGGTCGCTGATCGGGCCGGCGAGCGCGAAGCCGAGGACGGGCAGCATCGTGAACAACGCGACGTAGACCCCGATGACCGCGAGCGTCCGCGGCAGGCGCGTGCGCTGGACGAGCTCGACGACCGGGTTGAGGATCAGCGCGATGACCCCGGCGACGAGGAAGAGCAGCAGGACGATCCCCGCCGCCTGGGCGATCGCGTAGAGCGCGAGCACCCCCAGCGGCAGCATGACGAGCTGCACCCAGCGCGGAACGACGACGGGTGCACCGGGCTCCGGCGGTGGTGCGGGTGGGATGTCGTCGGCCTCGTCTGCCATCCCCTCCGTCAGAGTATGCGACGTGCCAGGTGTCCCCGCGACCATCCTCTTCGTCGGCGATGTCGTGGGTTCGCTCGGCAAACGCACGCTGCTGGGGCTCCTGCCTGCGCTGCGCGAGCGCCACGAGCCGACGTTCGTCGTCGTCAACGGCGAGAACGCGGCGGGCGGCCTCGGCATCACGCCGAAGATCGCCGACGAGCTGTTCGGCGCAGGCGTCGACGTCATCACGCTCGGCAACCACGCCTACCACCGGCGCGAGATCTACCCCTACCTCGGGCAGCGCTCGGAGATCCTGCGTCCCTACAACTACCTGCGCAGCCAGCCCGGCCACGGCACCTGCGTCGTGGAGCGCGACGGCGTGCGACTCGGCGTCGTGAACCTCAGCGGCAACCTCTTCCTGCGTGCCGGCCGGCCCGCGTTCACCGACGCCGACGCGGCTCTCGGCGAGCTCGCCGGACGCGCCGACCACGTCCTCGTCGACTTCCACGCCGAGGCGACGAGCGAGAAGGTCGCGCTCGGCTGGTATCTCGACGGCCGCGTGAGCGCCGTCGTCGGCACGCACACGCACGTGCCGACCGCGGACGCGCGCGTGCTGCCGGGCGGCACGGCGTACATCACCGACGTCGGCATGACCGGCCCGCGCGGCGGCGTCATCGGCGTGCGCAAGGAGCAGTCGATCCGCAGCTTCGTGACGCACATGAACGAGCGCTACGACACCTCCGACGAGGACCCGTGGCTCAACGGCGTGCTCGTCACGTGCTCGCAGCCGATGCGGGCCGATGCGATCGAGCAGGTGCTGCTGCCGGCCGCATGAGGCGGGCAGCGAGCAGCACGAGCGCGACGAGCAGCAGCGCGTTGCGCGCCGCGACGACGAGGACGACGTCGGTGCGCTCGTTGATGAGGTCGAAGTAGCGGCTCGGGAACTCCACGTGCGTCAGCACGATCGCGGCGGCCGTCAGGGCCCCGACCGCCCGCTGCCCCCAGACCCACGCCAGCGCCGCGAACGGCGCGAGCCAGATGACGTACTGCGGCGAGAAGACCTTGCCGAGCGTCACGAACGCCAGCAGCGCGGCGAAGCCGCTCAGGACCAGGTGGCGGACGTCGCGGCCGCGCGCGGCAAGCGCCATGACGCCCGCGAGGGCGAGCACGAGCGCGCCCGCGAAGAGGGCCGCGACGAGCTGGGCGTGGCCGCCGTCGAGGCCGTTGGACTTGAAGCGGTCCGGGCGCAGGTTCGTCCCGGTGACCTGCGAGTCGCCGAGCGCGAAGAGCACGCTCGCCGGCGTCGACTCGATCTGCACCGGACGGTCGAGGTGGAAGCGAAACGACTCGACGTAGCCGTGACCCGCCAGCGGCAGTGAGATGAGCACGACCACCCCGACGAAGATCGCGGTGCCGCGCAGCGCCGCCCGGCGCTCGCCGCGCGCGACGAGCCAGACGACCGCGACGACCGCCAGCAGCCCCGGGAAGAGCTTCGTCATCGTGCCGAGGCCCAGCAGGACGAAGCCGAGTTCGGGCCGCTCGCGCGCGAAGGCGAGCAGCCCGCCGAGCGCGAGCGCGATCGGCAGCGGGTCGAAGTGCGTGCGCAGCGATGCGCCGATGAGCACGGGCTGGAGCGCCAGCAGCCAGGCGACGGCGAGGCCCGCCCGGCGATCGCCCCTGGCGGGCGAGTCGGCGGCCGGCTCTGCTGCAGCTGGGAGGCCCGCCAGGCGCGCCGCGAGCTGCTGGCCGACGAGGGCGCAGCCCGCCATGAGGACGGCGAAGGTCACGGCGTAGGTCACCTCGTCGCGGCCGGGCAGGCCGGCGAGGCCGATCGGCAGCGCCGCCAGCGGCGGGTATTCGAAGCCGAAGTCGACGTACGGCAGGCCGCCGTCGGCGAGCAGGTCGGCGTACGTGCGGTAGACGAAGAGGTCGTTGACGGTCGTGTCGGAGAACGGGCCGACGGTCGTCGCCACGGCCCACAGGACGGCGAGCGCGAGGGCCGGCAGCGCGCTCCAATGCATCGCAGCAGCTCGCTCGATCGAGCTGCGTCGGCCGCCAGCGCGCCTCAGGGCGCGTCGAGCCTCTCGAACACGACCGTCTGGTGCGCACCTGCTCGTTCAGCGACAAGCGTCACGAGCGAGCCCGGTTCGTCCAAGCAGGCTACGTAGACAAAGTGGCCCCACGGGCCCTGGGCGGGGGCGCTCTCCCGCTTGACCGATTCCAGGCGGGTCACCGGCGTCTCCGTCGCCGCCTGTCCGGGGATCGCCACGATCTCAGGGCACACGTGACCGCTGAACCGTGAGTGTCCCCCGGTGGCGATCAGCTCGTCTTCGGCGAGCGCCTCCTGCGGATCCCACCAAGGCTTGTGCACGATGGTGAGATCCTCCCACCCGTCTTCCCCACGCTCCAGCACGACCAACAGGCACATCCAATCGTCGGCGTCTGACACGGCCAGAAACATCACTGCCCCGTACGCTCCGCGCTGGCCGAACGCGACCGGTTGGGGGCTCCCGCCGGGGTCTGGCAACTCAGACGTCTTCAGCCGCTGTGCGTCGAGGATTGACGCCGCCTGGGACGTCAAGCTCATGAAGGCTGCGCCGTCGCCGGCGGACCCCGGCGTCCCAGCAGCGCCAGCATCACGAGCGGGAAGAACCACGGGATGTAGAGGTAGAACCAGTGCGTCACGCCGAGCTGCAGCGCGATGAGGATCGCCGCGGCGCAGGCGGCGAGGCCGACGAGGTCGCGGCGGCGCGGCACGACCGCGAGGGCGAGCGCGAGGGCCACCGACGCGACCTGCACGCCGTGCTGGACGCTGTCGAGCCAGCCGGGGTCGTAGAGGCCCCAGATCGAGAACGGCGAGCCGCGCTGCGCCTGGAAGGCGACCGTCGCGTCCCAGAAGCTGCGCGGGTCGTCGTGCGCGAGCACCGGCGCGAACGCCAGCGCGGCCGCCACGAGGAAGCCGGCCGCAAACCACGCGATCGTCCGCGGCCGCGGCCGCGGGTACGTCGCGAAGAGCGGAGCGAGCGCGAGCGGCGCGAACTTCGTCAGGCCCGCGAGCGCGACGAGCGCCCCGCGCGCCGGCGCGCTGCCGGCCGCCCACACCGCCGCGAGCACGAGCGCCGCGACGAGCGCGTCGTTGGCGTTGGACATCTGCACGTAGAGCGTGAACGGGTACGCCGCCCAGGCGTACGCGAGGACGATCCCGAGGTCCGGGCCGCGCACGCGGCGCCCGAGGAGGAAGCACAGCAGGCACGCGAGCAGGTCGAACGCGATCGCGGCCGCGTGCGCCGCGGGCAGCTCGTCCCAGCCACCGCTCCAGGTCAGCGTCTGCTCGAACGGGACGTAGGCCTCGTAGACGACCGGCCCGTACGTGTCGCCGCTGGCGTTGTCGGACGGGAAGGCGCCGTAGAGCTCGTGGCCGTCCACGAGCCGGTCGGCGCCGATGACGCCCGCGTAGCCGACGTCGATGACGTTCGAGTTCGTGACGTTCAGCGCCACGCGGAAGCCGACGAGGAAGATCAGCCCGATCGCCAGCCAGCGCACGGGAACGAGCAGATCCAGCGGCCGGCGCTGCTCGTTCGCAACGGCGCGGCGGCGCAGGCCGATCCACAGCATCCGCCCGAGCAGGTAGACGAGCAGCGGGTAGACGAGCGGCACCGACGTGTCGACCTTCGCCGCGTTGAAGAACGCGAGCGAGACCGAGAACGCGCTGAGGACGAGCAGGTCGAGATGGAGCATCCGCCACGGCCGGCGCGGCGTCACGAACGGAACGACGAAGATGACCGCGAGCGGGATCCAGACCCACGGCGCGTTGACGATGCGCCCGAACGCGCCGGGGTAGCCGCGGGCCATCGTCCAGGCGACCTTGTAGCCGGTCCAGGCCTCGAGCACCGCGCCGCTGGAGTCGGCGACGAGCACCTGCGCGATCTCCTTGCGCGGCGCACCGCGCGGGACCCTCGCGTAGTAGGAGACCTGCCAGCGATCGGTGCCCTTGAGCAGGACCTCGCGCGTCGAACCGGGGTAGCGGCGGCGCTCGCGGCGCACGTTCTGCAGGCGGTCGGCGATCGCCCCGACGCGCTGCGCGGTCAGCCCGCGGCCAGGCGGGGGAACGTCGTCGCGAGCCGGCGAGGAAAGCTGGTCGGGGCCGACGGGCGCGCCCGGCAGGCCCGTCTTCAGCGCGCCCGCGCTGCCCGGTTCGCGCACCTGCGCGGCGGCCGGGGCGGCGGCGGCGAGGCAGAGCAGGAGCGCGGCGATCCACGCCGCGCCACGGGTCACGCTCGGAAGCTCCAGAGCTTGTTGCCGAGGAAGTTCAGCGGCGTCGCGGCGGCGATCGCGATCGCCTGGGCGGGGACCTTCGCCATCCCCAGCCACTCGACGAGCGCGAACAGCGCGACGAGGTTGAAGGCGAACGCCGCCAGCGAGACGACGCAGAAGCGGGCCGCCTGGAAGCCGGCATGCCCAGAGCTCGCGCCGAACGTCCAGGCGCGGTTCCAGACGAAGTTGTTCGTGAGCGCGACGACGAACGCCGCGACGGCCGCCAGCCTGTAGTCGATTCCGGCCGCGTGGACGAGCAGCGTGAAGACGGCGAGGTTGACGACGTAGCCGCTCGCGCCGACGGTCGCGAAGCGGATGAGCTGCAGCCAGTTGGACGGCTTGCGCAGGCCGGCGCGCAGGCGCGCGCGCCCGCGCGGCGCGTCGATCGTGGGGTCGGTGACCGGCGCCGCCAGCGCCTCGTCGGCGGTCATCGGCGACAGGCTACCCAGCCCCGAAGTGCCCGATGACCATCGGGGCGACGTCGGCGATCGACCAGCAGCCGTCGGCGCGCTCGGGCGGCGGCTGGACCCCGCAGAACAGCAGCGCGCCGAGCGAGTCGACGCGATGCAGCGACCCGTGGCTGCCGCCGCGCACGTGGGCGCGCCGGCCCCAGTCGGCGAATTCGTAGGCGGGCTCGGCGGACAGCAGGACGTCGCCGGAGGTCCGGCAGCGCAGCGCCGCCCACACGCGAGCGAGCGCGTCGGGGTAGTGGTCGCAGCACAGCACGCCGTCCTCGACGGTCGCAAGCAGCGTGTCGAGCTCGCCTTCGACGCTCCAGCGACGGCCGCGCGCGTCGGCGACCTCGTCGCCCGGGGCGAAGGACAGCTCGCCGCGCTCGCCGCCGACGCATGCCCGCCCGTCGGTCCCCCACCACATGACGAGGTCGACGCCCTCGATCGCCCGCGCCGAGGCGACGACCCGCGGCAGCGCGCTCGTGGTCTCGAGCAGGAGGTAGATCATCGCCGAGCGCTGCGCCGGGCACAGCGCGAGCTCGGCGTGGCGCGACTTCGCGCCCGACGGCTGCAGGACCTTCCAGTCGGCGAACGTCTCGGCGAAGTCGATGACGCGCTCGACGTGCGAGTGCGAGTGGTCGGCGACGACGATCATCGCGTGCTCGTCGAGGAAGGCGTCCGGGCCGCCGCCTGCCTCCATGACGCGCCACAGCTCGGCGTCGGCCGCGGCGATCGAGTGGATCTGCGCGTGCGGGCCGTTCTTGTGCGAGTGCGCGTCGTTGTCGGGCAGCGACAGCAAGAGGAAGTCGAAGAGGTCGTGCTCGACGAGGTAGGAGCCGACGCAGCCGGCGTGCTGGTCGCGCATCCCCGGGATCCCCATCCGTGACCAGCAGCTCGTCTTGCGGCTGGCGAAGATGTCGGCGTAGAAGAGCTCGCGCGGCCCGAGTACCGAGCGCTTGAAGAGCGACGACGCCGCGCGGGTCAGGGCGAAGTCCTTGGAGATCTCGTGCGGATGGCGGCCGCGGAAGATGAGGTACGTCGTGCCGGCCGTGCGCGGCGCCTCGGCGTCGTCGAGCGTCTCGAAGACCGTCCGCACCTCCGGCGACAGGTGGGCCGCGTTCATGTTGAAGATCGTGTCGACGAGCTGGCGGTTGAGGCCGAACCTCCGCGACGCCGCCAGCGACGAGCCGTACTCGACGTAGCGCGCCTCGGCCCGCGAGTACCAGTTCATCGACGGGATCTCGTGCTCGTCCTGCAGCCGTCCGGTCGCGATCGTGGCCGCGCAGACGGGGGTCACCGACGGGAACGCCGCGACACATGCGTCGACGTACGTGCCGCGCTCGCGGATGGCGCTCAGCGCGGGGGCGGTGCCTGCCCACATCGCGCGCTCGACCATCGTCGGCTTCATGCCGTCGATGACGGTCAGCACGAGCTTGGGCGGGCGCCGGCTCACCGCAGGATGCGCAGGCCCGCGTACTTCTCGCCTTCGCGGCGGCGGCCTCCGCGCAGGAGGAAGGCGAAGAAGCCGAGCGCGAGGACGGAGATCGGCGCGACGAGGACCGCCAGCGCGGCGAGCACGACCGCTGTGCCCTCGACGTAGACCGGCAGCGCGGCGCGCGCCTCGGGGTCCAGCCGCGCGCGGGTGCGCACGACGAGCGAGCGGGTCGCGGCGCCGGCGAGCGCGGCGCAGAGGCCGCCGCCGAGCAGCCCCGGCCACCAGACGTCGTGGTGGTCGGCGAGCGTCGCCGCGCACAGCAGCGCGCCGAGGCCGATGCCGATGCCGGAGAGCGCGGATTCGAGCGGTCCCTCGGGAACGCCACGTCGCTGCGCGACCACCACCGCGATGACCGCGATGACCGCGGCCAGCAGCCAGACGGGCGTCTCGAGGAAGGCAAACGGCGTGCCGTCGTAGTCGATCCCGAGGTTGGCGCTCGCCAGCGCGCCGGCCACGAGCGCCGGGAGGAACGGGCGGATGCCCGCCGCGCCGGCCAGCCCGGCACCTTGGAGAATGTCGATCAGCAGTCGCACAGCGTCCGGTAGCGTGACGGCGCATGACGATAGACGACAGGGAGGGGCGACCCCCCGGCGAAGGCCGGCGCGTGGCCTCGAAGCCCGGCTCCCGTCAGACCTCCCGCGACCTCGAGCGCTACGCCGGGCTGTTCGCGGCGCGCACGCGGGTCATGAAGTCCTCGGCGATGCGCGACCTCATGGCGCTGACCGAGCGCGCGGACATCATCTCGCTCGCCGGCGGGCTGCCTGACACGTCGTCGTTTCCGTCGGCATCCTTCGCGGCGATCATGGGGCGCGTCGCCGTCGAGTCGACCGCGCGGTCGCTGCAATACGGGCCGACCGAGGGACTGACGGTCCTCAAGCGCTGCATCGCCGAGGTCATGGCCGAGGAAGGCATGGTGGTCGACCCCGACGACGTGCTGGTCACCACCGGCGGCCAGCAGGTCATCGACCTCGTCTGCAAGACGCTCGTCGATCCCGGCGACGTCATCGTCGCCGAGGCGCCGACGTACCCGGGCGCCGTGCCGACGTTCTGCTCCTACCAGGCCGAGGTCGTCCAGATCAGCCTCGACGAGGACGGCATGCGCATCGACGAGCTCGAGGCGACGCTCGACCGGCTCGCGCGGGAGGGTCGGCGGCCGAAGTTCATCTACACCGTGCCGACGTTCCAGAACCCCGCCGGGACGACGATGTCGCTCCCGCGCCGGCGGCGGCTCGTCGAGGTCGTGCGCGAGCGCGAGCTGCTCGTGCTCGAGGACAACCCCTACGGCCTGCTGCGCTACGAGGGCGACCCGCTGCCGACGCTCTACGCGCTCGAGGGCGGGGACTTCGTCATCTATCTCGGGACGTTCTCGAAGATCCTCTCGCCGGGGGTGCGGCTGGGCTGGAGCGTCGGCCCGCGGCCGGTGCTGGCGAAGATGAACATCGGCAAGCAGGCCGCCGACCTCTGCTCCTCGTCGCTGACGCAGCTCTTCGTCGCCGCCTACTTCGCGGGCGGGCGCTGGCAGGACTACGTGCACTCGCTGCGGGGGATCTACCGCCGCCGCCGCGACGTCATGCTGGACTCGCTCGCCGAGTGCTTCGGCCCCGAGTCGCGCTGGACGCACCCGCAGGGCGGCCTGTTCATCTGGGCGACGCTGCCGGACTACATCGACACGACCGACCTGTTGGCGCGGGCGCTGGACCAGCACGTCGCGTTCGTCCCCGGCCGGGCGGCGTTCCTCGACGGGCGCGGCGGGAGCAGCATGCGGCTGAACTTCTCGGGCGTCGGCGAGGCCGACATCCGCGAGGGGATCCGGCGCATCGGCGAGGTCGTACGCGAGCAGGTCGAGCTCTACGGCACGCTCACCGGGTCCCACAGCATCGTCGCGCCGTCCGAGCCCGCACCGGCGCCGCCGGATGCCGACCTCGCCGACGTGCTGCAGCTGCCACGCCTGCCCGAGCGCCGCCGGCGCCCCGGCGCCCGCGAGGGATGACAGCGCGACCTTGCTCGACGGTCGGCCGCGCCGTCCCACGGCGTCGGTGCTCGCGATGACAGCGCGTCATTGCTCGACGACGGCCAGCCCCGTCCCACGGCGTCGGTGCTCGCGATGACAGCGCGCCATTGCTCGACGATGGCCCGCGCCGTCCCACGGCGCCGGTGCTCGCGATGACCCGCGTCGCGGTCCTCAAGGGCGGACGCTCGCTCGAGCGCCAGGTCTCACTGAAGTCCGGTGCGCGCGCGCAGGACGCGCTCGAGCGCCTCGGCCATGACGTCGTCGGCATCGACGTCGGCCACGACCTCGTCGCGCGGCTGCGCGTCACGGCTCCCGAGCTGGCGTTCGTCGCGCTGCACGGCCGCGACGGCGAGGACGGCACCGTGCAGGAGCTGCTCGAGGCGCTGGGCATCCCCTACACCGGCTCGGGCGTCTCGGCCTGCATCCGCTGCGCCGACAAGGTGCTCGCCAAGCACCACATGGTCGACGCCGGGATTCCGACCCCGGACTTCTTCGCCTTCAACGAGACGGCGTTCAAGGAGCTCGGTGCCGCCGATGCGCTGCCGGCGATCGAGCAGCGCCTGCAGTTCCCGATCGTCGTCAAGCCGGCTGGGCAGGGGTCGGCGCTCGGGATCAAGTTCGCCGCCGCGGCCACGGACGTGCCCGGCGCGCTCGTGGCGGCCTTCTCCTACGGGGACAAGGTCCTGCTCGAGCACCACGTCGACGGGCGCGATCTCGCGGTGTCGATCGTCGACGGCGAGGCGCTGCCGGTCGTCGAGGCGGTGCCGCGCGAGGAGGACTTCTACGACTTCGAGGCGCGCTACGAGATCGGTCGCACGCAGTTCGTCTGCCCGGCCCAGCTCCCCGAGGGGATCACCGCCCGCGCCCAGGAGCTCGCGCTCGACGTCTGGCGGGTGCTCGGCTGCCGCAGCTTCGCGCGGATCGACCTCATGCTCGGCGCCCAGACGGGCGAGCTGACCGTGCTCGAGGCCAACGCGATTCCCGGCATGACCGAGACGTCGCTGCTGCCGCAGGCGGCCGACGCGGCCGGCATCGGCTTCGACGCGCTCATCGAGCGGATCGTCCAGCTCGCGCTACCCGGCTGAGGCGCCGGCGCGCGTCAGCCGTCGTCGCCGGCGAAGTCCTCCGGGGAGACCTGGTCGAGGAAGTCCTTGAACTTCTCGACGACCTCCTCGGTGTCCTCGACCTCGTGCTCGAACTCGATCGCCGACTCGGCGATGACCTCCTCGGCGGCGAAGATCGGGGCCCCGGAGCGCACGGCCAGGGCAAGCGCGTCGCTCGGGCGGGAGTCGATCTCCATCTCCTTGCCGTCGACGGCGAGCGTGATCGAGGCGAAGAACGTGTTGTCGCGCAGCTCCGTGACGGCGACCTGGGTGCAGCGTACGTCGAGCTCCCCCAGCATGTCGCACAGCAGGTCATGGGTCATCGGCCGCGGGGTGGTCGCACCCTGGAGCTTCATCAGGATGGCCGCAGCCTCCGGATGCCCGATCCAGATCGGGAGGAACTTGTTGCTGTCGACGGTCTTCAGCAGCACGATCGGCTGCTTACCGACCATGTCGAAAGAGACACCGTAGATCACCATCTCCTGCATTCACGGGAGCATAGCTACGGGCCCAACCGCCGCGACACGGATTGTCCGTTGCCATGTACCGCTTGCCACAATCCGTTGTAGCACGCAGGGCCGATCTCTTCCAAGCCCGCCGCGCCCACCCCTATCATCAGGCGATGGCCCAAGCTCACTCGCAGGCGCCGGGCAAGCCACGCAGCGGCCGCGAGCGCATCCTCGAGGCCGCCTACGACCTCTTCAGCCGTTCGGGCGTGCGCGCCATCGGCGTCGACACGATCACGGTCCACGCCGACGTGGCGAAGATGACGCTGTACCGCAACTTCGCCTCCAAGAACGAGCTTGCGATGGCGTTCATGGAGCTCCGCGAGGAGCGCTGGACGAAGGCCTGGCTGCAGTCGGAGGTCCGCGGCCGCGCCTCGTCGCCCGCCGGTCAGCTGCTCGCGATCTTCGACATCTTCTCCGAGTGGTTCGCCCGCGACGACTTCGAGGGCTGCGCCTTCGTGACGTCGCTGCTGGAGTTCGAGGATCGCGAGGATCCGGTCCGCAAGGCCTGCGTCAACCACCTCGCGAACATCCGCGCGTTCGTCTGCGAGCTCGCGACCGCCGCCGACGTCGAGGATCCGGAGCGGTTCGCGGCACAGTGGCACATCCTCATGAAGGGGTCGATCGTCGCCGCGCAGGAGGGCGACCGCGAGGCGGCGCTTGCGGCCCAGGAGCTCGGGATGCTGCTGCTCGAGCGCCACGGCGTGGCGCGGCCGGTCTAGCCCTTCAGGCCGTCAGCACGAGTGGCGCCCCGTCGCGTACGACGACCGTGTGCTCGACATGCGCCGACAGCGACGCGTCGGCGGTGCGCACGGTCCAGCCGTCGCGGCCGAGGCGCACCGCCGCGCCGCCGGCGGCGACGAGCGGCTCCACAGTGATGACGAGCCCCTCGGTCAGCGGCTGGGCGAGCGCCGGGTCGTAGCAGTTGGGCACATCCGGCGGCTCGTGGATGCGCCGCCCGATGCCGT
>Ga0136631_10000059_pt1 | contig 28069 bp, 26 predicted proteins | sample AntDrymUQ6012206_2_FD_104655 | JGI IMG/M metagenome (GOLD analysis project Ga0136631, IMG submission 104655) | Polar desert sand microbial communities from Dry Valleys, Antarctica - metaG UQ601 (22.06) | ecosystem: Environmental > Terrestrial > Soil > Desert | place: Antarctica: Dry Valley... | reverse complement strand
GCACTTGGCGGCATCGCACTCGCGTTCGACGCGCCGGGCCGCCAGTCGCTCACGTTCCAGATGGTCGGCCCGCGAGAGCTGCCAAACGCCGTCGCGCTCAACTCCGGCCTCTTCAACGGCTCGCGCATCATCGGCCCAGCGATCGCCGGGCTCGTCATCGCTGCGGTCGGCACCGGCCTGTGCTTCGTCGTCAACGCGGTGAGCTTCCTCGCGGTGCTGACGGCGCTTGCGATCGTCCGTGAGAGCGAGCTGGTTCCCGTCGAGAAGGAGCGCGGGGCGACGATCGTCGGCGGTATCCGACGCGGTGCCATCTTCGCGTGGAACGACCCGCAGCTCCGTCTCATCCTCGCCGTCGTCACCGTCGTCTCGACCGTCGGCTTCAACTTCCACGTGCTCGTGCCGCTCCTTGCCGCCGACACGCTGCACGTCGGACCGGAGGGCTTCGGCTTTCTCTCCGCCGCATTCGGGCTCGGAGCCCTCGTCGGAGCACTCGCCGCGGCCACGTTCCGCGGCGCGAGCTGGCGTCACTTCGCAATCGGGGCGGGGTCCTTCGGAGTGTTCGCGCTCGCGCTCGCGCCGGTGCAGAACGCCGTTCTCGCGGGAGTGATCCTCTTCGCCATCGGCATCTCGTTCACGCTCTTCACCGCGAATGCGAACGCGCTGATCCAGCTCGCCGCGCCCGACTACCTGCGTGGCCGCCTGATCGGCCTCTATCTGTTCGCCTTCCTCGGGCTCGCTCCGATCGGCGGGCTCTTCGCAGGCTGGCTCGCCGAGGTCGGCGGGACCTCGCTGGCATTCGCAGTCGCGGGCTGCACGTCGCTCGCGGCAATCCTCGTCGCACACACGTGGCGAGCTCGTGCCGCCGAGCCCGTCCTCTCACACGCCCGGTAGCCCGCCTCTCTCGCGGCCCTGCTCCGAGCGCCGCAGGACGAGATACGCGACGACGACACCGACGAGCGTGAAGGCGAGCATCATCGCCGCGGTCGCGTTGATCGCCGGCGTGACGCCGAAGCGCAGCTGGCCCCAGATGTAGATCGGCAGTGTCTCGGACGTCGGTCCCGTCACGAAGAACGACGTGATGAAGTCGTCGAACGAGAAGGTGAAGGCGAGCAAGCCGCCCGCGAGGATCGCCGGCGCGAGTCGCGGCAGCGTCACCTGACGAAACGTCGCGAGCGGTCCTGCGCCGAGGTCGAACGACGCCTCCTCGAGACTCTGCCCCATCGACACGAAGCGCGCGCGCACGACGAGAGCGACGACCGATGCGTTGAAGACGACGTGCGCGATGAGGATCGTCTGCCAGCCGAGCGGGTTGTCGAGCCCGAGCCTGTCCCCCGCCTGCACGAAGAAGACGAGCGCCGCGATCGCGAACACGATCTCGGGCGTGACGAGCGTCATGTACGCGAGCGCGTCGATCGGCGTGCGCACCCACGGCCGCATGCGCGGCAGGGCGAGCGCGAGCATCGTCCCGAGGATGCACGCCACGACCGCGTTTCCGAGCGCGATGAGCACGCTGCGCCGGAGCGCCTGCGTGATCTCCGGCGTGCTGAGCGCGACCTCGAACCACTTCGTCGAGAACCCCTCCCAGAAGAGGACGTCCCGCCCGCCGTTGAACGCGAACGCGACGACGACCAGGATCGGCGCGTACAGAAAGACGTACGCAAGAACCGCGTACCCGCCGAGGATGCGACGACCGGTCATCCGAACTGCTCCTGCTTCCCGAGCGCACGCGCGTAGACGAGAAGCACGATCGTGAGCGCCCCGATGACGACCATCGCGATCGCCGAGCCGAGCGGCCAGTCGCCGGACTCGAGGAACTGCTGCGCGATCAGGCTGCCCGCGTAGAACGTCTTGTTGCCGCCGAGGATGACGGGGATGATGTACTCGCCCGTCAGCGGGATGAAGACGAGCAACGACCCCGCGAGGATCCCCGGAAGCGCGAGCGGCAGCGTGACTCGCCGGAACGCCCGGAGCGGGGAGTCACCGAGATCCTGCGCGGCGTCGACGAGCGACCAGTCCATCCGCTCGAGCGCCGCGTACAGCGGCAGCACCATGAGCGGCAAGTAGTTGTAGGCGACGCCGATGTAGATCGCCTTCTCCGAGAAGAGAATCCCCTGGCGCTCGACGAAGTCCGAGAGCCCGAGCGCACGGAAGAGCGGGAACTCCGGGTCGAGGACGATCAGCCAGGCATACGCGCGGATGAGAAAGCTCGTCCAGAACGGGACGATGACAAGGAGGAGCAGAAGGGTCTTGTGCTTCGCGTAGCGAGCGATGTAGTACGCGAGCGGGAAGCCGATGACGAGCGTCGACAACGTCCCGATGATGGAGAGCTTGAAGGTCGCGAAGAAGATGTCGCGGTAGATGTGAAGCTCTCCCACGACGTCGTCCCACAGGTAGCGGTAGTTGTCGAGCGACCACGTGTAGGCGATGTCGGAGAAGCCGACGACCGTGCCGAAGCTGGTCGCGACGATGAAACCGAGCGGGACGAGGAAGAAGAGGACGTGCCAGGCGACCGCCGGAAGCACGAGCCAGCCGGGATAGCGCGGTCCGCCGGCACCGGCGCGGGCCCCCCGATTGTCGTGCGCAAGACGGGAATCCGCTGTTTCGCGGATTCCCGTCGCGCGAAGACCCCTAAAGCGCGGCCGCATAGCGGCCGCGGTCGGGGATGGTGCCTTCAGCCGTCACTTATGAGGCCTTGAACTCCGTCCAGATGCGCTCCCGGAGTCGCTTCCCGTTCGCGCTGACCTGATTCGTCTCGAGCTTCTTCACCGTCGCCGCAGGCGGGAAGACGACCTTGTCGGCCAGCAGCTTGCCGGCCGGTGTGCCCTTGAGCAGCGAGCGCTTGAGCGGCGATCCGTAGTACGTGTACGACGTCTCCAGCCCTGCGATCCTCGGCTGGTAGACGAAGTTGATCCACGCGTGCGCAGCATCGGGATTCGATGCCCCGGCCGGGATGTTGTAGTAGTCGATCCAGATCTCGCCTCCCTCCCTGGCAACGACGTACTGGGCCGGGACCTTCCCCGCGAGCGCGAGGCCGTCGCCGTTCCAGCCGAGGCCCATCCACGCCTGGCCCTTGGCGATGAGCGTGTCGTAGTTCGAGGAGTGGAGCGCGACGATGTGGGGCTTCAGGTCGAGGAGCACCTTCTTGACCTGGTCGAGCTCCTTCTTATTCTCCGTGTTGTAGGAGTACCCGAGCATCGTCGCGATCGAGCCGACGACCTCCGGCGACGAATCGACCATCGTCGTCTTGCTGTACTTCTTCGTCAGCGCGACGAACTCTTTCCACGTCGTCGGCCGCTCCTTGATCTTGTCGGTCCGGTACATGAAGCCCGTCGTACCCCAGTCCTTCACGACCGAGTACGTGCCCTTCGGGTCGTCGGAGGTCCTGCGGAACTTCGGGTCGACGTTCTTCGTGACGTTTCCGAGCTGCGACCAGTCGAGCGGCAGGAGTCGCTTCTCGGAGATCAGCTCCTTCGTCATGTAGCCGGTCGGGCACACGAGGTCGTAGCCGCGCGCTCCGCCCCGCAGCTTCGCCGCGAGTGTCTCGTTCGAGTCGTAGAAACCCTTCTTGACCTTGATGCCGGTCGCCTTCGTGAACGCCGCGTAGGTCTTCGGGTTCACGTACTGCGCCCAGTTGTAGTAGAAGAGCGTCCCTTCGGCCTCAGCCGCCGCGAGCGCGTCGGCAGCGCCGAAGCGACCGAGACCCGCCGCCGTGAGCGCGGCCGCAGTGGCGCCGGCAACGAAGCCGCGTCGGTGGACGGGTCGCTCCCAGATCGTGAGCTCGTCACTCATTCGTTCCCTCCTTCGTCGAAGTCGAGGGCCTCGTTGTCGGCCCACGAGACCGCTACGCGCTCGCCTTCTGCGAGCGCCTCGATGCCCCCTCTGAGTCCAGACCGCTGCTGCCGCGCCAACACCTCCTGACCGTCGTCCAGCCGGACGATGCACTGCACCGCCGACCCTATGACCATCGTCGTGACCACGGTGCCCGGCAACCCCGTGCCGCCCTCGACGACACGAAGCCGCTCCGGCCGCACCGCGACCTCTCGTTCCGGCGTGCGAATGAAGTTCGTGTCGCCGATGAAGCCCGCCATCCACTCCGTGGCCGGCGTGTCGTAGATCTCACGCGGCACGCCGATCTGCTCGATGCGCCCGCCGTTCATCACGACGACGCGATCCGACATCGCGAGCGCCTCCTCCTGGTCGTGCGTGACGTAGACGAAGGTGATGCCGATCTCCTCCTGGATCCGCTTCAGCTCGATCTGGAGCTCCTTGCGCACCTTGAGGTCGAGCGCGCCGAGCGGCTCGTCCAGGAGCAGCACGCGGGGGCGCATCACGAGCGCACGCGCCAGCGCGACCCGCTGCTGCTGGCCGCCCGAGAGCTGCCGCGGCTTCCGCTGCTCGAGGCCCTGGAGCCGAACGAGGCCGAGCATCTCCGTGGCGCGCGCTCGACGCTCCGTCCGCCCGAGCCCGCGCTGCTTGAGCCCGTACGCGACGTTCTCGAGCACGGTGAGGTGCGGGAACAGCGCGTACGACTGGAAGACCGTGTTGACGTTCCTGCGATACGGCGGAACGCGTGAGACGTCCTGGCCGTCGATCCGCACCTCGCCCTCGTCCGGCCGCTCGAACCCGGCGATGAGGCGCAACGTCGTCGTCTTCCCGCAGCCGGACGGACCGAGCAGCGAGAGAAACTCTCCCGGATGCACCTCGAGGTCGATCGCATCGACCGCGGCCAGCGAACCGAAGCGCTTCGTGACACCGCGGAGCTCGACGTCCGGTACTGCAGTCGACTCGACCGGAGGCGTCAATAGCTGGGTGGACTGATGATCCACATCACCTCCGCGGGCTCGCCGCCGATGTTCACGAGACGGTGCGGTGCCGAGGAGCGGTAGTCGATCGAGTCGCCGGTCGACAGCTCGAAGATCTCCGATCCGAGCTGGAGCGAGACCACGCCCTCGAGGACGACGAGGAGCTCCTCCGAGTCCCCATGCGTGTACGGCTCGTCGCCCGTCGATCCGTCGGCGTCGAGCTCGCCGACGATGACCTGCAGGTTCTCGAGCGGACGCGGCGTGAGCATGAACTTGCGGCCCAGCTCTCCGAAGGCGAGGTTCGGCCGAGCTTCGCGGCGCAATACGCGCGGCTTCCCCGTCGACCCGTTCGGGTCGAACAGGTCGGCCACGTTGACGCCAAGCGCCGCGGCGATTCGCTTGAGCGATCCCACGCTGGCGTTCGCACGACCGCGCTCGACCTGGCTCAGGAAGCTCTCGGAGAGCTCGGCGCGTTCGGCAACGCTCTTGAGGGTCGCCCGGCGGAGGGTCCGAATGGTTCGGAGCCGCTCCCCGAAGTCCACGCGTTCGGCTTCAGCGATCTGCGAGTTCATCGAAGAAAACTGAAGCGACACTACTCCTCGCTTTGACGCGAAGCAACCTTCGCCGCCACCGCGGCCGCGGAGCGGCCGCGCTGCAGGGGCTTCGCGTATCGGTGTCCGCGCCAGCGGACTCCGATGCTGCGCGTATGAGATGGTTCGCGACCGTGAGCACCGTCGTCTTCTTCCCGGAGGGGGCCTACGGGCCGACGAACAACTGCGTCGGGATCGGCCAGGTGCTCGTCGAGCGCGGGCATCGCGTCGTCTTCGTGATCGAGGAGTCGTTCGCCGGCTCGCTCGAGGCGCAGGGATTCGAGGAGCGCCTCATGCGCCTCGGGCCGGCGCCGGAGCTCGTGGAGGAGCCGGGTCAGTTCTGGAAGGACTTCATCCGCGACACCGCGCCGGTCTTCCGCAAGCCAACGCTCGAGCAGCTCAAGGAGTTCATCGAGCCGACCTGGCGGGCGCTGTGCGACGGCGCGCGCTACGTCGACGATCGTCTGCGCGAGATCTTCGACGAGGTCGCGCCCGACGTGATCGTGGAGGACAACGTGGTGTGCTTCCCGGCGATCCACCACTCCGGGCGGCCCTGGGCGCGCATCGTCTCCTGCAACCCGCTCGAGGTGAAGGACGCGGACATACCGCCGGTGTTCTCCGGTTATCCGGCCGGCGACCGCACGGGCTGGGCCGACTTCCGCGCAGAGTACGCACGCTCGACCGCCGAGCTACACCGCGAGTTCTCTGCGTTCTGCGAAGAGCGTGGCGCTGGGCAGCTTCGCGACGCCGAGTTCATCCACGAATCTGACTGGCTCAACCTCTACCTCTACCCCGCCGAGGTCGACTACGCGCGCGGCACGCCCCTCGCCCCGACGTGGCATCGGCTCGACACGTGCGTGCGGCGGTCGGACGCTGAAGCAGCGCTCCCCGATCGCGTCGCGCGCGGAGCCGGCGGTCTCGTCTACCTCTCGCTCGGCAGCCTCGGCTCGGCCGACGTCGACCTGATGAAGCGGCTCGTCGACGTCTTCTCGCGCGCACCGCACCGATTCATCGTCTCGAAGGGACCGCAAGCGGCCGAGTTCGAACTCGCCGAGAACATGTGGGGCGAGGAGCTCATCCCGCAACCCGCGCTCCTGCCGCTCACCGACGCCGTCGTCACGCACGCGGGGAACAACACAACGACCGAGTGCTTCCACTTCGGCCGGCCGATGGTCGCGCTTCCGCTCTTCTGGGATCAGTACGACAACGCGCAGCGCGTCGCCGAGACCGGATATGGGATCCGCCTCGCGACGTACGACTTCGAGGACGGCGAGTTGCTTGGAGCAGTCGATCGGCTGCTCGCGGACGAGGCGCTCCGTGGCCGCATGGCTGCCATCGCGGCGCGGGTGCAAGCGGCGCCGGGAACCGTAAAGGCGGCGGATCTCGTCGAGCGGCTCGCACGCGACGGCACTCCCGTCGTAGGCTGACCTCGTGGAGGTCTACCGCACGCCCGACGAGCAGTTCGACGGGCTCCCGGACTATGCGTTCGAGCCCCGATACCTCGAGCAGGACGGCCTGCGGATGCACTACCTGGACGAGGGGAGCGGCGATCCGGTGCTCATGCTCCACGGAGAGCCGACGTGGGCATTCCTCTATCGCAAGCTGATCCCGACGATCGCCGGAGTTGCACGCGCCGTCGCGCCCGACTACTTCGGCTTCGGCCGCTCGGACAAGCCGACCCGGATCGAGGACTACTCGTACGACTTCCACTACGAGTCGATCGAGCGCTTCGCCGACGAGCTCGACCTGCGCGAGACGACCGTCGTCGTCCAGGACTGGGGCGGGCCGATCGGGCTGCGGCTCGCGGTCGAGCGGCCCGATCGCGTCGCGCGCCTGGTGATCCTGAACACAGGGATCGGCGCGGGTCGCGCACCGTCGGACGAGTGGCTGCGCTTCCGCGAGTTCGTCCGGCGCGTCGGAACGGATCTCGTTCCGGGTCAGCTCATCCGGATCTCAGCGGTGACGGAGCTCGCGGACGAGGTGGTGGACGCGTACAACGCGCCCTTCCCGACCCCGGAGTCGAAGGCCGGCGTGCTCGCGTTCCCCGAGCTCGTGCCGACGGAGCTGGATCACCCGAGCGCAGCGAAGATGCTGGAGGTGCGCGCCGCGCTCGAGAGCTGGGAGCGCCCGGCGCTCGTCCTCTTCTCCGACTCGGACCCGATCTTCACGCCGGTCGCAGCGGAGCACATGGCGTCACGCATCCCCGGCGCCGGCCCGGTCGAGACGATCGCCGGCGCGGGTCACTTCGTGCAGGAGGAGAAAGGCGAGGAGATCGCCGAGCGGATCGTCCGCTTCCTGGCCGAAACCCCGTAGGGGCGAGGCTTGCCTCGCCCATCAACGACCGCCTCGACCGAGGGGCGACGCAAGCGTCGCCCCTACGACACCGTCCAGGTGTCGCCGGAGTGGAGCAACGCTTCGAGCTGGCCCTCGCCGCTCTGCTCCCGAGCGGCCTCGAGCTGCTCGCTCATGAGATCGTCGTAGACCGGGCGGTCGACCGAGCGAAAGACACCGAGCGGTACGGCGCCGTGGGTCTCGAATGTGATCCGCGAGAGCGCGAAGGCCAGGCTGGCCTGCGCATGGCTCGCGTCGTGGACGAGGAGTGAGTTCTCACCGGCCTCCGATACGTCCACCACGCGAAGAGAGCCGTCGGGGTACTGCTGGACGCCCTTCTCGCTGTCCACGCCGAAACGGATCCTCGCGCCGTCCTCGAGGTAGACGCGGTTTCCCTTCTCCTCGCGGACGAAGTCGAAGGCGCCGTCGTTGTAGATGTTGCAGTTCTGCAGGATCTCGACGAACGCCGACCCGCGATGCCGGGCCGCCGCGTCGAGCACCTCCGTCAGCCCCTTCTTGTCGGTGTCGATCGCGCGCGCGACGAACGACGCCTCCGCCCCGATCGCGACCGAGAGCGGGTTGAAGGGGTAGTCGAGCGAGCCCATGGGAGTCGACTTCGTCACCTTCCCCACCCTCGAGGTCGGTGAGTACTGGCCCTTCGTGAGCCCGTAGATCTCGTTGTTGAAGAGCAGGATCTTGACGTTCACGTTGCGACGCAGCGCGTGGATGAGGTGGTTCCCGCCGATCGAGAGCGCGTCGCCGTCCCCGGTCACGACCCAGACCGAGAGATCGGGACGCGTCACGGCGAGACCGGTCGCGATCGCGGGCGCGCGACCGTGGATCGAGTGCATCCCGTAGGTCTGCATGTAGTACGGGAAGCGCGCGGCGCAGCCGATTCCGGAGACGAAGACGATGCGCTCGCGCGAGAGACCGAGTTCCGGCATGAAGCCCTGGATGACGTTGAGGATCGCGTAGTCTCCGCAGCCCGGGCACCAACGAACCTCCTGGTCGGACTTGAAGTCCTTCCCCGTCAGCTGCACGAGATTGCCGTTGCCGTGACTCACGAGTCCACCAAGGCCGTGATCGCGTCCGCGAGCTCCTCGGCGTGGAACGGGCGCCCGCGCACCTTGTTGTACCCGGCGGCATCGACGAGGAACTCGGCGCGGATCAGCATCCGCAGCTGCCCGAGGTTCAGCTCCGGGACGAGCACCTTGTCGTACGCGCGCACGACGTCGCCCGTATTGCGGGGGAACGGGTTGAGGTGGTGGAGGTGCGCCGTCGCGACCCTTCGTCCGGACGCGCGCACACGCCGCGCCGCCGCACCGATCGCGCCGTACGTCGAGCCCCAGCCGAGGACGAGTGTGTCGGCGCCCTCGGGATCGTCGACCTCGAGCTCGGGGATGTCGGCCGCGATCCCCGCGACCTTCGCCGCCCGCAGTCGCACCATCCGGTCGTGGTTCTCCGGGTCGTACGAGACGTTGCCCGTCTCGTCTTCCTTCTCGAGGCCACCGATCCGGTGCTCGAGCCCGGGCGTCCCCGGAATTGCCCACGGACGCGCGAGCGTCGCAGGGTCGCGCCGGTACGGGAGGAAGCCCGACTCGTCGTTCGGCTCGGTCGCGAACGTTGTCGAGATGTCGGGCAGCGTCGCGACGTCGGGGATCAGCCATGGCTCGGAGCCGTTCGCGAGGTAGGCATCCGACAGCAGGAAGACCGGCGTGCGGTACTTCACCGCGATCCGCGCCGCCTCGATCGCCGCGTCGAAGCAACCCGAGGGAGTCGAGGCTGCGACGACGGGCACCGGGGACTCGGAGTTCCGCCCGAACAGCACCATCAGGAGGTCGGCCTGCTCCGGCTTCGTCGGCATCCCCGTCGACGGTCCGGCGCGCTGGACGTCGATGATGAGGAGCGGCAGCTCCAACGTCACCGCCAGGCCCACCGTCTCCGACTTCAACACGATCCCCGGGCCGGCAGAGGTCGTCACCCCGAGCGCGCCACCGAACGCCGCACCGAGCGCAGCCCCAGAGGCGGCGATCTCGTCCTCGGCCTGGAACGTGCGCACGCCGAAGTGCTTCAGCTGCGCGAGCTGCTCGAGGACGTCCGACGCCGGGGTGATCGGGTACGCACCGAGAAAGAGCGGCAACCCGGAGAGCTTCGACGCCGCGACGAGACCGTACGTCAGCGCCGTGTTCCCCGACACCTGGCGGTACGTCCCCGGCTCGACCTTCGCCGGCGCGATCTCGTACGAGCTGGCGAAGTCCTCCGACGTCTCGCCGTAGTTCCACCCCGCCTTGAACGCCTTCGTGTTCGCCTCGACGATCTCGGGGCGCTTCGCAAACTTCTGCTCGATGAACCCGAGCGTCCCCTCGACGGGCCGGTGGTAGAGCCAGGACATGAGCCCCAGGGCGAAGAAGTTCTTCGAACGCTCGGCCTCCCGGGACGTGACGCCCTCGATCCCCTTCAGCGCCTCGACTGTCATCGACGAGAGGGCCACCGGGTGGACGTGGAAGTCGGCGAGGGAGCCGTCTTCGATCGGGTTCGACTCGTATCCCGCCTTCTGGAGGTTCCGCTCGTTGAAGGCGTCGGTGTTGGCGATCAGCGTTCCACCCTTCGCGAGGTCTCCGATGTTGACCTTGAGGGCCGCAGGGTTCATCGCGACGAGAACGCTCGGCTGGTCGCCGGGCGTGAGGATGTCGTGGTCGGCGAAGTGCACCTGGAAGCCGGATACGCCAGGCAGCGAGCCGGCCGGTGCACGAATCTCGGCCGGGAAGTCGGGAAGCGTCGCCAGGTCGTTCCCGAAGACGGCCGTCTCGCTCGTGAAGCGATCGCCCGTGAGTTGCATCCCGTCGCCGGAGTCGCCGGCGAACCGGATGACGACCCGTTCGAGGTGCTCGACAGGCTTCGACGCGGCTATGGTCGAGGTATAGCTGACGCGGCGGCGCTGGGGCTGAACATCGAGCTGGTTGAGGAGAAGCCCCGACCCGCCGCGATAGCGGCGGCTTTAGGGATTCTTGCGCAAGCGGGATCCGCGCGAGCGGATTCCGCTTGCTGCGGACAAATCAGCTAAGCCTGTAGACGATGCGGCCGCGGGTCAGGTCGTACGACGAGAGCTCGATGCGGACGCGATCGCCCGGGAACACCCTGATGCGATAGCGCTTCATCCTGCCCCCCATGTACCCCAGTGCCTCGTGCCCGTTGTCGAGCCGAACGCGGAACATCCGGCTGCGGAGGGCCTCGATGACCTCACCCTCGACTTCGAGCTTCTCTTCCTTCTCTTTCATCAAGAGCTCCTTGTCTTGGGGAGAAGCCGTGGCCGCACTGTGTGTATACACCGTGCGGCCACGGTTCTCAATTCGCTACGACGCGACGGGGATGACGTTCGTCGCCTCGGGGCCCTTCTGACCCTCGCGAGGCTCGAACTCGACGCGCGAGCCCTCGGAAAGGCTCTTGAACCCATCACCGGCGATATTGCTGAAGTGCACGAAGAGATCCTTCGAGCCCTCGTCCGGGGTGATGAAGCCGTACCCCTTGCTGTCGTTGAACCATTTCACGACACCAGTTGCCATAGAAAACACCTCCCTTACCAACTCACGAACGGGCAAGGAAAGCGCACGCGCAGACCGGACTCGCTCTTGATTTAACGCAGGAACCTTAGCAGCCAAGCGGTGCTCAGTCGGCTTCTAGAAGGAGCGCCTGGACGTCGAGCGGCTGCGTGAACATCCCGAGGCTGCCGTCGTCCGACTGCGGCCACTGCTCCTTCGGCCGGTCCCGGTAGAGCTCGAGGCCGTTGCCGTCGGGATCGCGGAGGTACAGCGCCTCGCTCACGCCGTGGTCGGATGCCCCATCGAGCGGGATTCCGGCTTCTACGAGACGGCGCAGCGCGTCCGCGAGTGTCTTGCGATCCGGATAGCGGATCGCGGCGTGGTAGAGCCCGGTGTGGCCCGGTGGAGGCGGCGTCCCGCCCTGCGACTCCCACGTGTTGAGGCCGATGTGGTGGTGGTACCCACCGGCCGAGATGAACGCCGCCTGGGTTCCGTACCGCGCCTGCTCCTCGAACCCGAGGACGCCGCAGTAGAACGCGAGTGCTCGCGCGATGTCCGCCACCTTCAGGTGCACGTGGCCGATGTCGACTCGGGGATCGATGCTGGTCATCCGCCGGCCAGGGTATCGCCGGCCGCCGTGCGGATGCTTACTCGGCGAACCCGCCGGGATCCGAGAGCGCGCGTTCCAGGAGAGCGTCGTCGATGTTGCGACCGGTGACCACGAGCACGACGGGGCCCGATAGGTCGTCGAGTTGGCGGAGCGCGGCCAACCCAGCGGCCGCGGCGCCCTCGACACGGAGACCGACCTCCCAGAAAGAGGCGACGGCTCGGGCCAGCTCCCGCTCCGAGACGAGCAGCATGCGGTCGGCCGCCGTCTGGAGCGCGGCAACCGCGAACGGGATGGCCACGCGCACCGCCAGGCCGTCGGCGAACGTCGCGGAGCTGTCACTCGAAACCGGGCGCTCGGCGCGCCAGCTCTCCACCATGACCGGTGCCCCGCGCGCGGCGACACCGATCCGCAAAGTGGAAGGTGCACGCTCGCCGAGCGCCCCGCCGATCCCGGCGAGCAGCGCGCCGTTTCCGACGGGAACGACGACCGCGGCAGGCGGTTCGGGAAGCTGGTCGAGCGCCTCGGTAGCAATCGCCGCATACCCGCCCAGCTGCGCGGGCTCGGCACCGTCCTCGAAGAACGGCACGCCCTGATCTTCGGCCCACTCGCGCGCCCGATCCTTCGCGTCGTCGACGTCCGCACCCCAGAGCCTGACCTCTGCCCCGAGCTCCTGCATGAGCTCGAGCTTCGTGCGGCTGACGTCCTCTGGGGCGTAGACGACCGAGTTCAGGCCGAGACGCCGCGCCGCCCAGGCCGTCGCCGAGCCGTGGTTGCCGGTCGAGGCCGTGACCACGAGACTGGCCCCGCCGCTGCGATACCCCTCCAGGGTGGGCAGGGCCCCACGCCACTTGAATGCGCCGAGCTCGTGGACGTCTTCCCGCTTGAGATACACGTCGCGTCCCTGGGCGAGTCCCTCGGGCGCGCGCTCGAGCGGTGTTGGAAGCTCCATAACTCGGGCGAGTCTAGGCAGGGAGCCCTAACCGACCTCACATGAACGCCTCCGCTCGAGTTGGTAATCGGGACATCCACGTCCCGAGACGAGCGAGGCGCCCGAGCTATGCAGCGACTGTCCTCACATCTTGCTGCGCGGCTACGACACCGCCGAGCGCATCGTCTACGGAACGGGCACCGCGGTGCCGACGCAGCAACTCCTCGACACGGCGTCTGCGATCCTCAGCCGGAGGTCGCATTCGTCGATCTGCGCTCTGCCCGAAACGGCTGCTTCCAGTGTCCTGTCACTCGCGGCCTCGAGTGAGCTGCGACTCCAGCCCCGGCTACTCGGGTCTCGCCACGGGCGGTTCGGGCTGCTGTCCGCGAGGAAGCCCGAGCGTGAGACCGGCTGCCGCCCAGACGGTGAAGGCGAGCCAGTGGATGCCGATCACGTCCGTCTGCACGCCGAGCGCGAGCGCGGTCGCGAAGGCCGCGAAGAGCCAAGCCTCACGCCGCCACAGGCCCGCGAGAATCGCAACGCTCCAGAGGACGAACGCAAGCACGCCGGCGACACCGGCATCGACGCCGAGCTCCGTGTAGGTCGACTCACCGGCCTTGATCTCGACGCCAGTCCGCTTCGCTACGACGCCCGCGTTTCCGAGTCCGTGGCCCTGCGGATGCTCGATCACGAGTCGCACGCCGTCTCGCAGGTTGCGCCAGTGGCTGTCCGTGGACGCGTCCTCGGTGGGGAGCCGGCCCCTGATCGGGGGGCCCTCTTCCCTCGCGTTCTGGCGAAGGAACTCGAGCTCGTCGGGTGTGTAGCTCGTGGACGGTCCGATCGACGGGTACGCGACGAGGAAGAGCGCGCTCGCAACGACCGACGCAAGGCCGAGCACCGCTGGCGCGACGCGACGCTGTGCGATGGCGAGCACAACGAGTCCGAACGCGAGCGCCGCGAACGCCGCACGCGTGTGCGTGTAGAGGAGTGCGACGTAGAGCAGCGCCGCAAGCGCCGCCCACCACCAACGGAGCGGTCGGCTGACGACATAGATCAGCGCGACGACGAGGGCGTACGCGCTCGCGAGCGGCGAGAGGAACGTGGAGACGAGCCGGCGGATCGGATTCTCCTCGTCGCCCGTGTTGTAGACCCAGTTCTCGGGGAGGCCGGAGAGGCCCTCGTAGTCGAGCCCGAGTTGCTCTCCGTACCAGCCGGGCACGCCCGAGTCGCGCCACGCCTGCAGTAAGACGAACGTGAGGTCGAGGAGGCCGACGACCGCAACGACGACAGCCGCGAGCACGACGAAGCCTCCGACCCGCCCGCGCCCCTCCCACGCGACTGCGACGAGCCGGCCGAGCGCGTACGCGGCGACCGGAAAGAGGTGGTGACGGAGCGCGAGCAGCTCGCCACGCGCGGTCGCCTCGCCGCCGAGCACGTCCTGAGGGATGAGCCAGTAGACGGCGATGACGACGGCGTAGCTCGCCGCGAGGACGTCCGCGGCCGTGACGGCCGGCTTGCGGCGCACGTGCCACGCGACGACGAGCAGTGAGACGAGGAGGATCGCCTCCTTCCACGCAGCGGCGACATCGAGCCACGTTCCCCGCACGCCGAGCTCCCACAGCTGCGCCATGGCGACGTTGTGCAAGGCGAGCCCCACGACGAGGACTCCGATCGCGACTCCGAGGAAGCGACGGGTCCTAATCGACGATCGCCACCAGGGTCAGGCCGAGGCTGACGATCCGGACCCTGCCCGGAAAGAGCGCCGCGAAGCTGCCGCGCGTGAGGAGGTGCACGTCGGTCGCGAACTCCTTGCCGGCCGCGCGGTACACACGATGCGAGACGGCGTCGGGGAGCCAGTGCACGAGCGGGAGGCGCGTGTGCACCTCGACCGGGAAGCGGCGGTTCGGCGTCGTGATGAACACGCGGCGACCGACCCGTAGCGCCTCCATGACGAACTGGCGCTGGCGCGCGCGCCCGCCAACGTGCTCGATCACCGCGTTCGAGAAGACGATGTCGAACGCGCCGTCCGCGAAGGGGAGAGCGCACGCGTCGCCTTGCATGTAGGGGATGTCCGGATAGCAAGCGCGGAAGCCTTCGCCGTCGTGCAGGCCGAGCGCCGTGATGCGCTCCGGCCACGGATAGCTCTCCTCGAAGAAGTTCATCGTCGCGCAGCCGTCGCCGTCCCCGAAGCCGAGCTCGTCGGCCCCGACGTCGAGCACGGACGTCTCGGCGGTCGGCTGCAGCTCGTCCAGAAGGAGCCCCAGCTTTCGCTTTCGCGAGCGCAGCGAGATGGAGTCGGCGAGCCGCACTGGGTAGAAAGTATCGGGTGGAAGTATCGGCTCCGCACGGGCTAGCAGACTGCCTCAGTAGGCTGACTCGATGGTCGACGCTGTTCTCCGAGCCGCGGGCCCGTACTCCCTCCGGCTCACTGCCCGCGGCGCGACGTGGACGGCACGCATGCCCGCGGGACGCTGGGCGTCCGCGCACCAGCGGTCGGATGGACGGATCGTCGTTCGCGCCTCGTGCGAGCTCGCCGTCGCGGAGGCGCGATTCATGCTGGCGCTCGACGACGACACCACGGAGTTCCATCGCCGGCATGGGCGCGACCCGCTCATCGGGACCGCCGCGCAGCGGCTCCGGGGCCTGCGACCGCGGCGCAAGGCCACAGTCACGCACGCGGTCGTTCGCGCGATCTCGGGTCAGCTGATCCAGGCGTCGAAGGCGCTCCAGATCGAGCGGGCGATCATCCGCGCGGGCGGAGAGGACCCGCCCACGCGCGAGTCGATCGCGCAGCTCTCGCCGGCGCGAGTGACCGCCTGCGGGCTCGCGGGAAGCCGCGCTGCGACGCTTGCCCGACTCACGCGCACGCTCGACCTCGAAGGGCTGCGCGCGCGCTCCGACGCCCTCGAGCGGCTCGGTCGCGAGCGCGGAGTCGGCCCGTGGACGGTCGGCGTCGTCGCGCTCCAGGGCCTCGGTCGCTACGACGCGGGCCTCGTCGACGATCTCGCGCTCGTGAAGCTCCTTGCGTCACTGCGTAGGCGCTGGCCCGAACCGGGCGAGACCGCCGAGCTGCTGGAGCCGTACGGCGAGTGGCAAGGGCTTGCGAGCGTATTCCTGCTCCAGGGATTCCGGCGAGGTCTCGTCCGTGGAGCGAGCATGGATCGAGCGCGGCTCGTCCGCGCTTCGGCGCGAACCGCCGCCTAACACGCCGCCGTACACTCCCGCGCATGGTCGACCCGCGCAAGATCGCGATCCTCGGCGCCGGTCGGATCGGCGAGTCGCTGATCTCCGGCCTGCTGTCGTCCGGCTGGCGAGAGCCGCGCGAGGTCGCCGCGACCGCGCGCCGCGCCGAACGTGTCGCCGAGCTGCGCGAGCGCTACGACGTCGAGGCCACGCTCTCGAACCACGACGCCGCAGCCGGAGCCGCGCTCGTCGTCATCGCCGTGAAGCCCCAGGACATCGAAGGGCTCCTCGGTGAGATCGGGACGCTCATCCTTCCCGAGCAGACCGTCCTGTCCGTCGCCGCAGCGATCCCGACAGCACGCATCGAAAACAGGCTCTCGGCGGGCGTCCCGGTCGTGCGAGCGATGCCGAACACTCCGTCGACGGTGCACGAGGGGATCGCAGGACTTTGCGCGGGAGCACATGCGGGCGACGAGAACCTCGACCTTGCTGAGGAGGCCCTCTCGCACCTCGGCGGCGTGGTGCGCGTCGCCGAGACGTCCATGGACGCGATTACTGCGCTGTCCGGCTCTGGCCCCGCCTACTTCGCGCTCCTCGCCGAGGCGATGATCGAAGCCGGGATCCTCCTCGGCCTCTCGCGCGAGATCTCGACGCGGCTCGTCGTCCAGACAATGCTCGGCACGGCGAAGCAGCTCCGCGACGAGAAGATGCATCCAGTCGAGCTGCGCGAGATGGTCACGTCGCCCGGCGGAACGACGATCGCCGCGATCCGCGAGCTCGAGATCGCCGGCGTTCGCGGTGCGTTCCTGAATGCGATCCAGGCCGCGATGGTGCGCTCCCGCGAGCTCGCCGCCGGCGATCCGTAGGGCGAGGGCGAGGCAAGCCTCGCCCCTACACGGGCGCGTACGTGTGTACGACGATGCCGGACGCGAACGGCGTCGTCTCGACGAGCTCGAGGTGCGTCACGTCGATCCCCTCGATGAGCGACTGACCGGTTCCGGCGAGTACAGGGAAGACCCAGAAGTGGAACTCGTCGACAAGCCCGTTGGCGATCAGCGCTCGGTCGAGCTCGCCGGTTCCGAACTTGAGGATGCTCTCGCCGGGCTGCGCTTTGAGCTCGGCGACCGCCGACGCGACGTCGCCATCGAGAATCGTCGAGTTCCAGGTCACCTCGGTCAGCGAGTGGGACGCAACGTACTTCGGCATCGCGTTGATTCGCTCCGTGTAGGGGTCGCCGGATCGCGACGGCCACGCCTGGACGAACCCCTCGTAGGTCGCTCGCCCGAGCAGCAGCGCATCGGCGGCGAAGAGCAGCTTGCTCGCGTACGCGCTGTGCTCCTCGTCCCAGTACGGAGGGCTCCAGTCCTGGGGGTTGCTGATCCTGCCGTCGAGGGTCACGAAGGTCGATTCGACGAGCTTTCTCATGGCTTCCTCCTGTTCTTGTCTCTCGGTTCTCCGCTTGGACGGCCTGGGCACGCCGAACTCATCGCTCGGGGAGGAGCGCCGACGCGAGCGGCACCGACATCCCACGCACCTCCGCGAGCGCCTGTAGCGCGAGAACCGTGTCGGCGACCGCAATGTCTTCGAGAAACTCCTCGCGCGTCTCGAAGTCGGCGACGAGCGCCGCAATCGCCGAGGCGTACGCCGCCGCGTCGTGCATCGCGAGCGCCGTGATCGAGTCCGGAACGGCGGGCGGGATGACCTCCGCACCCGTCAGGGTGGCGGCGAGCGCGGCGGCCGCGTCGTCCTCGCCGAGGATCAGCCGCGCGAGCGCGGCTGCATAGCGGCCGATCGGGCTCTCCGACTCCACTGCGCCCGCATCGACCGCCCAGCGCGCATCCTCGATCGCCCACGCGACGTCTCCCGCAATTAGCCGCGACTTCATCGCGCCGATCGGACGACCCCAGCTTCCTGCCGGCGCGTCCGGCCAGCTCCGGCGGTACGTCTCTGCCGCGCGAACGAGCCACACGTTCGCAGCAGTGCGGCGACCGAGCATCAGGTACGAGAGACCCGCGGCCCAGGCCGCGTTGCCCATTCGCGTGAGCTGGCGCTGCCGCTCGTCCATGTCCTCGGGTAGCCGCGCGGCGCCGTCCTCGAAGCGCTCCCTGGCGCGCGTCGCGCGGTCCTCCCAGTCGCTCATCGCCCCGGAAGTATCGTCTCGCCGTGCCCGAGCTTCGCGAGGTGGTCTACGTCGACGGCGTGCGCACTGCGTTCGGCCGTGCGACGCCAGACGGCTTCTTCGCGAAGACGCGCGCCGACGACATGGCCGTCAAGGCGGTGCGCGAGATCCTTCGACGCAACCCGCAGCTCCCGCCCGAGCAGATCGACGACGTCGCCTTCGCCGCGACCGCGCAGGTCGGCGACCAGGGGCTCACGCTCGGTCGCAATGTTGCGCTCCTCGCGGGCCTGCCGACGACGGTGCCGGGCTTTGCAGTCGACCGCATGTGCGCGGGCGCGCTCACGGCGACCACCGCAGGTGCCGGGGAGATCGCGATGGGCGCGGCCGACGTCGTCCTCGTGGGCGGCGTCGAGCACATGGGCCACCACCCCATGGGTGCGGACGTCGACTTCAACCCGAGGTTCGTCGCCGAGCGCCTGATCGACGAGTCGGCCGCCGTCATGGGTCAGACGGCCGAGAACCTGCACGACGCCTTCCCGCAACTGACGAAGGATGCCGCGGATATCTACGCCGTCGAGTCACAGCGCCGCGCGGGCAAGGCGTGGGACGACGGCGTGATGGACGAGATCGTCGTTCCGATGTCCGTCTTCACGGACGACGGCTGGACGGTCGCCGACCGCGACCAGTTCCTCCGTCCGGACACGACGATGGAAGCGCTCGCGACGCTGCGCACGCCGTTCCGCGCCGGCGGACGCGTGACGGCCGGGAACTCGGCCGGGCTCACCGACGGTGCGACGGCTGCCCTCATCTCGTCTGCGCACGCCGCCGCCGAGCTCGGCCTCGAGCCGAAGATGCGCCTCGTCGGCTTCGCATACGCGGGTGTCGAACCGCACCTGATGGGCCTCGGCCCGGTTCCGGCGACCGAGAAGGTGCTGGAGCGCGCCAGCTTGACGATCGACGACATCGACCTCTTCGAGCTGAACGAGCCGTTCGCTGTTCAGGTGCTCACGTGGTGCGACGGCGTCGGCGTTGCGCCCGACGACCCGCGGCTCAACCCGTACGGCGGCGCGATCGCGTGCGGCCACCCGCTCGCTGCCACAGGAGTCCGGCTCATGGCGCAGCTCGCACGTGGCTTCCGCGATCGCCCCGGCTCGCGGTACGGCCTAACCGCACTCTGCATCGGGCTCGGAATGGGCGCCGCGATCCTCTGGGAGAACCTGCACCACGGTGGCTAGCAACCCGACCGAGTTCAAGCTCCAGAAGATCTCGACGCGCGTCGGGCCGATCGCGCTCGTGACGATGGACAACGGCGAGGACTGGCAGAAGCCGAACACGTTCGGCGAGGAAGCGCTCCGCTCGCTCGAAGGAGTCCTCGACCAGCTCCGCTCCCGCGATTGGCGCGGGCTACTCATCACGGGCAAGCCCTTCGTCTTCGCAGTCGGCGCGGACATCGGCGAGTTCGGCGAGATCACAGCCGAACGTGCGCGGCTCGGTGGGCAGGCCGGGCACGAGCTCTTCGGCCGCCTGCACGAGCTGCCGTTCGTCACGGTCGCAGCTGTGAACGGGGCGGCGCTCGGCGGCGGCGTGGAGATCGCGCTGCACTGCGACTACCGGACGATCGCGTCGTCGGTGCGCCACTTCGCGTGCCCCGAAGTGTTCCTCGGCCTCATTCCCGGCTGGGGCGGGACGCAGCTCGTCCCGCAGCTCGTCGGGGCCGAGCAGGCGGTGAAGCTCATCGTCGAGAACCCGCTGCGGCAGAACCGCATGCTGAACGCACAGCAGGCTTTCGAGGCCGGCTACGCCGACGCCCTCATCGAGCCCGTCGAGTTCCTCGACGAGTCGCTCGCGTTCCTGCTCGACAAGGTGGAGGAGGACGCCGGCAAGCGCCGCCCGTCCGCCGACCTGTCCGACGTCGCGGAGGTGTGCCGCAAGGCGCGCTCGCGCCTCGACGGACAGGTGCATGGTGCGACACCCGCGCCGTATCGCGCCCTCGACCTCATCGAAGGCGCGGCGACCTGGTCTCTCGAGGAGGGCTACCGAGCCGAAGAGGATGCACTCGCGGACCTCCTTCCGAGCGACGGCGCACAGGCTTCCGTCTACGCGTTCAACCTCGTCGAGCGACGCGCGAAGCGTGGTGTGGGAATGCCCGACGCCGAGCCGCGACGCGTCCAGCGAGTGGGCGTCGTCGGCGCCGGACTCATGGCCCGGCAGCTTGCGCTGCTCTTCCTCCGCCGACTCGAAGTGCCGGTCGTGCTCCGCGACCTGACGCAGGAGCAGGTCGACGACGCGATCGCCTGGATCGCCGACGAGTTCGCCGACCTCGTGCGCCGCGGCCGTCTCGGCGAAGGGAAGGCACGGTTCCTCGGCTCGCTCGTCACCGGAGGCACGGAGTGGGACGTCTTCGCCGGCTGCGACCTCGTGCTCGAGGCGGTCTTCGAGGAGATGGAGATCAAGAAGGAGGTGTTCGCGGCTCTGGAGCGGGTGGTCTCGGCGGAGTGCGTGCTCGCGACGAACACGTCGTCGCTGTCCGTCACGGAGATGGGGGCGGACCTCGAGCACCCTGAGCGCGTGGTCGGGATGCACTTCTTCAATCCGGTCGCTGTTCTCCCACTCGTCGAGCTCGCGCGCACGCCCTCCACGGACGACGCTTCGCTGGCCACCATCTGGGCGGTGACGAAGGAGCTCCGCAAGACGGGCGTGCTCGTTCGCGATGCGCCGGGCTTCGTCGTGAATCGCCTCCTGGGTCGGCAGGGCTCGGTGATCACGCAGGCGCTCGATCACGGGAACACCGTCGAGGAGACGGACGAGGCCGTGTTGCGGATGGGCCTGCCGATGGCACCGTCCGTCCTGCTCCAGCTCGTCGGCCCGAAGGTCGCAAACCATGTGCGCCACACGCTGCACGGCACGTGGCCCGATCGCTATCCGCTCTCCGCCACGCTCGAAAGCCTTGCGGAAGGAGGGGATCCGGTGATCGTCGAGCACGGGCCACGCAGCGTCGACGATCTCCACACGGCAGTGCTCGAGGCGCTCGCGGACGAGTCACGCCACATCCTCGAGGAGGGTGTTGTCGCGGAGGCGGCAGACATCGACACCTGCCTCATCCTCGGCGCCGGATTCCCTTTCTGGCTGGGAGGCATCACGAAGCACCTCGACCAGACGGGCGTGTCCGAACGCGTCGTCGGTCGGGCGCTCGCCGAGCTCCACAGCGCGCATTCGTAACACCCGCGGCGGTTCGCGCCCGGTCTCTGAGGTATGCTCCGACAGGTAGCGCTCGCCGGCCATTACGCGAGCGACAACACTTCGGAAGGAGCGGCACGACAACACGTGCTGCCTGAATGCACGAGGCTACGACCATCCCGACGCTGACGTCGGACACATCCGAGAACCTGACTGCTGCGGCCCGGAAAGCCGAGTCCTGGTTCGGTGAGCCGTTCCTGGCGCCGGACGAGGACCCGCTCCAGGCCCTCGCGCCCGGGACGGCACGGCGTGCTGCGCTGGACGACGGGCTCGCCGAGATCGAGTCGGGCCTGAAGACGCCGTCGTCGCGCTGGAAGGTGCGCTACGGGCTCATGCTCGGGCTCGAGCGCGTGCTCACGGAGGACCCCGCGCGGACCGCGGCGGGGACAGAGCTCCGCCGCCACCAGATCGACGCGCTCACGGGCATGCTCGCCGAGCTCATCGCGGCGACGCAACGTCCGGCGGACGAGAACGGGAACGGGAACGGATCCACGAACGGCGCGGTCGCCGAGGTCGAGGTGGACGAGGAAGCCGACGACGACTACGACGCCGGGTTCATCGAAGACGACGAGTTGCTCGAGGCAGATTTCACCGGAGCCGATCCCGGAGCAATCCGACGATTCCGCTTCCGCCATCCGACGGCCTCCGGGAAGACGATCGCAGCCGCAGGGTTCGTCGAGGCCGCGCGGAATCTCGGCGTGCTGATCCTCACCCACCGTCGTCTCCTCGTCGCACAGTTCAAGGGCGACCTCACGACCGAGGGCTACGCGGATCGCTTCACCGACGCGCTCCTGGCCGGGGCGATGTCACCAACGGACAGCCCACTCACGATCCAGACGTACGCCTGGTTCGCGCGCCACGGCTCCGAGCTCGACCCCAACGCCTACCACCTCGTGATCTGCGACGAAGCGCACACGGCATTGGGAGAGAAGACGAGCGCCGCGATCCGCGCATTCTCCGAGCCGCTCTTCATCGGGATGACGGCAACCGAGCAGCTGATCGCGAAGCAGGTCTCCGACGTCTTTCCGGCCTCGGTCGACGACCTCCCACTCAGCGATGCCGCGCGACGCGGTCTCATCGCTCCGCTTCGCTGCCTTCGGGTTCCACCGGCTGCGGCCATCAACTCGGTTCCGATCGTCGGCGGCGACTTCGAAGAACGTGCACTGGCGGCGGCACTCGACCACGAGGCGCTGAACCAGGCGGCTGCAAGCCTCTATCGGGAACGCTTTGGCTCCACGCCCGGAATCGTCTACGCCGCGGGCGTCGAGCACGCTTACAACCTCGCGCAGGAGTTCCGCGCAGCCGGGACCAAGGCGGAGGCTGTCTCGGGTCGCACGCCACCGGCCCGGCTTGCCGAGACACTGGCGGCGTACGAACGCGGCGAGATCAACGTCCTCGTCAACGCCATGCTCCTCGCCGAGGGCTGGAACTCGCCGCGGGCGACCGTCTGCATGCACCTCGCGCCGACTGCGTCGCGGCGCGTGTACCAGCAGCGCATCGGTCGCATCATGCGCACTCACCCGCGGAAGGAAGCCGGCGTCGTGGTCGACTTCGTCCCGAAGGGTGCGACGCACTCGGAGCGCGTCGTGTCGCTTCACGCGCTCCTCGACTCGGACTTCTACCGCGAGGGCGCGCGCGTCACGCCCGCCCCGAGACGGCGTCAGCAACGACGCGCACGCCGTAAGCTCTCCCCGGTTCCGTGGCTCGTTCCGGTTACGCCCGACGTCGCGCGACGGCTCGCCGTGATCCAGCGCGAGTGGCAGCGGATTGACCCGAAGTACCTGGACGACGACGAGCAGCGCTTCTGGGCGACGATTGCCGGCCGCCAGATCCGCTTCGACCAGCGTGCCGAGTTCGCGAAGAAGTTCGCCGAGGGTCGCGCGACCAAGGGTGCGCTCGAGCAGTTCCTGTCGACGTGCGCCGCGGAGAACCCGAATCGTCGCCTGCGCATGACGGCGCTCATGGATCGCGTTGCCACACCGATCGACCGCGCGGACTTCGACGACCTCGTCACGCTGGTCACGCAGGCTCCGCCGTGGGACAAGGATCGCGCAGCCGGCGTGCGAATCCTCCTACGCGCGGTCGGAGAGGCAAAGCCACTCGCGCCCGATCAGATCCTCGCGCGCTGGACATGGCGGCTCGCACGTGCGACGCGCAAGGTCCAGGATCGGCGTGTCTCGACCGAGTTCCCAGAGGCGAAGCGTCTGCTCGGAGCGGCCGCGAACTCCCGCGGCTACCGGCATGAAGAGAACGTCAACCGCCTCGTCCAGGTCGCCGCCGAGATGCCGCTGCCGGTCGGTGCGGCGCTGCTCGCATCAGCCGATGGCTACACGCCGCGCGCGAACGGCGCGCTCGACAACGCCCGCGAGGAGCTCGGCACGACCGCCGAGATCGCCACCGCGCTCGCCGACAACCTCCCCGCGCCGAAGCTCACCGCACGAAAGTCGCGGCGCCGGCGCCGGAAGCGCAAGGGCGGCGCTGGGCCTGCGGGCGTGGCGACGACCGAGACCAACGGAGCCGAGACGACAGACGTCGTTCCACTCAACGTCGAGACGTCGGATGACCCGCCGCTGGCCGAATCCTCCGAGGACGCGGCCTAGACGTCGCAACGACCCGGCCGCGAATGCGGCCGGCTTCAGGGATCTCGCGCGAGCGGAATCTGCATGCGCAGATTCCGCTCTTGCGCACTACCCAGGCCTAGCCAGGTCCGCCGGACTCCGGCGCATCTTCGTCGGCCTCGCGATCCCGCAGAAAACGCGTGATCTCGGCCGCGAGCGCGTCGCCGGACGGGAGCTCGTCCGACTCGTCGAGCAGCTCGAGCGAATCGGCTCGGCGTTCGAGCTCCTCGACGTAGCCCGCCGTATCCGCATCCGTCGCGACGGCCTGCGAGACCTGCTCGACGTACTCGTCGGAAGCCTCGGCCAGCTCGCTCACGTCGATCTCCGTCGCGAGAACGCCACCGAGACGCTCGCACAGCGCCATTGCCGCAGGCGGATTCGGCGCCAGCTGCACATAGTGCGGCACCGCCGCCCAGAGGCTCACGGACGGGATCCCCACCTGCCGGCAGGAGTCGAGCAGCACCCCCACGATGCCGGTCGGCCCCTCGTACCGCGAAAGCTGAAGCCCGAGCTCGTCCACCAGTTGCGGATCGGTGGCCGCGCCCGTGACGGGTGCCGGACGCGTGTGCGGCACGTCTGCGACCAGAGCGCCGAGCGTCACGGCGAGCTCGACGCCGAGCTCGCTCGCCAGCTCGGCGATCAGCTCGCTGAAGGTGCGCCAGCGATAGTTCGGCTCGACGCCGACGAGGAGGATCACGTCGCGGTTCGCCTCCGGAATGCGCGCCCGGTAGAACGTGTTCTCCGGCCACTCGATCTTCCGCGTGTGACCGTCCTCCAGCGAGACCATCGGCCGTGTCGCCTGGAAGTCGACGAAAAGCTCCGGGTCGATGTCGGCGAACTTCCGGGCTCCCCACAGCCGCGCGAGATAGCCGGCTGCGAGCGTCGCGGCCTGACCGCCGTCGTTCCACCCGCGGAACGCTCCGATCAGAACGGGCCGCTCGAGGGTCGCCGGGCGCTCGTGCATTCTGAGCTCGCGAGCCACCCGAGAAAGCCTACTGACGCCTCAGCCGCGCGGGTGGGCGCCACAGTGTGAAGGCCAGGGCGAGGCTGAGGGCCCAGATGGCACTCGCCAGAACGACGTGAACGAGGACGAGGCCCCACGGCAGCGCGTTTCGGTACTGCACCTCACCGAGGATCGCCTGCGCGACGAGCACCGCCAGCAGACCGATCCAGACTCTGAGGAGTCCCGGGTATTCGGCGCGCAGGCGACGCAGGAACCAGCCGACGACGAGAACGCCGATGCCGAAGACCGCCGCGACCCGGACGTGCACGTACACGGTGTCGACGATCCCGAGACCGAGCCGCTCGACGTCCTCGCTCGATCCCGGATGCGGCCCCGACGCCGTCGCGACCGCTCCCGTCACGACAAGGGCCATGCTGGCAGGTAGCCCGACCCAGGTCACGATCCGTCTGAGCCAGCGCGCTCCCGCAGGAGGAGCGAGCCCGTCACGCAGGCTCCAGCCCTCGAGCACTGCGATCAGCGCCAGCCCGAGCGCCGCGAGTCCGAGCAGGAAGTGCGTCATGACGGCGAGCGGGTGGAGATCGAGGGCAATGGTGATGCCACCCATCGGGATCTGCGCGATCGCGACGAGAAAGGCGCCGAGCGCGGCCCACCGGCCCCAGCCGGAGAGGCCACTCGTCCAGCGCGAGGTCAGCCACGTCGCGAGCGTGAGCACGATCCCGACGAGGGCGACCATGCGGTTTCCAAACTCGACGAATGCGTGGAAGCCCTGCTCCGGATACGGCTTGGAACCGCAGCTCGGCCAGTTCTCGCAGCCGAGGCCCGAACCGGTGAGGCGGACGAACGCGCCCGACGTGATCACGACGAAGAGCACGAGAAACGACGCGAGAGCGATCCGCAAGAACGTCCGTGCCGAGATCGATCGGGCTCGAGCGACGGCAACGGCCATCAGAGGCTTGATGTGGGTTGGGAGTGCGTGCGGGGAGGGTCTGCGCCAAGCAGCGTGGTCGGAGCGGTCGGTGCCAAGGCATGCAGCCTTGGTGCCGGCCGATCCGGGCACGATGCGCCGTGCGAAGACCCCCAGCCGGATGTGCTCCGAACCCGCATCAAGCCTCTAACGGAAGAGGACTCCCGAACCTTCTTCGATACGGCCGATCCGCGCCGCGACAAGGCCGGCCGAAGCGAGGGTCGCTTCGAAGACGGGGGCCCGCTCGCCGGGCATCGACACGAGCAGGCCCCCGGCGGTCTGCGGATCGTAGGCGAGCGCCTCGTACGCAGTGCTCGCGTGACTCTCGACGTGCGGGCCTGCGTACTCCCGATTGCGGCCGTCGCCACCGGTCCTCACGCCTTCGTCCGCGAGCTCGAAGGCTCCGGGGAGCACCGGGAGAGCCTCGGCGTCGATGACAGCCCGCACGCCGCTCCGCGACGCGAGCTCGTACGTGTGCCCGAGCAGGCCGAACCCAGTCACGTCGGTGACCGCGTTGGGCTCGAACGGCCGGCTGGCCTCCGCGGCCGAGCGGTTCAGCTCGAGCATCGAGTCGACGGCTGCCTCGAGCGCGCCTGCGGGCGCGGTTCCGTCCCGCTGTGCCTGCAGCACGAGGCCCGTACCGAGCGGCTTCGTGAGGAAGAGCACGTCGCCCGGGCGCGCCCCCGCCTTCGGCCAGATCCGGTCCGGATGCACCAGGCCGACTACTGCGAGCCCGTACTTCGGCTCGGTGTCGCGGATCGTGTGGCCACCCGCGAGAATCGCGCCGGCGGCACGAACGCGCTCGTCGGCACCGGCAAGCACCTCGCCGAGCACCTCGACCGGGAGCTCCTCCGGAAAGGCGGTGACCGAAAGCGCCAGGAGCGGCGCGCCGCCCATCGCGTACACGTCATTCAGCGCGTTCGTCGCAGCGATCGCGCCAAACGTACGCGGATCGTCGACGAGTGGCGGGAAGAAGTCGACCGTGAACACGATCGCCCGCTCGTCGTCCAGACGGTAGACCGCCGCATCGTCGGCAGGATCGAGCCCGACGAGCAGATCCTCGGCGTCGGCCGGAACGAGCCCTGCGAGAAGGGTCTCGAGACGCGCGGCCGAGTACTTCGCCGCGCAACCTCCGGCGCGCGCGAGCGTCGTGAGCCCCACGGTCTCCACGCGAACACTTTAATGGCGGGGGGAAACGATGTTTCCCCCCGCCGGCTCCCCTTCCTCTTCGCCGCGACTGATCGTGCGCTGTTGGCCTACGGGCGAATGAATCGCCCTTCGGCCCAGCAACCAGCCGCTACTGCCAAACGGCTTGATCCATAGACTCGAGCCGTGAGGTCGGCGCTCGTCACCGGTGGGTCGTCCGGGATCGGGCTTGCCATTGCTCGCGCGCTGCGTGAGGACGGGTACGCGCTTACGCTTGCGGCTCGGAGGCCCGAGCCGCTCGAGGCGGCGGCCGTGGAGCTGGATGCACTCGCAGTACCGGCCAACCTCGGGGACACCGACGAGTGCGTGCGCGTCGTCGCTGCGCACGCCGAGCGCCACGGTGGCATGGACATCCTCGTGAACTGCGCCGGCATCGGCATCGGTGGATCGTTCGCGGAGCAGGAGACCAAGAAGATCGAGTTGCAGCTCGACGTGAACCTGCGGGCAACGCTCGTGATCACACGCGAGTCCCTGCCTCTACTGCGCGAAACGCGTGGCCAGATCATCACGCTCGCCTCGATCGCGGGAACGATTCCGACGCCTGGGCTCGCCGTCTACGGCACGACGAAAGCGGCGCTCATCGCCTGGACGAGCTCGCTGAACCGCGAGGAGGCCGAGCACGGCATCCGTGCGACGGCGATCTCGCCAGGGTTCGTCGCGACCCGGATGACCGAGTGGACGGGGCTCCCGGACGAGGAGCAGATCTCGACCGACGACATCGTCGCACTCGTGCGGGCCGTGCTGTCCCTGAGCCCGATGGCACGCGTCCCCAACATCGTCGTCGAGCGCCTCGGCGATTGAGTTGTGCACAGGCCGGAATCCGCGAGTGCGGATTACGGCCGCGCGAGCATGTTTATGCACAGACCGAAATCCGCGAGTGCGGATTACGGTCGTGCGATGACCCCTAAAGGCGGCCGCTCCGCGGCCGCGGCCCCACAACTCATCCGCCGAGCATGTCCGCGACAGACTGCTCGAGCT
>Ga0136631_10000058_pt1 | contig 28548 bp, 30 predicted proteins | sample AntDrymUQ6012206_2_FD_104655 | JGI IMG/M metagenome (GOLD analysis project Ga0136631, IMG submission 104655) | Polar desert sand microbial communities from Dry Valleys, Antarctica - metaG UQ601 (22.06) | ecosystem: Environmental > Terrestrial > Soil > Desert | place: Antarctica: Dry Valley... | reverse complement strand
TGTGCTTGCGGCTACGCGGCCGCCACGCGTTATTCCCCCCGAGGGGGGAGAAGGAGAAGTCGCAGGTGGAGCGAGAACTGCATGCGCCACGGAGGGTACACGACCTTCGGCGACCGTCTAGAGGCTGATCGCGCGCCCCGCCACGAACCCCTCGGTCCCGGCAATCCGTTCCACGACATCGTCCGGCACCCGCTTGTCCGCGGTGATCACCATCGCCGCCTCGCCCCCGTCCTCGCCGTTCTCGGCGCCGTGCCCGACCGCCGCCGAGGCGATGTTCACGCCGGCCGTGCCGAGCTCGGTGCCCACCAGCCCGATCATGCCTGGCCGGTCGGCATAGCGGAACACGGCGAGGTGGCTCTCGAGCTGGACGTTGAAGCGCGAACCCCACGCCTCGAGCAGGTGCGGGCGGTTACGGCGCCCGAGTACCGTGCCGACCACGCGCGAGCGCTCGCTACCGCTCACCACGGTCACCCGCATGAGGTCGGTGAAGTCGCGGGCGCTGGGATTGCGCGTCTCGGACACCTCTATCCCCCGCTCCGCCGCGAGCGACGGCGCATTCACGTCGTTGACCTCGTCCTCGGTGTGGCCGGCCAGCACGCCCTTGAGCACCTGGACGGTGAGCAGCCGGGTGTCACGTTCGGCCACCCCGCCGAGGTACTCCACCTCCAGCGCATCCACCGAGGTGCCCTCCGCGAGCGTGACCGCGATCCGCCCCAGGCTGCGCCCGAGGCCCAGGAACGGCCCGAGCGCCTCCGCGTCCTCTCCGGCGACCGCCGGCACGTTCACGGCGGTCGTCACCACACCCCCGGTAAGCGCGGCGAGCACCTGCTCGGCAGCCTGGTAGCCCGCGCGGTCGGTTGCCTCGCTCGTGGACGCACCCAGGTGGGGGGTGACGATCACGTTGGGATAGCCGAACAGCGGATGGTCGGTCACGGGCTCGGTGCGAAACACATCCAGCGCGGCGCCGGCCACCTTGCCGGAGTCAAGCGCGTCCTTGAGGTCCTCGTCCACCACCAGCGGCCCCCGCGCCACGTTGAGGATGCGGACGCCGTCCTTGCACTTCGTGAAGGCCGCGGCGTCGAGCCAGTTCTCGGTCTCGGGGGTCTTCGGCAGGTGCACGGTGATGAAGTCGGCCTCGGCATAGACCTCGTCGGAGCTCTCGGCGCGCTCGGCCCCCAGTTCGCGGAAGCGCTCCTCCGCCACGAAGGCGTCGAAGGCCAGCACCCGCATCCCAAAGCCGCGCGCGCGCTGGGCCACGAGCTGGCCGATGCGCCCGAAGCCGAAGACGCCGAGCGTCTTCTCGTAGAGCTCCACGCCGCTGTACTTCGAGCGGTCCCACCTGCCCGCGACCAGCGAGGCGTGCGCCTGCGGCACGTTGCGCGCCAGCGCCGTGAGCAGCGCCATCGTGTGCTCGGCGGCCGTGATCACGTTGGACTGCGGCGCATTGGCCACCACGATGCCCGCTCGCGTGGCGGCGTCCACGTCCACGTTGTCCACGCCCACGCCGGCGCGTCCAACGGCCTTCAGGTTCTCCGCCTTCCCGATCAGGTCGGCGGTGAGCTTCGTGGCGGAGCGGATGAGGATGCCGTCGAACTCGCCGATGCGCCGTTCCAGCTCCCCAGGCTCCCAGTCAGCACCGAGCGCGACCTCCAGGCCGGCGTCCCGAAGCAGCTTCACGCCAGGCTCGCCGATCTTCTCGGCCACGAGCACGCGGGTCATGCCGCCACCTCGCTCACGTTGTCCACGACCCAGTCGATGCAGGCCGTGAGGGCCTCCACATCGTCCGGCTCCACGGCGGGGAACATCCCCACCCGCAGCTGGTTCCGGCCTAGCTTGCGGTAGGGCTCGGTGTCCACGATCCCGTTGGCCCGCAGAGTTGCGGCCAGCGCGGCGGCGTCCACGGCGTCGGAGAAGTCGATCGTGCCGACCACCAGCGAGCGCTTCACGGGGTCGGCCACGAACGGGTCGGCGAACGATGCCGCCTCCGCCCAGGAGTACAGGTGATTGGAGGACCGCTCGGTGCGCCCCACGCAGAAGTCCAGCCCGCCGCCCGCAAGCATCCACTCGATCTGGTCGGCGAACAGGAGCAGCGTGGCCACCGCGGGAGTGTTCAGCGTCTGGTCCTTCCGCGAGTTCTCGATCGCGGTCGCGAGCGAGAGGAATGCGGGAGTCCAGCGATCATCCGCGCCGTCCAGCTGTGACACGCGCTCCCGCGCGGCCGGCGAGAGCACCGCCACCCACAGCCCACCGTCGGACCCGAAGGCCTTCTGCGGGGCGAAGTAGTAGGCGTCGGCCTGGGAGACGTCCACCGGCAGGCCGCCGGCCCCAGAGGTGGCGTCCACCAGGACGAGGGCATCACCCGCCTCCGCGGGGCGGCCCACCGGCACCATCACGCCGGTGGAGGTCTCGTTGTGGGCCCATGCGATCGCGTCCGCCGACGGGTCGGCCACCGGGTCCGGCGCGCCGCCGGCCTCTGCCTCCACCAGGACGGGGTCGCCCAGGAACGGAGCGCCGGCCGTCACAGTCGCGAACTTGCGCGAGAACTCGCCGTAGGTCAAATGCAGCGCGCGCTCGCGGACGAGGCAGCACGCCGCGGCGTCCCAGAACGCTGTGGTACCGCCATTGCCGAGCACGACCTCGTACCCATCAGGCAGCGAGAACAGCTCGCCGAGGCCCGCTCGGACGCGACCCACCAGGTCCTTCACGGGAGCCTGGCGGTGGGAGGTGCCGAGCACCGTCCCGGCCTCGGCGAGCCGGGCGACCGCCTCCGGGCGGACCTTCGAAGGACCGCACCCGAAGCGGCCATCGGCCGGCTTGAGCTGGTCGGGGATCTGCACTACGGCGTCGGTCACGGTCATCCTCTGCGCGGCGTCGGGTTCGCGGAAACTCTGCGTCTGCCCAGGCGCGCGGCTGTGATCATCCGCCGCTCCCCGGTGGTTGACTCCACCTCGAGGCGCCAGTCGCGACGGTCGGTCCACTGTACCGATCGGCGCGGAACCCGTCAGGCCGCCAGTGACCACACGGCGCGGGCCGCGACGGCGCCGATCGTGATGGTGGCCTCGATGCCGTTGAAACGCGGGTCTGACTCGAAGTCACGGCGGAACTCGTCGTCGGTGGCGTAGAGGATCACGAAGAAGGTCCACAGCGCAGTGGCGAGGACGGCCAGGACGAGCGAGACGATCCCCACGATGAACCCGGCCTGCGCCAGGCCGCGGTGCTTGGGGGTCTCGCCGCGATCCACCCGGCTGCGGCCCCGGCGGGAGTAGAAGATCCCGAGTCCCGCGCAGAGCACCGACACCAGCGACGAGAAGCCGATCGTGATGAGTAGCAGTGCACCGCCTGCCACCGACAGCGTGAACCCGGCCACCGCCGAGCCGTTGTCTGGCACCTGCTGCTGCGGGTAGCTCCATTGCTGGCCCGGCTGCTGCCAACCGGACTGCGGTTGTTGCCAGGCCGGCGGAGGCTGCTGCCACGACTGGGGCTGCGGGCCGGCCTGCGCCGGCGGCTCCCAACCGTGCTGCGGCGGCGCCGGTGGAGGCGCCGGGGCCACGCCCTGCAGATCCGGCTCACGCCCGCCGGGCTCCGGCGGCAAGAAGGCGCCCTGGCCCGATTCGGAGCGCTCGTCGGCCATCAGAACTCCGTATCGATCCAGTCCATCTTCGAGCGCAACTCCTTGCCCTCGCGCTCCACCTGGTGATCCTGGCCCTCCTGGCGCATGCGCTGGAAGTTCTCCTGGCCCGCGCGGTTCTCCGCGATCCATTCGCGAGCGAACTCGCCCGACTGGATCTCGCCCAGCACGTCCTTCATCGCCTGCCGGGTGGTGTCGGAGATCACACGCTTGCCGCGGGTGAGGTCGCCGTACTCGGCGGTGTTGGAGATCGAGTAGCGCATGCCGGTGATGCCCTTCTCATACATCAGGTCCACGATCAGCTTCAGCTCGTGCAGGCACTCGAAGTAGGCCAGACGCGGGTCGTAGCCGGCCTCGGTGAGCGTCTCGTAGCCGGCCCGGACCAGCTCGGTCACGCCACCGCACAACACCGCCTGCTCGCCGAAGAGGTCTGTCTCGGTCTCGTCCTTGAAGGTGGTCTCGATCACGCCTCCGCGGGTGCAGCCGATGCCCTTCGCGTACGCGAGCACGAGTTCGCGGGCGTGGCCGCTGTCGTCCTGCTCGATGGCCATCAGGCCGGGTACGCCGTTGCCTTCCTGGAACTGGCGCCGGACCAGGTGGCCAGGCCCCTTGGGGGCGACCATGCCCACGTCCACGCCCGGCCCCGGCGCGACCTGGTCGTAGGTGATGGCGAAGCCGTGCGCAAAGAGCAGCAGGTTCCCGGGCGCGATTCCGTCGGCGATCTCGGACTCGTAGACGTCGTGCTGTAGCTCGTCGGGCAGCAGCACCATCACCACGTCCCCGCGGCTGGCGGCGTCGGCCACCGAGACCACCTCGAGGCCCTCGCCCTGCGCCTTCTCGACCGATGACGAGTCGAGCCGCAGGCCGACCACCACGGAAACGCCGGAGTCCTTGAGGTTCAGGGCGTGGGCATGCCCCTGGGAGCCGTAGCCGAGGATGGCCACGGTCTTGCCCTCGAGGTGGGAGAGGTCGGCATCGTTGTCGTAGATCATGACGCCGAGAAACATAGTCGAGGTGGCGGAAGCGCTGCGAGCGGCGGACGCCGTTGTTCGACGCGCTTACGGCGGCGATAAGGGGAAGCAGACCGGCAGGCGCCTCCCGATACCCCCGTTCACTTGGAAACGGATGCACTTCACGCGACTCGTCCCACCTCACGGGTGCTATACGCCCCTCACTTGGATCGAGTCGGCACAAAGCCGTCACTCTCCAAGTTAAGGGGGTTGTCGGCACCGACGGCTTCGCGTCACAGCCGGTCGCGCAGCAGCTTCCCGCCGGCGTTGCGCGGCAATGAGTCCACGACATGGACCGTCTTCGGTGCCTTGAACGCCTCCAGACGCTCACGACTCCAGGCCAGGAGCTCGCCGGCCGCGATGGGTTCGCGCAGGACCACGAAGGCCGTGACCGCCTCCCCCCATTCGCGGTCGGGGAGGCCGGCCACGCCCGCGTCTGCCACCGCCGGGTGGGCCATCAGCACCTGCTCCACCTCCAGGGGGGCCACGTTCTCGCCGCCGGTCACGATCATGTCCTTGAGGCGGCCGTCCACATGCAGCAGGCCGTCATCGTCGAGCCGCCCGAGGTCGCCCGTGTGCAGCCAACCGTCGGCGGTCACCTCACCCGGTGCCACCATCGGGCCGCGGACGAGGATCTCGCCATTCGGCGCTATCCGTAGCTCCGCGCCTTGCAGGGGCCTGCCCGGGCTGCCCGCCACCACCTGCGAGCAGGTCTCGGTCATGCCGTAGACCGGCACCACCGGGATGCCGGTGTCCGCCGCCCACTCCAGCAGCCCGGCCGGGATCGGCCCGCCCCCCAGCGCGATGGCCCGCAACCCTGGGGTGCGGCGCAGGCCCGCATCGCGCAGCCGCACGAGCATCGTGGGCACCAGCGAGGCCAGCGTGATCCCTCCCCCTTCGAGCTCATCCTTGACCCGTGACACGTCGAAGCCGCCGTGCAGCACGGCGGTGGTGTGGTTGATCGCACAGCGCACGAGCACTGCCATCCCACCCACGTGGTGCGGCGGCAGCGGGCACAGCCAGCGGTCCGCCGAGTCCACGCCGAGGGCATCGGCGGACGCCGCGGTGCTTGCCGCGTGGTTGGCGAAGGTGAGCTGCACGGCCTTGGCCTCCCCGGTGGTGCCGGAGGTGCGGATCACGCTGTGCACCGCATCAGGATCGATGTCGGTGAGCAGATCTGCGTCCGTGGCCACTTCCCCCACAGCGGGCAGCGGCGGGTCGCGTGGCGCGGCGGGCTCGATCGCGGCCCCCAGGCGCGGTAGTCCGTGCAGGATCTCTGCGAAGGCCAGGCCGGGCGGATGGGTGACCGCCACGCGATCCCCTTCCTGCACCCCTGCGCCGGCTAGCGACCGCGCACGGCGCCCGGCACGCTCGTCCAGCTCGGCGAACGTGATCGCCTGGCCATCAGCCTCCACGGCGGGGTGGTCGGGGCGCGCGCGCGCGGCAGCGGTGAGCCAATCCAGCACGATGTGAGCGTACGGGCGGCCTCCGGGAGGTCGCCCCAGCACTATCGTTCGGCCAGGAATGGCAGCCACCGAGAACGACGCCAAGAAGCGCTGGACCGAGGAGCAGTCGCGGCGCACGATCGAGCCGGGAGCCGACTGGCGACCGGGCGGTGGCGGGTTCGAGGACATCCGCTACGAGCTGGCCGAGGGGATCGCGAAGATCACGATCGATCGCCCGGACGTGCGCAACGCGTTTCGCCCCCAGACCGTTGTCGAGCTGTCCCAGGCTTTCGAGCGCGCCCGCGAGGACACCGAGGTGGGCGTGATCGTGCTCGCCGGAGAGGGCCCGCTGGCGTTCTGCTCGGGGGGCGACCAGCGCGTGCGCGGGGACTCCGGCTACATGGCCGAGGGAGCGACGGTCGGGCGATTCCACGTGACCGACCTCCACGTGCAGATGCGCCGTCTGCCGAAGCCGATCGTGGCGATGGTGGCCGGGTACGCCGTGGGCGGGGGCCACGTGCTGCACGTGATCTGCGACCTCACGATCGCCGCCGACAACGCGCGCTTTGGCCAGACCGGGCCCAAAGTGGGCAGCTTCGACGGCGGGTTCGGCGCGGGCGTGCTGGCCGAGCTGGTGGGCCCCAAGAAGGCCAAGGAGATCTGGTTCTTGTGCCGGCAGTACGGCGCCGAGGAGGCGGTGGACATGGGCCTCGTGAACACCGTCGTGCCGCTGGAGGAGCTGGAGCGCGAGACGGTGCGCTGGTGCCGCGAGATGCTGGAGCTCTCGCCCTTCTCCCTGCGGCTGCTCAAGGCGAGCTTCAACGCCGCGGAGGACGGGCTGGCGGGCATCCAGCAGCTGGCCCACGACGCCAACCTCCTGTTCTACATGTCCGAAGAGGCCCAGGAGGGCCGCGACGCCTACAAGGAAGGTCGCGTCCCCGACTTCACCAAGTTCCCCAAGCGCCCTTGACCAGCGCCCGTGCCGCAGCCGGCGCGCCCGCCGGGGCGTTGCGCCTGTGGATCGTGGCCTCACGGCCGCGGACGCTTCCGGCCGCCGTGGCGCCGGTTCTGGTGGGCACCGCGCTGGCGATCTCCTACGAGGAGTTCCGCCCGCTCGCCTTCCTGGCCGCGCTCGTGGGGAGCGTGTTCCTGCAGATCGGCACCAACCTGGCCAACGACTACTCAGACGCCCGCCGGGGCGCCGACACCGAGGACCGCCTTGGGCCCGTCCGGGTGACCGCTGGGGGGCTGATGCCGCCCCGCAGCGTCCTGGTGGGCACCTACGTGGCCTTCGGGGTGGCCGTGCTCGCCGGCGTCTACCTCACGGCGGTGGCCGGCTGGGAGATGCTGCTGGTGGGGGCGCTGTCGATCGTGGCCGGGGTGCTGTACACAGGCGGGCCGCGCCCGTACGGCTACGCGGGCCTCGGCGAGGTGTTCGTGTTCGTGTTCTTCGGCCTGGTCGCCGTCGTGTTCACCTACTACGCGCAGACAGAGGAGTTCCCGTGGGAGGCGTTCGCCCTGGCCGTGCCCGTCGGCCTGCTGGCCGCGGCGATCCTGGTGGTGAACAACGTGCGCGACCTGGAGACCGACAGCCGCGCGGGCAAGCGCACGCTGGCGGTGAAGCTGGGCCGCTCGCGCGCCCGGATCCTGTTCGGGGCGATGCTCAGCGTGTCGTTCGCCGTGCCGGTGGCGATCCCGCTGGCAGGGGGGCTGTCGTGGTGGGTCCTGCTCGCTCTGCTGGCGCTTCCGCTGGTGCCATCGCTTCACCGCACCGTGACCACCCGCACCGATGGCCCGGCGCTCAACGGCGCACTGGCCGCCACCGGGCGGCTGCTCGCGGTCTACTCGATCCTGCTTTCCGCGGGGGTGCTGCTGTCGTGAGACGGTCGCTGCTGCGCCTGAGCATCCCGCTGCGGGAGCCATTTGTGACCTCCGGGGGCGTGGTCTACGCGCGTGAGCTGGCCGTTATCCGCCTGGAGGACGACGAGGGCACGCTGGGCTTCGGCGAGGCGGCGCCGCTGGAGAGCTACGACGGCGTGACCGTGGACGAGGTGATCGACGCGCTGCGGGACGGGCCGCCGCCGCGGGGGTCCCCTCCGCAGGCGCGGGCGGCCTGGGAACTGGCCGAGCTCGATCTCCAGGCACGACGCCGAGGGCGATCGCTGGGAGAGCCTGGAGCCGACGCTATCCCGGTGAATCTGACCCTGGCTGCGGGCCCGCCCGAGGAGGTGGGCGAGGCCGCCGCGGCCGGCCTGAAGGACGGCTACTCCTGCTTCAAGGTGAAGGTGGGCCTACCCGATGACCACGCGCGCGTGGGCGCCGTGCGCGAGGCGGTGGGCCCGTGGCCGGCGCTGCGGATCGATGCCAACGGAGCCTGGAGCGCCGGCGACGCCGTGCATGCAATCACCGACCTGTCGGTCCACGACCTCGAGCTGGTCGAGCAGCCGTGCGCCACGCTCGAGCAGATGGCCGAGGTGCGCGCTCAGGTGGACGTGCCGGTGGCCGCGGATGAGTCGATCGTGGGGGCGGACCAGGTGCAGACGGCGATCGAGCTCGGTGCCTGCGATGCGGTGAACATCAAGCTCTCTTCCGCGGGTGGCTTCGGGCCTGCACGCGACGCCCTGCGCGCGGCCCGCGACGCCGGCCTGGCCGCCTGGTTGTCGAGCACCCTGGACGGCCCGTGGGGCATCGCCGCGGCACTGCAGCTGGCCGCCGGACAGCACATCCCGCTGGCCTGCGGCCTGGCAACGCTCGACCTGTTCGACGCCCGCATCGCCGCAGCGCTTCCCTCCCCGTCGAAGGGGCTCATGGCCGTGCCGCAGGGGCCGGGACTGGGCATCGAGGTGTCAGACGAGGCGCTGGCCGAGGTGCTGGTCGAGGAAATCCGTTAACAGTCCGGCGACCGCCTCCGGGCGCTGCAGCTGCGCGGCGTGGCCGGCGTCATCGAGGACCTGGGCGGTGCCGCGCGGCACCGTACGGGCGATCCTTCGCGCGAGCTCGCAGTAGCGCTCGTCGAGCGCGCCCGCCAAAGCGAGCACAGGCATGTCGAGCTGGTGCAGGCCCTGCCACAGCGAATCCAGGGTTCCCTGCCCCGCAGTGCGTAGAAGCATCGCCAGTCCGCGCGGGTCCTGCTCGAGCCGTCCGTGGCGCTGGGCCTCGAGCAGCTGCTCGGATTGGTCGGCGAACAGCGGCTGGCGCTCCCATACCTCCACGATCTGCTCGATCGGCTGGGTCTCCATCCAGGACGCGAGCCGCTCGTCGGCCTCCACGCGCGCCTCGCGCACGGCCGGTGCGTCGATTCCGGCGGAGGCCCCCACAGTCACCAGTCCCGCGTATCGCCCCGGCTCGCGAATCGCCGCGTGCAGCGCCAGCCGGCCGCCCAGCGAATACCCGCACAGCACGGCTCCCTCCCCCGCGCCGGCGATCTCGGACAGTCGCCCTTCGAAGGTGTGCTCGGCGTGCTCGAGCAGAACGCTGGGATAGCGTTCGGGCAGCCCTTCGGCCACCGGTGCCCAGGCGTCGCCTGGCTGCATGAAGCCCGGCACGAACACCACGGCCGGGCGCTGGGCTGAGCCCTCCATGCAACAGATCATCCCGACCAACCCCACCTACGCCCCACTCCAGGCACTGGTGGACGAGCTGGTGCGCTGCGGGATGCGCCATGCCGTGACCTCCCCAGGCTCGCGCAACGCCCCGCTGGCGCTCACGCTGGCGAGCCGGGGCGAGCTGGACTGCGTGTCGGTGATCGACGAGCGCGCGGCGGGATTCATGGCGCTCGGGATGGCCAAGGCGAGTGGCCGGCCGGTTGCCGTGACCTGCACCTCGGGCACCGCGGCCGCCAACCTGGCTCCCGCCGTGCACGAGGCGTGGCAGGCGCGCGTGCCCCTGATCGTGCTCACCGCGGATCGCCCGCCCGAGTTGCGCGAGGTGGGTGCCGGCCAGGCGATCGACCAGGTCCACCTGTACGGCTCGGCCGCCAAGTGGTTCGTGGAGGTGGGCAACCACGAACCCGGGCGCAGCACGGCAGAGCACTTTCGCGGGCTGGGCTGCCGCGCGTTCTGGACCGCCGCCGGCGGGCGTCCCGGCCCGGTGCATCTGAACTTTTCGCTGCGTGACCCGCTCGATCCGGCCCTAGCCGAGATGGACGCCGGACAGTGGGCCGGGCGCGACGGCGACCGGCCCTGGGCGCTTCTGCGCGAGCACCCGCCGGCGCCCGACGCCAACGACGTCCAGCGCGCGGCCGCGCGGGTGGCGGAGGCGCCCCGGGGCGCGATCGTGTGCGGCCCCGTCGCCGGCGAGGTGGCCGAGCCGGTGGCGCGGCTGGCCGAGCAGAGCGGCTGGCCGGTGCTCGCCGAGCCCGCCTCCGGCGTGCGCTGCGGGGAGCACGACCGCTCTCACGTGGTCGCCGGCTACGACGTGCTGCTACGCGACGAGGCGTTTGCCGCAGGGCACGCCCCCGATCTCGTTCTGCGGGTGGGCGACACCCCCACCTCGAAGCCGCTGCGCACTTGGCTCGCCGTCGTGCCGCAGGTGGTGCTCGACCCTCACGGCGCCTGGCACGAGCCCACGCGCACGGCCGAGCTGCTGCTGCATGCGGAGCCCGCCGCCGCCTGCGACGCACTGGCCGCAGCGCTGGAGATGCGCGGGGGCTCCAACCACGGACCATGGCTCGCGGAGTGGCGCCATGCGGACTCCCTGGTCGCGCCCGCCCTAGCGCAGGCCCCGGAACCCAGCGAGCCGCGGGCCTACGTGGCTGCCGCGGGCGCACTCGAACCCGGGTCGCTGGTGTGGACGGCCTCCTCGATGCCCGTACGCGACGTCGAGGCGTTCTGGCCCGCGGGAGCCGAGCCCACACGCTTCCTCGCCAACCGCGGAGCAAACGGGATCGACGGCACGATCGCCTCAGCCGCGGGCGCCACGCGGGCCACCGGAGCTCCCACCCTCGTGCTGATCGGGGAGCTGGCGCTGCTTCACGACATCGGCGGGCTGCTGGCCGCCCGGCGCGCGGGCATCGCGCTCACGGTGCTGTGCGTGGACAACGGCGGGGGCGGCATCTTCGACTTTCTGCCCGTGGCCGGCAGCGCCGACCACGCCGCCTACGAGGAGCACGTGGCCACCCCGTCGGGGCTCGACCTGGAGACGCTCTCGGCGCTCTCTGCGATGGCCTACCGCCCTGTGAGCACCGACGACGAGATCCGCGCGGCGGTGGCCGCCGGCCCGGGACTGGTGCACGTGCGCACCGACAGGGCCGCCAACGTGCGCGTGCACTTCGAGATCGCGGCGCGCGTGTCGGCTGGGCTGACCAGGTAATGCCCGCCGAGCCCCGTCCCAGTTTTCGGCGCGTCTTGGGCCAGGGCGAGTCGTTCCTCAATCAGCCGATTTCAGGGCGCGTCAGCGCAATCACGTCGCCGCGGTCGACTGGGCGGCCCGAGGCGCGCTTCATGGCTATGAGGTCGTCGCGGCCGGCGACGACGACCGCCACGCCCCCGATCTCGAGCACCATCGCCCGCTCGCGCAGCGCCGCGAACGCTGCGGCCCCGGGCGGGTCGTGGTGGACGTCGACGCCACCGGCGTCGGTGTCGAAGCTGAGCGTCCCGCCTCCGTCCAGCGCCTCGGCCAGGGACCAGCCGGGCGGCGGCTCAGCGCCTCCCGCAGGCCGCGCGCCCAGCTCTCCAAGGGCGGCTGTGAGTCGGGCGCGCTTGCCAGGATCCGGCGAGGGCACGAGATCCGCGTCCTGGGTGGTACGGACGTGCCCGTGGGCCTGGACCGCGAGCCCCCCGATGAGCACGTACTCGACGCCGTGACGAGCAAGCGCAGCGAAGATCTCGGCGGCGTCGAGCGGGATCTCGCGGCGTGTCACGCGTGCCCGTTCCCGCCAGTCACGAGCCGTCGCCACGGGCTCGCCGACCGGCCACCGCGAGGTGTCCCGCGAGCCGGTTCCAACTCACCGCCAGCGCGAGCCGATCGGCCGGCGGTCGGCGGAGCGTGTCCCGCAGGTGGTCCTCATCCCAGTCGGGCGGGGCCGGCTGCGCCGAAAGATCGAGTTCCTCGCCCATGGCCCACAGCAGCCGCTCGAGCGTCGCAATGCTCGGCGAGAGCTCACCCCGCTCCACCCGGCTCACAGCGGCTTGCGTCGTACCCGCGCGGAGGGCGAGACGCGCCTGAGAGAGGCCGTGCGCCTCGCGCCGGGCCCGAAGGAGCGCGCCCGCCCGGTCGGTGGCAGCCATGCGCGTACCATATCGGATCCGATATACGTCAGGCCAGCAGCGGCAGCAGCGCCTGGAGCTTGTCCTCTGACTCGGCCAACTCCTGCGCCGGCACGGAGTCGGCCACGATCCCGCAGCCGGCGTACAGCCGCGCCAGCGAGCCGCGCAGCAGCGCGCAGCGCAGCGCCACGCACAACTCGCCGTCCTCGGCAAGGTCGGTCCACCCCACGGCCCCGGCGTACCAGCCCCGATCGATGCCTTCGAGTGCGGGGATCAGCGGCTCGGCCACGGCCGCCGGCTCGCCGCCCACCGCGGGCGTGGGGTGCAGCCGGCCGGCCAGCTCCAGCGCCGATACCGGCGAGGACAGTTGCGCACGGATCGGCGTGGCCAGGTGCTGGACGTTCTGCACCTTCACCAGGGCAGGCTCGTCGGCGCCCCCCACCCAGAGGCTGAGTGGCTCAAGCGCTCGCTGGATCCGCCGCGCCACGATATCTTGCTCCTTCCGGTTCTTGGGGCTCTGGCGCAGCTGCTCGCCCAAGTGGTCGTCCACCGCAGGGTCGGCGCTGCGGCGGGTGGTGCCGGCGAGCGCCACCGTCTGGGCTCGGGCGCCGTTGCGGCGCACCAGCAGCTCGGGGCTGGCGCCCAGGAAGGTGGCGCCCGGCGCGCCGACCAGGTAGCAGTAGCACTCCGGGAACGCGGCCCGGAGGGCGGCGTGCACCGGCGCCGGGTCGATGTCGGCGCCGGCGTGTACGTGCACCTCGCGGGCGAGCACGATCTTCTCCAGATCACCGGCGCGGATGCGCTCCACCGCCCGGCGCACCGCTTCCTCGTAGTGCGACGGCGGCGCCGCCCCTGCCACCTGCGGCCGCGAGATCGGGTCGGGATCGAGCAGGGGCGACTCGGCAGGACCCAGGGTGGCCAGGCGCTTCCGCAGCCGGTCGAGCACCGCGGAGGGCGACTCGTCGCCGTCAACCGCCGCATTCACCGTCATCCGCGCCTGATCGGCCCGGCGTACGAGCGACACGTCGGGCAGCACGAACTGGGCCGCGGCGAATCCCGCCCACTGGGGCGAGCCACCGCCGGCAGGGGCGAAGGACAACCCGCCGCAGAAGATCGGCCCGGTGGCCGGCGGCTCCCCCGCGGTGTCGTCGGCGAAGGCGCGCGTGCCGAGGTTCCGGCAAGCCTGCGCGAGGCGCCCGGCGCGGCCGGGGCCACTGTCCTGCACCACCGCCGCGGCGCCCAGCGTGCAGACGGCGTGGGCCTCGCGCGCGGGTTGCTCGAAGCAGAAGCAGTGGTCGGCGCCTGTCCTGGCGGCGAGCACCGCTGCCGCGAGGTCCACGTCGGCGGGGATCGCCACGGTGACACTGGCCACGGCGCGGCCACCACCGTGGCGCGCCAGTGCCAGCGCGCGGTCCACCCGCGCCTCCAGGCGTCCCCACGCCCGCTCGTCGAGCGTGAACGGCCCGGCGGCCTCGGTCCGGGTGATGCTCATGACTTCAGGATGACGGATGCGTACAGCGGAAGATCAGATCCTCCACCAGCAGCCCGTGGCGGCGGCGGCGCTCCTCCCCAAGCTGCTCCACGAAGCGGTCCGTGACCACGTCGAACCCCGCCCCCTCCAGGCGCTGGACGATGTCGGGCGCGTACATGCGCACGTGATCGTCCTGGCCGAACTCCCGTACGCGGTCCTCGGGCGCCGTCACGCTGAAGTCCTCGTAGGTGCTCTCGCGTGCAAGGTCCAGCGGCACGAGCACGAGCGCCCAGCCATCGGGGTGCAGCACCCGGTGCAGCTCAGACATCGCCGCACGGTCGTCGGGCACGTGCTCGAGGACGTGGCTGCAGAGAATGGCGTCAAAGGCTTCGTCGTCGAAAGGCATCGCGGTGATGTCCAGCTGCACGTCCACACCGTCCGGGTCGAGGTCTGCGGTCACGTAGCGCAAGCCGGGCAGCGCCTCTATGCGGCCGCGAAGGGCGTACTCGGGTGCGAAGTGCAGCAGCGACATCGGCTCGTCGCCCAGCGAGGTGTGCTCGGCCAAGTACAGCCACAGCGCCCGGTGGCGCTCGTGGGACCCACAGCCGGGGCAGATCGCGTCGGGGCGGTTCCACGCGGGGATGAAGCTCCCCCAGCGGCGCTCGCAGCACGGACACTGCACCGCGTCGCCACGATGGCGCAGCCGCTGGATCCGCCGGCTGAGCGCCGCGCGTATCCGTGACGCCGTCAGTCTCCCACCGGCCAGTGCTCGACGCTCAACCCGGGCATCGGAAAGTCCTTCGGGTTACCGGTTGCGACCGCCGCGCCTGCCCTCACCGCAGCGGCGGCGACGAGACAGTCCGCCTGGGCGAGGGTGATCCCCCTGGAGGCGAACTCACGCCGCCACGCTCCGGCTCTTTCGCCCTCCTCGCGCCCGAGCGCCACGATCCGGAGTCCGGCGAGAAGCCTCCCGGCGGCCTCATCCTCAGACGGCCGGAGGCCGCGAGCGATCTCCTCGACGTTGATCGCGCAGGTGAACGGCACGGCCCCCGCCTCGCGGAGTCCGCGGAGCCGAGCGATCACCGACCGGCCGAGCAGTACGTCGATCAACACCGTCGTATCGAGCAGGATGCGCCCGCCGGGATAAGCGCTCACCCCAGGCGCGACGGCTCGGCACGGCGCCCGGCCCGCACCCAGGCCGCCGGGTCCTCGTCCCACTCGTGCGCGGTGCCCGACATCGAGCCAAAGCCCGCCTCGATCTCCTCCCAGCGGCGCTCATCCTCGAGCGCCCTGCGCACCGTCTCGGTTATGAAGGCGCTCCTGCGACGCGAGCCCACCCGCCGATCGAGGTCGGCTACAAGATCGTCATCCAGGCTTATGTGCAAACGCATGGCCATAGCTTAGCCCACGCGGCGTCGGACACCGCAACTCGAGGTCGGTCACGTGGCCGGCGCGGTTCCGCCGTTGTCGAGGCGGTCAAGAACCCGCAGCAGGGCACCCGTCTGTGCGCGACTCTCCTCGTGCAGGTCGCGCATCTCCGCCCGCAGCGCCTCGAAGTAGAGACGGCTCTCCTCTCGATTGGCGCGGCTCTCCTGCGCCATGGCACGCACCGCCCGTTCGATTCGCAGGGTCATCTCGCGGATGAACTCGCGGTAGACCTCCTCGGGGGCGGGCTCGTCGCTCACTCACAGGATTGTGGCACGGCCAGCGTGACGCGAAAGCCTGTTGTGCGACAACTTCGTACGCCGATTCAGTGCCGCGAGCGCGCTCGCCGTCCGTGTCGTCGCGCACGAGCGTGTGAACGCGGAGATCATCTGGCCTTCGCCACCACTTCTTCTAATGGGACCACCCGACCCCAAGCCGCCGCAAGAACCGCCACTCAGTACACCTTGCTGGCCACGAAGCCCTTCACCTTGGATCCGATAACACGGCACTTCACGGTGCTGGTGCCGGGGCCGTCCGCCTTTCCCTTAAAGGTCTGTGGGTCTCATGGCTGGAGCGTGCACCAGCACCCGGGAAAGTCACTAGGCCCCCCTCCTAGCCTTTGCGCGGCCCCGGTGCTAGGTGGTGCTGCGCCCGCGGCTCACGGCCACCTCGCCCGTGCGCACCATCTCGATCAGCCCGAACGGGCGGATTGCCCGCTCGAACGCCTCGATCTTGTCGTCGGCGCCGGTCACCTCGACCGTCATCGAGCGCTTGGACACGTCCACGATCCGGCCGCGGAAGATGTCTGTGTACTCCATGATCTGGCCGCGGCTGTCGCCATCGGCTGAGATCTTGAACAACGCCAGCTCGCGCGCCACCGACTCCTCGGGCTCGAGGTCGCGGATCTTGATCACGTTGACCAGCTTGTGCAGCTGCTTGGTCACCTGGTCGATCGGGTGGTTGGCCCCGTCCACCGTGAGCGTGATCCGCGAGATCGAGTCGTCATCGGTGGGACCCACCGCCAGCGAATCGATGTTGAACCCCCTCCGCGCGAACAGGCCACTGATGCGCGCCAGCACGCCCGGCGTGTTCTCCACCAGCAGCGACAGGATGTGCTTGCGCCCGGTGCGGAAACCGGTGGACGCCTGCAGCTCGTCGAGGTTGAGGACTTCCTTCGTTCCGGGTTCACCCATGACTCAGCCCACCTCGGTCGGACGATCAGGCCGCGAAAACCGACCCTGCCTAGGGAGCAGGGAGAGGACAAGGCTCTGCCTGTCCTCGACCGATGACGACGGCAGGGGAAGGTTTGCAGCGCGCATGATCATCCGACCATGTCCCGGGCGGCCTGGCCGGCCGGGATCATCGGATAGCAGTTCTCCTCGGGAGTGACGCGGACGTCAACCACCACGGGGCCATCCTCGGCCAGCGCCGACTTCATGCCCTCGAGCAGCTCGCCCTTGTCCTCCAGGCGCATGCCCTTGGCGCCGAAGGCCTCGGCGAGCTTGACCCAGTCGGGGCTCGAACCCATGTCCACGGAGCTGTAGCGGCGGTCCCAGAACAGCTCCTGCCACTGACGGACCATGCCCAGGTAGCCGTTGTTCATGATGAACGTCTTCACCGAGATGTTCTCCGTCACGCAGGTGGCCAGCTCCTGGATGTTCATGATCACCGAGCCGTCGCCGGCGAGGCACACCACCTGGTCGTCGGGCCGGGCCACCTTCGCCCCCATCGCACTCGGGAGGCCGAAGCCCATCGTGCCCAGGCCACCGGAGTTGATCCACCGGCGCGGTCCCTTGAAGTGGAAGTACTGGGCCGCCCACATCTGGTGCTGGCCCACGTCGGAGGTGAGGATCGCGTCGCCGCCCGTGGCCTCGTAGAGCATCTCCACCATGAACTGCGGCTTGATCTCGGCGTCGTCGGAGTCCTCGTATCCCAGCGGGTACTTCTCCTGCCAGCCGTGAGTGCGCTCACTCCAGCCATCCAGCCGGCTGCCGTCGGTCTCAAGCGCGCGGTACTCCGCCGTGAGCTTGGGGAGGATGTTCTTGGCGTCGCCCACGATCGGGATGTGAGCGGGCACGTTCTTGGAGATCTCCGCCGGGTCGATGTCGATGTGGATGAACTTCGCCCGCGGCGCGAACTCCGACAGCTTGCCGGTGATGCGATCGTCGAACCGCGCGCCCACGCAGACGATGAGGTCGGCCTCGTCCATCGCGTAGTTGGCCGCGCGGGTGCCGTGCATTCCCAGCATCCCCAGCCACTGCTTGTGCGGCGCGGGAAACCCGCCGAGGCCCATCAGGGTGCACGTGACCGGAAAGCGGTCGGACTCGCACAGCTCCACGAGCTCCTTGGAGGCATCGGCGTTGATCACGCCGCCACCGGCATAGATCACGGGGCGGCGGGAGTTGGCCAGCGCCTTGGCGGCGAGGCGGATCTGCTTGGTGTTGCCCTCCGTGGTGGGCTGGTAGCCCGGGAGGTTCACCGAGTCCACCGGCTCGTACGGGATGTCGGCGCGCGACAGGTCCTGCGGGATGTCTACGAGCACGGGGCCGGGACGGCCGGTGCGCGCGATGTGAAAGGCCTCGTGGATCGCCTCGGGGATCTGCAGCGGATCCTGGATCATGATCGAGTGCTTGACCACCGGCATCGTGATGCCGGTGACGTCGGCCTCCTGGAAGCCGTCGGTGCCCAGCAGGTCGGTGCGCACCTGCCCGGTGATGAACACCGTGGGCACCGAATCCATCATCGCGTCGGCGATCGGCGTGACCAGATTCGTGGCCCCCGGCCCAGAGGTGGCCAGCGCCACGCCCACGCGCCCGGAGGCCTTTGCGTAGCCCTCGGCAGCGTGGCCGGCGCCCTGCTCGTGGCGGCACTGGATGTGGCGCACGCCGGCGTCGTAGAGAGCGTCGTAGGTCGGTAGGTTGGCACCGCCGGGAATCCCGAAAACGTGCTCCACGCCCTCGGCCTTGAGGCATTCCATGATGGCGTCGACAGCTCGCATTCGTTCCTTTCGAGGCGTTCCGGCGGGTCGGGGGCTCAGATGCCGGACGGAGGATGGTAACAGCGGTTTTCCGGCTCCCGAGCGGGCAATCGCAGCTACCGTTGGCGGGGTGGGTGCGGGGGTGATGACTGTGGTGGCGACCTTGGCACTTCTTCTGATCCCGGCTCTTGCGAGCGCCCGTGCGGTGGAGGTCGAGAGAGGAACGCTGGCCGGGCCGCTGGCCAAGGTGGTCAAGGATCGTCGCGCAAGCGGTGGGCGGGCGGTAGCGCTGAGCGGGCGCGGTGCCGTACGGCGCCGGGTCACCACTCGTTACGGGCTCCGCGCCGTGGTGCTCCGTGCGCGGGCGGCGCCCTGCGCCGGCAGCCCGCGGGTGGCGGTCCTCCTCAACGGTCGCCGAGCGGGTTCACGGGTGGTCCGCCGGCGGAGCTTCCGCCGGCTGCGGCTGACGGTCAACGCCCGCGCCGGCCTCCGTGTCCTGACGCTGCGCTTGGCCAACCCCCGCAGGCGCGGCTCATGCCGGCGGAGGCTGGTGCTCGACTCGCTGCGCCTGGTCGAGCGCCCGCGCCCGGCCCCGGCCCGGCGGGCACCCGATCCCATGCCGGCGCCCGCCCCGGTCGCGGCACCCGCAGCGGCGCCCGGGCCGGAGACGCCGCCGGGGGGCTACCGGAACCCGGTCTTCCCCACACCCACCGCGCCGGGCAGGCCAGATCCGATGGTGCTCGACGTGGGCAACGTCCACTCCGACTATTTCGCGTTCACCACCGGCGACAGGTTCCCCGTACTGCGCTCGGAGGATCTCGTGCGCTGGACTCCCGCCGCGGCGGCCCTGCCCGCCCGCCCCGCCTGGGCCGATCAGACTGGCGAGTGGAATCCCTGGGCGCCGAGTGTGATCGAGCGTCCCGGGGCCTGTCCGAGCCTCAGCGGCTCGCGCTGCTTCGTGCTCTTTCACGTGGCCAAGCATGGGACGCTCACGCCGCCTACGAACTGCATCGGCGTTGCGGTGTCACCCGTCCCACAGGGGCCCTACCAAGAGCTGGGACCGCTCGGCTTCAACGGGGGCGCGCTCGACGCCAGCGGTCGGCCGCCCGGCTGCGGCGACGACGGCGGCTACAGCAACATCGACCCCGCGCCGTTCGTGGACAGTGACGGGAAGGCCTACCTCTACCTGTCCACCGGCCACAAGTGCGAGCCGGCTCCGACCCCCGGCGCGGATTGTCCCTTTGATCGCACGATATCGGTGATCGAGCTGGGGCCGGACCTGCTCAGCGCCGCCGCGCCGCGCCAGGCGCTGTTCAACGGCACAACGCCCGGGTGGGAGGTGGCCCCCTTCGGGACCGTAGTGGAGAACCCGTGGCCGGTTCGCACCGGCGAGGGCTACCTGCTGCTCTACTCCGGCGGGGCCTTCAGCGGGGCTTACGGCATGGGCTTCGCTACAGCGAGCTCCCCCACAGGGCCATTCTTCAAGTCAGCCGACAACCCGGTGTTGCGCGAGCGGGAAGGGGTCCTCAGCCCGGGCGGCGGAATGCTCGTCACGGGCCCGAGGGGTGCCACGTGGCTCGCCTACCACGGACGGCAAGGTGCTTACGCCAACCCGCGCGAGCTGCGAATCGATCCGGTGCGGTTCCCGTCAGCGGCCTCGGTCGCCGTCGACGGGCCCACCAGGGCTCCCCAGCCAAACGGGCCTTAGAACAGGCGTTCCTGGCCCGGGGCGACGGCGGCTTCGTCCTCGTCCTCGTCCTCGTCCTCCGGCTCGGGGAAGTCGAGGTCGGCGCCGCAGGAGTTGCACACCTGGTCGTGGATCGGGACGACGTTCCCGCACTCCGGGCAGGCTCGCAGCGGCGTGGATCGCTCGGTCCGGCTCACCAGGGCGGCGATCGTGCCGAAGAACGGCAGGCAGAAGCCGATCAAGAACCAGATAAAGAACGGGCCGCCCTTGATCTTCGCCACCGCCCCGGCCGACAGTCCGAAGAACAGGAGGATCACGATGAACTCCACCGCGGAGCGCGCTACAGGACGCGCGTGGCCCAGATGACCGCGATCACGGCCACCACCACGACGGCGATCCACACGAGGCCGGTGATGAACCCGAGCACCACCTTGAACAGCACGAAGGCGGCCACCAGGAGGATCACCACGGCGAGGAGCTTGCGGCCTGCCCGTGTGGCGAACTCGCTCATATGACCAAGGGTAGTGAGGTGTTCAAAGCAGGTGCGGCGGCCGAGTGGGCACGTAGCGGTCCAGCCCCGGGAGCGGGCTCGAGCACATGATCCAGCTCGGCCACCAGACCCGGAAGCAGACCTGGCGCAAGCGCCGCAGCAGCCACCAGCTGTCGGTGGAGCAGAAGATCGCCAGCGTCTCGTGCTCCCGGGTCATCGCCACTCGATCCATCGCCTGGAGCACGACCGGCACGAGATCCTGAGACGTGGCGGCCACCGCGGGCCCCACTTGACCGCTGGAGTCCACCCAGCACAGGGCAGTGGCCTGGGTAGCATCGGCATCCATCGTCACCAGGCACGTGCGCGTGCGGCCGAAGAAGTCATGGAGCATGGGCCGCTGGTGCCCGATCGCCGGAGGCTCGAGGCGCTTCCATTCCGCCACGGCACGTTCCGGGGAGAGCACATGCACGGGTGGGTCGGTGGAATCGATCTCCCGCGCACGCCGCTCACGGAACGCCTCCGCGGACGCGCGCATCTGCCAGTGGCCGGTCACCGGCATCACACCGAAGTCGGCATAGAGGGTGAGGTCGGCGGGCGCGCCGGCCGCCACCACCAGACGACCAAGGTCGGGCGTGGGGTCGGCCGGCCACAGGCGCTCGAGCAGCGCACGGCCGATGCCGTTGCGGTGGTACTCGGGGAGCACCATCAGCTCGGTGAGCTCCTCCATCGCCCCGAACCGGCAGACCCGTCCGCAGGCCACCGGGCGGCCCTCGTCCTCGCAGATCCAGAAGCCGCCGCCGTCCTGCGAGGCGGTGAACTCCAGGAGATCGCGGCGCACTTGCCAGTCCTGCTCGATCTGCTCCTCCGATGGCGGGGCGGTTTGCAGCACGCCGGTCCTGCGCGCGGTGTCGTGCACGGCCAGCTCGGCGAGCGTGAACGCGGCGCGCAAGTCGGAGTGGTCTCCCTCCCGGAATGTGAGCGCCGCCGCGGGGAGGGCCGTCACCGCTCCCCCCCGGTCTCATCGTCGTCCCCGGGGAGGTAGCCGCCGAGCGAGGGCGGGTGCCCGAGCTTGCCGAGGGCCGCCGAGGCGCGGCCGAAGAACAGGCCCACGGTCCAGTCGGTCATCAGCCGCAGGCGGCGGGCAAGGCCCGGCATGGCCACGAGATGGTACGTGCGGGCGGCAAACCAGGCGGGGAGGCCGCGGAGAGGCACGCCGAGCATGGTGGCCACCGCCTTGTGCTGGCCCATGTCCACGAACACTCCGAGGGTCCGGTAGCGGAACGGCCGCGCGCGCCGGCCTGCGAGTGTGGCGACCACGTTGTCGCCTGCCAGCCGGCCCTGTCGCAGCGCGTGCTGGGCGGTCGGCGGACAAGGAGACCCGTCCTTCTTCGCGGGGTCGGGCACGGCCGCGACATCGCCGATCGCCCACACGTTGTCGCGGCCACGGACGCGCAGCTCGGAGTCGGTCTCGATCCGCTCCCCGTCGGTGAGCGGAAGGCCCAGCTCATGGACCACCCGGGGCGGCTTCACCCCGGCGGTCCAGCACAGGCAGCGGGTGGCAACCTTCTCGCCGTCGGTCAGGCTCACGCTGCGTTGGGTCACCTCCTCGACGCGGGTCTGGGTGCGGATCTCCAATCCGCGGGCGCGCAACTGCTCGGTGGCGAATCGCGCCAGTCCGGCCGGTATCTCCTGCATCACGCGGTCGGCGGCCTCCACGAGTATCCAGCGCGTGCCGTCGAGGCGACACCGTGGGTAGCGGTCGAGCATGTCGGCCACGTAGTCCTGCAGCTCGGCGATCCCCTCCAAGCCGGCGTAGCCGCCGCCCACGAACACGAACGTGAGCCACTCTCGGCGCTCCTCGGGGTCCTCGATCCCCTCGGCGGTCTCCAGGTGCTGGACCGCGCGGTTGCGCAGCGCGGCAGCCTCGGACAGGGTCTTGAACCCGATCCCGTGCTCGGCCAGCCCCGGGACCGGAAGTACCCGCGATACCGACCCGAGCGCCACCACGAGCTGGTCGTAGTCCAGGGTGTCGGTGCGGCCCTCGGCGGTCTCGATGTAGACCTCGCTCAGGTCCGGGTCGGCGCCCACCACGCGCGCGAGCCGGATGTGAGTGGAGTGCAGCTCCTCGCGTAGCGGCACCACCACGTGGCGCGGCTCCAGGGAGCCCGCAGCGGCACCGGGCAGAAGCGGCGTGTACAGCAGGAAGTTCTCGTCGGAGACGAGCGTGACCCGCGCGCTCTCGCGCGGCAGCTTGCGCTCCATCCGCATTGCCGCATAAAGGCCTCCGAAGCCACCGCCGGCTATCACCACGTTCCATGCCATCCGGCCTCGGAACCTAGCGGCGAGTGTCCCCTTGCGTCCGTCAGGCGGCGCGCGCCGCGGCGCGCGCCGCGTCGAGGCCGGGACGCATGCCGGCCGGCAGCCTGCGGCGCACGCGCCACGGCGCCCCGCAGAAGGCGTGGTTGGCCACCGTCGCAAAGCCCCCCTCGTCGGTGCGCAACGCGAGCAACAGGTGCGCGATGCGGTCCGATGGGGGCAGCTCGGAGTCGGTGGTACGCACGCAGAAGCAGTGGACGCGCCGCCCCCCATCGGGCAACAGCAGTGCCCCGGCCTCCCCGATGAGCCACACGCCCATATCCGAGCGCTCGAGCGCCAGCCCGGTCTCGCGGTGAAGCTCGCGCGACTCATGCCCGAGAAGGTCGCCGAGAAATCCCTGGGCGGCCGGTTCGGAACGCTCGTTTCTCGGCCCCTTCGGCCGCAGCACGCTGGCCCCGCGGTAGGCGTAGAGCTCGGGAATCACCCATCCGTGTGCCAGGCAGGCGATCGCAACGGGAGCCGAGAGCGGTTCGAGAAGCAACAACACAACCGCGGCCGCCGGGAACGGAATCGCGTACAGGATCGTCCAGAGCGTCCAGGTGCGCGCATAGCGGCGCAGGTAGCGCTCATCGGTGCGCTGGCGCCAGGGCACCTGCCCCAGCTCGGCGAGAGCGGGCGCCTCGGCCGCCACGGGGGGACCTATCCGCCTGCGATCGGGCGGCGCATGATCACGAGGCCCGCGTCACGGGGCAGCTCGCGCACCTGCTCGGCCTTGCCCTTGCCCAGGTCCAGCACGCCGATGTAGCCGAGGTCCAGCTGGGCACGGAACGCCCGCACCGCGGTCTCGAAAGCGGGTGCATCCTCGGTGGTCCACTCGGCCAGCGTCGAGTGGCCGGTTGCGTCCATCCTGATCAGTCGGGACATCGTTCTCTTCCTTTGGTCGAGAGGCTGGGGCCCATCCCATGGTAGGCCCGGGCGTTTCCCCGCACGCCGATGGGGGCAATGAAGGGCGCAACTTCGAAAGGGGAGGGCTCATGACCGGACGCTCGGCAGGACAAGACAGGGATGTGGACACCCGCGATGACGCAGGAACGCGCGACCGCCACGAGGTGCGCGAACGCCAGCGCGACGAGTTCGGAGGCACCAATTTGGGAGCAGCCTTCTTCGGATGGCTCGTGGCCGTGGGCATGGCAGCGATCCTCACCGGCATCCTCAGCGCCGCGGGCGCGGCCATCGGGCTCACGGAGGTGAGCGGGTCGGAGGCGTCGGGCAACGCCGAGACGATCAGCGTGGTGGGCGGCGTGATCCTGCTGCTGATCCTCATGCTGGCCTACTACTCCGGCGGCTACGTGAGCGGGCGCATGTCGCGCTTCGACGGCGGTCGCCAGGGCGTGGCCGTGTGGGTCATCGGCCTGGTGCTCACGATTGCCCTGGCGATCCTGGCGGCGATCGGCGGGTCTGAGTACAACGTGCTCTCGCGTTTCGAGCTGCCGCGCATACCGATCGACGAGGGCGACCTCGCGACCGGCGGCATCATCGCCCTGGTGGCCGTGATCCTGGGCACGCTCATTGCGGCGCTGCTCGGAGGCAAGGCCGGCCAGCGCTACCACCGCAAGGTCGACCGCGTGGGCTTCGGCGACTAGTAATCCGTCTGTAGGCGCGGCGCCCTCGGGCGCCGCGCCTACAGGCGCTCGCGGATCAGGCGCTGCACCTCGGCGCCGTCGGCACGGCCCTTGGTCTCGCGCATCACCAGCCCCATGATCGCGCCGATCGCCTTGTCGTTTCCGTCGCGAATCTTGGCCACGGCTTCGGGCTGGTCGGCCATCGCGGACTCCACGATCGCGGCGAGCTCCCCCTCGTCGGTCTTGCCCAGGCCCTTCTCCTCCACGATTGCCGCGGGATCTCCACCGTCCTGAACCATCGCCCCCAGCACGTCCTTAGCGGCCGAGCCGGCCACCTGGCCGTTCCCCACCATCGCAACGAGCATGGCCAGGGCCGCGGGCTTCACCCTCGAGTCCCCCGGATCCGCGTCACCCAGATGGGCGAGCAGCTCGCCGGTCACCCAGTTGGCGATCGCGCGGGGGTCGGCGTTCTCGCCGCCCGCCGCCACCGTGGCCTCGAAGAAGTCGCCCAGGTCCGTGCGGAAGGCGAGTAGGCGCGCGGCGCCCGATGACAGGGAGTGCTCGGCTTCGAAGCGCTCCGCGCGTTGTGCGGGGAGCTCGGGGAGCGACGAGCGGGCGCGCTCGAGCATTTCATCGGTGGGCGCCACGGGCATGAGGTCGGGCTCGGGGAAGTAGCGGTAGTCGTGGGCCTCCTCCTTTGATCGCAGCGACGTGATCGCGCCGGTACGGGGGTCGTAGTGAAGCGTCTCCTGCACCACCGGCTCGCCCGCGCGCAGAAGCTCCTCCTGGCGGGCGATCTCGGCATCAACGCCCCGCTCGAGGAACCGAAACGAGTTCATGTTCTTCAGCTCGGTCTTCACGCCCAGGGTGGCCTCCCCGGCGGGGCGGATGGACACGTTGGCGTCGCATCGCAGGGAGCCCTCGTCCATGTTTACGTCGGACACGCCCAGTTGGCGCAGTGTCACGCGCAGCAGCCGCAGCCATTCAGCCGCCTGCGCCGCGGAGCGCACGTCGGGCTCTGTCACGATCTCAACCAGGGGTGTGCCGCCGCGGTTGAAGTCCACCACGCTCGCCTCCGCCGAATGGATCCGCCCGGAGGCGCCGGCGTGCACCAGCTTTGCGGCGTCCTCCTCCAGGTGCACGCGGTGGATGCGGATGTCGCCCAGGCGGCCGTCGCGGGCGAGCGGAATGTCGTATTGGGATACCTGGTAGCCCTTGGGCAGGTCGGGATAAAAGTAGTTCTTGCGGTGAAAGATCGACCGCGAGGCCGGCTCGCAGCCGAGGGCCATGCCGATCATCAACCCGTAGTGAATCGCCTCGGCGTTGACCACCGGCAGCGTGCCCGGCAGCCCCAGACATACCGGGCAGGTGTGCGTATTGGGCTCCTCGCCGAACGACAGCGCACAGCCGCAGAACATCTTGGTGCGCGTGGACAGCTGCACGTGGATCTCGAGCCCGATCACGGGCTCGTAGGCGCGCTCGGCCACAGCCTCAGACACGGGCGGCGCTCCCGTCAAATCCGATCGAGCGCTCCAGTGCGTGCGCAGCATCCAGGATGCGGTTCTCGCTGAACGCGGGACCCGCGAGCTGCATCCCCACCGGCAGCCCGTCCGACAGCCCGCCGGGGATGGAGATGGCGGGAATTCCGGCGAGTGGCATAGGCACGGTGCAGAAGTCGTTCATGTACATCGCGAGCGGGTCGTCGCTCTTCTCGCCCAGCGGGAAGGCCACCGTCGGCGTCGTGGGGGTCACGATCAGGTCCACCTTCTCGAAGGCGGCGCGGAAGTCCTCGGCGATCTTGGTGCGCACGCGCTGGGCGCGACCGTAGTAGGCGTCGTAGTAGCCCGAGGACAGCGCGTAGGTGCCCAGCATGATGCGCCGCTTTACCTCGGCGCCGAACCCGGCGTCGCGGGTCTCCTCATAGAGCGACAGCAGGTCGCCGTTGCCCTTGCGGACGCCGTAGCGCACGCCGTCGAAGCGGGCCAGGTTGGCACTGGCCTCGGCGGGAGCGATCACGTAGTAGGCGGAGATGCCCCGGCCCGAGTGCGGCAGGGACACCTCCTCGAGCGTGCCGCCCAAGTCCTCGATCAGCTTCAGCGTGGTCTCGAACACCTCGCGAACGCCGGCCTCGATCCCCTCTCCGGTGAGCTCGGGTGGCACACCGAAGCGCAGGCCCTCGAGGCTCTCGGCGGTGGGCAGGCGCACCTCCTCCGGCATGCCCGTCGAGGTGGAGTCGCAGGGATCGCGGCCCACCATGTGGCGCAGAAGCAGGGCGGAGTCGGTCACGTCACGCGTGAGCGGGCCGGCCTGATCCAGCGAAGACGCGAACGCGATCATCCCGTAGCGCGACACGGCCCCATAGGTGGGCTTGAGGCCCACCACCCCACACAGCGCGGCGGGCTGGCGCACCGATCCGCCCGTATCGGTTCCGATGGCCCAGGGGGCGAGGCCCGCCGCAACCGCCGCGGCCGAGCCGCCGCTGGAGCCGCCCGGCACGCGGCTGCGATCCCAAGGGTTGTTCACCGGTCCGAAGCCCGAGTTCTCGTTGGAGGACCCCATCGCGAACTCATCCATGTTGGTCTTGCCCAGCAGCGGTGCTCCCGCGTCGGCCAAGCGCTGGACGGCGGTGGCCGTGTAAGGCGGGCGGTACCCCTCGAGGATCCGCGACGCCGCTGCGCTCGGGACGCCCTCTGTGCAGAAGAGGTCCTTGATCGCCAAGGGCACGCCACCCAGCGGGGCGTCGGTGGCCGGCGGCGCGGCGGGTGGGCCGTCGGCGCGCCATAGGAAGGCATTCAGGTCATCGAGGGCGGCGCGCTCGCGCCAGAACTCGAACACCTCGCCGGCGCTCACCTCACCGGCGCGCACCCGCTCGGCGGCCGCCGCCGCCGTCAGCTCGAGCAACTCGGTGGTCATGCCCCTGGGCTCGGCACCCGGAAGCCGGCGCCATCTGTGTCCGGCGCCTGCTCCAGCGCCACTTCTCGCGGCAGGCTCGGGCGGGGCTCGTCGGGGCGCAGCACGTTCTCCAGCTCGATCACGTGCGAGGTGGGCTCCACACCGTCGAGGTCGAGCTCGGACAGCTTCTCGATGTGGTCGAGGATCGTGGACAGCTCGCCGGTCATGCGCTCCACCTCGTCATCGGTGAGGCGCAGGCGAGCCAGCCGGGCCACGTGCAGGACCTGTTCGCGGTCGATCATCGAGCGGCGATTGTATGCGGGCGATTCCCGTTACCGAAAACTCTGGCGGCGCCGGCGGCCACGGGCCACCAGCAGAACGGAGCCGAGCAGCGGAGCCAGGACCAGCGGCCACTGCCAGAGACGCTGCGGCGCTCCCTCACCGCAGTCCCGCGCTCCGCGGTCGAAAGCGGAGGGATCGGTCCAGGCCCTTCCCTGAAACGCCGGGCCGCGCGGGCTGGACTGCTCGCCGGGAACTCCTCCGGCGAGGCTCTCACCCCAGCGGCCCGGCCATCGGATCCAGCGTGGCGTTTCCTCCGTGATCACCTCCACCGGAGGGCGCAGCCGCCGTCCGCGGCCATCGGCCTCGTCCGTAGGGTCGGGGAAGGGCCGCCCCACGTCCCCCGGCCGGGTGTAAGTGGCGTGGGAGGCGTGCGCGACGAAGAACACAGGAGCGCCCCCCCGTCTCCTCAAGGCCTTCCAGGCACAGCTTTCGGCCCAGCTGTGCTGGGCCGCGGTGGCCCGTTCGGGCCGACCAGCGGCGTCGAGGCGCAGCTGCACCAGCTCCCAGTCCCCGGCGTGACGACCGGTTCGGGCAATGCCACGATCCTGCGCGTTGTCTTCATAGAACACCCAGTATTGAAGCCAACTACGGCCGTCCCCGCCCGTGGCAGCGCGGGCGTAGACAACGGGAGCCCGGCGGCCCTTCCTCCCCCGTTCCAGTGGCCGGCCGAGGCTGACCAGACGATCCTCTGGCGACGCTCGGGCACCACCCGGGAAGGCGTATCGCCTTCCGAGCACGCCCGGAGTGAGACGCGGTCTGCCCACGCGAGGGTTCGCGGTCGAGAGCACCTTCCCCTCGGCGTCCACGAGCCGGCTGGTCTTCGCCGTGTCGTCTCCGGCCACGTACCGGCTGGTCATCGCTGTGACCGCGACCGGAAGGCTGCGCTCGCTGCGATCCAGTCGCAGGATTGGACGATGGCGCACGAGCAGCTCGCGATCGTCCTGCGCCAGCGCCGGCGACGCAGTCAACAGGACCAGCAATCCCGTTACCCCGGCTCGCGCCGCGGCGTGCCGGCTAGCCGCGGTCCGCGACCGAGG
>Ga0136631_10000057_pt1 | contig 28586 bp, 26 predicted proteins | sample AntDrymUQ6012206_2_FD_104655 | JGI IMG/M metagenome (GOLD analysis project Ga0136631, IMG submission 104655) | Polar desert sand microbial communities from Dry Valleys, Antarctica - metaG UQ601 (22.06) | ecosystem: Environmental > Terrestrial > Soil > Desert | place: Antarctica: Dry Valley... | reverse complement strand
CACAAGCAACCGTGATGGATGGTAATGGGTCGAATTGGGGGTCAGGCTTCGAGGTACTAGGGTGTGATACTCTGACAACCGAAGGCAAGCCTAGACCTGTGTGGTTCTGAGTTGAGGCTGAGCCACTTCCGCCGATGGGTCATCCCGTCATCCAGCTGCGCCAGACGGTTTCATCGGCGCCGATCATGACGTTGTTTCCACTGCGAACCAGCGGAAGCCTGAGAAGCAGCGGCTCCCCGGAAAGCTTCGAGAGCCACCGCTCGTCCGACAATTGCGCGTAACGCAGTCCGAGCTCGTCGAATCGCCCCGAGTCCTTGTCGATCAGCGCAGCGACGCCAAACTTCTGGGCAAAGCGACGCAGCTCACCGAGTGACGCTGGCTTCTCCATGAGGTCCACGAAGTGCGTTCTGATGCGGCGCTCGGAAAAGAATCGCAGCGCCTTGCGGGTGTCAGCGCTTTTCCTGATTCCAAAAATCTGTACTTCCAGAGTAAGGCCTTTCGTGAAGAGTGATTCGTGTCGCGCGAGATAATCTATTCCCCCGCCTGGTGGATCCCGGGCGCGCACCTCCAGACGCTCTGGGGAAAGCTGTTCCGGCGCCAGATTCCCGCTCCCACCACAGTCGAGCGGTGGGATACACCTGATGGAGACTTCATCGAGGTCCATCGCCTGCTTGGAGACGCAAGCTCACCGCGCCTGGTTCTGCTTCACGGATTGGAGGGAACAGTGCGGTCCCATTACGCCCAGGGGCTGCTGAGTGAAGCGGCGCGGCGTGGCTGGGCAGCCGATCTCCTCATTTTCCGCTCCTGCGGCTCGGAGATGAACCGAACGAAGCGCTTTTATCACTCCGGCGAGACGTCTGATCTCGCCTTCGTGGTCGACCGTATCACCAGCGAGTTCCCCGAATCACGGATCGCGATCGCCGGCGTTTCCCTCGGTGGCAACGTACTCCTCAGATTTCTCGGCGAAAGAGGAACCGCTCTTCCCTCACAGCTGGCCGGGGCTGCCGCCATCTCCGTTCCATTCGACCTGGGACGCTCAAGCAAGCGCATCAACCGCGGGTTCTCGACTCTTTACCAGAGATTTTTTTTGCAGTCGCTGAAGCGGAAGGTGCGTCAGAAGATGGCGCGTTTCCCGGATCTGGTCGGGGCCGACCGGTTCGCCGCGCTTCGTACGCTGGAAGATTTCGACGATGCGATCACGGCTCCGCTGCACGGGTATCGCAATGCGGTCGACTACTACACCAGGGCGAGCTCACTCCCAGCCCTCCCCGGTATTAGGCTCAAAACGCTACTATTAAGCGCGGTGGACGATCCGATGCTGCCTCCTGAAGTCCTCGGCGAAGTCCGCGAGGCCGCCCGAGCCAATCCGGCGCTGCAGATAGAATTCGTACCGAAGGGCGGGCACGCGGGATTCGTCTCTGGCTCCGTGCCGTGGCGGCCCTTTTATTATGCGGAGTATCGTGTCGGTGAGTTCTTCGCCGAGTGTTTTCAGCGGACGCCGGCATTCGTGCCGGTCGCGAAAAGGGGGAGTCGATGATGCGTTCAATCGCCGTGAGCTTCGTTTTTCTCGTCAGCGCGGCCGGCTGCACCAGCAATCAAATGCCGGGGGCCGCTGCCCGGCCGCATCAAACACCACCTGACGCCGCGGGGGCACCGGGACGTCTGCTTGCATCGCCGCGCCACGGCGAGTGGGTGATGATTCGCACCGGCCCGACCGACAGTCTCCGCAGCTATGTGGTTTATCCGCAGCGAAGCACCAGGGCGCCGGTCGTGATAGTGGTGCAGGAGATTTTCGGCCTCACCCCCTGGATCAGGAGCGTCGCCGACCAGCTCGCGGCTGACGGCTATATCGCCATTGCGCCGGATTTCCTGACGATGAAGAATCTGCCCGCGGGTCCCGACAGCGTCGTTCAGCCTCTCGCCGTTGCGGCGACACGGAGCCTCAACATGGCTGATGTGCAGAGGCAGATCGATGCAGTGGCGAGATATGGGATGGCGCTGCCGGCGGCGCAGGCGAGGTATGGGATCGTCGGATTCTGCTGGGGTGGCGGCGTGTCTTTCGCTCACGCGGCTCACTCGACGACGCTCGGAGCAGCAGTGGTGTACTATGGTTCCAGCCCGAATGCTCAGGCCCTTCAGTCAGTGCGCGCTCCGGTGCTCGGACTCTACGGAGGCGAGGACAACAGAGTGAACGCGACCATCCCTGCCGCTGACTCCACATTGCGCGCGCTAGGCAGAACCTACGTACCTACGATTTTTCCGGGCGCCGGGCACGGATTCCTCAGGCAGCAGGGCGGTCAGGCAGGCGCAAACCTGGCGGCGAGCCAGGCCGCGTGGCCAGCGACGATCGCCTGGTTCAGGAAATATCTTGGATCCTGATACAGCTGCTGGATCGGCGAAACGAATCAGATGGTGACGCTCTTCCGGGTAATTTTCCTCGCTGCGTTCATCGGCGGACTGGTGCTGGCGGTCTTTTCGATGTTGCACGGAGTCGAGCGAGCACGCAGAAAGAAAAATCGGACCCGGAAGCCTTCCGCGTTCTTCAACCTGCCCGCTGCGGCTGCCTTCGCGGCGGGCTTCGGCGCCACAGGGTATCTGATCGCTTCCCGGACGGCGCTGCCAGCGTGGTCAGCCCTTCTCATCGCACTCGCCGGCGGAGGTGTCTTCATGGCAGGAATGGTCACGCTGCTGGCGAGCTGGGCCCTGCGCGGAGTTACCGGCGCCACCACCATGGAAGCCATGGATATCCAGGGACAGCCAGCGGTGGTCACCCGGGAGATCTCATTGGGGGGCCCGGGCGAGATCTCGTACGAGCATCAGGGAAGGGAGATGCGGGTACCCGCCCGCGGGCTCGACACCCGAACGCTCCCGGCAGGTACGGAAGTCGTGATCGACCGGGTCGAGAGCGGAGTAGCTTTCGTGGAAGAGTGGGCAGTGGTGGAGCAACGTTTGTAGAATAAGGTTTGATAAGAGACTAACTCCGAATGGGTCGCGCCGTCCCGCTATGTTTAGCGTATGTCGAGCGCTGAAGACTCCGAGATCGACTTCGATGTAGTGGTGGTCGGCGGTGGCCATGCCGGCACCGAGGCCGCTGTCGCCGCCGCCCGGCTCGGCGCACGCGTAGGTCTCGTCACCAGTGCGCTCGAAACCATCGGACAGATGTCGTGCAACCCGGCCATCGGCGGAGTCGCCAAGGGCACGGTTGTCCGCGAGGTCGATGCGCTGGGCGGGATCATGGCGCGCGCGACCGACCTCTCGATGCTCCAGTTCAGGATGCTGAACCGCAGCAAGGGTCCGGCGGTGTGGGCGCCACGGGCGCAGTGTGATCGCGGGCTGTATCGCCGGTCGGCGAGATCTCTGATCGAGCAGCAGCCGAACCTGCATACAATTCAGGGAACGGTCGCCCGCCTCATTCTCTCGCCGTCGGAAGGCAGAGTCGTCGGAATCGAGACGCTCGAGGGCAGGCGGTTTGGAGCACGAAGCGTCGTGATTACGACCGGCACTTTCCTCCGCGGCCGGATCCACATTGGAACCGGAACACGAATCGCCGGTGGGCGTGCCGGGGAGAATTCGGTGACACATCTCGCCGAACAGCTCGAGGACGTTGGTCTTACCGTCGCGCGCTTCAAGACGGGAACGCCGCCGCGCATCGATGGCAGATCGGTGGACTACTCGAGGCTCGAGGTCCAGACGAGCGAGATCGAGCAGTTCGATTACTCGTGGTCACACTACTGGCCTGATGCCCGCCGTAAAGGTCCGGACACCAGACATCCAGCGCAGCTGCCGTGCTGGATCACGTATCTCGAGTCGGCAGGCAAGCGGATCATTCAGGACAACATCGCACAGTCGGCGATGTATGGCGGAGCGATCTCCTCCCGCGGACCGCGTTACTGCCCCTCGGTCGAAGACAAGATCGTGAAGTTTCCCGACGCCGAGCGGCACCAGATCTTTCTCGAGCCGGAGGGGCATGATACGACGGAGCTGTACGTGAATGGCCTGTCGACTTCCCTGCCCGCACCGGTACAGCTCGGCATCCTGCGCTCGATCCGCGGGCTGGAAAACGTCCGGATGAATCGCGCGGGCTATGCGATCGAGTACGACTATTACCCCCCGACTCAGCTCGACGCATCTCTTCAGGTGAAGGCCCTCCCAGGCCTGTATTTCGCCGGTCAGATAAACGGCACCACTGGTTACGAGGAAGCGGCGGGGCAGGGAGTCGTCGCCGGATTGAATGCGGCACTGGCCACCAGGGAGAAGCCTCCGCTCGTCCTGGGAAGAGAAACCTCCTACATCGGCGTTCTCATCGACGATCTCGTCACTCGCGGGGTTGACGAGCCTTATCGGCTCTTCACGTCGCGATCGGAGTTCAGGCTGACGGTCCGGCAGGACAATGCATTGAGGCGTCTCGGCCGCATCGGGCTCGACCTCGGTGCCTACTCTGAAGCGGAAGAGAACGTCATTGCGTCTCGCCTGGAGCAGGAGGACTCGGCACTGCGCCTCGCCAACACACAGAGCGTGCACCCGGAGCAGGCGTCGACTCTTCTCAGAGCCGCGGGAAGCTCCGAGCTCTCGCACTCGGTGAAGATCGTCGAGGTTGCGCGCCGGCAGGAAATTCCGCTGCGTGCGATTTTCGACGCCGTCGGTATCGGCGGAGAGCTCGATGCCGCTGCACTGGTTACCGCGGATCTCGAGATCAAGTACGCCGGCTATTTCGAGAGGGAAAGAGCTCAGGCGGATCGAATGAAGCGAATGGGGGATTTCACGCTGGACGCCGGGCTCGACTACGACGAAATGCAGTCACTCTCGCTGGAGGCGCGGCAGAAGCTGGGCGCTCTCAAGCCCCACTCACTGGCGCAGGCATCACGTGTACCGGGCGTGAGCCCGAACGATCTTCAGAATCTCGTGATCGAAGTGGAGCGCCGCCGGCGGCAGCCAGTCACGCCATAGCCGCGGCGCGCATCGAGCTCCACTGTATCAGGAGCACCGCTCCGGCGATGAGGACTCCGCCAGTCAGAGTCGTTGCGGTGAGCCGGTCACTGAGCACGAGCACTCCAAGAATCGCAGTGAAAAACGGCTCGACCGTGGCGATGATCGCGGTTCGCACCGGACCTAGTACCGCGAGGCCTTTGATCAGCGCTGAAAACGCGATGACCGTGGAAACCAGCGACAGCAGAAACAGATTCGCCCAAAGCGGAGCTCCGGCCGGCACGTGCAGATTCCCGGTGAAGAGCGCGGCGAGCACGAACGAAATTCCGGCGCCGACAACGAGGAGGAACGCCGAGAGCATCGCGGGAATCCGGCTTTGTGCGTGCTCGAGCGCGGGCAGATAGACTGTGTAGAGAAGCGCGGAGCCGAGCGCGAGAGCGACACCGATCGGATGAAGCTTTTCAGCTGATGGCGCGCCCACCATCACCGTCACTCCGACGAGCGCCATTGTCAGAGCCGTGACACGAACGAGCGTAAGCTTCTCGGTGCGCCTTACTGCTTCGAGGAGCGCGACCCACGCGGGATATGTGTAAAACAGAAACGCGAGTGGTCCCACCGGGATGTACTCGAGCGCATGGAGACTGAGATAGGTAATCATCGCCTGGCCGATTCCGCCGATCAGAACGAGTCGGACTATTTTGATCCGTGGTATGGACTTCAGCTGCCCGACGCTGGCGAGGACGCCGAGCAGAAGACCGGCAAGCACGTAACGCCACGCCATCGCCGTGACGAGGGGAAGTACGCTCCGTATGACGAGAAGGGTGAGGACCGAGATGGAGCCGAACCCGAAGGCGGAAAGGATGACGAGAAGGGTAGCTCTTCCGACCGACGTAGGTGAGTTCTGCACGCGGCCAATGTAGCGGTGGCCGATGGGTGGGGCCATTTTGAGGTGTGCAGGAATGCCAACGGTCGGCGTTCTTACTGAGTGAGCACAAAACACTTACGAAAAACAAGGATCAGGAAAATGGAACTCAGACTAATTGCGGTAGCGGGCCTCCTTTTGGCGCCTTTAAGGGGACAGGCGCAAGACATTCGGGCGCCATTAGAGCCGATTCCCCAAATTGCCGTCTCGGCACAACACGAGGTCAAGGTTTCGCCCGACCGCGCAACTATTCAGATCAGCGTTCAAACCCGCGCTGTGACCGCAGCTGCGGCGGCGAGCCAGAACGCCACGAAGCTTCAGTCGGTTCTCGCTGCACTCCGGGCGCTGGGACTCACCAACGACCAGCTCTCGACGATGAATTACAACATCCATCCGGATTACGTCCACCGCGAAGGAAGAGAGCCTACGGTTACGGGCTACAATGTCACCAACACCATTCTGGCCGATATCCGGCAGCTGAGTCAGGTCGGTCCGGTGATTGACGCAGCTCTTTCTCAGGGGGCGAACATGATGACGTCGCTCCGGTTCTACGCTTCCAACACTGAGGCAGCACGTCGTACTGCGCTTGCCGGGGCCATCGCGAAAGCGCGGGCTGACGCGGAAGCGGCAGCCAGCGCCGCCGGAGGCTCCCTGGGTCAGCTTCTGGACATAACGATCGGAGCTCAGTTTCCGCGACCACCCCAACCGATGTTTCAGCTGCAGGCCCGTGGTATGGCGGCGGGCGCGGATACCCCGATCCAGCCGGGTCAGGAATCGCTGATCGTCACGGTCAGCACCCGCTGGCGTTTCAACCCGGCTCGATAAGCCCTGTTTCCACGTGGAACCACCATTATAGTGTTCCACGTGGAAACCCCTGATCCCAAGGGGTTAGATTAAGCGCCTGATCTCCTCTTCCCGGCGCTGAGTGGCGAGAATAATCGCGATCGCAAATCAAAAAGGTGGCGTTGGCAAGACGACGACTGCCGTGAACCTCGCCGCCAGCCTCGCAGCCGCCGAGCAGCGCACGCTCCTGGTGGATGGCGATCCTCAGGGGAATGCCACGAGTGGCGTCGGCCTCGAGAAGGAAAATGTCCCGCTCACACTCTATGATGTCCTCATTGGCAACTCGGATCTCCGTTCCGCGCTACAGCGCGAGATCCAGTTCAGGAAGCTCGATGTGGTCGGGGCGACTCCCGACCTCGCTGCCGCGGAAGTCGAGCTGGTAGACCGCGACGACCGCGACCACGTCATGCGGCAGGCGGTCGAATCCCTCCGCAGCGATTACGACTACATAATCATCGATTGCCCTCCTTCCCTCGGTCTCATCACTATAAATATGCTGGCCGCGGCGGATGCGCTTCTCATCCCCCTCCAGTGCGAGTACTACGCACTCGAAGGACTCTCCCAGCTCTTGAACACCGTCCACAGGGTTCAGCACAGTGCCAATGAGAAGCTCGCGATAGATGGAGTGCTGCTCACGATGTACGACTCGCGCCTGAATCTGTCGCGACAGGTAGCGGACGATGCCAGGGAATACTTCGGGCAGAAGCTTTTCCGAACAGTGGTGCCACGCAACGTGCGTCTCGCCGAAGCACCCAGCTTCGGCAAACCGATCATTCTCTACGATGCCGCATCGGTAGGAGCACAGGCGTATATGAATGTCGCGCGCGAGCTCATGGAAAGAACCGCACAGGGAGATGATAGTGGCCTCTGAAAAAACACCTCGCCGGCTCGGCCGCGGCCTCGAGGCACTCCTCGGCAATGCCGGTGGTCTCGCCTCCAGCGATGACGGAGCATTGAAGTCAATTCCGATCAGCCAGATCGCCCGAAATCCGTTCCAACCCCGAAAGGAGTTCCGCCAGGAAGAGCTGGGTGAGCTACAGGAAAGCCTGAAGGGAAGCGGACTTCTCCAGCCGATTACAGTTCGCAGAAGACCGGGCAAAGACGGCTTCGAGCTCATTGCCGGCGAGCGGAGGCTTCGCGCAGCCACCAAGCTCGGATGGAAAGAGATCCCCGCCATCATCAAGGAGATCGACGACAAGGCAATCCTCACCCTCGCCCTGATCGAGAACCTCCAGCGGGCTGACCTCAATCCGATCGAGGAAGGAGAAGGCTACTATCAGCTTTCACACGATTTCGGGATGACCCAGCAGCAGATAGCGGAGACAGTGGGAAAGGACCGAACCACCGTCGCGAACATGCTGCGCGTGCTTCAGCTCCCGGAGAGCGTGCGAAAGTTGCTGGAGGAAGGGAAGCTCACCCTCGGACACGCGAAGGTCCTGCTGGGCGTGGAAGATCCCAGCCGGATCGGACGCCTGGCAAGGGAGATTGTCTCTGATGGACTGAGCGTCCGGGAACTGGAACAGCGCCTCCGCGGAGAGGCGACAGATACAGGGAAAAAACGACGGGGCAGGCCAAGAAAAAACGATCAGCGCCCCGAGATCAGAAGGCTCGAGGATCGCCTTCGCAGATTCCTCCAGACCGATGTCAGTGTCACTATCGGAAAGACCGATCGCGGAACTCTTGCCATCCAGTTCTACTCCCTTGACGACCTCGAGAGAGTGCTTGAAGTAATTCGCGTTCCGGAGTAATCAACAGAGTTATCAACCAAATGGCTAACCGATTCGCGTTGAAGGAGTTACCGCATGGGGCTCCGGCTTGGACGAGGCCTTCTCCACACAAATATGTCTACAGATTAGAGCAGGTTGAAATGCCCCTATGATCACCCCGGAAGAGCTTGCGAGCTACTGTGACCGATTGCTGGATTCAGCCGGTTGCCCGGACTATCCGAGCGCCCTGAACGGTCTTCAGCTCAGCAGCAGGAAGCCCATCAAGGCAATCGCGGCAGCCGTCGATTTCTCTAGCCGTACAATCGAAGGTGCGGTGAAGAACGGGGCCAACTTACTGCTCGTTCATCACGGGATGTTCTGGGGTGGAGTCGAGCGGCTGGTCGACGTAGCGTACCGCCGCCTTCGGTTGCTCGTCGAGCACGAAATGTCAGTCTACTCGTCACACTTGCCGCTCGACCGCCACCCCACTCTCGGGAACAACGTTCTTCTGGCGAAGGAGCTCGGCCTCGAACCGTCGGGCACGTTCGCTCGACACGGTGAGATCTCTATCGGTGTTTCCGGAGCAGCTGAAGTCGAGACCGAGACCCTGAAAGCGCGCGCCCAGAAGTTTGCGAGGTCGTGCGGCGGCGAGATACGCGCTACTGCGATCACTCGTGGCCGACAAACGAAGCGGTGGGCAATCTGTAGCGGTGCCGGCGCCTCAGCGGAAACACTTCAGGAAGCAGCACAGATGGGAGTCGATACTCTCATCGTCGGAGAGGGACCGCACTGGACGGCGGTGAGCGCTGAAGAACGCGGCCTTGCAATCATTTACACGGGGCACTACGCGACAGAGACTCTCGGAGTACGCGCGCTGGGTTGGCATCTGGGCGAGAAATTCAGCCTGCCGTGGAGCTTCATCGAAGCGCCGACCGGACTGTAACGCTACACCTACGCGTCAGCAGCCGGTGTAAGCGCTCCTCCATCTGAAGCGCCATTGCCCGGGCGCGGTCCGTTGCAGGAGGCCAAGCTTTCCCCCTTCGTCGTATTCCACATTGACGACTATCGCAGGACGTCTGGCGGGGCCGATCAGAACCACCGCGAGCAGCTCCGTAATTTCGGAGTTCTCTTCCGCGCCCGCCGTACGGCTGAAGAACCCGACCTTGTAACTCGCGGTCGAATTCACTGGCCGCTCACTGATGACGAAGAGGTGCTCGAGCCGTGGATTCGCTTCTTCGTTGACGCTGCGTACGACATCGGCGACCACGCCGGCGATCGAATCAGTACGGAAGTTGTGGGCGGAGCGAACGCGAAATGGAAGCCCACGAAATTCGGCATCAGACGCCGATGGGAGCGAGCTCACGGTCTTCACGATCGCGGACGCGAGCGCAGCCGAATCCGCACTGCGCATTCCGTCGATGGAATCCAGCGGAACGGCGGTAACACGGCCGGCGGGGAACCCGACTCTCCACCCAGGCCGTGCCGGTCTCGTGCGGCCCGATGGCCACGACCGGCATTCGTCCGCGCCGGTAGTCCTCGTAACGGGTGACACTACGACGCCGGACGCGATTTTCCCGCTGCGTCCGAACAAATCGACGGTGAGATCGGACTGCGCTGTGGATTCCTGGGCCGGAAAAGTGCTGTCGGTTGCCTGCGGCAGCACGATCCCGAGACTCTCGCCGTCAGCCAGAGAGAGTACCATCACCGGCCCCGCGTCCATATCCCAGTTGGTCAGGTTGACGGGGCTCACTGGAGTCACCTGCGCCGGAGACGACCGTACGGAATCGGATACCTCTGCCCGCCTGTCGCCACACGAGGTGACGACCAGCAAAAGCCCCAGTTGGGCGCTGATACGAGCAGGCAGGGCGGACATGGAAGTAATTTGTTCGCCGCTACGACGTTGTGCGAGGTCTCTTCTCAGTCGAGGAAACATTGACGGAAGCAGGGAATGTTCTTACGGCCGGTGATCTGAACCCGCCTCTGGCTCCGCTCCGCGAGCGACTGAGCTGGGCGCTTTACGACTTCGCGAACACGGTGTTCTCCATGAACATCGCCACTCTCTATTTCTCGGCGTGGCTGATCGCCGACCTTGGCCAGTCCAACACACTCTACGCAACAGTCAACGGCATCGCGTCGGCACTGGTCGTTGTTTCAATTCCCCTCTTTGGCGCTATCTCCGACGCCACGCAGAGAAGAAAACCCTGGGTGGTCACCTTCACGATCGTCGCCTGTCTCTCGCTCATGGTGATGGCCATCCTTGGCCAGACCCGTCTTCCACTGGTGGGAGAGGGCGTAGTCGATCCGGCTCCAGCGCGAGGTGCGGTATCCGGACTCGCGCTCTTCGGTGTACTGGCTGCCTTCACGGCCGCGAATTACGCCTACCAGGGCGCGCTGCCGTTCTATAACGCGATGATGCCCGAGCTCGCTCCCGTCGATTATCGCGGACGCCTGTCAGGAATTGGAACCTCGCTTGGGTACGTAGGCACGATCACGGGCGTACTGCTGACTCTGCCATTCTTCGCGGGCGCGATACCGATGATCGGGCAGCTTCCCTCAGACGTCATCGGCTTTCTGAGAGGTGCCGTTCCATTCACCGAACACGGCGGAAGGGTTTCCACCTTCGTTCCCACCGCTCTCCTGTTCCTGCTCTTCTCACTGCCGTTATTTCTATTCTGCCGAGACCACAACCGGCATCTCGGAAAGGGGCGCGTGCTGTGGCGCGAAGCTTTCCGTAACGTCGGTCGAACTCTTCAGGACGCCAGGAGGCATCCAGGCACGCTGCGGTTCATAGTCGCTGCCTTCCTCTATCAGGATGCGATGGGGACGATCGTCGCGAACATGGCACTCTATGCGATCTTCGCGATGGGATTCACGAAGGGGTCCGAGGCGACGTTGCTCCTCGTGCTGACGTTACCCGCGATCGTGGGGAGCTACGCAATCGGCAGGCTCGTCGATCGCTTCGGACCGAAGCGGGCTTTGTCCTGGGTAATTGCCGGCTGGATCGTGCTGCTGATGGCAATGATCGCCGCCCCCACTCGCACATCATTCTGGATCATCGGAGCGGGGATCGGCCTGATCTTCGGAGGAATCGCGACTTCCGAGCGGCCGCTGCTCCTGAGTCTCGTCCCCGATGTCGAGGCCGGCCGATTCTTCAGTCTGCTGGTCCTATCCGCGCGTGCTGCCGCAATGGTGGGGCCATTCGTCTGGGCTTTTTCCGTTGATGGCCTCACACCTCACATCGGTGTCGGGCCGGCATACAGAGCGGGAGTCGGAACGGTGGCGGTCGGGATGCTGCTCGCATGGTGGGTCCTGCGCGGAGTACCGGACAACTTCACGAGGCCGGCACGCGCATCACGCGACTAGCCGTCACATCTTCGTCTCGAGCCAGTTTTTCCCCGCTCCAAGATCCACGATGAGCGGAACGGAAAGCTCGGCGGCATGCTCCATCTGGTGCTTCACCAGTGACTGGACGTCATCCATCTCCTCTGGTTTTACTTCGAACACCAGCTCGTCGTGAACCTGGAGGAGCATCTTGCTCTCCAGTTCCTCCGTGCGCAGCGCATCGTCGATCCTGATCATCGCGATCTTGATGAGATCCGCGGCCGAGCCCTGGATGGGTGAGTTTGCGGCTGTGCGCTCGCCGAAAGCGCGGATGTTGAAGTTCCTCTCGCGCAGCTCGGGTATGTAGCGCCGGCGGCCGAATATCGTCTCCACGAATCCGTGCTTGCGCGCGAACGCCACCATCGAATCCAGATAGTCGCGCACACCCTGAAACCGCTCGAAGTACCGGGCGATGAACTCCTTCGCCTCGGCATGCTCGATCCCGAGCTGGCGGGAGAGCGCGTGAGGTCCCTGTCCGTAAATCGTGGCGAAGTTGATCGTCTTGGCGCGAGCGCGCATCTCCCCCGTCACGCCATCGAGAGGAACATCGAAGATGACTGCCGCCGTCTGCCGGTGGATGTCTCCTCCGGCCCTGAATGCCTCGAGGAAAGCCGTGTCGCGGGACAGATGCGCCAGAAGTCGCAGCTCGATCTGCGAGTAGTCGGCGGCGAGAAGGATCCAGTCCTTGCGCGGAATGAAGCCGCGTCTGATGTCGCGGCCGAGCTCTCGCCGGATGGGAATGTTCTGAAGATTGGGATCGCTCGAGGAAAGGCGTCCGGTGCTTGCCACCGTCTGATTGAACGATGTGTGCAGGCGGCCGGTCTTCGGGTTCACGAGGCGGGGCAGTGCGTCGAGGTATGTGTTCTCGAGCTTTGATAGCTCACGATACTCCATGAGCAGTGTCGGAAGAACGTGGCCTTCTTCCGCCAGCTCCTTCAGCACACCGGCATCCGTGGATGGTCCGGTGCTCGTCTTCTTCAGAACCGGGAGATTCAGCTTCCCAAAGAGTATTTCTCGCAGCTGTGGATTGGAATTGATGTTGAATTCCGTTCCAGCCGTTTCATAGATCTGCTTCTCGACCGCTTCGCGCTCGCTCTTGAATCTCTGCTTGAGCGACGCAAACCAGGGCAGATCGATGGCGATACCCGTCCACTCCATCTCCGCCAGAACATCGACCAGTGGAATCTCCACCCCGTCGAGGAGCCGCCTGAGCTCCTGACTCTCGAGCTGGGGCTCGAAAACCCGGCGAAGCCTGAGTGTCATGTCCGCGTCCTCGCACGAGTAGTCGCGAGCTGCCTCGATCGGACACTCGTCAAAGGGAATCTCCCCCCGCCCTTTCCCGCAGAGATCGGTGTACGAGGTCATCGTGTGATCGAGAAACTCGAGAGCGAGCACGTCGATGCCGTGCGACCGCCGGCCAGGATCGAGGACGTAGCTGGCGATCATCGTGTCGAAATCGAGGCCGGCGAGCCTGATTCCCGCGCACCTGAACACGAGTAGATCGTACTTGGCGTTCTGCACAGTCTTGGCGACGCCTGGATCTTCGAGAAGCGCTCGCAGCGGCTCCATCCCGTCCGCGTCGAGACCGGGAAGATTCCGGACGGCCGAGGGGCGATTGGTCCTCAGCAGCCTGGCGGCAATGCTCGCCGGCTCGGACGAGCTTTTCTTCTTTTGCTCGGGGAAATCGGCAAAGACCTCGTCTCCGCCTCGAATGAATCCCCGCTCCTCCGGTGCGTCTGTCGCCGAGCGGTCGCCGGCGACATCGACGAGCAGCTCGCCCTGCCCGGCACGAGGCCGGCGGTGGCGCAGCGGGAAGTAGTACGCTTCGCCTTCTCCGACTGCTATGGCGATGGACACGAGGGACGAGCGAAGCGGATCTCCGGGCTGGGGGCTATCGGCGTGCATCATCGTCTCGGTATCGAGACCTACGATGCCAACTTTACGAGCGTGTTCCACGGCGCGCTGTACGCCTTCGACCGTATCGACGGTCACGTACTCCAGCTGCTTCTTCCGGGGCTTCTCCTCCACCGGTACCTGCCCGGCCGCGTCCTTGGCGAGCGTATGGAACTCGAGCTCGAGGAACAAGGCCCGGAGCTGCTGGTGATCGGGCTTCTTCGTCCTGAGGCCGTCGAGATCGAAGGGAACGGCTAGATCGTCCCTTATTGTTACTAATTCTTTGGAGAGCCGCGCGTTCTCGGCATGCTCCAGCAATGCCTCGCGCGGACGCTTCCTGGTGATCTCCGGAGCGTGAGACAGTATCGATTCGAGGTGGCCGTATTGCTTGACGAGCTCTGAGGCGGTCTTGTCCCCGATCCCGCGGACGCCGGGGATGTTGTCCGAGGAATCTCCGACCAGCGCCAGGTAGTCGGTCACGAATTCCGGGGCGACGCCCAGACGCTCTTCCGCGTTTTCCACTCCGACCCAGTGCTCTTCCACATTGGCCGGGCCTCCTCGCCCGGGGTTGAGCAGCCATACCCCGGGTTTGATCAGCTGCTGGAAGTCCTTGTCTCCCGAGACGACGACGACGTTGACGCCGGCTTCGACACTGCGCGCTACCAGAGTGCCGATGACATCATCGGCTTCGTAGCCTGGCAGCGAGAGGATCGGGATGCGGTAGGCAGCGAGAATCTGGCAGATGCGGTCCATGCCACGATCGAAATCGGACTGGAGCTCCTCGGTCAGCTTTTCGCGCGTGGCCTTGTAGGCCGGATAGCGCTCGTGCCTGAAGGAGAGCCCCGAGTCGTGCACCCAGCCCAGGTATTCGGGCTGGTGCTTGGTGATCAGGCGCTGAAGGAAGTTCGCTATCCCCCAGCTGGCGGAGGTATTCTCGCCCTTACTGGTGGTAAGCGGTCGTGAGATGAGCGCGAAGAACGCCCGGTAGATTAGGGCGTAGCCATCGACCAGAAACAGTCTCGGGCCAGCTGGGGCTTTCATTCACCCAATATAAGACGCCCGGCGAAGAGCGAGAGGCGAGCCTATCTCACCTGCTTGCGCGCGCTCAGAGAGAGAAACTCGGCCTGACTGGGTCGCGTCAGTCTCCATCGTCCGCCCATCTCCTCGTAGAACACGAGCTGGCTGTCGTACTGACGGTACTGCCAGATCTGGAGTCGCGTATTCGGTGAGGCCTGGGTGGGCGAAAAAGTCTGGTTGATGCTTCGCTCGATTATCTGATCCGGCTCGCCCAGGGAAACGAAGACCATGCCTCGATCGGAGAGCCATCCCGGATTGTGGTCGATGCGGAACTGCTGGTTCGCCTGCTGCACACGGCCGAAGTACGCCTGCATTTCTTCGTTGGTCGCTGTTTCCGGAATCGGATCCGTCGCACGCAGAAATTCCGCCCATACCGTCGCGCGTCTCTCCAGCGGAGCTTCGCGCAGCGCTCTCAGCCGGGAAGAAGTCGTGAAGTAGCGCAGGTACCCCACCATGTCCTCGAACGACATCAGTGGAATGTCCTCGCCGAAGCTGACGAACAGGGGAGCCGACACGCTGTCACGGGTGTCACGCCGGATCAGCGCCACGTTCGCCAGACCGATACCCACCGCCGAGATCGGAACGTTGAGCAGTCCGTGAAAGAGCGCTCCGTTGTGAGCAAGCGTGGCTGAGTCTCGCCAGAGCTGCGCTCCCTTGTCATTGCGGACGACGTAGTCCAAGGGCAGCCTCGTCCCGCTTCCATACGCCTCGAGGTAGATCGCGACGGTGCTGTCGCGCCCGAAGACCGCGCTCGACCGGGGACTCGCAAGCAGCTTCGGAAGCGAGTCGAGCGTGGATCTGCCGCGGGCCTCGTAAACGAGAATCGGAATGGAAAGCTTTCCCGCGCCGAAAGCAGGAATGGTTATCGCCACCTGCTGGGTCGCGGTCTTCGATCCGCCAACATCGCGCACGGCCGCGGACAGCGTGTATGCGCCCGGCGGTACCCGCAAGAAGTGCTGGAAGATGATGCTCTCGTCCGTCCGGTTGATCTCGCGAAACGACCCCACCCGCACAATCTCGGTCGCATTCACGCTCGCGGCCTCCGCCATGCCCCGTGTCAGCGCCAGCCTCACCTCGTACGGCGCGCGGTATCTGTCGCCTTCCCTCGAGAAGGTCAGGGCGCGGTTCGGGATCGAGATACTGACGAGGACGAGCGTGGTATCCGGCGAGGTCGAGGCGAAGGACGCCACTTTCCCGACGAATGCGAGCGGATTAGGCGCGGCCATCAGGCCGATCTGACGGTACAGCTCGCTGACATCCGGCGCTGGCGCGCCTTCGGCCGGAAGCGCGCGTGGATTTCCATCCGCCGTGCGGCGGGACGAGGCACAACCGGAAATCAGTGTAGTTCCGAGCAGAATCAGGGCGACCGAGCGCATCGACAATGTCAGCATGAGTTGGTTGTACCCTGTCCCGGTCTGGCGGTTTCTATTAGTTTCGCGGCGTGTCCCGAGAAGAGCTGGTCGGAACGTCCGTAGCTGGCTTCACAATCAACAAGGAAGTCGGCGAAGGCGGTACTTCCTCCGTGTATCGGGCGCAACACCCGAATCATGGCACCGTCGCACTCAAAGTGCTACGGGAAAAGCTGCGCAAGGACCGAACGGCGGTCGCCCGGTTCGTTCGTGAAGCGCGATACGGCGCCCGGGTCAAGCATCCCAACGTCGTCGACACCATCGAGATCGGCCAGGCGGAGAACGGACTCCATTTTCTCGCCATCGAATGGGCCAGCGGCGAGATCCTCGACCGATACGCCAAGCTCCGCGCTCCTCTTCCGAAGGACGAAGTCGCCACGATCGTTTCACAGATCGCGGCAGGCGTGCAGGCAGCGCATGACGCCGGTATCGTTCATCGCGATCTCAAACCGGAAAACGTGATGTACGATCCGGCAACGAGACAGGTGAAGCTGCTCGATTTCGGCATCGCAACGGACACTCAGGCCTCCGGCGATGAGCGCCTCACCCGGGCAGGGTTTTTCGTCGGGACGCTCATGTACATCGCGCCCGAAGCGCTGTCGGGCGAGATAGTCTCCGCCGCAGCCGATCAGTACAGTCTGGCGACGATCGCCTATTACCTGCTTACACGCTCGCTCCCGTACACGGCGAAGGCCCCTCGGGAAATGTTCACCCAGCTCCTCACGATGCCGCCCATTCCACTCAGGGAGGCATCTGAAGAGGTTCGCGTCACTCCGGCGCTCGACGCGGTCGTGATGCGCGCGCTCTCGCGCAAGCCGGCCGAGCGCTATGGGAGCGTAATAGCGTTCTCGGAAGCGTTCAACGACGCAGCCCTGCAGACCAGCGATCCGCCGAAGATGCTGGACAAGTTCAAGGATCTACTTAAGCGAGGTCGTTAGCTCTCTCGGGTCTACCGGAAGCCAGAGCGTGAAGGTAGATCCCTTCCCCAGCTCACTTTCGAGCTCGACCGTTCCACCAAGCAGTGCGGCAAGCCGCCTCGAGATCGCGAGGCCGAGTCCGGTGCCACGAGACGCCGAGTGCCCGCGGGGGCCGGCATCAATCTGCTCGAACTCCTCGAAGATGCGCCGCCGGTCGGACGGATGGATTCCGATACCCGTGTCGATGACCTGAATTCCGATCCACGGATGCTCGGCGTGTGAAGGGCGCTCGGGAGCGGCATCATTCCCGGGCAGGGAATCCACGAGGCGCGTTCTGATGACGATGCTCCCTTCATTCGTGTATTTCACGGCATTCCCCAGGAGGTTCATGAGAATCTGACGGAGATGCGTTGGATCGGTCCGTATTCTGGGCAGCGCCGCGCCCATCACCAGGGAGAGACTGAGCCCTTTTTCACTGACGAGCGACTCGATTTCGCTTGCGACATCGAGCACGAACGGGCGAAGGTCGATCGACTCGGTGTGGATCTCCAGTCGCCCCGCCGCCATCTTCGCGAGATCGAGCACCTGGTCCACGAGGTGTCTCAGATGATTCGCGGAAGCCTCGATCCGCTCCACCGGCTTTACCTGTCTGGGCGCCAGCTCCCCGTATACGCCTTCACGCAGCAGATCCACGAATCCCACGATCGCGTTGAGCGGGGTGCGCAGCTCGTGCGAGACGTTGGCGAGAAACTCGCTTTTCATGCGGTTGACGCGAAGCAGCTCCGACGAGAGCCGCTCGAGCTCCTTGGACCGTTCTACGAGACTGCGGGCCTGACGCCGTTCGTGCCGCAGCACGAGCGCGAGACCAAGCACTGTCGCGAGAGATACAATCCACCCAACCAGACCGGTCCACTCATCGAATCCGAGCTGCGAAAGCGCGTGCATTGACTCCAATCATAAGAGTCCCTAACCTCACGCACCATGACGGATCGCTCGAGGCTGATCACGCTGCTCGCCACCAGGTCTACCAGGCGTGGTCGATTTACGCTCGCGTCGGGAAAGACGTCCGACGTCTACATCGATGCCCGGCTCACGACGATGAGTCCCGATGGCCTGCGCCTGATCGGGCCACTGGGTCTTGCCGCGATACAGACCGAGGACTGGCAGGTCGATGCCGTCGGTGGATTGACGCTCGGAGCTGACCCGATCGCTTATGCAATCAGCTACGCGAGTGCGGCGTCACGTAAGCCGCTACGGGCTTTCACCGTGCGCAAGCAGGCGAAAAGCCATGGCACCGGCCAGCTGATCGAGGGCCCTTTCGTTCCGCGCGATCGTGTCGTCGTCGTCGAGGACGTGGTTACCACCGGCCGTTCGACGCTCCAGGCGATCGATGCGATCAGACAGGCGGATGGAGTAGTGGCCGGAGTCCTGGCACTGGTCGACCGGGAAGAGGGCGGACGAGAGGCGATCGAAGCAGCAGGCGTTCGCGTCATCAGCCTGGTTCGGGCAGGCGAGCTGCTGGCGGCTCTGCCGGCTTAGCCCGCCGCCCAGCTGCCGGCTTCGGAATCCACCCCGGATATGCCGCCGCTGGTCTGAAGACGCAGAGGACATCCGCATAGGGCAGGACAAGCTCGGTCCTGAAGTACTGAAGCATTCCCTGACCGTCGTACACGCTCCGGAATTGTACCGGCGACATCCTCATCATCGTGCGAACGTGGCGTCCGAAGCTTTGCGGTGAGGAATAATCGAGGTGGTTTGCCACCCTCGCGACGGAGAGTCCGGGATTTTCGAACAGGCGCGCGGCACGAATCAGTCGGGCCAGGGCGAGATAGCGTTTCGGCGGGGGAAGCTTCGCACGGAAAAATCTGCTCATCAGGGTGCTGGGAAGGATGTTCAGGTGACGGGCGAGCTGTCTGACCGTCGATATACGCGGGGAGGACTCGAACAGCAGCTCGAAGAAGCGCCAGCAATCCCGCGAGATTCCCGGGAGATCGAGACTTATCTGGGACAGGGCCGAGCGTTGCAGGTCGCTCGAGCCCTGAGAGGCGAGAAGATTCCGGAGGGCTTGCCATCCCGCCGGTAGCCGGGCATCGACCAAAGTGCGAATTCCCAGCTGACCGAGAGCGAGAGTAGCATGCGGTGTCGAGCTCTGTGTCTCGGTGAGCAGAGCGACAGCCGTCACCCGGGGGAACTCCCGGACCATTGCCGCTACTCCCGACGAGCTTTGCGAGCCGTAGCGAGTGACGGAGATGAGTACGAGATTGGCTTTCTGCTGCCGGAGGTCCGAGAGTACCTCGTCGAGTGATTCTCTATGGAGCGGCTCACAAAGTCCCTGGGCGGCGGCGTCGACCCGGGATCTTTCGAGCGGGGTCAGTATGGTGGAGACGGGAGTGCGTCGCGTATCGCGCTTCAGGTTTGAGGACATGTTCTTCCCCGGAAAGATTGACTTGGGGGAAAAATACGAGTGGACGTCAGATTCACGTCACTGCGGAAGTGACGTGCTTCAAGTCGCTGGAGTCAACGTAGAAAGACAGAGATCCGAGATGACAGAAGCATCGATCACGAGTTGCGAGAGGGCATTGTTCGTTCTCGCGACTCGGAATCTGTGCCTCGGGGATCTCGGATCTGTGTTTTTTCTATGTTGACAAGCGTTACGATGGCGCCTGCTACTCGACTATATTTGAGGGATAAGGCAATCGGTCGGGCGATCGCGCATTAAGTATCCATGTGGTACTTTATTCGAGGAAAGTCCGGGCTCCATTGGACAGAGCGCCAGGTAACACCTGGGCACAGGTGGCGAGAGCTGCCTACGTGACGGAAAGTGCCACAGAAAACAGACCGCCACCTTTCAGGGTGGCAAGGGTGAAAAGGTGGAGTAAGAGCCCACCGCGTTCGTGGCGACACGAACGGCACGGCAAACCCCGCTCGGAGCAAGGCCAAATATGCGGCGAGAGGAAGCCACCTCGATCAAGACGCCGCGGGTAGGCTGCTGGAGGGCATGGGCGACCATGCTCGTAGACAAATGATCGTCCGGGCTGCCTCAGGCAGTCCGACAAAACCCGGCTTATAGACCGATTGCTTGCACCTTGAACGACCTCCCGCGAATCTTCGTCGGAGGTCGTTCACTTTTTCCGTTCACGGGAGTCTCGTGCATCGCTCGTCCGCCAGGTGGTTCTGCAGTTTTCTCGTGGCTTTCACCAGTGGCTGCGGCGCAACCCGACCGGAGCCACGGGGTGTCCCTGAGATGCCGCGTCCCGTCGCTGTGCCAGTCCCAGCTTCGTCGCCTGGTCCATGGGCGTTCGCTCCGGCAGCAGGCACCAGAGCCTATCGCATATGGAGAACCGCATCGATCGAGGGTGTTGCCGATTCGGTTCCCCGGCGTGAGGTGGTGAGCAATTTCACCCGCCAGATTCTTACGCTCGAGCGCATTGGAGCTGAGCTCGGCTTCAAGGCGGTAATCGACACTTTCACGCCAGCGACTCAAGGCGTAATCGGACCCGCACAGGCTGTCGAGCTCCCGATTCAACTGATGGGAAAGGCAGATGCCGGCGGGGTTCACATCGAGAGTCCACCCAGTGGCTCATGCGATGCGACCAGAGCGATTGCCGCAACTGATCTGTACAACCTTCTCGCGCCCTTTCCACCAGAGCTTGCCAAGGGAGCGGTCTGGCGGGATTCGGTAATCGTGTCGGGGTGCCAGGCGGGCATACCAACGACAGCCACTACAACCCGAACATTTACTGTCTCCGGCGAAGTCAATCACGCCGGCCGATCCCTTCTGCTCGTTCGGCGAGCGGATTCAGTGAACGCGCGTGGCGAAGGGGCGTACGGCCAGCACCGCATGACGGTGGAAGGTGCCGGATCCGGAAGCGCTTTCTATTACCTGGATACGACGTCGGGAGAAGTCTTCCAGCTGACCACCAATCAGCGATCCCGCATTACCGTGACGACATCGGGACGCAGGCATTCCTTCACGCAGACTACGAGCCAGGATTTCGTGCGAGGGCGCTAGTCCACCAGCCGGAGTGGCATTACCAGACACATGTAGGATGCGGGATTCTTCCAGCCTTCGGGCTCGAGAGTCGCAGCACGCTCCGGAGCCTTGAAGGTCATTCGTACTTCGTCGCTCGGGATATAGCGCAGAATCTCGAGCAGATAGCTGGCGTTGAAGCCGATGTCGAGCTGGTCACCCGTGAAGTTGATCGGCAGCTCGTCCTGCGCTTCGCCGAGATCCGGTGTCTGCACGCTGAACTTCAGCATGCCGGCGTTGAACGAGAGCCGAATCCGATGAGTCTGGTCGGACGCGATTACGGACATGCGCTTGAGAGCGCTGGTCAGCGCCACTTTGTCGGCGATCGCGACCTTGTCATTGTCCTTTGGAATCACCTGCTCGTAATTCGGGTACGGTCCTTCGATCAGCCTGGTGAACACGGCCGTGAATGGAGACCTGAAGCCAATGTGATTGTCTCCACGCGCGATCTCGAGCTCCTCCTCCGCCGGGAAAAGACGCCGAACCTGCTCCAGTGCCTTGGGCGGAACGATCAGGTCACTCGAGGGAGCAGTGGCTGAATCGATCTTCATCTCCATTTTCGCCAGGCGGTGTCCATTCGTTGCCACCATCCGCATCATCTCGGGCCGGAGCTCCCAGAGCACGCCATTGAGAATCGGCCGGCTCTCTTCCGAGGAAACCGCGAAGGACGTGTGAGAAATGAGTTGCTGAAGATCACCTGACCGGATCCGCCAGCTCTCATTGAAGCGGACGGATGGAAACGTCGGAAACTCGTCCCGCGGCAGACCCAGGAGCTTGAAGCGCGATCTGCCACACTCCAGAGTAATGCGCTGCTCACCAACGGCTCCGATCTTCACGGGAGCAGGCGGAAGCTCACGCGCAATCTCACTGAGCTTTTTCGCCGGGATCGTGACCGCCCCCTGGGCTTCGACGTCAGCCGCGACTTCGGTGCTGACGGCAATGTCCAGATCGGTTCCGGACAGCTTTATCCCTTTGTCAGTCGTCTCGAGCAGGATGTTCGCCAGGACCGGCAAGGTGGTCTTGGCCGGAATGCTTGCCGCTACCGCGGCGAGTCCTTCCTGGAGTTTTTCCCGGGAGATCGTGAAACGCATCCCTTCCCCTTCGAATTCTGGTGAGCTTCTAGTTTCTATTCTTGTAAAGAATTCAAACAGCAGCAGTAGCAGGTACTGTGGAAGTGTGTCGAGATGGTCCTAAAGTATGACTGGATGGGGCTTTCCGCTATGCTGTTTGATGTGTGCTCTTGCGTCTATAACCCGATGATCCCGTGGTGGTCGCATCGTTTTTCGACAGACGCGAGCATCTAAGGAGTCAGGTGTGGACGAGTGTGAGATTCTGAAGTGCCGTACGGATTTTCTGGATGCGGTTCTTCAGCTCATTGTCCCGGGAGACGGCTTCCTGAACCTTTTCCAGGCTGTGGATTACCGTGGAGTGATCTCTTCCTCCGAACCCGTTGCCGATTTCCACCAGCTGTGTCGATAACAGCTCCCTGGTGAGATACATGGCGATCTGTCGAGGCGTCGTGAGCAGCTTGGTTCTGGTCTTGGAGCGAAGTCCCTCGACGGTTACACCCCATTCCTTGGCGACGGCCTGTTGAATAGCCAGAAGGGTCAGCGTCGCATCCCTCTCCTGGTCCAGGGCTTCTGATGCCCTCAGCTTGTCGCGCAATGCTTCCCGTGCGACATCGACCGTGATGTCCTTGTGCTTGAGTGAAGCGTATGCGAGCAGCTTGATGATCGCGCCCTCGAGCTCGCGGACGTTCGACCTCACGTGTTCGGCGATGAAGTAGATGACATCATCCGGTATCGTCAGCTCGAGACGGTCGAGCTTTGCCTTCTGCTTGAGAATGGCTACGCGGTGCTCGAAATCCGGGAGCGCGATATCGGCGACCATTCCCCACTGAAAGCGACTAATCAGCCGTGCTTCCAGTCCTGCGATCTCCGAAGGAGGGCGGTCACTGGTAAGAACGATCTGGCGCCCGGCCTCGTACAGCGCGTTGAACGTATGAAAGAACTCCTCCTGGGTTGATTCCTTGCGCCCTTTCAGAAAATGGACATCATCGATCAGGAGCAGATCCGTTTCCCGGTATCGCCGCCGGAACTCCGCCCCCGTCCGATCGAGGATCGCACCGATGAGCTCATTCATGAACTGCTCGGCGCCAACATATGTGATGCGGGTCGCAGGCGTCCGCTGAAGTGTCTCATGCGCGATCGCCTGCATAAGGTGCGTCTTTCCGAGTCCGGTATCTCCGTAAATGAAGAGCGGGTTGTAGACTTTTCCCGGAGCCTGACTGACCGCATGAGCCGCGGCTGCCGCAACGTCGTTCGACTTGCCGATTACGAACAGATCGAAGGTGTAGCGGTCGCTCAGCGGTGTCGATGTGTTGTTGCTTCGCGCGAACGCCGGCTTTACGGGATTGGGTGGCGGGGCAACGAAAAAATCCATTTGCGAGCGCTTCTTCCGCTCTTCGTGCACCCGAAAAACGACGTTCAGCGGATGGCCGAGCACGATTGGGGCGTAGCTGGACACGAGCTCCGCGTGCTTCGAGTTGTTCCAGTCGGCCGTGAACTGATCGGGAGCCCCGGCGAAGAGTGTATTGCCTTCGAGTGAAAGGGCTTCGGTCGGCTCCAGCCACGCCTGAAAGGTCTGGTCTGGAAGCTCCTGCCGGGCGCGGTCGAGAAGGAGTTTCCAGACTTCGGAGTGGGAGAGCGACATGACGTGCTACCCTAGCCCAGTTATGTGGAAAAGTCAAACCAGTGAGAGCGAGAAATCCTTCACCTGACTTGACCTATCTCTAATACTGAGATAGTTTTACCCGCTTATCTCCCGCAGCAGGACCTGCTCGGTTTCCGGAGTATCATAATGGGTAAGCCCACCTACCGTCCCCGCAACAAGCGCCGAATCCGTACTCACGGATTTCGGTTGCGAATGGCTACTAAATGGGGACGGGAAGTTCTGAGCCGCCGGCGCAAGAAGGGTCGGAAGCGGCTGACGGTTCAGTTGCCAACGAAATACGCTGGCGCATAAACCACTCGGGCTTCCTCGCAGCCACAGGCTGACGAAGGAAGCCGATCTGGAAGCGGTACGACGTGCAGGGAAGCGGATGCAAACCGAGCATCTCGAAGCTCGGGCGTCTGCTTCCCTTTTGCGTCACCCCAGGGTCGGTATCGTGGTTCCGAAGTACAAGCACAGCATCGTCAGCCGGAATCGTGTGAGGCGGCGTCTGCGTGAGCTTGCCAGAATCCGGCTGCTGCCGAATCTTGGCAGCGTCGATCTATTGGTGCGCGCAAAACCTCCCGCCTATGGCACGACGTTCGAGCAGCTCGCTTCCGATGTCGAGGCGATTGCGCGCTGGGTACCCGGCATCGTCTCCCGGATATGATGCGAGCGATATTCGTCAAGGTGATTCGAGGCTATCAGTTGGCCATATCACCGCTGCTGCCGGCCAGCTGCCGGTACTACCCGACATGCTCGGCCTATGCGCTCGAAGCCTTCGAGCGATACGGGTCGATCAAAGGGATGAGGCTCACGATAGGCCGCATTCTGCGGTGTCACCCCTTCCGGCCTGGCGGCTACGATCCGGTTCCCTGATGGATAAGCGCTTTTTCCTCGCTCTGTTTCTTTCGCTCATCGTGATCGCGATATCGCAGGTGCTGTTTCCGCCGCCGAAGGCGGTGAACCCTCCGGCTACGCCGGCGGATTCGGTCAGGAGTGTCACACCAGTCGCCGCGCCCGCCACGCCCACCGCGTCCGCTCCCCCCGCGGTGGTCAGCAGTACGCCGTCTCCAGCCGATTCGGCGAAGCTCCCGACCGTGACAGCGGCAGAGTCGACTGCCGTGGCGGTGCCGAAAACCATTTACAACTTCAGTAATATCGGAGCAGCTCCGGTATCGATCGTCATCCGGGACTATCAAAACCGTTCTCCAACTGGCGGGCTTGTCGATCTCGCGCTTCCTGGCCTCCCGCTGTTGGGATTCCGGCTCGTCACGGGTGGAGATACGGTCGATCTGCGCCGAGTTCCCTTTTCGCTGGTCCGGAGCAGCGACGCACAAAGAGAAACTCTTACCTACAGTGCGACGGTGGGGAATCGGCAGGTGGTGATCACGTACGCGGTTCCGCGTGATACGGCCGCCAGCTACTCGCTCCAGGTCAGTGGCCGCGTACCGGGTGGGGCAGGTCAGACCTACATGCTGGTGGATCTGCCCTCGAGCCTCAGGTCGGTTGAGCAGGATACGGTCGCCGACCAGCAGAGCTTGGCCTACAGCTTCAAGCCACAGCGGGATTATGCGGGCAGTGTGCTTTTCGGTAGCCTCGATCCTGGAGAGAGAAGGCTCCAGCCTGGTCCCCTCAAATGGCTCGCGGTGAAGAGCAAATATTTCGTCCTTGGAATTCTGCCGCAGACAGGAGCATCGATCAGTGAAGCAATGCTCACGGGTGGACCACGAACCTCGAAAGTCGCTACCAACGCATCGGGAACGGCGGTCATCCCGATAAGCAACGAGACGTTCGCGTTCGACGTCTATGCCGGACCCCAGGAATCGCAGCGACTGTTCAGGATGGGTCGCGAGTTCGATCAGGTGAACCCCTATGGGTGGGGCTTCCTGAAAGGTGTGCTGCATCCGATTGCCTCCGAGATAATTCGCGGGCTTCTCTGGATGCACAACAGGCTCGAGCTGAGTTATGGGTGGGTACTGATCATACTGGGCATTCTGATACGTCTGGCTCTCTGGCCTCTCAATCAGAGCGCGATGCGCTCGAGCCTCAAGATGCAGGAGATCCAGCCCAAGCTGCAGGCGGCTCAGAAGAAGTACAAGGATCCGCTGCAGCAGCGCGAAGCGATCATGAAGGTTTACAAGGAGGCGGGAGTGAGTCCCTTCGCCGGCCTCACCGGCTGTCTGCCGGCGCTCCTGCCGATGCCGATTCTGTTCGCGCTCTTCTTCGTGTTTCAGAACACGATCGAGTTTCGTGGAGTGCCGTTCATGTGGCTGCACGACATCTCGGTCAAGGATCCCTACTACATCCTGCCGCTCCTGATGGGCGCATCGATGTACGTCCTTTCGTGGATCGGCATGCGTAATGCTCCGCCCAATCCCCAGGCAAAGATGATGATGTACATGTTCCCGGTGATGATGACCGTGGTTCTCCTCAACATGGCATCGGGCCTGAATCTCTACTACACGGCGCAGAACATTGCGGCGCTTCCCCAGCAGTGGCTGCTGGCGCGGGAGCGCGCCAAGGCCCGCGCGATCGGGTCGTAACCGAAACAGAGATGCTGCGCGTCACGTATATTGGTCACGCAACGCTACTAATTGAGGTCGAAGGCAGGCGCTTTCTCACCGATCCGAACTTCGACACCACCCTGGGCGGGTTTCTTCCTCGCGTGAGCCTTCCGGGGATAGCCCTCGATGCTCTCCCGACGCTGGATGCGATCCTCGTCACCCATGCTCATGCGGATCACCTTTCCTTCGATTCACTGGATGCACTGCCGAAGAACATTCCCGTCTACGCTCCGCCGGCGGTAGCACGCTGGCTCGTGAAACAGGGGTACGGCCACTCCCTGCCTCTGGCGCCCGGCGAGTGCGTCAGCGTCGGCGGCGTCAGCATCAGGGGCGCTGCGGCGACCCACAAGGGAAACCGGTATGGCGTGGACCGCTGGCGGAGCGCGGCAAATATGTACCTTTTTGAAACTAAAGCAGTCTCGTGCTTCTTTGCCGGCGACACCGCCCTGGTCGACGATACGACGCACCTCGTCGAGAACCACCTGACCGCGGCTGGGCGGGTGCTGGACTTCGCTCTGCTGCCGATCGGGCATGCGCCGTGGTGGAAGCCCGGATTTCGAAGGGGGCACCTGACCAGCGCGGACGCGCTCACTCTCTTCGAGAGGCTGAAAGCGCGCTTTCTCATTCCCTATCACTGGGGAACGTTCAATCACGTGACGTCGACTGCGTTCGATGCCATTGACCGCCTGCGTGCCGCGCTCGAGACCCACCCGCTCCGGTCGTCGGTAAAAATCCTGGAGCCGGGCACGACTTTCATACTGCCCACACCAGAGTCGTGACGCAGCATGTCACCGGCGATCCGGCAGGCAGGCCCGACGACACCATAGTCTCTCTTGCCACAGCTCCCGGGCGGAGTGCCGTGGCTCTGATCCGGCTGAGCGGTCCGGAAGCCTTCTCCATCGCTGCGAAGCATGTCAGTCCCTGGAGCGGCACGCCTCGCCAGGCCAGGCTTTGCACGATCCATGATCATGGCGAGGCCCTCGACCAGGCTCTGGTGATCGTCTTCCCGGGACCCGACTCGTTCACCGGCGAGGATATCGTGGAGATCTCGACGCACGGCGGGCTGCTGGTGCCGGCTTCCGTAATCGCGGCTCTCCTCTCATCGGGCGCAAGGCAGGCATTCGCCGGAGAGTTCACTCGAAGAGCGGTGCTCAACGGCAAGCTCGACATTCTCCAGGCCGAAGCAATAGGCGATCTCATCGATGCGAGGTCGCACGCGATGCGCCGGTCCGCACTCGGCCAGCTCGATGGCGGGTTGTCCCGACGGCTGCTGGTGCTGCGGCAGGACCTGATCGGACTCGAGGCGCTCATTGCCTACGACATTGATTTCCCGGAAGAAGACGATGGGCCCGTTCCGCGAGAACGCATCGAAGGCGCAATCCGGTCCTTGAGAGACGCTCTCGAGAAGCTGCTCGCTACGGGATCAGTCGGCGAGCTGATCAGGGAAGGCGCGGTTGTCGTGATTGCGGGAGCTCCGAACGTCGGAAAATCCTCCCTCTTCAATGCCCTGGTCGGTCGGTCGCGCGCGATCGTGACGGAAATTCCCGGCACTACCCGTGATGCGATAGAAGCCGTGATCGGCGGCGGAACCTGGCCGCTGCGCCTCGTGGATACGGCGGGTCTGAGATCCACCGCCGACAGCGTCGAGCGAATGGGAATCGAGGTCAGTGAGCGGTATCTCTCGGACGCGCACGTTGTCCTTGCCTGTGCCGATACCGAGCCGGGTCTGGAGCAGACTGTCAGGCTCGCTCGCGCGAAGTCCTCCGCTCCGATAGTTCCCGTACGCACCAAAAGCGATTTAGTATCATCCCGCGACAATCTCGCCGTGCCTCCCGGTGCGGTTTCAGTGAGCGCCGAGGCAGGAACGGGGCTTCAGGATCTACTGTCGGCTATCGAGGAAATCCTGGGGAAGAGTCAGGGCGAGATCGAACCGGACTTTCCGATGCTGACCAGCGCCAGGCACCGCCACGCAATCGAAGAGGCACAGTCGGAGCTGCTCGGGTTCGAGCGCGCCTGGCGCGAGGAAAAACTGCCCCCGACAGTCGCGTCGGTACATCTTCGTGCTGCGGTTGTCGCTCTGGAGGAGCTGGTGGGGTCGATCGACGTCGAAGATGTCCTCGACCGGGTGTTCAGCTCGTTCTGCGTGGGGAAATAATTACGCGGAAGCCGCCGTCGACGACGAAGACGAGATCGATGTGATCTCGTT
>Ga0136631_10000056_pt1 | contig 28824 bp, 27 predicted proteins | sample AntDrymUQ6012206_2_FD_104655 | JGI IMG/M metagenome (GOLD analysis project Ga0136631, IMG submission 104655) | Polar desert sand microbial communities from Dry Valleys, Antarctica - metaG UQ601 (22.06) | ecosystem: Environmental > Terrestrial > Soil > Desert | place: Antarctica: Dry Valley... | reverse complement strand
TGGTCGGCGACATGGACGGGAAGTCGGATCGTGCGGCCCTGCTCTGCAAGCGCACGCGAGATGGCCTGCTTGATCCACCAGGTCGCATAGGTGGAGAGCTTGAAACCCATCCGGTAGTCGAACTTCTCGACGGCGCGGATGAGCCCGAGATTCCCTTCCTGAATGAGGTCGAGCAGCGGAACCTCGGCACGCGTGTAATTGCGAGTGATCGACATGACGAGCCGGAGGTTCGACTCGATCAGCTTGCGCTTCGCCGCCTCGTCGCCCAGGTCTTTGAGCCGCGCGAGCTCGCGCTCCTGTCCAGGTGTGAGGAGCCGCCCGTCGCCGATCTGGCGCACGTAGAGCTTCAGTGGGTCGTCGGCGGTCGGGCCGGCGAGGCCGGGGAGCTCGCGCGGGGTCGCGACCTCGTCGGCCGCAACGGTCGGTTCGTCGTCGGGCGCGTCGAAGAGATGCTCGGCTGCATGGCCTTCCACGGCAGGTGTATCGGCTGCGCGGTTGCCCCGCTTGAGGGATGACGGCTCCGGCGAGGGATCTTCGCCTCCGAGGAGAAGCCGATCGGGAGTGCAACACGGTCCTCACAAACATCGTCGTCACGGACGGCGTCTACGTTATTCGTGTCGTCCGATCCACGGAAGGAGAATGCGTTGAGGTCAGGCTGAAGCCAGACCCCGACGCAGTATCCATTTCATGTGCGGTATAGCTGGATTCAGCCTAGACCCTGAGTCGTCCGTCGACCGGACGCTCGCTGCCCAGGCGCTTCTCGCAGGAATCGCCGAGCGCGGTGCGGACGCCGTCGGATACGCCCATCGCGCTAAGGAGGGCGGCTCACGCGTGACGAAGCTGCGCGGCGGTGCGAGCGCGCTCCTGGACGAGCTAGCGATCCCGCCCGGCACGTCGCAGGCACTCATCCACGTGCGCGACTTCACGAAGGGCCATCCGGACATCGAGGCGAACAACCACCCCATCCGCCACGGCACCGTGGTCGGCATCCACAACGGGATCGTGCTGAACGACGACGCGCTTCTCGCCCGCTACGGGATCGAGCGCGCCGAGCCGCAGATGACCGTCGACTCGGAAGCGATCTTCGCGCTCATGGAGCTGCGCGACCATGACCCGCGGGCCCTGTCCGAGCTCCGAGGCGCGATGGCGGCGGCATGGTTCGACGATCGTGACGTCGCCACGCTGTACGTGGCGCGCGGACGCCTGCGGCCGCTCTGGCTCGCATCGGCCGACGGCGGGCTCTACTTCGCATCCACCAGGCGTGCTCTCACCATCGTCGCGGCAGCGCTGCGCACCCGCCTCGACATCCGCGAGGTGCACGAAGGACGGCTCATTCACGTCGTCGCGGATCGGGTCGTGCGGGAGCGACGGTTTCGGCCGGATCGGCGCTATCGCGAGGATGAGTACCTCCCGCCCGTGCGGGCACCACGCGAGGCCGTTTCGTGCCTCGAGCGGTTCGCCGCGCTCGCGTCAGTTAGAGCCGCCTAGCGATCCATCGGCGAGGACCTCGGCGCCCTCGGCACGCAGTCTCTCGCGCACGAGGTACTGGAACGCGGTCCATGCGCCTCGCGGCACGTCGAGCATGCGATACACCTGCCACTCCGAGAGCAGCGTCGGATCAGTGCGCCGTGCCTCGCCCCAGTCGGCCATCTTCGGCAGGCGCCCGAGGCCGACCGCGAGCGCCACTCCCTGCACGACGGCCCTCTCGAGGCGTTCCTCACCCTGGAGCACCTCGAACCCGGCCTCACGCAGCGCGTTGCCGAGCGAGCCGAACGTGTGCGCGTACAGCGAGGCCGAGGGGAGCGAGCGTCTCCTGGCCGCGAGGTCGCGGGCGGTCGGCGTGCGGCCGAGCTCCGCTCCCAGCGTGCGGAGCTGCGCGAGGAGCTCCTCACGCGTCAGGAACCGCCGCGGGTAGAGTCCGGCGGCGCGCTTGGCCGCATTCCAGGTTCCGAAGTGCTCGATGACGGTCTGCGGATGGACGCGCGCGCCGGGATCCTTTGCGAACTCCCGCATCGTGGGCGACCTCCCCATCCGCTCGGCGGCTGCACGCAGCTCCTCGAGGATCTCCTCGTCGGTGTAGCGGCGTCGGAGACCGGCACGAAATGCAGCGAGTTCCGCTTCGTCGATACGCACCGAGGCACGCTTGGGTGAGCGCGGACGCGTCATCTCTGCAAAAAGCTTAGAGCGTTCTACGCAATCTGCAAGTTTCCCAGAGCAGTCTTCCCTCTCCCCCTCTCGGTACGCTCGCCGGGGATGGGCGTACGGCTCGCACTGGAGACGACCGCAGCGCGCGGGATCGGCGTGCTTTCGCGGGCAGTCGGGCGCGGCGGTGGAACGACGCTGCCCGGAAAGGTGCTCTGGAAGGTCGATCCTGCGGCGGTCGATGCTCTCGCGGCCCGAATTCCGGGCGGGGTCGCGCTCATGTCGGCGACGAACGGGAAGACGACGACGACGGCCATGGCCGCCGAGATACTCGGCACCGATACGCGCCTCGCGTGGAACCGCGCAGGAGCGAACCTCCTCTCCGGAATTGCGTCTGCTCTCGTCGTTGCACGCCGCGCCGAGCTCGGCCTCTTCGAGGTCGACGAGGGGGCGCTTCCAGAGGCGCTCACTCGAACGAAACCACGGGTGGTGACGCTCGGGAACCTCTCTCGAGACCAGCTCGACCGCTACGGCGAGCTCGAGATCGTCGCGGAGCGTTGGCGGACGGCGGTCGGCGAGCTCTCTGCGACGGCCACACTCGTCGTCAACGGCGACGACCCGATCGTCGCCGACCTCGCCGACGGGCGCGACGGCGCGGTTCGGTTCGGGCTCGACGACCCGCGGCAATCGCGATCGGGCCTCCAGCACGCCGCTGACTCGAAGTACTGCGTGCGCTGCGGCGCAGCGTATGAGTATGCGGCGGTGTACGTGGGCCATCTCGGCGACTACCGCTGTCCGCGGTGCGACCATCGTCGTCCCGAGCTCGACGTCGTCGCTCGGGATATCGAGCTGCGCGGCCTTCAGGCCTCGCGCTTCCGCCTCGTCGCGCCTGCCGGTGAGGTGGAGATCGAGCTCGCGCTGCCCGGCCTCTACAACGTCTACAACGCGACGGCCGCGGCGTCGCTCTGCCTCGCGGTCGGCTCGTCGCTCGACGGCGTCCGCGCCGGACTGTCCCGCTTCAGCGCGGCGTTCGGTCGCTTCGAGCGAATCTCCGTCGGAGGCAAGTCGGTCGTTCTGCTTCTGATCAAGAATCCAGCAGGAGCGAACGAGGTGGTGCGAACGCTCGAGATCGGCGTCCCCCCCGTGCTCGTGATCGCCCTGAACGACGCGATTGCAGACGGCCAGGACGTGTCGTGGATCTGGGACGTCGACTTCGAGCCGCTGCTCGAACACGCCGGGCTGGTCATCGTCACGGGTGACCGGGCGGCCGAGCTGGGCCTGAGGATGGCGTACGGCGGGCTCTCCGCAGACCGGCTCGAGGTCATCCCGTCGCTCGAGCATGCTCTCGATCGAGGTCTCAGCCTCGTCGAAGTGGGAACCGAGCTCGTCATCCTTCCCACGTATACCGCGATGCTCTCGCTGCGTGGGATCCTCGCCGATCGCGGCGCTGTCAGGCCCTACTGGGAGGACTGGGTGGCGTGAAGATCAGGCTTGGTCACCTCTACCCCGAGTACCTCAACATCTACGCCGATCGCGGGAACATCGCGGTTCTCACTCGGAGAGCGGCGCTTCGCGGGCACGAGCTCGAGGTGCGGTCGGTGGGCATCGGCGACACGCTGGACCCTGCCGCGTACGACCTCCTCTACGTCGGAGGAGGACAGGATCGGGAGCAAGGACTCATTGCACCGGACCTCGCCGCAAAGGGTGATGCGATTCGAGTGGCACACGATCGCGGCGTGGCCATGCTCGCGGTCTGCGGCGGGTATCAGCTCCTCGGCCGCGGCTACCGTGGCCGTGACGGGTCGTTCATGCCAGGAGCCGGGCTGTTCGCCCACGAGACCGTGGCCGGAGAGGTGCGCATGATCGGCGACGTCCTGCTCGAGTGCCGCCTCGAGCCGGGTCGAACGCTCGAGGTCGCCGGCTTCGAGAACCATGCGGGGCAGACTTTTCTGGATGAAGGCGCAGAGCCCCTCGGCCGGGTCGTGCACGGATTCGGCAACGACGGCCGCTCGGGGTTCGAGGGATGCCGACTCGGCCGCGCGATCGGAACGTACCTCCACGGTCCGTTGCTCCCTCGGAACCCCCGGCTCGCGGACTGGTTGCTGTCACAGGCGGTTGCGCACGCGGCCGGCGGTGGGTCTCCCGAGCTCACACCTCTGCCGGACGAGCTCGAGCGCGAGGCGTTTCGGGTAGCTGCGGCGAGGGCGCGGAGTCGAGGTGGGCGGCGCTAGCTGCGGGTTTCTCGTGGGGCACCCCGTCCCACCACCCGCTGCAATCGTAACCAGGAAATCGTCACGAGTGGTGATCGGAACGTGCCGACACTGTCACGATCTCTCCCCAGGTCACGGCACCCACATCTCGCCGAGGTACGTCGCCGGATCTCCCGGTTGCCAGCGCTGCAGGAAGCGATGGATGGGTGGGTGCAGGGTGATCGCGTCGAGCTCTCGCATCAGGAATGCCCGATGGCCGCGAACGGCATCGTCCTGCGATACGACGCCCTCGAGCGATCCGGTCACGTCCGCCGCGAAGACAACGTGGACGACGTGCTTACGATAGGGAGCGGTACGCGGCGAGATCGAGTCGATGATGGCGACGGGCCCCTCGAGAGGCACGTCCATCCCGTCGTCGAACAGCCCCGTCTCCTCCCACAGCTCGCGCCGCAACGCGTCGACGAGGCTCTCACCCAATCGCACGCCGCCGCCCGGGAGCAGCCAGGCCTCCCCGGTCGCCTTCTCGTGTCGAAGCAAGAGAACGCGACCCTGCCAGCGCAGAATCGCGGACACGCGAATCCTGGGCTCCATTATCGCGTCACGTCGACGATGAGCCGAACCCCTGGGTGCCGCGCTCGCTGGCGGTGAGCTCGTCGACCTCGACGAGGCGAACTGCGGCGACGGGGACAACGACGAGCTGCGCCACGCGCATCCCGGGCTCGACGGAGAAGACTTCGTCGCCGGTGTTCAGAAGGACGATCCGAATCTCGCCGCGGTAGCCGGAGTCGATCAACCCCGGCGAGTTGACGATGCCGATGCCGTGTCGCGCGGCGAGCCCCGATCGAGGCTGCACAAACCCGGCGTAGCCGTCAGGGATCTCGACCGCAAGCCCGGTAGGCACAACCGCCCGCTTGCCGGGAGGCAACACAACGTGATCGCAGGCCGAGAGGTCGAGCCCCGCGTCGCCGTCGTAGGCCTGATCGGGCACGCGGGCGTCCGGCCGCAGTCTTCGAATCGCGACGTCGATCACTGCGCCGACGCCTCGACATCGTCCTCGGCAACGAGGTAGCGCGCGAATCGCGCAGCCTCGGCTCGTGGCAGCCGTGCCCTCACCCGAACGCCCTCCGCGGTATCCCGCCTCTCCGCAATCGGCGCTCCGAGGTCGTAGAGCGCCGTCAACACGCTCCCTTCCGTGTACGGCACGAGAAGTCGCACGTCCTCGAAGCGGTCCGAGAACAGCTCGGCGACTCGCGCTTTGAGCGCATCGAGACCCTCGCCAGTTTGAGCGGAGATCAGGAGTGCTCGCGGATACGTGTGTTCGATCCGGCGTCGGGCGAGTGGGTCGAGCGCGTCCGCCTTGTTCAGGACGAGCTCGACGGGAACGTCGTCAGCCCCGATGTCGCTGAGCACCTTGCCGACCGCACCTATCGTCTCCGCGAGACGCTCCTCGGAAAGCGATGCGTCCGCAACGTGCAGGATCAGGTCGGAGAGGAGCGTCTCCTCGAGGGTCGCTGCGAACCCTTCCACGAGCTGCGTCGGAAGCCGCCGGATGAAGCCGACGGTGTCGGTCACGAGGTAGCGCTTCCCGTCGTGCTGGAACGCGCGCGTCGTGGGATCCAGGGTCTCGAACAGGCGATCGTCGACGGGGGCGTCGGCGCCGGTCAGCGTGTTCAGCAGAGTGGATTTCCCGACGTTCGTATAGCCGGCGAGTGCGACGGTCGGAGTGGTCGCGCGCATGCGCTCCTTGCGTCGGGTCGAACGCTGACTCTGAAGCGTGCGCAGGCGCCGCTTGAGGAGCGAGACACGCGTGCGAGCGAGCCGGCGATCGGTCTCGAGCTGACTCTCGCCAGGCCCGCGCGTCCCAACGCCGCCGCCCAGGCGCTCGAGGTGTTTCCACATGCCTCGCATGCGCGGGAGGTTGTACTCGAGCTGCGCGAGCTCGACCTGGAGCTTGCCTTCGGACGACCGCGCGTGCTGAGCGAAGATGTCGAGGATCAGCTGCGTGCGGTCGACCACACGCGCACCGAGCTCGTCCTCGAGTGAGCGTTGCTGCGTTGGGCTGAGCTCGTCGTCGGCGACGAGGACCTCCGCCGCCGCGCCGGAGTACGCCGCTTTGAGCTCGCCGAGCTTGCCCTTCCCGACGAACGTCCGAGGATCCGGGTGCCCGCGATGCTGCACGACCTCTCCGATGGGTGTAGCACCCGAGGTACGTGCGAGCTCACGGAGCTCCGCGAGCTCGTCGCCGGCCGAGCCCTTCGGATACACGCCGACGAGGAACGCACGCTCCGGCTCCGCCCCGGGCGCGGGATCGGGCTGGCGCGCAGTCACCGCGGGATTATGCCCCGGTACGCTCCTGCGGTGATCGCGCTCGCCGACCGTCTCGCCGTGCGGACGCTCGAGCTCATCGACATTCCCTCGCAGAGCGGGAGCGAGACGGCAATTCGGGAGCACCTCCTGGAACTCGTTCCGCCGGGCTTCGTGGCCGAGTTCGCGGGTGACGAGGCGTTCCTGTTCGCCGCGGAGCGGAGGCCCGGACTTCCGCTGATCGTGCTGGTAGCGCACTACGACACCGTGCCCGCGCAGGACAACCTTCCCGGTCGCATCGCCGACGGGACGGTTCACGGCCTCGGTGCGAGCGACATGAAAGCCGGACTCGCAGTTGCGGTGGAGCTCGTGCGCGACCTCGACCCCGTCGAGACCTCCTGCGACCTGGCACTGCTGCTCTTCGGCCGCGAGGAGCTGCCGGCGGAGCACAACCCACTCCCCGCGCTGTTCGACGGTTCGACACTCGTTCACGACGCCACTCTCGCAGTCGTGCTCGAGCCGACGGATCTCGCGATTCACGCGGGCTGCCTCGGAAATATCGTTGCCGAGCTCACCTTTCACGGCACGAGCGGGCATGCGGCGCGTCCCTGGTTCGCGGACAGTGCGCTGGAGCGTGCGGTGCGAGGTCTCGAGCCACTGTTCGAGCTCGAGCCTCGAACCGCCGTCGTGAACGGGCTCGAGTTCCGGGAGGTGGTCTCCGTCACGCGTCTCCACTCGGGCATCGCGGACAACGTGATTCCGGGAGAGGCGATCGCGACGCTGAACCTCCGCTATCCCCCAGACCGGGAGCCGGTCGACGCCGAGGCGTACCTCGCGGGGCTGGTGCCGGCGGGCGCGACGCTCGAGGTCGTCAGCAACGCGCCTCCGGCACGCGTCGTCGACTCCTTCGCCGTGCGCGCGCTCCAGCGAGCCGGGAACCTCGACATCGGTCCGAAGCAGGCATGGACGAACGTCGCAGACTTCACGACGCGCGGGCTGGATGCCGTCAACTTCGGCCCTGGTCACACCGCCCTCGCCCACAACCCCGACGAGCATGTGTCGATCGACGCTCTGGTGACTGCCTACGAGGTGCTGTGGCGCTTCCTGACGAGCCCGATCGGAGAAGATGGTGCGTGATGGACCTCGCGCAGCGAATCGACGAGCTCTGGGAGGCGGACGAGATCGACGCGCCGGTCGTCGAAGCGGTGATCGCGGCACTCGATCGCGGTGACGTGCGCGTGGCCGAGAAGAGCTCGGACGGCTGGACGGTGAACGAGTGGGTGAAGAAGGCGATTCTCCTCTACTTTCGCGTGCGCAAGGTGGAGCCAATGGATGTCGGTGGCCTCCACTTCCTCGACAAGATCCCGGTGAAGGCGGATTACGCCGATCGCGGCGTGCGGGTCGTTCCTCCGGGTGTGGCGCGCTACGGCTCGTACCTGAGCGAGGGCGTCATCCTCATGCCGGGGTTCGTCAACATCGGCGCCTGGGTCGGGCCACGCACGATGGTCGACACGTGGGCGACTGTCGGATCGTGCGCGCAAATCGGCGCGGACGTCCACCTGTCAGGTGGCGTCGGGATCGGCGGCGTGCTCGAGCCGCCCCAGGCACGCCCTGTGATCGTCGAGGACGGGGCGTTCGTCGGCTCGCGCGCGGTCGTCGTCGAAGGGGTGATCGTCGGCGAAGGAGCGGTGATCGCCCCCAACGTCGTGCTCTCCGCGTCCGTGCCTGTCATCGACGTGACGGGCCCCGAGCCGGTCGAGCATCGCGGATACGTGCCCCCGCGCGCCGTCGTTCTTCCCGGCACGCGCTCCAAGGAGTACCCGGCCGGCCGCTACGACCTCCCTTGCGCGCTCATCGTCGGCACGCGCACCGCCTCGACCGACCTCAAGACGTCGCTGAACGACGTATTGCGGGAGTTCGAGATCGCGACATGAGAAGCCTCGGCGAGGTCGCGCTCTTCACGGACGATGTCGAGGGAGCGGCGGCTTTCTACCGTGGTCTGATCGGCGCTGCGCCAGTCGCCGAGTGGCCAGGTGGAGCCATCTTTGCGGTCGGTGAGGGGAAGCTGCTCGTCCACGAGCGCGGTGCTGCACTGGCCGACGGGCCGTCCAACGAGGATCACTTCGCGATCGTCGTCGACGATCTAGACGAGACGTGTGCTGTGCTGGTGTCGAGCGGGCTCGGCCTCCTCGTCGAGCCGCAGGACTACCCGTTGGGGGCGGTCCGCGTTCCTGCGGGATCCGGACGGTCGGCTCGTCGAGTTGGCGCAGCCCGGAGTCAGGACACGCGCTCGGCGGAGCCGTAGAGCCACGCCCGACCGTTCGCGAGGCGTACACGCAGATCTCCTCCAGGGAAGCGCACGACGACGTCGCCCTCGCCGTGGGTCGCTGCGGCGACGGCCACAGCGCTCGTTCCAGATGAGGCGGTCTCACCCACCCCCCGCTCCCAGACGCGGGCCGTGACCCGGCCTGGCGCGTCGATCCGCGCCACCTGCACGTTCGTGCGGTCGGGGAAACGCGGGTGCGTTTCGAGGAGCGGCCCGATGTCGCCGACCGTGTCGGGATCACCGATCACGACGGCGTGCGGGTTCCCGACGGAGACCGGCGTGACCGAGAAGCCTTCGATCGTCTCCGACGGCGCAACGGTTACCTCGCCGAGGTCCTGCTCGAGGACACCATCTTCGAGGATGCGCGTGATCACGGACCGCTCGCCGACGACGACCTCGATGTGCTCGGCGCCCGAGCGAGCCGTGAACCAGGCGGCGGCGATGCGCGTCCCGTTGCCGGAGAGCTCTGCGCGCGAGCCATCGGGGTTCGAGATCGCGATCTCGACCCGCCCGTCCCCTGAGGCGAGTACCTCGACCACTCCGTCCGCGTTCCGTGCGAGCGCGACCGCGTCCGCCGGCTCCAAACGATCGTCGTCGTTTGTCTCCACGACGACGTAGGTGTTACCGAGCGCGCGCCACGTCGAGGACTGCATCAGCCACCTCCTCGACCGGTCGATTGCCGTCGACGAGCACGATCCCCGGAATACGCCGCATCCACTTCCGCTGGTACGCCGCATAACGTCGCGTGCGCACGACGATGCGCTCGCGCGCGTCGGCGACCGGGAGTGTCGCGAGCTCGTCGAGTCCCAGTGCTTTGCGGGCCGTCTGCGAGACCGGGCCGCGCAAAGCAGCGTGCACCTCCTCGACGACGCCGCGCCGGATCATCTCGTCGGTGCGTGCGGCGATTCGGCGTTCGAGCTCGTCCTTCGGAAGCTCGAGCCCGACGATAGCGGTCGGCCAGCGCGTCTCCTCCGACCAGAGCCGGTCGCCGGCCGGCGACAGCGTCGCGCCGACCGTTGCGAGCTCGAGCGCGCGTACGACACGTCGGCGATCGTTGGCGTGTACCGCCTCTGCGGCTGCAGGATCGAGCTCCGAGAGGAGCGCGTAGGCCTCCGCGGGATCGCCGTCGTAGGCGTGCTCGATCCGCGAACGCGCGGCAGCGTCGACCGCGGGCGGGATCTCGAGATCCGCCAGCGCGGCGCGGAGATAGAGACCGGTTCCGCCCGCGACCACCGCGGTACCACGCGTGGCGACCAGATGGTCGACGGCGTCGTGCGCAAGCCCGGAATACTCGCCGACCGACATCGTCTCACCGAGGCTGCGGATCCCGACGAGGTGCGTGGGCTCGGCTGGCTGGTTGGTCAGGATCGGCAATCCGCGATACACCTGGAGCGCGTCGGCGGAGACGACGTCGGTGCCGAGCGCATCCGCGACGCGCCGTGCAACGGCCGACTTGCCGGATGCCGTAGGGCCGAAGATCGCGACCACTTCGTACCCCAATTTGGTCAGGTTTCGTGGGGCACCCCGGCCCACCACCCACTGCAAGCGTAACGCGGAAATCGATACGCGTGTTTCACAAATCGTGCCGAGAGTGTGCAAACCGATCACGCCTAGGCGGCCACGAGTGACGAGACACGCCCTCGCAATGTCGTCGACGTCGCCTCCTCGACGAGGACGTCTACGAGCTCACCCGGAGTGGCCGGTCCTGCGAAGTTGACCGTTGTGTTACGCCGCGTGCGGCCGCGAGCGAGAGACGTGTCGGTCCGACTCGGACCCTCGACGAGCACCTCCTCGATCCGACCGATGCGCTCGGCGTTGCGCTCGGCGGCGATGCCCTGGACGCGCTCGACGAGAGCTTCGAGCCGGTCGTGCTTGACGGCTTCGGGCACGGGGTTCGGCATCGACGCCGCTTCCGTTCCTGCGCGGGGCGAGTAGATGAAGGTGAAGGCGCTGTCGAAGCGGACCTTGTCGGCGAGCGAGAGCGTCTCCTGGAAGTCTGCCTCCGACTCGCCGGGGAACCCGACGATGAGATCGGTGCCGAGGGCGAGGTCTGGGAGAGCGTCGCGCAGCGTGTCGACGAGCCTCAGGTATCGCTCGCGATCGTACGTCCGCCGCATAGCCTTCAGGATCCGCGAGGATCCCGACTGCGCCGGGAGGTGGACGTGCTCGCAGACGCTCGGGCACTCGGCCATCGCGGCCACGACGGGCGCGCGGAAGTCCTTCGGATGCGGGCTCGTGAACCGGATGCGCTCGATGCCCGGCACCGCATCGCATGCGCGGAGCAGCTCGCCGAACTCGGTTTCGACTTCCGGACGCAGGTCACGGCCCCACGAGTTCACGTTCTGCCCGAGAAGAGTTATCTCGCGGACACCGGACTCGGCAAGGTGGGTGACCTCCGCAACGATCTCCCCCGGTCGACGGCTCTGTTCGCGGCCGCGAACGACGGGGACGATGCAGTACGCACAGGCCGAGTTGCATCCCATCGATACCTGAACCCACGCCTGAAAGCGACGCTCGCCGTGAATCGGAAGATCGGCAGCAAAGTGGTCGTGCGTGCCGAAGTGGCCCTTCTCGACGGCAAAGCCGCCGGCCGCTATCCAGTCACCGAGGTGCGGAATCGAGCCCGGGCCGAAAGCGACGTCCACGAACGGGTAGAGCTCGAAGATCCGCTCTCGCTGTGCCTCCGCGTAGCACCCGCCGACCGCGACGACCACATCCGGACGTTCGCGCTTCATCGCGCCGGCGTTCCCGAGATGCGCCGCGAGTCGCGTGTCCGGCTTTTCGCGAATCGTGCACGTGTTGAAGACGACGACGTCCGCTTCGGCGGGCGTGCCCGCCTCGCCGAGTCCGAGCGACTCGAGCATGCCCTTGATTCGCTCCGAGTCGTGGGCGTTCATCTGACACCCGAAGGTCGTGACGTGATACCGCCTCATCGCGCGAGAAGGGTAGCCCGTCCTGCTACGAAGCCCAGGCTGGAAGCTCGACTCGCGCGTCCGCATCGGCCCAGGCATCGCGTTGCTCAACCACGAGACCCTCAGCGTCGACGCGGAGCAGCGAGGCTCCCGCGAGCGACTGCACCGAGCCGTCGGTCGACGTCACGACCCCACCAGTCCACAGCCGCTCGTGCTCCGTCGACGACCGGCTCTCCGAATCGGCATTCGGCGGCCTGTTGCTCGGCGAATGCCCAGGCGACGTACTCGGCCGGGCCTTGGAGAGGGCGGAACGGATGCGAATAGAGGATCGCGTCCGGGCGTAGAGCCCTGCTATCGGGTGGACATGCGCTGACGGCCAGGCCTGTGCCCACGTCGCCGCCCAACGTCGGACAGCAGAGCGAGTGTCTATTTCGCCACCTCGATGGCGCGGCTCTCGCGGATGACGATCACCTTGACCTGGCCCGGGTACTCGAGCTGATCTTCGATCTCGCGGGCGATCTCGTGCGAGAGGAGAACGGCTCCGTCGTCGTCGACCTCCGTCGGCTCGACGATGACGCGTATCTCGCGTCCGGCCTGCAGCGCGTATGCCTTCGCGACGCCCGGCTTCGCCGTTGCAATGACCTCCAGCGCTTCGAGCCGCCGAATGTAGTTCTGGAGGCTCTCTCCGCGAGCACCCGGCCGCGACGCGGAGACCGCATCTGCCGCGATCAGCAGCACGGCCTCCACGGTCTGTGGCTGCACCTCGTAGTGGTGCGCCTCGATCGCGTGGACGACGCCCTCGGACTCCCCGCAGCGGCGGGCGAGCTGGGTCGAGATCGCGGCGTGTGACCCTTCGACCTCGTGGCTGACCGCCTTCCCGATGTCGTGAAGGAGTGCCGCGCGCTTCGTCGTCTTCACACTTGCCTTCAGCTCCGCTGCCATGATCCCGCTGAGATGGACGACCTCGAGCGTGTGCTTGAGGACGTTCTGCCCGTAGCTCGTCCGGTAGCGCAGCCGTCCGAGCATCCGCACGAGCTCCTCGTGGAACTCGCCACAGTTCGCCTCGAAGACGGCCTGCTCGCCGGCCTGCTTGACGTGCTCCTCGAGCTCCGCCTTGGCCTGGTAGAACATCTCTTCGATCCGCGCAGGATGGATTCGGCCGTCCTCGATGAGCTTCTCGAGCGTGAGTCGCGCGACTTCGCGCCGCAGCGGGTCGAACGACGACAGGACAACGGCGTGCGGGGTGTCGTCGATGATGAAGTCGACGCCCGTGAGGTGCTCGAGCGAGCGGATGTTCCTGCCCTCGCGACCGATGATCCGACCCTTGAGATCGTCTGACGCGAGCTCGACCACCGTGACCGTTGCCTCGGCCGTGTGGCTCGCCGCGACGCGCTGGAGAGAGTCGGCGATGAGCGCTCGTGCCTTGCGGCGCGCGTCCGATCGCGCCTCCTCTTCCATCTGCCTCACCTCACGTGCGAGCTCGTGCCGGACGAGGTCCTTCGAGCGCTCGATCAGCTGCTGCCGTGCTTCGTGCACCGTCAGGCCCGAGATCTTCTCGAGCGAGCCGAGTGCATCCCGGTGCACGTCTCGGAGCTCCTCCTGAAGGGCCTTGACGTGCACCTCGCGATCCCCGAGCCCCTGTTCCTTGCGCTCGAGCTCGGTGAGCCGGGAGTCGACCTCGAGCTCCTTTGAGAGCACCCGCTCCTCGATCTTCGCGATCTCGACGCGCCTGTCCTGCACCTCGCGTTCGATCCCGCTCCGCAGTGCGACGGCCTGCTCCCGCGCGTCCACCTGCGCCTCGCGCCTCACGGCCTCGGCCTCGCGCTCTGCGTCGGCGAGCATCCGCTCGCGTTCGCCGCGCGCCCCGCTCACACGTGAGCGCGACCACGTCACGAGGACGATCGACGCCGCGACGGCCCCCACAACGATTCCGATGAGTGCTGCGCCGGCCGAGAGCATGGAGCCTCCACTGGAGGATGGTCGTCGTCCCGCGGGCTCGCCGCGGATGCTCTCACCCGGCCGTCGACCTGCACGGTCGCGCCGGGACTTTGCCCGGACGTCTACGTCAGGTGGTGGTGGCGATGGTGGTGGGTCCTCCGTCGTCGGATAGACCGACTGGAGTGGCTCGTCGAGAAGGAGTTCGGAGTCAAGGATTCAGAAAGCGCGTGCGTGCAGGAAAAACGTCGGATGAAAGCTCGATCATCCTACGCGTCGTCCCCGGCGCGCGCAACGGCGGCGTGGACAACCTCGTGGGAGAAGCCCTTTCCCGCCAGGTACCGCGCCGTCTTCGCTCCCGGGCCTCGGCGCGCCACGATGCGCTCTGCACGCTCACGCTCGCTCTCGAGCGCCGACATCGCACACTCGACGAGCGCGGCGTCGACACCCGCGCGCAACAGATCGTGACGAATGAACGCGTCGCCCGCCCCGCGATCGGCGAGCCGCTCGGCACGCGTCTCCGCAAATCGGCGATCGTTGACGAGTCCTGTCCTCACAAGCGTTGCGAGCGCTTCGACTCGCTCGTCCGCGGAGACGCCTCGCGCCGCGAGTTGATCATCGATCTGGGCGGCGCTGTGATCGCGATGGCGCAGGGAACGGAGCGCCGACTCGACGGCGTCGCTCGCCCCGCCCGACGTCGGTTCAGCTCTCGACGGGAACCGCCTCTTCGATCTCGACCTCCACGACGGTCTCCGCAGGCGCCTGAGCCGGCAGGAGCCGCGCAGAGATGATCTGGTCGTCGGCCGCCTCAGCCTGGATCTGCGTGAGGATCTGCTGCACGAGATCGGGGTTCTCGGTGAGGAAGCTCGTCGCATTCTGACGGCCCTGCCCGAGCCGCTCGTCGCCGAAGCTGAAGTAGGACCCCGCCTTCTGGACGACCTTCTTCTCGAGGGCGACATCGAGCACCGTGCCCTCCCAGGGAATCCCGGAGCCGTAGATGATGTCGAACTCGGCCTGCTTGAACGGGGGCGCGACCTTGTTCTTGACGACCTTCACGCGCACGCGGTTGCCGAATGCCTCTGCCCCGTCCTTCAGCGTCTCGATCCTGCGGATGTCGAGACGAACCGAGGAGTAGAACTTGAGGGCGCGACCACCCGGCGTCGTCTCCGGGTTGCCGAACATGACGCCGATCTTCTCGCGCAGCTGGTTCGTGAAGATGCAGATCGTGTCGGTGCGGTTGAGCGTCCCGGCGAGCTTGCGCAAGGCCTGGCTCATCAACCGCGCTTGCAGCCCGACGTGGGCGTCACCCATCTCGCCCTCGATCTCCGCCTTCGGCACTAGCGCTGCGACCGAGTCGATCGCGACGATGTCGAGAGCGCCGGAGCGAATGAGGAGCTCGCAGATCTCGAGCGCCTGCTCGCCGGTGTCGGGCTGGGAGACGAGGAGATTGTCGATGTCGACGCCAATGCGGCGCGCATACGACGGGTCCATGGCGTGCTCCGCGTCGATGAATGCGCAGATGCCGCCACGGCGTTGTGCCTCGGCGATGAGGTGGTACACGAGGGTCGTCTTCCCCGATGCTTCCGGGCCGAAGATCTCGACGACTCGCCCACGAGGCAGGCCTCCGATTCCGAGTGCCATGTCGAGGGCGAGCGAGCCCGTCGAGATCGCGCCGATCGAGACCTGCGGACGGTCGCTCATGCGCATCACCGAGCCCTTCCCGAACTGCCGCTCGATCTGACCCAGTGCAACGTCGAGCGCTTCCTCGCGTTTCATCGTCTCAACCTTCCTGTCGGGCGCAAGACCGGAAGTCCGCTAGCGCGGAGCTTCCGGTCGCGCGAAGATCCCTAAAGCCGTCCGCTTCGCGGCCGGATCGTTGCGTCTGTCTCAAGTGCCTAGCAAACATGACTCCAGTACCTCGTACTGCGCCCCTGACGAGTGCAGGCGTGAAAGCAAAGCAGCGGCCCCGGACGGAGCGAACGCTCCGATCTCCGGCAACGGCGGGTCGAGCCTAGGGCGCTCGCGGAACCGCAGGACGGTGACATGGGGTAACCACGGGCGGCGCTCGCGCTCGTAGACACCGAGACTCTCGAGATCGCCCTGCACGCGATTCGCGAGCGACGTTGCCCTCCCACTCGGATCGGCGAGGACGAGCATGCCGACGGAGCGAGTCTCCCGGTAGCGCAGCGGCTCGAGGTCGAACCGCTCGGTCGCAGCTGTCTCTCGCGACAGGATCGCGGCGATCGCCGCCACCGCCGAGCGCGGCTGCGCTCCGAGAAAGGCGAGCGTGATGTGAAAGCTCTCGACAAGTCGACCGCGATCGAGATGGCGCTCTCCCCAGCGAACGAGCTCGACGACGACATCGGGCGGGATCTCGAGCGCGACGAAGAGCCTGATCCGGTCATCGGCGTCGACGGTAGCTCGTGAGCTCACGCCGATGTGTGACGACTCTCCAACAATCGGCGCACGAGGTGGAGCGCGGCTGCCGTCGCGCGTCCCCGGATCATCTCGCGGTCTCCGGGGAGCTCGATGCGAACGGACTTCTCGCCGACCGGCCCGACGGCATGGACGAAGACGAGGCCGACGGGCTTCTCCGCCGTGCCACCTCCCGGTCCCGCGACGCCGGTGACGGCGACCGCGATGTCGCCGCCGAGGCGCTCGCGCGCCCCCGCAGCCATCGCAGCCGCGACCTCCGCGGACACCGCGCCGTGCTCGGCGATGAGCTCGGCGGACACGCCGAGGCCTGCTTCTTTCACGTCGTTCGCATACGCGACCACCGAGCCGAGAAAGACGTCGCTCGCTCCCGCGACACCGGTCAGTCGCGCCGCCACCATGCCCCCCGTGCACGACTCTGCAGTCGCGAGCGTGAGCCCTTGCACGCGGCAGAGATCGAGGACGATCTCGGAGATCGAGCGCTCGTCTTCACCGAACAGGTAGGGCGCCAGTGTCTCGCGCAGCGAGTCGGCGACCTGAGAGCCGCGCTCCTCGGCGGACGGCTCGACGAAGAGGTCCACGTGGATCTCGAACTCACGTGCGCAGATCGTCACGTCCATCCCCTCCCCCTCGCCGCCGGCGGCTGCCAACGCCTCGGCGACAGCCGACTCCGGGGTCCCGAAGAACCGCAGCACGCGGTGCGAGCGGCCCGGGGCGCGCGCTAGAACACGCTGCACCGGCTCGGACTGGAGCGCCCGCGGCCAAAGCCGCTGCAGCTCGCGTGGTGGGCCCGGAAGGACGACCACGACGCAGTCTCCGGTGTCGAGAACGACTCCGGGCGCCGTTCCCGCGAGCCCCAGCGAGATCGCCCCTTCGGGGAGCGTCGCCTGCTTGCGCACGCCGGTCGTGAACTCCGCATACGAGCGGCCGAGCCGCTCGGCGAAGGCGCGCGAGATCGCCCCGATCTCCCCTTCGAGCGCTTCGTCGAGGACCAACGGACGGCCGGCGACGCGAGCGACAAGCTCGACCGTGCGGTCGTCGTGCGTGGGACCGAGGCCGCCCGAGACGAGGCAGAGATCGGCCTCGTAGCCCTCCCTGAACGCACGCTCGAGGTCCTCGACACGATCGCCCACGATCGCGATCCGGGTGGGGTCGAGCCCGAGACGTACGACCTCCGCCGCGAGAAACGGACCATTGTGGTCTTGCCGCTCGCCGCGAACGAGCTCGGAGCCCGTGACGACGATCGCCACCCGCGGGCGGCTCAAGACGTGGCCCGGGTGATCCTCCGCGCCGTGACGACGAACGACGTGCCCGCGGGCAAATCCACACGGTTGCCGTTGACGCGCACGGCGACGTTGTCGGGCTCCGCGAGCGCGAGCTGCAGCGAGCGGCCTTCGAACGCCTTCCGCTGGCCCTGCTCGAGCGTGCCTGAGTAGAGCAGCTTGCCTGCGCGCGACGCCAGACGAACTTCCATCCAGGAGCTCCCGTCGATCGCCCTGACGACCAGCCGGGAGGTGCCGTTTGCGGTCGTCGTCTGGGTGGCCGCGGATCCCTGCGCGGCGAGGCCCGGCACGTTCTCGTCCTCCGGCCCACCGAATCTCCACGCGGCGATGACGAGGGCGGTCGCGATCGTGATCGCCACGAGGGCGACGGCGGCCATCCGCGACTCTCGCGGACCGCGATCGCGCCTCTGTGCGGGAACCCGGCGCGCACGCAGGGGCGCGTCGTCCTCGCCGACCGTGAAGCGTGAGTTGTACTCGTCGACGAAAGGCTGGCCGTCGAGTCCCAGCGATTCCGCATAGGAGCGGAGGAAGCCACGCACGTACGTCGGCGCCGGAAGGATGTCGAAGCGCTCGTCCTCAAGCGCCCGGAGGTACTTCGGGCGGATCTTCGTGCGCTCCTCGAGCTCCGGGAAGTCGAGATTCTGGCGGAGGCGAGCCTCGCGGAGGCTTGAGCCGATGTCGAACACGCGGGCAGTGTAGTCGGTCGGGGTCAGACTTCAGTCTGACCCCGACTCCGTTTCGCGTCGCCTCAGCCCATCGACAGCTCCACGCGCTCGCATCCCCAGATCACGAACGCAGGAGTGCGCCTCGGCTCGGCAGCGAGCTCGAGCCCCGGACAGCGCTCGACGAGCGCGCGCAGGCTCTCTTCGAGCTCGATTCGCGCGAGCGAGGCGCCGATACACACGTGGATGCCTCCGCCGAAGCTGATGTGGTCGGCGGCGTTCGGCCGTCCCACGTCGAAGTCGTCAGGGTCCGTGAACACGCGCGGATCTCGATTGGCGGAACCGAAGAGCACCGAGATCTTCTCGCCTCGAGGGATCGGGGTACCGGCGACCTCGACGCCGTCCACGAGCACCCAGCGCTCGAAGAGCTGGAGTGGCGGGTCGTACCGCAAGAGCTCCTCGACCGCGGCGGCCGGTGCGACGGAGCCGTCGACGAGGCGCTCCCACTGCGCTCGGTGCTCCATGAGCGCGCGCACGCCGTTTCCCAACGTGTTCACCGTCGCCTCGTGCCCTGCGTCGAGCAGGACGATCACGGTCGAGACGATTTCCGCGTCGCTCAGATGGCCACCCTCGACGCGCGCCTGCACCAGACCGGACACGAGATCGTCCTGTGGCGTGTGGCGGCGCTCGGCGATCAGCTCAAGCGTGTAGTCACGGAAGGCCGACGCTGCGGCATTCGCGGCGACCGCCTGCTCCTCGGACGTCTCGAGCTCGTACATCTTCACCATCGCGTGCGACCAGTCGAGCAGGTCGCGCTGGCGGTCGTCCGGCACGCCGAGCCAGGCACAGATCAGGCCGATCGAATACGGCTGGGCGAAGTCATAGAGCAGATCCATGCAACCTCGGACCGCAAGAGGTTCGAGAAGCTCCCGTGCGAGACGCGCGGCGGGCTCGCGCATCGCCTCGACGGTGCGCGGCGTGAACGCCGATGCAACGAGCTTCCGGATGCGCGTGTGATCGGGCGGCTCGAGCCACAGCAGGCTCCAGCGCTCGACGTCCCAGAACGCACTCCAGCGGGCGTCGAGTGGCTCCGCGTGGAACTCCTCGTCGGTTCCGACATGACGGTAGTTGCGCCCGAGCCGGCGATCGCGCAGGCATGCGCGTACGTCGGCATGGCGGGTCACGAACCAGCGGTCGAGCGCTTCATGGTGGAAAACGGCTGTCGTCTCGCGAAGCTCGGCGAGCACGGGATAGGGATCTGCGAGGAACGCCGGTGCGGTCGGATCGAAGTCCACGACCTACTCGCGCGAGCCGACGTACTCGAGCAGTCCGTACACGCTGAGCGCGACGAGAGCTGACGCGGCCATGCACAGGCCGATCACGCCGAGCACGCGACCGGCCGTCTGGAGGCTGCCTCCGGCACCCACGTTCAGCGACGCCCGCGTTCGGATGCTGGCGCGACGGGCCAGCGCGAGCGCGACGAGCCCGAGCCCGGCGGCCAGAGGGACCGCGAACCCCGCGTGCAGCAGGTCGTACGCGTCGCTGAAGCGCGTGAGATAGACGGCGAGCGGCAGCGTGGCACATGACACCAGACCCGCCACGAGCGAGCCCCACGGGGCGCTTGAGCCGCTCTGCGCCACGCTACTGCTTCGTGTACGGCCTGCCGACCGACGCAGGCGGCATCGACTTCCCGATGACGCCCGCGACGATGATCAGCGTGAGGACGTACGGGAGCATCTGCGCAAGGACGTCCAATCCCGCGACCGAGTCGCGGTACGCGTCGCCGAGCCGGAACGCGAGCGCCGTCGAGAAGCCGAAGAGGCACGCGAAGAACAAGGAACCGAACGGCCGCCAGTTGCCGGCGATCACCGCGGCGAGGGCGATGAAGCCGCGACCTGCGGTCATGTTCTCGTTGAAGCTGCTGATCACCCCGACCGAGAGAAACGCGCCGCCCGCCGCCGCGAGGACTCCGGAGAGCGTCACTCCGAAGTAGCGCATGGCGTAGACGCTGATACCAACGGTGTCGGCAGCGCGCGGATGCTCGCCGGTCGATCGCAGCCGCAGGCCGAGCGGCGTCTTGAACATCACGAAGTGGGCGATGATCACGAAGAGGAATCCGATCCAGATCATCACGCTGAGGCGCCCGAACGCGCCATAGAGGAAGTTGCCGACTGTATCCGGCGGGATGCGGTCCAGGAACGACAACTGCAGGCGCGGGATCTCGGAGACGCCGGCCGGGATGTTCTCGGTCCCGTACAGCTGCACGAACGCGTAGCCGGTGATGCCGATTGCCATCAGGTTGATCGCGGTGCCGCCGATGATCTGATCGGCACGGAGGTGGACGGAGAAGAACGCGTGCAGGAGCCCGAGCAGACCACCGGCGGCCATGCCGACGAGGACGCCCGTGATCCAGTTGCCCGTCTTGTCCGCACCCCAGATGCCCCAGAAGGCGCCCATGAGCATCATCCCCTCGAGCCCGATGTTGATAACACCGCTCCGCTCGGAGAAGATGCCGCCGAGCGACGCGAACATCAGCGGCGTGGCGAAAACGAGCATCGAGGCGATCAGGGTCGACCACGTGAAGACGATCTCGAGGTTCCCGACGCTCGAGCGCGTCGCGAGGTATCCGAGCCCGAGCCCGATGAATCCGAGGACTATCGCGCTCCAGCCGACACGCACGGAGCCGCCCCGGACGGCGTAGACACCGGCGGCCACTGCGAGTGCCGCAAGGATCACCGGCACCACGATGCTCCGGGCATGAATCGGGGGCAGAGCGACCCAGAACGCGAGCATCCCGGCGATGAACCCGACGACTCCCACTCGCTTCGGAGTTACGACGGCCGCTCCAAGCGGTTCTGCCATCGCGGTCATGTGCTCATGCGCCCTTCCCCGACATCCGTGGCGATGCGAAACGCTTCCTGCGAAGGCTCCAGAGGTAGAGGATGAGCAGGTCGGCGCCGACGAAGAGGACGACGAGCCCCTGGATCATCAGGCTGAGGTTGCCCGCGAGGGTCGGGTCGAAGACCTCCGGATCGAGGCCGCGCGTCGTCCCGTAGTCGAGCGCGCCGAAGATGAAGGCCGCGAGGCCCACGCCGATCGCGGTCGAACGACCGAGGAGAGCGACGGCGATGCCGACGAAGCCGACCGCCGACGCCTGGACGTCGAGCGTGCCGGCCGTGTACTTCCAACCGAAGATGTCCACTGCTGCCGCGAGACCGGCGAAGAGGCCGGAGATGGCCATCGCGAGGAAGAAGTTCTTCTTCACGCTGATGCCGCCGTACGCGGCCGCCTCGGGATTGAAGCCGACGGCCCTCACCTCGTAGCCGAGCGTCGTGCGGTTGATCACGAGGTAGAACGCGATCAGCGCCGCGACCGCGAGGAAGATCCCGTAGTGGAGAGCCTGGAGCCCCTCGTCGCCCCACAGGATCGGGATGAACACTCCGTTGTCGTAGACGCTGTCCGAGATCGGCACCGACTCGGAGCCCGCCCTCGTGTTCTGGAGCGGCCCGCCCTGACCGAAGCAGTAGCTCGCGAACCAGAACGCGATCCAGTTCAGCATGATCGTCGTGATCACCTCGTGGGCACCGACGGTCGCCTTCAGGATCCCGGCGATTCCCGCCCAGAGAGCGCCCGCCAGTCCGGCAAGCACGATGCCGACGACGACGTGGATGCCCGCCGGAAGGGCGTCGCTCCAGTAGGCGCCGACCCAGACTCCGACGACGACGCCCATCGTGTACTGGCCCTGGCCTCCGATGTTGAAGAGACCGCAGCGGAAGGCAAACGCGACGGCGAGCCCCGTGAGCGCGAACGTCGTCGTACGCAGAAGCGTCTGGGTCAGGTTGAACGTCGAGAGATCGAGGACGTCCGTGTTTCCGAAGTGGTCCCAGAACCAGTTGATGCCCGCGCCCTCGAGGATCCCGGCGTACGCGTCGAACGGGTTTGCCCCCGAGGCGAGAATCACGAGCCCGCCAATGAAGAACGCGAAGATCGCCGTCAAGATCGGCGGGATGATCCCTCCGGCCTTCTGCTTCAGCCGGAGCTTGCCGGCTGTCGTCGTCGGCTCGCCCCGCTCGGGCGGCGGGCGGTCGGTGGGAGCGTCTGTCACGCCACGGCCTCGCGCTGGCCGCCGAGCATCTCGACGCCGATCTCCTCCTCGGTCACACCCGTCGCGTGCTCGGCGACGATTCGCCCCTCGTACATGACGAGGATGCGATCGGAGAGCGAGAGCACCTCCTCGAGCTCGAGCGAGACGAGCAGGATCGCGCGACCCGCATCACGCTCTTCGACGAGCCGCCGGTGAAGGTACTCGATCGCGCCGACATCGAGCCCGCGCGTCGGCTGCGCCGCGACGAGCACCCGGGGATCGCGATCGACCTCACGTGCGGCGACGAGCTTCTGCTGGTTCCCGCCCGAGAGATTTCGCGCCTTCGTCTGTGGGTTGCCGCCTCGCACGTCGAACTCCTCGATCAGCCGACGCGTCCTCTCCACGAGCACCTTGGGTCGAAGCCACCCGAACCGCGAGTCCGGCGGATACCGGAAGTCGTGCAGTGCGGCATTCTCGGCGAGCGTGAAGTCGAGGATGAGCCCGTAGCGGTGGCGATCCTCGGGAATGTGACCGACGCCCGCCTCGAGCATCGCCAGCGGGCTGGCGTTGGTCGACATCTCACGCCCCTCGACGAGGATGCGTCCGCTCTCGCGCTTCAGCAGGCCGGTGATCGCTTCGATGAGCTCGGTTTGGCCGTTGCCGTCGACTCCTGCGATGCCGACGATCTCGCCGGCACGCACCTGGAGCGACACGCCGGAAACCTGTTCGATCCCGCGGTCGTCGCGAACGTGGACGTCGTCCAGCTCGAGCACGACCTCCCCTGGCGTCGCCGGCGGCTTGTCGACGCGGAGCAGCACCTCGCGCCCGACCATCATGCGCGCGAGTCCTTCCTCGGTCGCCCCCTCCCGCGGCACGGTGTCGATCTTCCGCCCTCGCCGGAGAACCGTGATCCGGTCGGCGATCTCGAGCACCTCGTTCAACTTGTGGCTGATGAAGATGATCGACATACCCTCGCGCTGGAGGCCCTTGAGGATCCCGAAGAGCTCGGTCGCCTCCTGCGGCGTGAGGACGGCTGTCGGCTCGTCCAGGATGAGGATGTCGGCCCGGCGGTAGAGCGCTTTCAGGATCTCGACGCGCTGCTGTTGGCCGACCGAGATTTCCTCGATCTTCGCATCGGGATCGATCGCGAAGCCGAACTGAAGCGCGAGCTCGCGAACCCGCGCGCGCGCGGTGTCGTAGTCGAGGATCACGCCACGCCTCGTCGGCTCGGTCGCGAGGACGATGTTCTCGGCAACCGTCATGACCGGGATGAGCATGAAGTGCTGGTGCACCATGCCGAGCCCCGAGTCGATGGCGTCCTTCGCGGAGCTGAAGCTGACCGACTTCCCCGAGACGAGGATCTCGCCAGCGTCCGGCTTGTAGAGCCCGTAGAGGATGTTCATCAACGTCGACTTCCCGGCGCCGTTCTCGCCGAGGAGCGCGTGCACTTCACCGCGGGCGAGATCGAAGCTGACGTCGTCGTTGGCGAGCACGCCTGGAAACTGCTTCACGATCCCGCGCATCTCGAGGACGGTAGGCCTGCTCATCAGCCGGAGGATTCTATGGCGCTGATGGCGAGGGGAGAAATACAAGAGGCGGGCTTAGCCCGCCTCTTGTATTGACATGCGGTATCGCCTACTTGATGAGCGTCGGCGGCGTGTACTTGCCGTCGATGATCCGCTGCTTGAGCGCGTTCGTGCTCGCGATGATCGCCTTCGGCACCTTCGGGCTAGTCCTGCCGAGGCCGAGGCCGTCGTTCGCGAGGTCGAAGCTCAGGTTGCCGGTGCCGAGCGGCGCGCCGGTCTTCACTGACTTGATGAACTGGAACACACCTTCGTCGACACGCTTGATACCGCTCGTGAGCATGTTGCCCGCGAGCGCGTACTGGTCGACGTCCACGCCGATGCCCCAGATGTTCGCCTCGTCGGCGGCCTTAAGCGTGCCGAGTCCGCACTGCCCGGCGACCTGGAAGAGAGCCTTCGCCCCCTGGGCGATGAGGTTCTCCGCGACGACCTTGCACTTGTCCGACGCAACGAAGTCCTGCGAGTAGCCGACGAGCACCTTGATCCCCTTGTTCGCTCGCTGCGCGCAGGCCTTGTACCCGGCGATCCAGACGTCGACCGGCGGGATCTTGATGCCGCCGACTGCGCCGATCACCTGGGCGCCGCCCTGTCTCTTGACCATGAGCGCCGCCATGTGTCCGACGAGACAGCCGGACTCCTGCGCCGCATAGGTCAGGCCGGTGACGTTCTTGGTGATGAGCTTGCCCTTGGCCGTCGAGAACGGTGGGATCTGCACCGGATAGTCGGTGATCGCGAACTGACGCGTCTTGCCCTGGCTGGAGAGGGCGACCTTCGCACACGCGTCCGACATGAGGTAGCCTGCGCAGACGATCGCGCCCGAGCCGCGCCGCAGTGCGGTCGTCAGGTTCGGGATGTAGTCCGCGTCCGAGTTCGACTGCAGCGGGAGCGTCTTGACCTTGAGCACCCGCTTGGCGCGGAGCAGTCCGGCGAGCTGGTTCTGATTGAACGATTTGTCGTTGAACCGGCCGACGTCCGAGATCAGCGCCGCCGTGAGTTGCGTCTGCTGCGACGACGCCGTGCCGGTGCCAGCGAGCGCCATGAGCGCCGCCAGCGCGATAATGGCCACCGCAAGTGCAGCGACCGAACTAGTACGTACCTTCACGTGCCCTCCTTGAAAGATAAGCCTGCCGCCCTGATTGGACGCTTGATCTAATTGCAAGTTGGCTTTCCTCACAAGTTTGTGAAGAGGCCGAATCACACGGTAGGAGCCTACCGCGTCACGAGCGGTCAGACAGCGTAAGCTCACTTTCGGAGACGAGCACGCGGCGCGGCTTGGAGCCCTCGTAGCCGGAGATGATCCCGCGTCGCTCGAGCATGTCGACGAGGCGGCCGGCGCGCGTGTAGCCGACGCGGAGACGACGCTGGAGGAGCGAGACCGATGCGGTCTGGGTCTGCACGACGATCTCGATCGCCTTGTCGAGCAGCGGATCCTCGTCGGGGTCGAACTCGCCGTCCTCGACCGACTCCTCGTACGCGACTTCCGGCGCTTCGAGCAGCGATTCGTCGAGGTCCTGGCCGCGCTGCGAGCGGCACTGCTCGACGACAAGCGCGACCTCTTCCTCGCTCACGTAGGCGCCCTGTAGGCGCTGAAGCCGAGACGTGCCGAGCGGCTTGAAGAGCATGTCGCCCTGGCCGAGGAGGCTCTCGGCGCCGGCGCCGTCGAGGATCACGCGCGAGTCCGTCTGGCTCGAGACGGCGAACGCGATCCGCGACGGGACGTTCGCCTTGATCATCCCGGTGATGACGTCGACGGACGGGCGCTGCGTGGCGAGCACGAGATGGATCCCGACAGCGCGCGACTTCTGCGCGAGGCGGATCACGCAGTCCTCCACGGCCTGCGGCGAGACCATCATCAGGTCGGCGAGCTCGTCGATGACGACGAGCAGGTACGGGAGGGGATCCTCGCCTCGCGCGCGGAAGGCACGGTTCGCCTCGGGCAAGCTTCGTGCGCGGACGAACGAGAGCCGCTCGTAGCGGCGCTCCATCTCGGCGACGACGTTCATGAGCACGACCGCCGCTTCCTTCGGGTTCGAGACGACCGGCGTCAGGAGGTGCGGGATCGACTCGTAGTAGCCGAGCTCGATGCGCTTCGGGTCGATGAGGATCATGCGCACCTCGTCCGGCGTCGAGCGCAGGAGCGTCGAGGTGAGGATCGTGTTGATGCAGCCCGACTTGCCCGAGCCCGTGGTACCGGCGATGAGCAGGTGCGGCATGCGCGCGAGATCAGTCCAGATCGCGTTGCCGGAGATGTCCTTGCCGAGCCACACGGACAGCGGGCTCGCCGTCGCAGGGAGGTCTCCGTAGATGTCGCCGAGGGTGACGAGCTTCGGCGAGAGATTCGGTACCTCGACGCCCACGGCCTGCTTGCCGGGAATCGGCGCGAGAATGCGGATCTCCGTGGTCGCGAGTGCGTAGCTGAGGTCGTCCTTGAGCCCGGCGACCTTCGAAACCTTCGTCCCCGGCGCGAGCTGCAGCTCGTACCGCGTCACGCGCGGGCCCGAGATCTGGCCCAGGACGGTCGCATCGACACCGAACTCCGAGAGCGTGCGCACGAGAAGCTCTGCGGTCTTCGCGCTCACGTCACTCTTCGTCGTGGCGGCCGCCGGCGACGTGCGGAGCAGATCGCGATCCGGCAGTCGATACTCCGTGTCCTCGGACGACGTCTCGAACACCGATTCGACGCTCTCGAGCTCCGGCTCGGGCTCCGCGGGAACGAGTGAGCTCTCCTCCGAGCGAAGCGTCGGCCCGACCACGTCGGGATACGCCTTTGCCCCGTCGAGCAGTCGGTGCTGCACGGCGACCGTGATGGGCCGAACGTCCTCGACGTCCTCTGCCGTCTGCGACTCGCTCGACGGCCACTCGAAGGCGCGCTTCGCGCCAGACCCGGCGCGCTTCATCACGTGGCCGGTGCGGCGAAGGATCGCGCCGGTCGAGGCGCCCGTCACGAGCAGGAGCCCTCCGAGAAGAAGTGCTCCACCGATGATCGCCGCGCCGGTCGTACCGATGAGCGCTGCGAGCGTACCGCCGATCGCCATCCCGACCCAGCCTCCAGAGTCCTTGCCGAGCAGCGTCATGAGGCCGAGAAAGCCCACCCCCACGCCGAGCCGGAACGGCCGAACCTCGAGGAGCTCGCTCCGTGCGAGCAGCAGCCCTCCGAATGCAACGAGCGTGAGTGGGAGCACGTACGCGGCGTTGCCCACCACATCCGTCAGCACGGCGGCGAGCCACGAGCCAACGGCTCCACCGTCGAGGCCGAGGTAGAGGATCGCGGCCAGGACGAGCCCGAGTGCGAGCAGCGCGAGGCCGAGAAGCTCGTTCTCGTGTTGCGAGCGCGGTCGCCTCGTCCGCTTCTTCACACGCGAAGGGACGCGTGGACGAAGCGGCCGCTTCTTCCTCCGAGCAGCCATGCTCGGTCGATTCGCCGCCCTGGCGCGCCTTCCTTCGAAAGGAAGGTTAGCCGAGCGTCGCGATCCGCTCGACGAGGAAGTCGAAGAAGGCGTCGGAATCGATGCGAATGCCCACGTGTGCGTTCTGCGGAGCGCCGGTCCGGTTCCAGAGGTCGACGACGGTCCGTCCTCGGCAGAGGTCCGACTCGAGCTCGACGGCGACGTTCCGATGCCGCGTCTCCACGAGCTCGGGTCGGACAAGGTGCGCGATGGCGACGGCGTCGTGGATCGGCGCACCGTCCCAGCCGTATGTCTCGTGGTGATACCGCGTGAAGTACACGTTCAGGTCTGCGACGAAGCCGCCGATGCGTCCCGCGGCGCGCAGGCGATCCTCGACGTCGCGGCCCAGAAGCGCCTGATGCGTGACGTCGAGGCCGATCATGGTCACGTCGAGGCCGCTCGCGAACACCGCAGCCGCCGCCTCCGGATCGCACCAGATGTTGAACTCGGCCGCCGGTGTGAAGTTTCCCTCAGCGATCGCGCCGCCCATGAGGACGATCCGCGCGATCCGGTCCGCTCCGTGAGCCGCGAGGTAGCGCGCGACGTTCGTCAGAGGACCAGTCGCGACCAGCACGACTGGGGAGGTCGCCTCGGCGACGGTCGCGGCCACGAACGTCACTGCATCATCCGAGATCGGAGCGGCGGACGACACCGGCAGAACCGGGCCGTCGAGGCCGCTCTCGCCGTGGACGTGAGCTGCGACGACGAGGTCGCGTTCGAGCGGGCGATCAGCACCCGTGGCGACTGCAACGTCCGTGCGCCCGACGAGCTCCAGGACGCGCATGGTGTTCGCCGTCGTCTTCTCGAGCGTCTGGTTGCCGTACGTCGTCGTGATGCCGAGAAGCTCGAGCTCCGGGCTTGCGAGGGCAAGCAGGAGCGCGATCGCGTCGTCGTGTCCCGGATCGCAGTCGAGGATCGTCGGGAACGGCATCGCGGGAGTATCGTCCGGCGTCGTGGCCGGCGCACGGGACAAGGTGCTCGCCTTTGCGCTCTCGCTCCCCGAGACGGCTCAGGATCGCCCGTGGGAGGACGACGTCGTCGTGAAGGTACGCGGGAAGATCTTCGTGTTCGCAGGGCCGATCGGCTCGACGCGGCTATCGGTCAAGCTCGCGGAGTCACATGCGCACGCCCTGTCGATCGACGGGGCCGAGCCGACAGGCTACGGGCTCGGCAGGGCAAGCTGGGTCACGGTGCCGTACCGCGCGTCGGGTGTCTCGATCGCCGTCCTGCGCGACTGGGTCGAGGAGAGCTATCGCATCGTCGCGCCGAAACGGCTCGAGTCTTTGCTGTGCAAGGCTGAAATCCGCTAGCGCGAGCTGAGGATCGCGTTGATCTCGGCGGCGGTCGGAAGCGACGGCTGGGCGCCTTCGCGCGACGCGGCGAGCGCGCCCGCCGCGCAGGAGCGGCGAAGCGCATCAGCGTAGTCTCGCTCCTCGAGGAGCGAGACGAGCAAGCAGGCCGTGAACGCGTCGCCCGCTGCGGTTCCATCGACGACGACGACCTC
>Ga0136631_10000055_pt1 | contig 28910 bp, 28 predicted proteins | sample AntDrymUQ6012206_2_FD_104655 | JGI IMG/M metagenome (GOLD analysis project Ga0136631, IMG submission 104655) | Polar desert sand microbial communities from Dry Valleys, Antarctica - metaG UQ601 (22.06) | ecosystem: Environmental > Terrestrial > Soil > Desert | place: Antarctica: Dry Valley... | reverse complement strand
GCGCGCCGGCGCGCACGAGCGCGTCGACGTCCTTCTGAAGACTCGCCACCCGCTCCGTGTCGATCGCGCTCGATTCCCGGACGCGGCGAGGGGTGCCGCGGCGGCCAGACACGCCAGCGCCGCTGCCGAGGCGATGAGTGTCTGGCGGTGCCGGGAGGTCGATCGCAGCTTCTTGTGCGAGCCGGTCATGTGCGTTCCTGTCGATCGAAGGGGCGAGGCGTGAGGGAGCCTGACCCGCCGACGCCGCCCGATCATCGGGGACAGACCCGCAACCGGCACCCCGAACACGGGCGTGCCGGCCAAGAACCCAGGCGACGACCAACGTTTGCTCGCGAGGTTCCCGAGCTCGACAGGACTGTCGCTACTCGACGAGCGTTCGATCTGTTGCCCAGGCGCGATCGATGCGCACTCGGGCAGGGCTAGCGCAGTGAGCCGGCCGGCAGCACGTAGCGCAGCGGCACGGACGCGGGCGTTCCGCCAGCACCTCCGCGCGGGCCGTGTAGCCCCGTCGTGGGGGTCGTCGCGGCCGCGGCCTCCGGTGTGCCGCCATGAGCAAGGATCCATGCCACGATCGCCGCGAGGTGGTTGCCCTCAGCTTGGAGGACTGCGCGCTCGATGGTGTGTCCGCCGAGGGCATCGGGACGGGAGAGGCGAATCACCAAGCTGCGAATCGCATCGTCGTCCACCCCAGTGAGCTTAGTTCACAGGCCAAACGGCGCGGCTCTCGAGCGACGGCGCCATCGCCTTCATCTACTCACGACGTCGACGCCGGCCCTGCTCCGCAGCGGCTGTCCCCGTCAGCTTCGATCGGTCGCCTTCGGCGGGATGCCCAGCGACAGGATCGGGTGCAGGCGGGGTGTGGGCCAGTCCTCGGGCACGGTCTTCTCGATCTGCAGCCTGGCGTCGCGCCCGCGCAGGTCGAGCCGAGCGATCTGGTTGTCGAAGGTGGGGTCCTGCGCGAAGGTCCAGCGCATCGGCGCGGGCGTGACGCCCGCGGCTCGCGCCAGCCGCCGCGCGATGGCGGCAACGGGGCGGGTGAACGCGGAGCGCAGCAACCGGCGCTCGTGCTTGTCGAGCGGGTTGCGCACGGGCGAGCACGTTGCCTGCAGGACCCGGCTGGTCACGTCACGGCCGGGGAACCAGGCCTCGGCGAGGTAGGCGTGATGCACGTCGCCCGAGAGCAGCACGACCGTCGCGGGGGCGGGTCCGCGGCGGCCCGCCGCGACGTCCTCGAGCAGCACCGACATCCGGCTGAAGCAGCCGTCGAAGGCCGCCCAGTGCTCGAGGTCGAGCCCTTGGCGGATCTTCTCCCCGGCGCGCGCAGCCAGCCTGCCCCAGGCGCCGTTGCATACCGCCTCGTTCCAGGCCTCGAGGTGGTGCATGCCCGCCGCGAGCATGACCGGCAGGGAGGTGCCGATGATCAGGTGGTCGAAGTCGCCGACGCAGCGATCCTCCACCCACTCCCACTCCGCGTCGGACAGCATCTGGCGGCGGCCCTCGGACAACACGCGGCCTGCGCGGGAGTCGACGACGACGAGACGCGTGCGACCGAAGTCGCGGTAGAAGCTCCAGCGCGCCCCCGCGATCTCTCGCGCGGCGGTCCGGGCGAAGCTGCGCACAAGCTCCTCGCAGTCGCCTTCAGCCTCCTGTACCGCGCAGAAGATCGGGTCGTCGTAGAGCCCGGAGGGCGAGAGGTTCCCGAGGTGCTGATAGATCCAGTACGACATGTAGCCGCCGAGGATGCGCTCCTCCCACCACGGCTGAGCACGCATCTGAGCGACCCACGCCTCGGACGTGTTCCAGTCGTCGTGGACGTCGTGGTCGTCGAAGATCATCGCGCTGGAGACCGCCGACAGCAGCCACCGCAGCGCGGGGTCGCTCCAGCTCTCGCGGTACAGCGAGGTGTACTCCTCGAAGTCGCCGACCTCGTCGGGCGGCGGCCCATCCGATCCGCGTCGCGAGGCGATGAGCTCCTTCGTCGCCGGAGAGACCTCGTCGGCGTACACTTGGTCGCCGAGGAGCAGCAGCGCGTCGGGCCACTCCGAGGGCGGGTCGTAGCGCATCCGCTCGACGAGCGCGAGCAACGCGTCGAGCTCACGCCCGCGCGGGTCGTCGTCCTTGCTCAGCACGTAGGGCTTCGCGTGCGGCACGGAGACCCGGCAGGAGCCGAAGGCGAGCCGCAGCGACTCGTCGTGGGTGTGGGTGCGGATGACGCACGGCGGGTACGGATCGTCGGCCGACGGCCAGGACGGAACGCCGTCGAGGTGGACCTCGTAGGGCAGCGTGCTGCCGGGTGCCAGCCCGTCGAGGACGACGAGCGCATAGTGATGGCCGGCGACGGCGAACGTCGACGCGGTGCGACCGAGCACCGCGACCTCGCAGGGCGCGTCGGTTTCCACCCACACCGTCGCCTCGGTGTCCGAGACGTAGCGCAGCAGGGGTCCGAGGACGAGATCGGCCATCTCGATCAGTCATACCCCACCGGGAAACGCCGCGCGCCGGCCGGCCCACGCGCAGGGCGGACCTCTCGCCGCTCCTCCGCGCCGTGGCATTACGGGATCGCCCCGAGCCGGTCGACGCTAGCGCGCCCGTCCGGCATGCCACGCTCCGCTGCCACGAGAACGGGTCCGCCAGCCCGTGAAGTCGCCCCGCTCGAAGTTCCAGTTCCCCGACGCCTCCTCGGAGGCGGGAGCGCCGGCGGGCGTGACGGCGACGGCCTCGGCGTCCCGTCCCCCGTGCGCGAAGAGCAAGACGGCAACGACCGCGAGGCTTGCGAGAAGGCCGCGGTAGGCGACCGAACGCCTGTTGATGCTTGGATCCATCGTTCCCTCCTTGGGAAGCGGGTGAGGAACCGATGCTCCGCGAGGGCGAGCCCGCCCGGTAGATGCTCTTGGTGTAGGCGTTCACACCTCGCGAGGGTGTGGAACCGGACACCCAGGGTCGCTGTCCGGCGCGGCGCTGCGAATGGACCAGCGGCGCGGCCCTGTCGTCGCTCGTCCCAGGAGGACACCATGGACCCCCGCCTGCACTCGTTCCTCGCTGCTCGGTCCGGTCGGCCCAAGGCCGCGGGCAATGGGCTGTATCACACGCGGCTGACGCTGTTCGTACCTGTATGGGACTACTACGTTCGACTGAGCGGGAGGACGCCATGACGTCCGGCCAGGACCGAGGGGACGACGACTTCCGCGATCGCGGGCTGCTCGACAAGGCGAGCGCCGGGCACCTCTGGGAGGCCTCGCTGCGCAGCCAGCCCCGGCGCGCGCGGCTGAAGGCCGGGCTGGCCTACTTCCTGCGCGGCGAGCGGCCCGAGCCGGTTCCGGCCCTGCGTGAGCCGGTGGAGGACGTCGGCGCCATCGGCATCTGCTGCTCGGGCGGCGGGATCCGCTCGGCGGCCTACAACCTCGGCGCGCTGCAGGCGCTGCAGCGCGAGGATCGGCTGCACCGAGCCGACTACCTCGCCGCGGTCTCGGGAGGCTCGTACATCGCCGCCGCCTACTGCATGGTCGCCAAGACCTGGCAGGACGACGACCCGGGGTCCAAGGGCCGTGATTCCAATCCCGAGCTGATCGAGCGCGAGGCGCCGTTCGCGCCCGGGTCACCCGAGGAGCAGTACCTGCGCAACCGCAGCTCCTACATGGCCCGCGACGGGAGCGCCAAGCTCTATCTCTTCTTGCGCCTGCTGCTCGGGCTCCTCATCAACCTGCTGTTTCTCGCGCTCCCGCTCGTCGCGTTGACGATCCTCGCGGGCGTCGTCTTCTACATGCCGCTCTACGACGGCAAGGGCCTGGACGCCCCGGCCTGGGCGTGGGTGATCCCCGCGATCGTGTTCGGCGCCGGCGTCATCGTCGCCGCCGCGTCCGTGCTGCGGCGCGCGCCGAACGACGCCTACCGCCGCGCCTCGGAGGTCTGGTGCTCGCGGCTGCTCGTCGGTGGTGTGCTCGCCGCGGTGGTCACGCTCGTGCTGCCGGTGCTCGCCGACGCTGACCTGCACAAGCTCGTCGGCGGGTCGGACACCACGCTCCCCAAGGTGACCGGCGGAACCGGCGTCGCCGGCCTGATCGCGGGCATCGTCGCCTGCTTGCACGAGCTGCGCGCGACACCGAAGCGGGCTGCGGCCGAGCTCGGCCGGACGCGCGGCTGGCTCGCGAGACAGACGCCGCGCGTGCGCCGCGCCGTCGTCCACAGCGCCGCCGCCGTCGCCGGCCCGCTGCTCCTGCTGACGATCGCCGTGGCGGCGCTCGCGTTTGCGATCTCGCATTCCGACGAGGCAGGATGGCTCCTGGGGCTGGCAGCAGGTCTGCTCGCCGCGTTCTTCGTGCTCTACGTGGTCGCCGACCTCACGAGCTGGTCGCTGCACCCGTTCTACAAGCGGCGGCTGTGCACGGCCTTCGCGCTGAAGCGCGTGCGGCCGGACGACGACGAGCGGACGCGGCATCGCGCGGTCCTCAGCCAGGAGGCCGAGCAGGGCATCGCCGTCGAGCGCGACTTCGACGACCTCGTCCCGCTGTCGAAGACGGCGCTGCGCAAGTGGCCGACGCTGATCGTCTGCGCCGCGGCGAACGTCTCGGACTCCGGCGCGACGCCGCCGGGACGCAGGGTCACGAGCTTCACGTTCAGCGCGCACACGATCGGCGGCCCGCTCGTCGGCGCGCTGAAGACGACGGACTTCGAGGACGCCTTCGACGGCGGTCGCCGCGCGCGCGACCTCACGCTGCCGGCGGCGGTCGCGATGTCCGGCGCCGCGATCTCACCCTCCAGCGGGAAGACCGGCAGCCGCTCCCTGACGTTCCTGATGGCGCTGGCGAACATGCGGCTCGGCGTGTGGGTGCCAAACCCACGCTGGGTCGCCGGCTCAAATGCCCATGAGCAGCGCCGCTACAAGCGACCCCGACCGTGGTACCTGCTGCTGGAGTTGCTCGGGCGCAACCGGCTCGACGCACGCTATCTCTACGTCACCGACGGCGGCCACTACGAGAACCTCGGCCTCGTCGAGCTGCTGCGCCGCGGCTGCAAGAGCATCTACTGCTTCGACGCGAGTGGTGGCCATACGTTCTCGGCGCTCGGCGACGCCGTCGCGCTCGCGCGCAGCGAGCTCGGCGTCGAGATCGACATCGATCCGCGGCAGCTCGTGTCAGAGGGCGAGCCACTGCGCGCCGAGGCGAACGCGATCCGAGCCCGGTTCACGTACCCCGGCGGCGAGGAGGGCGTCCTCGTCTACGCGCGCAACGTCGTGTCCTCCAGCGCGCCATGGGACGTCCGCGCCCACCAGCTCGAGGACCCGCGATTCCCGAACGACTCGACGATGGACCAGCTCTACACCGACCAGAAGTTCGAGTCCTACCGCGCGCTCGGCGAGCGCGCGGGCACGCGCGCGATCGAGTTGATGGACGAGGCCGGGGTCGATCAGTGGGCGGAACTGGCCGCGGCATGACCGCCCGCCTTCCAGACGAAGAAGCTCAGCGCCGCGCGGCGCCCAGGACGGGCCTACCGGCGAGCTGGGCTGGGCAGCAGCTCGTCAGGCAGGTAGCCGAGGCCGATCGCCTCGAGTGTCGGGTCGCACGCATTGCGGTGCATGCCGCTCGAAAGCCGACGGTCGTCATCGGGCAAGACCGACAGCGTCACGGGACTGGGCAGCAGCTCGTCAGGCAGGTAGCCGAGGCCGATCGCCTCGAGTGTCGATGGATTGCGGTGCATGCCGCTTGAGAGCGATCCCGCGGCGCCGTGATACACCCGCCCCACGGTTCTCGGGTGCTCTTGCTCACATGACCCCGCAGGGGCCGCCCCGGCACCGCCGCGCGTTTGTATCAGCCTCCGCGGGCGCCGCCTCTACGTGGGACCGCCGACCAATACCCCATGGATGAGGACGCAGACGTGAACCAGAGTTACCTGAATCTGAACAGCATCAGCGACGCCCACGTCGTCCCGGATGCCGGCGTCCTCGCACAGGAGCAGGCGCGGCCCCTTCGCCCGCTCGAGCGGCTGCGGCTGCTCGCCGACGAAGGCTCGCTGCAGGTCATCCGGTCGGAGGTGACCTCCGAGCGGATGGGCGAGAAGGCGAAGGCCGGCGACGGAGTGGTCGGCGGCTCGCTGCGCATCGGCGGGCGCCCCGTGTTCTGCTTCGCCCAGGACGCCGGCTACGCAGGCGGCTCGCTGGGCGCACAGCACGCCGACACGATCGTGCGCGTGCAACGCCACGCCCGGCAGGCCCGCGTGCCCGTGATCGGCTTCGTCGAGTCTGGCGGCGCGCGGATGCAGGAGGGGCTCGCGGCACTCAACGGCTACGCGCGCATCTTCTCCGAGCACGTCGCGATGTCGGGCCGGGTGCCGCAGATCTCGGTGATCACCGGCGCCTCCGCCGGCGGGGGCTGCTACTCGCCCGCGCTGACGGACTTCGTCGTGATGACCGACGCGGCGAGCATGTTCCTGACCGGTCCCGCGGTCGTCCGCGAGGTGACCGGTGAGGACGTCTCGGCGCGCGAGCTCGGCGGACCCGAGGTCCACGGGCGCAACGGCGTCTGCAACTTCACCGTGCCCACCGACATCGACGCCGTCTTCCTCGTCCGCCAGCTGCTCGGCTATCTGCCGACCAGTGCCTGGGACGCGGTACCCGTGGCGCTCCCAGCCGATCCCGCGGGCCCCGACCCCGGCGGCATCGTGCCCCTCGACGGCCGGCGCGTCTACGACGTCCGCGACGCGATCAACGGCATCGTCGACGCCGACTCCCTCCTGGAGTCCGCGCCGCACTGGGCGCCCAACATCGTCACCGCCCTGGCCCGCATCGACGGCATGCCGGTCGGCATCGTCGCCAACCAGCCGCGCCACCTCGGAGGCGTCATCGACGCCGAGGCCTCGCAGAAGGGCGGCCGCTTCGTACGTACCTGCAACGCCTTCGGCCTCCCGCTCGTGGTGCTCGTCGACACCCCTGGGTTCCTGCCCGGGTCCAAGCAGGAGTCCATCGGCGTCATCCGCCACGGCGCCAAGCTCCTGCACGCGTTCGCGGAGGCCACCGTGCCGCGCTTCACGGTCGTGCTGCGCAAGGCGTTCGGCGGCGCCTACATCACGATGAACTCCAAGGACCTCGGCGCCGACCTCTACCTCGCGTGGACCAGGGCCGAGCTCGGGATCATGGGCGCCGAGCAGGCCGTCGGCGTCGTGCATCGCCGCGCGCTCGCGGCGGCGGCCGACCCCGGCCAGGAGCGCAAGCGACTGGCGGACGCGTACGCGCTCGAGCACCTCAGCGCCAACGCCGCGGCGCGCATGGGCGCCGTCGACGAGGTCATCAGGCCGCCCGAGACGCGCGAGCGCCTCGCCTGGGCGCTGTCCACGCTCGGCCGCACCCGCGAACCCGGCACCACCCGCAACATCCCTCTCTGAGCGGAGGTGCTCAGGGGTCTGGCTCGACCACGATCCTCCACACGCGCCGATCTCTGGTTCAGCGCTACCGCCGTCCCCGATACGGGTAGGCGAGCTGTGCCGCGGGGGAGACCCCGACGATCGCGAAGATGGAGGAAGAGTTGGACATCGAGCAGATTGAGGACTGGCAGGGACAGAACGTCGTCGATCGCGACGGGGAGAAGATCGGCAAGCTGGAGGACGTCTACTTCGAGGCGGGCACGCGCGAGGCGGTGTTCGGGTGCGTGAAGAGCGGAATGCTCGGCCGGCGCCACATCCTCGTCCCGCTCGCCGGCGCGAGCGTCTCGCGCGACCACGTCCGGGTGGCCTACCCACAGGACCAGGTCAAGGACGGGCCGCAGGTGGACGCGGGAGCCAAGCTCGATGCCGGTCACGAGCAGAAGCTCGCCCGTCACTACGGGATCGAGCTCAGAGCTGTGGCAGCCGGGGGCGAGCGCGGCTACGAGAGCGCCAGCGCCCGTGCCGAGCGCGAGACGCGGGCGCGTGAGGCGACCGAGCGCGCCGAGGAGCTCGAGGCGCTCGCCGACCGCAAGGCGACGGAGGCACGCGAGGGCGAGCAGGAGGCCGACGACACCCGCCGCCAGGCGCAGCAGGCAGAGGACGAGCGCGACCGCGCGATTCGGGAAGCGGCCGAGGCGCGCGCCGAGGCGAGGTCGGAGGCGCCGCCAAGCGCATGACCGCGCCGGTCTGCGCGCAGCCGCGTAGCACCGGGCGGGCCCGCTCCGGGCGGGCCCGCCGGGCGGTCTGCGATCCGTGGACGGTCTACGTCCCGGCGCGCACCGTGAACTCGAACTTCGAGGCCGCGTCGGACGTATGGTCACGCTTCAGCGCCTCGAGGCTGATCGGCTTGGAGGTGTTGACCTTGAAGATCGTCGTGACGACGGGCGGCTTGCGCTCCGCGGCGGGACCGTAGTCGTACTCGCCGAAGAGGCCGCCGGACTCGACGTTCTCCATCTCGCGCAGCGCCTTCTGGATGCCCTCGCGCGAGAGGTCGCCCAGCTCGACGGCCTTCTTGAGCAGCGACTCGACGGCCTGCCCCTGCACGTACCCGAACGAGAAGTAGTAGTCGGGCTTCTGCTCGGGCCGGATCCTGTCGATGTCGTCGAGCATCGCCTTCATCCCGGGGACCGACCGGTCCCCCCACTCCGGACCCTCGGAGGCGACCCACGTCGTCTGCTCGAGGTAGGGCTTCAGCGGCGAGTCGGCCAACGGGCCGATCCACGCCGGCGACTGCAGGATCCAGCGCGGCGCGAACTTCAGCTTCGCCGCCGTGCCGAGGATCGTACCGGTGTCGCTCGGCAGCGAGGTCAAGAAGACCGCGTCGCACTTCGCGCGAGCCAGGCGCTGGATCTGGCCCGTCACGTCCTTGTCGCCGCTCTTGAGCTTCTGCGTCGACGCAAGCTCGAAGCCGTTCTCCTTCGCTGCGAACTCGACGCCTTGCAGGCCGGCCTCGCCGTAGGCGTCGTCGTTGCCCATGAAGCAGACGCGCTTGCCCTTGCCGCCGCCCTCGGCGACGTAGTAGTCGATGGCATTGATGGCCTGCGTCTGGTAGGGCCCTCCGACCGGCAGCAGGTTCGGCTCACGCACCCAGAACGCGTCGAGCGACGCCGGCGCGGCCGTGATCTTGTCGCGCTTGAGCGACGGCAGCGTCGCGAGCGTCGGCGCCGTGCCGAGCATCTGCGTGAACAGGACGACGTCGTTCTTGATCTTGTTGTACTTCTGCACCGTCGTGTCGGACTCGTAGATCGTGTCCTCGGTGTCGAGCTTGACCTTGTACTTGCCGTCGATCCCGCCCTTGGCATTCAGCGCCTTGAAGAACACCTGGTTGCCGGCGGTCAGCGGCTCGCCGATGACCGCGACCGGTCCGGACAGCGGGCTCAGGATGCCGAGCGTGATCGTCTTGCCGTCGAAGCCCGGACCGGTGGCCAGCTTGCCGCTGCCGCCCGAGCCACCGTCGTTGTCGGCCCCGCCGCACGCGGCGAGCACGAGCGAGAGTGAGAGCAGCGCCCCCACGATCCTTGCGACCTTCATCATGATCTCCTCCTCTTAGTACGAGAACGGCCAGGATCTGAAGTACGCCTTCACGCGTAGCCACACGGCGGCCAGCCCCCGCGGCTCGAAGACGAGAAAGGCGACGATGACCAGGCCGAAGATCGCCTGGTTGAGCGAAGAGACCGTGATGAAGCCGTCGTCCGGGCCCGCCGTCGCAATGCCCGGAATCGCCTCGGAGTAGCGGTCGATGAGCACGGGCAGCCCGCCCAGGAACAGCGCGCCGACGATCGAGCCGAAGATCGTCCCGACGCCGCCGACGATGATGATCGCGATGTACTGGATCGAGAGGAACAGGCTCCATTCCCCCGGGCTGACGAACTGCTGGTAGGAGCCGAACAGCGCACCGGCCATGCCGGCCAGCGCCGACGAGATCGCGAACGCGCCGATCTTGTAGCGCGCGAGGCTGACGCCGATGACCTCGGCGGCGAGGTCGCGGTCGCGGACGGCCTGCATCGCGCGTCCCGGCCGGGTGCGCACGATGTTCTTCGCGAGCAGCGCGACGAGCGCCACGATGCCCCAGATCAGCCAGAAGTAGCCCTGGTTGAGCGAGAAGTCCTGGCCGGCGAAGGCGAGCTGGCTGAAGTCCAGCGGGCCGATCGCCGGCGGTGCGTCGACCGGCGTGCCGTTGTTGCCCCCTGTCAGCGAGCGGAAGTTGCGCCAGACGTGCTCGCCGACGAAGACGAGGCCGAGCGTGACGATCGCGAGGTAGTTGCCGCGCAGGCGCAGCGCGAACGGCCCGATCAGGGCGCCGATCAGCCCACCCGCCAGCGCGCCGAACGCGAGCCACAGCGGCAGCGGCAGGTCGAGGTCGCCCCCGGCGTAGGAGGCGGCGTACGCGCCGACGCCGATGAAGAACGCGTGCCCGAGCGACACCTGGCCCGTGTAGCCCGTCAGGAGGTTGAGGCCGATCGCCCCGACCGCGGCGATCCCGGCGTAGTTGAGCACCGACAGCGGAAAGTCGTCGGTGACCATGTAGGGGAGCAGCAGGTAGACCGCGAGCAGCCCGAGCAGGGCCGCTTGCATCGGTCGCCCGCGTGCGAGGCGCAGATCGTCCGCGTAGCTGCGGACCATTCGGGTCGGCGGCCCGCGGAGCACTAGACCCGCTGGACCTCCTTCGTGCCGAGCAGTCCGTACGGCCGCACGAGCAGGATCAGCACCATCACGACGTAGGGCATGACGACGGCGAAGTTCGACCCCAGCCACGGTGCGAGGTCGTCCTGGTAGCCGGCCGTCAGCGACTGCACGATTCCGATGATCAACCCGCCGAGGACCGCGCCGGTGGGCGAGTCCAGGCCACCGAGGATGACCGCCGGGAACGCGACGAGCGCGATCGCGCCGATCGTCGGGTCGACCGCCGCCGGGCCGGACGCGAACATCACCCCGGCAAGCGCGCCCATGACCCCTGCCAGCGCCCAGGAGAGGCCCTGCACGCGGCCGGCGCTGATGCCCTGCGCGAGCGCGGCCTCCTGGTCCAGCGCCGCGGCGCGCATCGCGACGCCGATCTTCGAGAAGCGAAACAGCGCAAAGAACGCGCCCAGCGCGGCAGCGGCCAGCGCCAGCGTCCACAGGTCGCGCAGTGCGAACACGACGCCGCCGGCTTCGAGCGTCTCGATGCCCCACGGGTCGCGGAGGTTCCGGGCGTCGAAGCCCCACACCGTGGTGATCACCTGCTCGATGACGAACAGCAGGCCGATCGTGATCATGATCACCGCGAACACCGGCTGGTCGACCATGCGCCGCAGCACGAGCCGCTCGAAGCCCGCGCCGACGGCGCCGGTGACGAGCAGCGCGCACAGGACCGCGACGGCGAACGGAAGCTCGATGTTGAAGCTGAACGCGAGGTAGGCGCCGAGCGCCAGCAGGCCGCCCTGCGCGAAGTTGATGACGCCGGTGGCGCGGTAGACGATCACGAAGCCGAGCGCGACGAGCGCGTAGCGCGCGCCAAGCGCAGTTCCCGCGAAGCAGAGCTGGAGGAACTCGGTCATCGCCTGTAGAGGCCCTCGATGAGCGCCTCGAAGCGCTCCGCGATCGCCGCGCGCTTGACCTTCTGCGTCGCGGTCAGCTCCCCGTCGTCCTGATCGAGCTCCTTGTCGAGCAGCGCGAAGCGCTTGATCTGCTCGACCTGCGCAAGCTCGCCGTTGGCCTCGTCGACGACGCCCTGCACGAGCTCGCGCACCTCCCGACGGTCGGCGAGGTCGGCGTAGGTCGTGTAGGCCAGCCTGCGGCGCGAGGCCCAGTCGCCGACGGTGTCGCCCTCGATCTCGACGAGCGCGGTGAGGTACGGGCGGCGGTCGCCGATGACGATCGCCTCGCGCACGAAGGGGGAGACCTTCAGCCGGTTCTCGATCTCCGACGGCGAGACGTTCTTGCCCCCGCCGGTGATGATGATGTCCTTCTTGCGATCGGTGATGCGAAGCCAGCCGTCGCCGTCGAGCTCCCCGACGTCGCCGGTGTGCAGCCAGCCGTCGGCGTCGATCGTCTCGCGCGTTGCCTGCTCCCGGCGCCAGTACCCCTCAAAGACACCGGGCGACCGCGTCAGGATCTCGCCATCGGCCGCGATCCGCAGCTCGACCTGCTCCAGCGCAGGGCCGACGGCTCCGAGGCGCGCCTCGTCCGCGGGGCTCCAGGTCGCGATGCCGGTGTTCTCCGTCTGTCCGTAGCCCTCCCGCACGCGCACCCCGAGCGTCCAGAAGAACTCGATCACCTGCGGCGCGATCGGGGCGGCCGCCGACAGCGGGCAGCGCACCCGGCCCAGCCCCAGCTTGTCGCGCAGGCTGCCGAACAGCAGCGCCCACCCGATCGCGTACAGCACGCGATCGGTGACGCGCTCGCGGCCGGCGATCCGCCGCCGCGCGATGCGCTCGCCGCGCCGCATCCAGAAGTCGTAGACCGTGCGCTTCAGCCACGACGCGTCACCGATGCGGATCTGGACGCCGGCGAGCATCTTCTCCCAGACGCGCGGGACGCCGAGGAAGATCGTCGGCTGCACCTCGCGCAGATCGCCCGCCAGCGAGCCGCCGGGCTCACCGAAGTTCACGGTGTAGCCGGACGCAAGCCCGTTGACCACGGAGAACAGGCGCTCCGCCACGTGGCACAGCGGCAGGTAGGAGAGCACCTCGTCGGCGGGCGTCGCGCGGAACTGCGAGACGAACGTCGCACCCGCGAACAGCAGGTTGGCCTGCGACAGCATCGCCCCCTTCGGCGGCCCGGTCGTGCCCGAGGTGTAGACGATCATCGCCGTCGCCGCGGGCGGCACCTGCGCGACGGTGAGCTCGAACTCGGCGCCGCCCAGCAGCGTGCCGCGGCGCTCGAGCTCGGCCAGCGTGACGATCATCGGGTCGCCGAGCGCGCGCACCCCGCGGGTGTCGACGATGACGATCACGCGCAGCTCGGGCACGCGCTCACGCACGGCGAGCGCCTTGTCGAGCTGCTCCTCGTCCTCGCAGACGATCGCGACCGCGCCGCAGTCGCGCAGGAGGTACTCCACCTCGGCGGCCGGGCTCGTCGGGTAGACGCCGACGGTGATCGCGCCCACGCCCTGGATGCCGAGGTCGCAGACCAGCCACTCGGGACGGTTCTCGCTGTGCACGGCGACACGGTCGCCGGGCTGGACGCCCAGCGCTCGCAGGCCGAGCCCGACGGCCGCCGCGCGCGCGGCGTACTGCGCCCAGGTCGTCTCCTCCCAGCGCCCGAGGCGCTTGTGGCGCAGCGCGACGCGGTCGCCGTCGGCGCGCGCCCGCTCCAGCAGCAGCGCCGGCAGCGTGGCCGCCGCGCCGTGCGTCGCCGCCTCGGGTGACGCCGCTGACGGCACCGCGACGTTCATACGGTGCCGCCGAGGTAGGCCTCGACGACCCTCGGATCGCACTGCACAGCCGTCGGCGGGCCCGTCGCGATCACCTGCCCGAAGTCAAGCGCCATGACGCGGTCGGCGAGGTCCATGACGAGGTGCATGTCGTGCTCGACGAGGATCATCGCCAGCGCCACCTCGTTGCGCACCTCGACGATGTAGCGCGCCATGTCCTCGGTCTCCTCCAGGCTCATGCCCGCCACCGGCTCGTCGAGCAGCAGCACCCTGGGCTCCATCGCCAGCGCGCGGCCGAACTCGATCCGCTTCTGCACGCCGTAGGGCAGCGCCCCGACGGCCTGGTAGCGGAAGCGCTCGAGCTCCAGCAGCTCGATGATCTCCTCCACGCGGGCACGGTTGGCCAGCTCCTCGCGCTTCGCGCGGCCCCACCACAGCGCGCCCGCCGCGAAGCCTGTGCGCATCAGGTGATGGCGTCCGAGCATGAGGTTCTCGATCACGTTCAGGCGGTGAAACAGCCCGAGGCTCTGGAACGTCCGGGCGATGCCCAGGCGCGCGGTCTGCGCAGGCGCGACGCCGGTGATCGGGGTGCCGTCGAGCTCGATCGTCCCGCTCTGCGGGCGGTACACGGCGTTGAGGCAGTTGAAGATCGACGTCTTGCCGGCCCCGTTGGGGCCGATGATCGCGAACAGCTCGCCGGGCAGCACCTCGAAGCCGACGTCGTCGAGCGCCGTGACCCCGCCGAAGCGCAGCGTGAGACCGGCGACGGCGAGCAGCGGGGCGGAGCCGGCGGGGGGTCGGCCGGCGGTCGGTGCCGCAGCCGCGAGCTCGGTCATGCCGCCCAGCGCTTGCGTCGGCGATAGCTCTTGACGTCGCGGAAGCTGCGCCGGCCGGCTTCCCCGACGCCGAGATAGAACTCCTGGATGTCGGCGTCGGCGAGCAGCTCGCGGGCCGGCCCGTCGCGGACGAGGCGCCCGGTCTCCATGACGTAGCCGTGCGTCGCGATCGACAGCGCCATCGTCGCGTTCTGCTCCACGAGCAGGACGCTCGTGCCCTGGCGGTTGACCTCGACGACGATGTCGCGGATCTGCGCGACGATCTTCGGCGCCAGCCCGAGCGACGGCTCGTCGAGCAGCAGCAGCCGCGGCGACGCCATCAGCGCGCGGCCGATCGCGAGCATCTGCTGCTCGCCGCCGGACAGATAGCCGGCGATCGACCGGCGCCGCTCGCCGAGGCGCGGGAACAGGGTCATGACGCGGTCGTAGTTCGCGCGGACCTCCGCCTTGTCGCGGCGCGTGAACGCGCCCGCGCGCAGGTTCTCGTCGACCGTCAGCTCGGCGAAGATGCGCCGCCCCTCCATCACCTGCGAGATGCCACGCCGAACGATCGCGGCCGGATCGAGCTCCTGGATCTCTGCGCCCTCGAAGCTCACCGTGCCCTTCGTGACCTCGGCGCGATGTACCGTCAGCAGCCCGGTGACGGCTCGCAGGAGCGTAGTCTTGCCGGCGCCGTTGGCCCCCAGCAGCGCCACGATCGCGCCGCTGGCCACCTCGATGCTGACGCCGCGCAGGACGAGCGCCACGTCGTCGTAGACGACCTCCAGTCCGCGAACGGAGAGCACCGGCGACGATGCGCCGTGGTGGGGGGGTGAGACCGCTTGCTCTATGACCTCCGCTCCCGTTTCGCGTGCCTTGCGGGGACGACTATGCCCTACTGCGAGGCTCGCATCAAACTCGGTGGGTCCTCGCTCCGGTTTTCTGCAGATCGGTGATCCGGACGCTATGCTCGCGCGCACAGGCAATCGTTGACACCGGTGTCAGCGAGGGGACCGGCCACCCGCGGCCGGCCCTGCCGAGACCACGATGGGGGAGAGACATGACGAAGAGGAACCGCAGGTCGCGCGGCGGCGGCCGCGCGGTCGTTGTGCTCGCGACATCCGCGCTGCTCGCCGTCCCGGCGACGGCGGCCGCGCACGAGTCCGGGCCGCTGCTGGGGCCCGCCGGCAAGGCGATCCAGGAGATCCTCGCGCTCGGTGGCGTGTTCCAGGACTTCGACATCCTGCCGGGCCACGACGTCCGGGTCAGCGGTGGCCCGGAGACGCTCGGTCAGTTCGAGCCGCCGATCGTCGAGCCCTCCATCGACGGCATTCCGACGGCCGCCAAGTGCCTGAGCGACCAGGCCGGCTACAAGATCTGCAAGCCCGCCGCCGCCACGATGAACGTCCTCCCCGACGGCCGCGTCATGTACTGGAACGCGCTGGAGGGAACCGAGAACAACATCTTCAGCATCGTCGCCGAGGGCGGCACGACGTTCACCAACGACGCGACGCGCGTGCTCGATCTCTCCAAGCTGAGCTGGACGCGACCCGACCCGCTGCGCGGCGGCGCCAACCCCGACGGCGCCGACGGCACGCAGAGCGATCCGCTCATCCCCGGGCTGCAGTCCAAGGAGAAGTACAACGACGGCGCGCTGTTCGGCTCACACCAGACCTATCTCGCCGATGGCAGGATCCTCACCCAGGGCGGCACCGACTACTCCGCCGATCCGGGCATCCCCGGTACGCGCTTCGGGGTCGTCGAGCTCGGCGGGCTGAAGGCGACGCGCATCTTCGACCCCGCCAAGGACGCTTTCACGCAGGTCGGCGACACCCAGAACGGGCGCTGGTACCCCACGCTCGTCCCGCTCGGCAACGGCAAGGTCCTGAACTTCAGCGGCGTGCGCAAGCTCATCAAGCCGGCGTATCTCGACAAGCCGCTGGACTCCGGCACCAACGTGCGCCAGAGCGAGATCTTCGACCCGAAGACGAACCGCTGGACCGGCAACGGCACGAAGGCCGAGCGTTCGCTTCCGCTGTACCCGCGGATGCACCTGCTGCCCAACGGCAAGGTCTTCTACAACAGCGCCGGGCAGTCGTTCAACCCGGTCGGCCAGGCCTACGACCAGGCCCTGTGGAACATCCCCGCCGTGTACGACCCGGCGTCGAGGTCGTGGTCGGCGCTGCGCGGCGCGACGATCGTCAACAACCTGACGGAGTTCCGCGGCTCGACGTTCTCGACGATGCTGCCGCTCGAGCCCGACGAGCACGGCGCCTACCACCGGGCGCGCTTTTTGACGGCCGGCGGCGTGCTCGGCCTGGTCACCGCGACGTCGCCGGGCAGCTACCTCCCGACGCGCTCGTCGAAGATCACGTCGATCGACACGTCCGGTGGCGACATGCGCTACTCGGTCAAGCGCACCGGCCCACTCAACCAGCCGCGCTGGTTCGGCTCCGGCACGCTGCTGCCGACCGGCGAGGTGCTGCTGACCTCCGGCGGCGACAAGGACGAGGTCGTCGGGCCGGGCACCGAACGCGCCGTCCAGCAGGCCGAGCTGTTCAACCCCAAGACGAACACGTGGCGCCCGCTGGCGACCGCGCGGCAACCGCGGACCTACCACAACGCCGCGTCCCTGCTGCCCAGCGGCGAGGTGCTCATCGGCGGCCACGCGCCGATCTCGACGCTGTATCTCAACAACACGACGCTGCCGGGTGGGTTCGCGCCGCACGACGGCCGCGACCCGTCGCTGGAGGTGTTCAAGCCGCCGTACCTGTTCCGCGGCGCGCAGCCGGTCATCAAGAAGGTGCGCGGCACGATCCGCAACGGGAGCACGTTCGGCATCCGCACCGACATCCCGTCGGACGCGATCGAGAGCGTGATGCTCATGCGCTTCGGCTCGGTGACGCACCTCGTCGACGGGGGTCAGCGCGGCGTCGAGCTGCCGATCAAGGCGCGCAAGGGCCGGCGCCTGATCATGGTCGCCGCGCCGCCGAACGGCGACGTGGCGCCTCCGGGCCCCTACATGCTGTTCGTCAACCGCAAGACCGACAAGGGCCCCGTGCCCTCCAGGGCCCGGTCGGTCATGGTGGTCAACGGCGGCTCATAGCGTCGTCGCCCGCGGGGCGCCGGGCGAACGCATCGCCCGGCGCCGCGACCGGCAACGGCTCAGTCGTACGGCGCGTAGCGCCGGTGCAGCATGAGGTCGTTGCCGTCGGGATCGGTGAACAAGGCCATGTGGCAGACGCCGGTGTCGAGTGTCTCGCCGGCGAACTCCACGCCCTTGGCTTCGAGCTCGGCGCGCGCAGCCGCGACGTCGTCGACGTGCAGCGCGAGATGGCCGTTCTTCTGCGGCGCGAACGGCATGCCAAGCCGCTCGGGCTCCCAGATGCCGAAGCAGGTCTCGCCGATCCACACCTCGAACTTCGCGTGCTCGTCCGGCCGCAGCCCGAGCGTGTCGACGTAGAAGCTCCGCGAGCGCTCCGCATCGCGGGACGGGACTGCGACGAAGTCCAGCTTGCGGATCATGGCGGAGATCCTAATCCCAAACGCACGGCTGTACGTCGACGAGCGGGCGCGCCCATCAGGGTGCGCGCGAGGCCGACTGCAGGATCGCGTCGAGCAGGCCGGGGAAGCGCGCTTCGAGGTCGTCGCGGCGCAGCGTGTTCAGCCGGGCGGTCCCATCCGGGCGCTGCCGGATGATGCCCGCCTCGCGCAGGATCTTGAAGTGGTGCGTGCAGGTCGACTTCGTGACCGGCACGTCGAAGCTCCCGCAGCTCGGTTCGTCGCCCTCCTCGCAGGCGGCCAGCGACGCGACCATCGTCAACCGCACGGGCTCGCTCAGCGCGTGCAGCACGGCGCTGAGCTCGAGCTCGGCGCGGGTTGGATGTGGGATCTCCTCGGCGACCTGGCGTGACATGGTCTTGGCCCTCATTCATACGACGATCATCGTACATCTGGTACCGTACGGCAACCATCGTACAAGGCGCGAGGAGAGGGCGACGCATGACCCCGATCGAAACCGACCGCAACCGCTGGCTGGCGCTCGTCGTGCTCTGCGTCGGCGTGCTGATGATCATCCTGGACTCGACGATCGTGAACGTGGCGCTCCCGTCGATTCAGGACGACCTGGGCTTCTCGCAGTCGAGCCTCGCCTGGGTCGTCAACGCCTACCTGATCGCCTTCGGCGGCCTGCTGCTGCTTGCAGGCGGATCGGCGACCTCGTGGGCTCCAGACGCATCTTCCTCATCGGCCTGGCGATCTTCACCGTCGCCTCGCTCGTCTGCGGGATCGCACAGAGCCAGGAGGTCCTGATCGGCGCGCGCTTCGTCCAGGGGATCGGCGGAGCGCTGACCTCGGCCGTGATCCTCGGCATGATCGTGACGATGTTCCCGGAGCCCGCCGAACAGGCGAAGGCGATCGGGATCTACGCCTTCGTGGCGTCCGCCGGCGCCTCGATCGGCCTCCTGGCCGGCGGCGCCCTGACGCAGTGGATCAACTGGCACTGGATCTTCTTCGTCAACCTGCCGATCGGCATCGCCACGGCGCTCTTCGCGCTGCGACTGGTCGACGGCGGCAGGGGCGTCGGCATCGGGCGCGGTGCCGACGTACTCGGCGCGGTGCTCGTCACGTCCGCGCTGATGCTGCTCGTCTACACGATCCTCGAGGCCGGCGACCAGGGCTGGGGGTCGATGCATACGCTCGGGCTCGGCGCCGGCGCGCTCGCACTGCTGGCCGCGTTCCTCGCGCGCCAGGCGCGCACGCCAAACCCGCTCATGCCGTTGAGCATCCTCCGCTCGCGCAACGTGGGCGGCGCAAACATCATCCAGATGCTGACGGTCTCAGGCCTGTTCGGGATGTTCTTCCTCGGCGTGCTGTACCTGCAGCAACTGCTCGGCTACGACGCGATCGGAACCGGCCTCGCGTTCCTACCCGTCGCGGTGATCATCGGCGTGCTGTCGCTCGGCGCGTCGGCGAGGCTCAACATGCGCTACGGCGAGCGCGCGACGCTGCTGCCGGGCCTCGTGCTCGTCGTCGCGGGGCTGGCGCTGTTCGCGCGCGCGCCGCTCGACGCCGACTACGCCACCCACGTCCTGCCGGTCATGATCCTGCTCGGCACCGGAGCGGGGCTCTCCTTCCCGTCGCTCGCAACGCTCTCGATGAAGGGCGTCGCGCCGGGCGAGGCGGGCCTTGCGTCGGGCCTCATCAACACGTCGCTGCAGGTCGGCGGCGCGCTCGGCCTGGCGGTTCTGGCGACGTTGTCGTCGACGCGCACCGAGAGCCTGCGCGCGAACGGCGAGTCCACGGCGTCGGCGATCCTCGGGGGCTACCACTTCGCCTTCTGGATCGCGGCCGGGATCGTCCTCGCGGCGGTGGCATGCGCGCTCGTCATCCTGCGCTCCGATGTGGAGGAAACTGCGACACCGCGACGCGCCACGGAGGCGCGTGGCGCGCCGGCCGCGGATGGGCGGGCCGAGCTGCCGGCGACCGCTGAGCCGGCAATCGCTAGTCCGCCTGAGCGAAACGCTCCCGGGCCAAGCCGGTCGTCTCGGCCTGGGGTGCACAGGATCCTGTCAATCTGGATGATCGACAGATCCTGCCGAGGCTGCCCGCGAAAGGAGCGCATCGGGATGAAGCTCAACCACGTCAACCTCACAGTCGACGACGTGCCCGCCGCGCGGCAGTTCCTCGAAAAGCACTTCGGGCTGCGGCCGATCGGCGAGGGTCAGAAGAACTTCGACGTGCTGTTCGACGACGACGACCTCGTGCTCACGCTGATCGGCGTCGGGCGCGCCAACACCGTCAGCTATCCCAAGACCTTCCACATCGGCTTCATCCAGCCCAGCGAAGCGCACGTCGACGAGATCAACCAGCGCCTCAAGGACGACGGATTCGACATCGATCCTCCGAGCCGGCAGCACGGCGCGTGGACGTTCTACTTCACGGCCCCGGGCGGCTTCACCATCGAGGTCCTCAGCTGACGGCATGTGACTTCGGGTGGCCGATGACGGGGTGACACGGCGAAGGTGTCTCGGCTCGGCGGCGGGCGCGCTGGCGGTCGTGGGCTTCGACGTGTTGGGGCGGCGCTGGGTCGGCGTCGCGGACGCGGCTTCGCGCATCGGCTTCCGCAGCGCTCCCCGTCTGGACGGAACGCTGCTACTGGACGCGGCCTCGCGGTCGGCCGATCGCACAGACCGCGGAAACATGGTGTTCCACACGCCGGCGGCGGTCCTGCGCCCCGGCTCGGTGCGCGATATCCAGGCGATGGTCCGCTTCTGCCGGCGCTGGCGCATTTCGGTCGCCGCCCGCGGCGAGCACCACACCACGTTCGGCCAAGGCCTCACCGACGGCCTCCTCGTCGAGATGTCGACGCTGAACACGATCCACTCGATCGGGCCAGAGGGCGCCGACGTCGATGCCGGTGTGCTGTGGCGAGACATCATCGAGCCGGCGTTCGCCAGGGGTCTGCGTCTCCGGGGCCTGACCGGTTACACCGGGTTGTCGGTCGGCGGCGTGCTGTCGGTCGGTGGCTGTCCGGTGAGCAATGACGAGGGCGCCGTCGTCGACCAGGTCCGCGAGCTGACGGTCGTGACGGGGACGGGAGATCTGGTCCGCTGCTCCGCGAGCATGCATCGCGACCTGTTCGACGCGGCACTCGGCGGCCTGGGGCAGTGCGGGATCATCGTCCGTGCCCTGGCGGACCTCGTGCCGGCCGAGCCGGAGGCCCGCACGTACCTGTTGCACTACGTGCAGGCCGCGGCGTTCTTCCAGGATTTCCGCACGCTGGTCGGACGTGGCGAGTGCAACGACGTCTACACCGTATGCGTGCCGCCGGGCGCGGGCACGTTCCTCTACGAGATCAGCGCGACGGTCTTCTTCGACCCGGCCGCGCCGCCGGATGACGCCCACCTGATGCGCGGCCTCACGCTCCCCGCCGTCGCGGCCGTGCACGCCGACCGGTCCTACTTCGAGTACACGCAGCTCGTCGACGATCAGGTCGCGCTGCTGCAGCTGGCGATGTGGGACCGGCTGGTCAAGCCGTGGTTCGACGTGTGGCTGCCCGAGCCGGCGGTGGAGGCCTACGTCACCGATGTGCTCGGTCACCTGACACCGCAGGACATCGGACCCACAGGACTGATCGTGCTGTACGCGCAGCGGCGCTCCAAGCTCACCCGGCCGTTTCTTCGCGTGCCGTCCGGAGAGCTCGGCGAGTGGGTGTACCTGTTCGACGTGCTCGGGGCGTCGGCGCTGCCCGGTCCGGATCCGGACTACGCCCGGCGGATGCTCGACCGCAACCGTCGCTGGTACGAGCGGGCGCGTGACGTCGGTGGGACCCGCTACCCGATCGGGTCGATCGAGTTCAGCCACGCCGACTGGGTCGGTCACTACGGCGACGAGTGGCCGCGGCTTCGCCGGCTCAAGCGCCGCTACGACCCCGCGGGCATCCTCACGCCCGGACCGGGGATCTTCTGACAGCAGCTCGTCATCTCCAAGAAGGACCGGTCGACGCCAAGCTCAAGGGCTGGCCGAGGATCACCTTCAGAAGCAGCTGTGAAGCGGAGCCTTCCCCGCCGCGACGCCCTACTCGCAGAACGCGAGTTGCGGGATGCCGATGAGCGTGACCCTCTTCGTCTTCGGCCACGGCGCCTACGACTGCGCCACCAGGAACGCGACGAGCCGGCGGCGCTCGCCGTCGCCGCGGGTGAGCACGACGCGCCGGGTTGCGCCGTAGTCGTCGACCCGGGCGCGGAAGCGACGCACGCGCGCCGGGCGCCCGGTCGTCCTCCAGCGCGCGGCGAGGGCGAGCGCCTGCTTGCAGGTCAGTCCGCGTCCGCGCGCGCGGACGTCGTCGACTTCGCGGACCGCGACCGCATCGCCGCAGCGACGATCCGTCGGCGGTGCCGGGATCGCCTGCCAATCGGGCGACTCGTCGGCGCCGTCGTAGGACGTCAGCCGGCGCAGGTGCCGGCCGGCGGCCGTCATGACGTGGATGTCACCGTGATCGTCGTCCGGGCCGCTCGTGTACGCGAGCAACGTCGCGTCCGGCGACCACGCGGGACCCTCGTCGTGCGCGGCATTGCGGGTGAGCTGGGTCGGGGAGGAGCCGTCGGCGTTCATCGTCCAGACCTCCATGTCGTGCTCGGGGTTGCCGCCGGCGACGTCCGCGTTGCTCTCGAACGCGATCCGCGTGCGGTCGGGCGACCACGCCGGCGCCGAGTCGTAGGCGCCCGGCACGTCGAAGAGCGCCGTCAGCCCCGTGCCGTCGACGTTCAGCGTGAAGATCCCGCGATCGGTGTCGCCGGTGGGGGAGACGATGCTCGTGAAGAGCACCCGGCGCTGGCCCGCAGACCATGTCGGGTACAGCGGCGGATATGGAGGCGCGAAGCGCGGCTGCGGATTCTCGCCCAGCGGGCCCATCTGCCAGATGCTCGCCACGGGACCCGGCCCGCTGCGGCGGAAGAGAAGGCCGCGGCCGCCGGGTAGCCACGACGGCTGGCTGGAGGCCTGGCCGGCGTCCGACGTCGTGAGCTGGCGGTGTCCGGTCCCGGCGGCCGTCATGCGCGCCACCTCGTAGTTGATCTGCGAGCCCGGCTTGCGGATCGTGTAAGCGATGGCGCGCCCGTCCACGGACCAGTCGGGCTGGCGGTCGAGGTCCGGGTTCGTGGTCAGCCGCCGCAGCCCGCTGCCATCGGGGTTCATGCTGAAGATGTCGCCGCTGCGCTGCTTGCCCGCCGGCGGGTCGACACGGAAGCTCGTGAACGCGATCCGCCCGTTGAAGGCATCGCTGGCGGCGCGCGCAGCGGCAGGCCACGCGACCGAGAGCGCCACCATCATCGCGGCCAGCCATCGAACTCGCATTGCGCTCCTCACCGCGTTCGGCCCGCTACCGATGGTCCTGCGTCAGACGGAGCGCCATCACCAGTCCGACCACGACGGTTGCGGCCGCAATGCCGCCCCATGGCAGCGGCAGATACAAGCAGCCGACCGCACCGACGATCGCGACTCCCACGATCGCGATCACGACAGTGTCGTAGGACTGCTCTGCCTCCTCGTTCGGTCCGCCCAGACGCGCGTCGGCGCTGACAAGCACGGCGAGCAGCGCGGCCGCGAGGAACACCGCCAGCCACGCGTCCGCTACTCCGAGCACCCAACCGAGGACCACCTGGGCGACGAGAGACGTGGCGACCAGGCCGCCAACGACCATCAGGAGCTTGTTCGGCACGAACGTCAAGACCTGCTTCCCCTCGAAGCGCCGCAGCACCCGCCTTGCTCTCATGGTGCCCCTTCCTCGCGTCCGGACCGTGCTCAAAGAGCATCTCAAAGCCGCCCCGCCGGTCCGCCGGTAGCGGGCTGACACGCCGTGCCGGCCAGGTCAGCGCCGCGGCGCCGGGTGGTTTGCTCCGAAGACCAGGACGTCCTGGTCGCCAACCTGGGTGCGCCGCTCGAGCCGCAGACCGAGACGCTCGGCGACTCGCTGTGAGGCGGCGTTGTCCGGGTGGATCACCGAGACCACGTGGTCGGAGTGGATCTCGTCCCACGCGAACTCGAGAGCGCCACGCCCTGCCTCCGCAGGGTCGCGCCGTCGAGTGGCTCAGCATGTGCCAGGACGCGGTCGCGAATGGGGACGAGGTGCCCGAGCGCGACTTGGCGCAGTCGTTCGTCGCCGGCATCCCGGCGCTCGAGCAGCCATCGCGACCACTGATCGGGCTTGGCGGTCATAGGTGCACAGTGGCAACGGTCTGCGCGTGTCTACAGATCGCTACCTGAGCCCCGCTTGAGCCGCAGCACGTCATCGTCGACAGACAGGATCGTGAGCGTGACGGGAGCGCGGCCCTCGAGGCACACGCTGATCTTGTCCGAGCCCGCTGCGATCCAGTACCCGGGGACCGCGATCGTTCCGTCGGCCGGTCCGACCGCGTGCAGGATGAAGTCGCCGTCCTCCCTGATCTCCAGACCTCGGCGAGCAAAGGCCGGAGGAAACTGAAATCCTCGTCGACGGTAGACCTCCGCCTCGTCGGTGCTCTCCTCGAAGGATTGGGTCCAGCGCTCGAACAGCTCGGTCGGCAGCTTCCCCGGCCCGACGCCCTCGATCGAGACGTCGTCGCGCTCCGAGCGCGACGCGCCGATCACCTCGATGCCGCACGTGCCGATGAACCCTGTGGTCCGGAGCTCGTTGAGCTGCAGGCAACCGGTGTACGGCGCCAGTGCTGGTACGCCGATCGCGCTGACCGACCCGATCACCTCGATGCCCCAGTACTCCGGCCGCCGGACATAGGTGAGTGGGACGAGACTCACATCCATGTTGAGATACGGCTTCGTTCCAGACACGACGAGGATGTACTGCGGCGGGAAGCTCTTCAGGGTCAGGATCTCGACTTCAGTGAAATCGATCAGGCGGGTGGAAGCAGGCGATGGCAGCTCCTGCAGATCCTGTACCTGTTCTTGCGCCATGGTGTGTCCTCCGCGTCTTGGGACGCCCAAGGCTAAGTCGACCCTCAATTCGTGAGTGTGTCATCCGGCACACGAGGATCTCCCGATCGGGTGGCCGAGCGAGCTCGCCGGGCGAGACCGCCGCTGCACCGGGCACCGAAGCCGCGCCGGCCGGCAGGCGCGGCCGACGCGTCCCGATGCCTCTTCATCGACGACCTCTCGGGGTAGCCCAGTTGCGCGGACTTTCGGCGGTCGGCTCGTCCGATAGCCCGGCGCACCCGTACCCCAATGGACACCCACAAGACCGGAGGATATGCCGTGAGCGAGCCTGACAAGACCACGCGCCCGATCTCGAGCGCACGGCAGGGCAAGGAGGTCCCGCGAGGCGAGGACAGCGGACCGCCGCTCAGCCAACTGGGCCAGACTACGATCGGCGAAGGCGTCGTGACCAAGGTCGCTGGTCTGGCCGCACGCGAGGTGCCGGGCGTCCACGACCTCGGTGGCGGCGCTGCCCGAGCCATGGGGAGCGTCACGCAGATGGTCGGCCTCGGCGACGCTCTCAACCAGGGCGTCTCGGTCGAGACCGGCGAGAGGGAGGCGGTCGTAGACCTCACGCTCGTGATCGACTACGGCGAGTCGATCCCCCGCATCGCCGACGCGGTGCGCAGCCAGGTCATCAAGCGCGTGGAGGGCATCACCGGACTGTCGGTCACCGAGGTCAACATCACCGTCAACGACCTGTACTTCCCCGGGGACGACGGACCGGACGAGGCGCCTCGGGTGGCTTGAGGTGACGAGCGACAGCGACCTCGCCATGTCCGCGCGCGTGCGCCTGGCGCGCCTGGCCGGACAGGTGATCGCCCGCAGCGACGGGATCGCAGCCACCGCCGGACCCGCCCGGCGCTGGCAGACGATCGGCTCCCAGCAGGCCATCCCGGGCGTCCTGGCCGTCGAGGACGTCCAGGGACGCGTGGACATCGAGGTGCATCTCGTCGTCCGATGGCCGCCCCAGATGCCGCTCGAGCAGTTGGGCGAGCAGCTCCGAGAGCGCCTGCGGCACGCGGCCGGCACGGCGGGGATGGGCGCGCGGCTCGGTGCGGTGTCCGTCGCATTCGACGACGTGCGGTCCGAAACCGAGTGCGCCTGATGGCGCTGCTCGCGGCTCGTGGTCTTGCACGTCTCGTCGCGCTGCTCCTAAGCACGGCGCTCGCGGTCGCCGGCCTGGCCGTCGCCGTCTTCAGCGTTCAGGGCGACGGCTCGACGTTGAGCCTCGCGAGCCTGGCCAGCCACCTGCGTCTGGACGATCTGCATGCCAGCGTCGGCGTGCTCCTGGCGGACCTTCAAGCCGACGGCCCGATCGCGAAGGGCGCGGCCCTCGCCGGCGCGGGCGCGGTCCTGCTCGGCCTGCTCCTGCTGTTCGGCGTGCTCGCGCGCAGACGCGAGCGCCTGATCGTGCTGCGGACCGAGGACGACGGCACGATCGCCGCGCGTCCTCGCGCCGTCGCCCAGGCCGCCGTGACACTGGGCGAGCAGTCCCGCGAGGTGCTGTACGCCAGGGCCAAGACGACGGCGCGCCGCCGGGGCGCGGGTGGTCGCCTGCGCCTGACCGCCTACCACGCTCAATCCCCCGAGGACAACGGCGCGACGGCCGCGAGCCGCGATCGATTGCAGGCGCTGGCCGAGCCCTTCTCGTTGCACGTCCGCGTCCGCAACCGCGTGCCCCGACGCGGTGCTCGGAGGTAGTCGATGTTCCGCCAGCGCGTGCGCTCGCGCACCTTCCCACTCGCCCGGGTCGCCGCCGACGCACTGGTCGTCATCTTCGCGCTGGCCCTGGTGTGGGGCGGCGCGATGCTGGTGGCGTTGGCGTTCAAGGCCTCACCCGGCACGATCGACGGCCTGTCGGGCTATCGCACCGCCTATGACTACCTGGCCCGTGTCGACGCCCGGGACATCAGCGCCTCGACGCGCCTGATCGCCGCGATCGGTGGCTTGACCGGATGCCTGGTCTTCGGCTACCTGGCCTGGCGGGCGGTCCCGCGTCCCTACCTCGCCCGTAGCGACCTTCACCTCACCGGCGACGAGCGCGGCAGCGTAGACGTCGAGGCCCGCGCGATCGAACGAGCCGCCGAGCTCGCCGCTCTCGATCACCCGGCCGTAGCGGCGGCGCGCGCACGCTACCTCACCGACGACCTGACACTGGACATCAGCGCCAGCCGCAGCGATGGGCTTGCCGCCACGCTTCAAGACGTCCACAAGCGCGCCCGCGACAGTCTCGCGCGCCACGAGCTTCCGCCACTGCCCGTGAACGTCACCCTCGTTCGCCTCGAGCGAAGGAACCGAAGGGACCTGCAATGACCACCCGCCATTTCGCCGCGTTGATCGGCTTCGCCTTCGTCGCCGCCTGGATCGCCCTGAGCTTCGGCTACGCACTGCTGTGCCTGATCGGCGCCGGTGCCTTCTATGCCCTCGCCGCCGTGCTGGAGGGCGACATCGACCTGGGCGAACTGCAATCTCGCGTCATACAGCGCCGATCCGACCTCGGACGCGCACCCGGCACGCCCCGGATCCGTCGCTCGCGCGTGCGGTAGCCTGCGCGCCGGCCGCGCCCGGAACGGCGGCCTTCCAATTTCCAGTCGGATGTGTTAGGCATCCCTAATGGAGATTGGCATGTCGATCCTCGCGGCGACGCGTGCGCCGAGGTCAGAGACATGACGCCGAGACGATCCGCGCGCGTCCGGACCTACCTCGCCGGCGCGGTCGCGGTCGTATCCGCGGCCGCAATCGTCACCGCCGGCTGCATGAGCTCCGACGACCAGACCGGCGCAGGCAAGCTGCGCACCTACTACCTCGCCGCCGACGAGGTTGCGTGGGATTACGCGCCACAGCAGCGCAACCTCATCACCGGCAGGCGCTTTGGCCCAGACGCCGACGTGTTCGTCCGTCGCGGCCGTGACCGGATCGGCCACGTCTATCTGAAGTCCGTCTTTCGCCGCTATACCGACAGGACGTTCCGTCATCGCTCGGCCGTACCGGCGCGCTGGCGGCATCTGGGCTTCCTGGGGCCGGCGATCGAGGCCGAGGTCGGCGACACGATCCGCGTCGTCTTCCGCAACAACACTCGCCTGCCCACGAGCGTCCATCCGCATGGCGTCCTCTACGCCAAGGACGCCGAGGGCGCCCTGTACGACGACGGCACCTCGGGCGTCGCCAAGCGTGATGACCGGGTCCGGCCGGGCACCACGCACACCTACTTGTGGAAGGTGCCCGAGCGCTCGGGCCCCGCCGCCGGCGACGAGAGCTCCGTGGCATGGATGTACCACGGTCACGTCGACGAGGTCGCCGACACCTACAGCGGGCTGATGGGGCCGCTGATCGTCACCCGCAAGGGCATGGCGCGCACCGACGGCTCCCCGAGCGACGTCGATCGCCAGATGTTCAGCCTGTTCATGGTCGTCGACGAGAACCAGAGCCCCTACCTCGAGCGCAACGTGCGCCGCTACGCGCGAGACCCCAGCTCCGTCGACGTCGACGACGAGGACTTCCAGGAGAGCAACCTCATGCACGCGATCAACGGCTACGTCTACGGCAACGGACCGCAGATCACGCTGCGCCGGGGCGAGATGGTGCGCTGGTACACGATGGCGATGGGGACCGAGGTCGATCTGCACACCCCCCACTGGCACGGGAACACCGTGGTCGCAGACGGGGATCGCCGCACCGACGTCGTCTCACTGCTGCCAGCCTCGATGGCGATGGCCGACATGCACCCCGACGCCCGCGGCACGTGGCTGTTTCACTGCCACGTCAACGACCACATCGTTGCCGGCATGAGCACCCGCTACACCGTCCGGTAGCAGGAGCAGGTCGGTTCCTGAGATTAACCTTCTTGTGGGTTTTCGGGAGGATCTTCGGGAAGTGCGCCCACTGTCGGGCCGGGGAGACCTGGCTGGGCTCTCTCGTGGAACACTCGATCGAAGGTCGGGCGACGGGGCTCGGCGCCCTCCGATCGCGGTGCTTGCAGCCGCAGAGGTGATGCATGGCCCGCAACGTCCCGCAGCTCCCGGAGACCCACAGCTCGTGGTCTCCGGCCTCCCGGCGCCCCGGCATCGCGAGACGGATGGACCGGCTGGGACTCGTGCTGTTCGCGCTGCCCGTGGCACTGGTGTTCGCCAGCGCCGCCCAGGCGGGGCCGCCGCCCGTGCTCCTTGGAAGCGCCGATGGCTTCGCGGTCCTCGGCGGCAGCACGATCACGAATACGGGCGATTCGGTCATCAACGGCTCCCTTTCCGCACTTCTTGACGGTGATTTCTCCCCCCACTGATCGTGTGGCGTGGTGATCATGGTCGTGGCGTGGTGAGGTAGGCGCTGGCGGCCACGTCGAGGAGGTCGAGTAGCTGCTG
>Ga0136631_10000054_pt1 | contig 28911 bp, 27 predicted proteins | sample AntDrymUQ6012206_2_FD_104655 | JGI IMG/M metagenome (GOLD analysis project Ga0136631, IMG submission 104655) | Polar desert sand microbial communities from Dry Valleys, Antarctica - metaG UQ601 (22.06) | ecosystem: Environmental > Terrestrial > Soil > Desert | place: Antarctica: Dry Valley... | reverse complement strand
GCGCCTCACAGCTGGTCGTTGCGCGCGCGCAGCTGGTGGGCCATGCGCGACTGCAGCGACCACAGCTCGATGAAGCCGGGCGAGGCTTGTTGGCTGAACAGCCCGCCCGACTCGGTGAACGAGGCCAGCGACTGGTCGTAGACGGCGTTCGGCGAGCTGCGCGTCACGACGCGCGCCGAGCCCTTGTAGAGCTTGACGCCGATCGCGCCCGTGACCTGCTGGTTGACGCGGTCCATGAACGCGTCGAGGTCGCCGCGCAGCGGCTCCCACCACAGGCCGGCGTAGACGAGGTACGCCCACTGGCGCTCCAGGCCGGGCTTGAACTGGTTCTGATGGATCGTGCCGACGAGCTTCTCGAGCTCCTGGTGGGCGAGCAGCACGATCGCCGCCGCCGGCACCTCGTAGATGTCTCGCACCTTGAGGCCGACGATGCGGTCCTCGATGTGGTCGACGATCCCGACGCCGTGCCGACAGCCGACCTCGGCGATCGCCTCGAGCAGCTCGACGAGCTCCATGCGCTCGCCGTCCAGCGACACGGGCACGCCGGCCTCGAAGCCGACCTGCACGACCTGCGCCTCGTCGGGCGCCCGCTCGGGCGGCGTGACGAGCTGAAAGACGTCGTCGTCGGGCGCATGGTCGAGGTCCTCGATCCAGCGGCCCTCCGACGAGCGCCCCCAGAGGTTGTCGTCGATCGAGTACGGCTGGATCTCGGTACCGGTCTTCAGCGGGATCCCGTGCGTGCGCGCGTACTCCATCTCCTCCTCGCGGCCCATCTGCCAGCCGCGCACCGGCGCGATCACCTTCAGGTCGGGCGCGAGCGTGGCGATCGTCGCCTCGATGCGGACCTGGTCGTTGCCCTTGCCGGTGCAGCCATGGGCGATCGTGTCGCAGCCGGCGGACTTCGCGACGTCGACGGCGAGCTTGGCGATCAGCGGCCGGCCGAGCGCGGTGAACAGCGGGTAGCCGCCGCCATAGAGGGCGTTGGCCTTGATCGCCGGCAGGACGAAGTCGCGGGCGAACTCCTCGCGCGCGTCGATCGTGTGGCACTCGACGGCGCCGATCTGGCGCGCCTTGGCCTCGACGGCGTCGTAGTCCTCGCCGGGCTGGCCGAGGTTGACGGTCAGCGTGACGACCTCGGCCTCGTACTCGTCGGCGATCCATTTCAGCATGACGCTCGTGTCGAGGCCGCCGGAGTACAGCAGCAGCACGCGCTTGACCTCGCCGGGCTCGGCGAGGTAGGAGGCGGTACGGGTGTGTTGGGTGCGATCGGTGGTCTCGGCCATATGCCGTCAAGCCTACGAGGCGGCGCTCGCGGGCGCGGGGCGCAGCCTGCGCGCTTGCAGAAGGAAAGTGACGGCCGGCGCGATTTGGGCTACGTTTGCGCCAGCCGGCGATGCGCGGGGGCGTGCCAAGAACCGGTCCATCGAGGAAGTAGGGGGAAATACCATGACGATCGAGGCCCGTCGCGTTCATCGCGGCGTCAGCACGGCATTGCTCGCGCTGATCCTCGTCCTCTTCGCGACGGTGTCAGTCGCGCGCGCGGACACGATCTATCCGATCAACCAGCTCGGCGGCGCGACCTTCGACAACGGCTCGGCGGACGGCTTCTCCGCGCCTGAGGGCACCTGCACGCTGCTGCCCAACCTCCTGCCGATCGGGGTTCCCAGCACGCTCTGCGCCGTCGACAACACGACCCGGCCGACCGACGGCGCCGGCACCCCGCCCGCACCGGCCGATGCCCCGCCCAACCCGCCGGGCTCGATCGAGAGCTCGGTCGAGCCGGCCGCGAACGCGCTGTCGGCGGTCACGCCGCTGACCGTCCTGCAGGGCCGGGGCACGTTCCGCTCGCCGTCGTTCACGGTCACCGGACCGACCCCCGCGCTCGCGGCGACGTTGTCCTTCGACCGCAGGATCCTGGTGGACGCGGTGCTCGCGCTCAACGACCAGGGCATCTACAGGTTCGTGCTCGTCAACGAGGGCGGCGGGGAAGCGCAGCTGGCGTCCGAGACCGTCTCGAAGACCGCGCTGCTGAACCCGACCAGCACGCCGTGGGAGCGGTTCACCGCGCTGACGTCGGTCGACAACGGTGCGACCTATCACCTCGAGATTCGCACGGAGTTCGACTCCTCGCTCATCTCCGCGTCCCTCAACGTCTTCACCTTCCGCTTCGACAACATCGGCCTGCGGGTCGTGGACGGCACGCCGACGTTCGGGCCGGCGACGGCGATCACCGATCCAGCCACGAACATCACGGCGACCACGGCAACGCTCAACGGCCGGACGAACGCGCAGGGACTCGATGCGACGTACCTGTTCCGCTACGACGACGACGCGGATTTCACCGACGACGCCACCGACGCGACGGACGACATCGCCACGCAGGCGTTCGACGCGGGGTCCAGGACGGATCTTCAGCCGCGCTCACGCGACATCGCCGGCCTGACGGCCTGCACGACGTACTTCTTCCGGATCGAGGCGACCAACACGGCCGGGACCGGCATCGGCCAGACGCTCTCCTTCCGCACGGACTGCCCGCCGACGGCGACGACCATCGCGCCGTTCACGAGCCCAACGACGGCCGGGCTCAACAGCGTGATCAACCCCAACGGCTCGGAGACCCAGTACTTCTATGACTACGGTCTGAACAGCGCGCCGGCGGGGACGTTCACCGACCGCGTCCCCGTTGGCGTGGGGACGTTCGTCGCATCGATCGGAGACGGCACGGCCGATGTGCAGCCGAACACGGCGGTCGTCTCCGGGCTCACGCCCGCCACGGAATACCGCGTACGGGTCACGGCGGTCAACGCGGTCGGCACGACCGTCGCCAACACCGTGGTGTTCACGACGCCGGGTGTCGGCGCGACAGGCCCGGCCGGCACGAACGGCACCAACGGGACGAACGGCACGAACGGGACGAACGGGACCAATGGCGCGCAGGGCCCGGCCGGCGCAAGGGGACCGACGGGCCCGCCGGGTCCGGCCGGCAAGACCCAGTCGATCTGCGGAACGGAGAAGGTGTCCTGCCCGAACCCGATGATCCGGATCGACGCCACGACGATCAGGGTCCCGATGAAGGGCCGCCTCAAGGGCGTCGTCCGCGTGCGGGTCTTCTGCAAGGCGCTCGCGGTCGAGACCTGCTCGGGCCAGATGAAGATCCGCTCGCGCAGCAAGATCCGGCCGCAGGGCCTCGGCTTCCCGCCCAGGCCGGTGCGCAAGGTGACGTTCGCGACCGCGCCGCTGCAGCTCGACGAACGGAAGATCGGCTTCGCGATCTTCAGCTTCAACACCCAGCGACTGTCGGTCCTGCGGCGCCTGCGGAGCGTCGCCGGTGAAGTGACCGTGACCGTCATCGACGCCGACAACAACCGTCAGCGCGTCAAGAAGAACGTGATCATCAAGGCCGGGCGGTAGCCGGCCGGGCTCACCCGAGCCAGGCGATTGCACCCGCGGGCCCTCCTCGGAGGGCCCGCGGTCGTTGTGCGCGACGCTCGCCGCACGGCAGGTTCTACGAAAGCAGCGCGCGCAGGCGCGCGAGCGCGTCGTCGGCGTCAGCGTCGGCAATCGTCAGCGCGGGCAGCAGGCGAAACGTCGCGGGGCCGGTGGCGTTCAGCACGAGGTGCTGCTCGAGCAGCGCGCGGCGCACGAGCTCTGGCGCGCCGCCCGCGGCGAGGTCGCAGGCGAGCATCAGCCCGCGGCCGCGGACCTCGGCGACGCCGGGAAGCTCGGCGAGCTCGCCGATCAGCCGCTCGCCGAGGGCGCGCACGCGCGCCAGCAGCGCGCGATCCTCGACGACGTCGAGCACAGCATGGGCGGCGGCGCAGACGACGGGGCCGCCGGCGAACGTCGAGCCGTGGTCGCCGGGCTCGAGCACGTCCGCGTAGCGCGGGCCGCAGATCAGCGCGCCGATCGGCAGGCCGCCGCCGAGCGCCTTGGCGGAGGTGATCATGTCCGGCACGACGCCCGCGTCCTCGTAGGCCCACAGCGTGCCGGTGCGCCCGAGGCCGCACTGGACCTCGTCGTAGATCAGCGCCGCGCCGTGCTCGTCGCAGGCCGCGCGCGCGGCGTGCAGCAGCTCGTCGTCGAGCACCCAGACGCCGCTCTCGCCCTGGATCGGCTCGAGGATCACCGCCGCAGTCCGCTCGTCGACGGCCGCCGTGATCGCCTCCGCCGTCGGCGCGACCGCGAAGAAGCCGGGCACGAGCGGCGCGAACGGGGCCTGCTTGGCCTCCTGCGGCGTCGCCGACAGCGAGCCGTAGGTGCGGCCGTGGAATCCGCGCTGGAGGGAGATGATGTCGCCGCCCTGCCTGGCCTTGCGCGCGACCTTCAGGGCGGCCTCGTTGGCCTCCGTGCCGGAGTTGGCGAAGTGGACCTTGCCGCCGAGCGAGCCGTCCGCCAGGCGCTTGGCGAGGCGCACGCCGGGATCGGTGTAGAAGAGGTTTCCGACGTGGATCAGCTGCCCCGCCTGCTCGCGGATCGCCTCGACGACGGCTGGGTGGCCGTGGCCCAGGGAGGTCACCGCGAGGCCGGTCTGCAGGTCGAGGTACTCCGTGCCCTCGTCGTCGTACAGGCGCGAGCCCTCGCCGCGCACGAACTGCACCGGCATGCGCGCGTAGGCGCCGACGAGGTGCTCGCGCTCGAGCGCCTGTAGCTCCGACAGGCTCACGGCGATCCCCGCAAGCTGGATCGCACGGCCATCACGCGGCGGGGAAGATCTTCGTGCCGGCGCCGGCGTCGGTGAACAGCTCGAGCAGCAGCGAGTGCGCGACGCGACCGTCGACGATGTGCGCCGCGCCGACGCCGCCGTGGATCGAGTCGACGCAGGCCTGCAGCTTCGGGCGCATGCCGCCGCCGACGTCCGCCAGCAGCTCCTCGACCTCGTCGGTGCGCGCCTGGCCGATGATCGACGCGGGGTCGGCGGGGTCGCGCAGCCAGCCCTCGACGTCGGTCAGGAAGACGACCTTGTGGGCGTTGATCGAGCGCGCGATCGCGCCGGCGGCCTCGTCGGCGTTGACGTTGTAGGAGTTGCCCTCGCTGTCGGCGCCGACCGATGCGATCACCGGGATGTAGTCCAGCGCGATGTGCTCGAGCACGCCGACGTCGACCTTCTCGATGTGCCCGACGAAGCCGATGTCCTCGCCGCCGGGAGCCGCCTGGCGGCGTACGCGGAAGAGCCCGCCGTCGTCGCCGCAGAGCCCGACCGCGGGCTGGCCGTGGCGGTTGAGGCGCAGCACGATGTCCTTGTTGACCTTGCCGACGAGCACCATCTTCGCGACCTCGACCGTCGCCTCGTCCGAGACGCGCAGCCCGGAGACGAACTCGACGGGCATCTTCAGACGCTGCATGTAGTCGGTGATGTCGGGACCGCCGCCGTGGACGACGACGGGGTTCATGCCGACGTACTTCAGCAGCACGACGTCGCGCGCGAACTCCTCCACCAGCGCCGGATCGGTCATCGCCGCGCCGCCGTACTTGATGACGATCGTGCGGCCGTGGAACTCCCGGATGTAGGGCAGTGCCTCGAGAAGGGTTCCGACGTCTCTCATGACCCGGTCTCTCTCATGTCGTGTACTCCGCGTTGATCGTCACGTATCCGTGGCCGAGATCGGAGAAGAAGACCTCGGCCTCGGCGGGGTGGGCGGGATCGATCGGCAATCCGACCTCGTACTCGATCTCGTCACCGGTCACAGCGGCGTTCAGGGCATCCGCGTCGTACGCGACCGCTGCGCCGTCGCGACACACCGCGACCCCCTCGATCGCGATGTCGAAGCTCAAGGGCGCTGTCCCCGCAAGCGCCGCTCCGACCGCCTGCGCGATCCGCCCCCAGTTCGGGTCTGCGCCGTGCAGCGCGGTCTTGACCAGCGGCGAGTTGGCGACCGCGCGCGCGCAGCGCTCGGCCGCCTCCTGCCGGCCGCCGCGCACGACGACGCGCCCGATCCGCCTCGCGCCCTCGCCGTCGCGCACCATCAGCAGCGCGAGCATCCGCAACAGCGCGTCGAGCGCGAGACCGAACTGGCGCTCGTCCTCGGACTCCGGCGCCACATGGACGCCGCTCGACCCCGAGCACATGAGGATCGCGGTGTCGTTCGTCGACAGCTGCCCGTCGACGGAGATGCGATCGAACGAGCGCTTGACGCAGACGCCCAGCAGCAGGTCGGCGGTCTCGGGCTCGAGCGCCGCGTCGGTCTGCACGAAGCACAGCATCGTCGCGAAGGCGGGTTCGATCATGCCCGCGCCCTTGGCCTGCGCGCTGAGGCGGACCTTCCCCGACGGCAGCTCGACGACGAGCGACGCGCGCTTGGCAAAGGCGTCGGTGGTCATGATCGCCTCGGTGAACTCGACGTCGCCGGCGGCGTGCAGCGAGCTTCCCGCCTGCGCGAGGCCGTCCGCGACGACGACGGGGTCCAGCGCGACGCCGATCACGCCGGTCGAGGCGACCGCGACCAGGTCGGCGTCGATGCCGGCCGCGACCGCCGCCGCGCGCTGCATCTCCAGGGCGACCTGCATGCCGGGCTCGCCGGTGGCGGCGTTGGCGTTGGCGGCGTTCGCGGCGACGGCGCGCAGGCTGTCCACGCGCGCGTGGTCGCGCGTGACGAGCACCGGCGCGGCGAGCACGCCCGAGCGCGTGAAGCGCACGGCGCTGACGGCGCCGGGCTCGTCGCAGACCAGCAGGCCGACGTCGAGCACGCCCGGCGTCTTGATCGCGGCGGCCGCGGCGCCGGCGCGAAAGCCCGCGGGCAGGCCCTCGCCGACGTCGCGGACGTGCTCGGGCTCGGGCACCCAGCGCGAGGCGAAGAAGCTCATGGCTCGATTCCCAGCGTCTCGGGATGGCCGAACATGAGGTTGAGGTTCTGCACCGCCTGCGACGCCGCGCCCTTCCAGAGGTTGTCGATCACGGCGAAGACGAAGACCTTGCCGGTGCGCGCGTCGGCACGCGCGCAGATCGCGCAGACGTTCGAGTCGCGCACGTCGCGCACCCCCGGAGGGCGCTGCACGTAGGAGACGAACGGCAGGTCCTCCGACCAGCCGCCGTAGGCCGCGTCGACGCGGTCCTGGTCCCACGGCTCGCTCGTCGTCACGTAGCAGGAGACGAGCTCGCCCTGGTCCAGCGGCATCAGGTGCGGCGTGAACGTCGTCGTGACCGGCGCGCCGAGCAGGGCGAGCTGCTCGTCGATCTCCGGCATGTGGCGGTGTGCGCCGACGCCGTAGGGCGTGACGTTCTCGTCGACGGCGACGAAGTGCGTCTTGCTCGTCGCCGCGCGGCCGGCGCCCGAGACGCCGGACTTCGCGTCGACGGTGACGTCGACGATCGTCTGACTGCGTGCCAGCGGCGTGAGCGCGAGCACGGTCGCGGTCGGATAGCAGCCGGGGTTCGCGACGAGGTCGGCGCCCGCGATCGCGTCGCCGTAGATCTCCGGCAGGCCGTAGATGCCGCAGCCGAAGAGGCCGGGCGCGCCGTGCTCGCCATACCACTGCTCGTAGACGTCGCGGTCGGTCAGCCGAAAGTCGGCCGACAGGTCGACGACGCGCACGCCGCGGTCGCGCAGCTGCTGCACGACCGGCGCGGCGGCGCCGTGCGGGTAGGCGACGATCGCCGCGTCGACGTCGCCGTCGCGCTCGATGTCGAACTCGCACATCAGCGCGTCCACGCGGTGGTGCGGGTAGAGCTCGGAGAGGCGCCTGCCGGCGTCGCTGCGGCTCGTGACGCTCGCCAGCTCGTAGGCCGGGTGGCGGTCGATCAGCCGCGCCGCGAGCGCGCCCGCGTAGCCCGAGGCACCTGCGACGAGCACGCGCGTGTCAGCCACGCAGCTCACCCCCCAGCTGCGCGGCGAGCCGCGCGACGATCTTCTCGCGCAGCGGCGCGACGTCGGCGTCGGTCAGCGTGCGGTCCTTCGCGCGGAAGGTCAGCGCGATCGCCAGCGAGGTGCGTCCCTCGGCGACCTGCTCGCCGCGGTAGACGTCGAAGACCTCGGCGCGCGCGAGCAGCCTTCCGCCGGCCGCGCGCACGACCTCGAGCACGCTCGCGGCCGGCACGGTCGCGTCGACGACGATCGCGACGTCCTCGCGCAACTCGGGAAACGACGTCAGATCCTCGTAGGAGTGGACGGTCTCGGCGCCGGCGATCATGAGGTCCAGATCGATCTCGAATGCCGCCACGCCGCTCAGGTCCCATGCGGCCGCGACGAGCGGGTGCACGTCGCCGACCCAGCCGGCGACGTCCTCGCCCACGCGCACCTCGGCGCTGCGGCCGGGATGCAGGAACGGCTGCGCGACGGACGTCAGCGAGGCGTCGGCGCGCAGCGCGCGCAGGAGCGCCTCGAGGTAGCCCTTGGCAGCGAATACGTCGCCGGGCACGAGCGCGCCGAGCGCGCGGTGCTCGTGCGGCAGCGTCTCCCCCGTGGCCAGGTAGACCGCGCCGCACTCGAAGATCCCCGGGACGCCCTGGCCGCGCGCGGCGTTGTGGCTCGCGACGCCGAGCAGCGAGCCGAGCAGCGTCGTGCGCATCACGGACTGGTCGGCGCTCATCGGGTTCTCGATCGCGACGTGGCGGCGACGCGGATCGCCCTCGGGCAGGCGCAGGCGATCGTCCTGGGCGGGCGACTCGAAGCTCCAGCCGACGACCTCGAGCAGGCCGCGGCCGGCGAGCGCGTCCTCGGCGCGGCGGCGCAGGCGCTGGGCCGCCGTCAGCACGCCGATCGCGCCGCGGCGCGAGGGCAGCGTCGCGGGCAGCTGGTCGTCCATCCCGTGCAGGCGCGCGACCTCCTCGATCAGGTCCGCTTCGCGGGTCGCGTCCGTGCGCCGCCAGTGCGGCACGGTCGCGTCGAGCCCATCGGGCTTCTCGGCCGTCTCGAAGCCGAGGCGCTGCAGGTGCATCGCGCTCTCCGAACGGGTGATGTTGACGCCGAGCAGGCCGCGGACGCGCTTGTCGCGCAAGCGGATCGCGAGCGGCTCGGGCCCCGGCCCGCCGACGTCGATCGTGCCGGGCACGAGCGTCGCGCCGGTCAGCTCGAGCATCAGCTTCGTCGCCACCGCCTGCGCCTCGAGCGTCCCTTCGGGCGACAGGCCCTTCTCGAAGCGCCCCGACGCCTCGCTGCGCAGGCCGAGCTTCAGCGACGTGTCGTGGATGTTCGGGCCGTCCCAGCTGGCGACCTCCATCAGCACGCGCGTCGTGTCGTCCTGCACCTCCGAGCGCGTGCCGCCCATGACGCCGGCGATCGACGTCGGGCCGTCGTCGTCGGCGATCAGGCAGATCTCGGAGTTCAGCACGCGCGTCTGGCCGTCGAGCGTGACGATCTGCTCGCCGTCGCGCGCGCGCCGCACGACGAGGCGCGCGCCGGCCACGCGGTCGAGGTCGAAGGCGTGCAGCGGCTGGCCGGTATCGAGCATGACGTAGTTCGTGATGTCGACGACGTTGTTGATCGGGCGCTGGCCGGCGGCCATCAGGCGCGCCTTGAGCCACATCGGCGACGGGCCGATCGTGACGTCCTCGAAGGCGCGCGCGGTGAAGCGCGGGCACAGGTCGCTCGCCTCGACGACGACCTCCGCACCGACCTCCCCCTCGAAGCTGCCCGGGTCCTCCTCCCACGGCGCCCGCGCGAGCGCCGCGCCGGTCGCCGCGTGCAGCTCGCGCGCGACGCCGTAGACGCCGAGGCAGTCGGGGCGGTTGGGCGTGATCTCGAGCTCGAGCACGTCGGTGCAGATCGGCAGCACGCCGGCGAGCGGGCTGCCCACCTCGAGGCCGTCGTCGGACAGCACGATCGTCTCGTCGTGCGCGGCGCTGATCGCGAGCTCGTCCTCGGCGAGGATCATCCCGTCGGAGGCGACCCCGCGCAGCTTGGCCTTCTTGAGCTTCGTGCCGTCGGGCATGATCGCGCCGGGCCGCGCGATCGCGACCGTCTGGCCGGCGGCGACGTTCGGCGCCCCGCAGACGATCTGCGTCTGGATGCCGGGGGCGATCTCCACACGGCAGACGGTCAGCCGGTCGGCGTCGGGATGCCGGGAGGTCTCGAGCACGCGCCCGACGACGAACGACTCGAGGTTCGCGACGCCGTGGTGGTGGATGCGGTCGACCTCTGTTCCGGTCATCGCCAGGCGCTCGGCGATCGCGCGCACATCCAGGCCCGGGTCGCAGTACCGCGCCAGCCAGTCGAGCGGGACCCTCATGCGAACTGCTCCAGGAAGCGCACGTCGTTGTCGTAGAACAGGCGCAGGTCGGGGACGGCGTGCTTGAGCATCGCGATCCGCTCGATCCCCATGCCGAACGCGAAGCCCTGCACGCGCTCGGGGTCATAGCCGTTCTCGGCGACGTGCGCGAAGACGTTCGGGTCGACCATCCCCGAGCCGAGGATCTCCAGCCACTCGGTCCCCTTGCAGACCGGGCAGCGCGAGCCGTCGCGCAGATGGCCGCGCTTGCAGTTGAAGCACGACACGTCGACCTCGACCGACGGCTCGGTGAAGGGGAAGAAGTGCGGGCGCAGGCGCACCTCGCGATCGGGCCCGAAGATCGCGCGGGCGAAGGCCAGCAGCGTGCCCTTGAGGTCGGCGAGCGTGATGTCCTCGTCGACGGCGAGGCCCTCGATCTGATGAAACTGCGGCGTGTGCGTGGCGTCGGAGTCCGGGCGGTAGACGCGGCCGGGCACGATCACGTACAGCGGCGGCGGCTGCGCCTGCATCGCGCGGATCTGCATCGGCGAGGTGTGCGTGCGCAAGACGACGTCGTCGGCGACGTAGAAGGTGTCCGAGCGCCCGCGCGCGGGGTGCGTGGGCGCGTGGTTGAGCGCGTCGAAGTTGTAGTAGACGGTCTCGACCTCCGGCCCCTCGACGATCCGGAAGCCGAGCCCGAGGAAGACGTCCTCGATCTCGCGCCGCGTCGAGGACAGCAGATGCAGGCCGCCGACCGGCTGCGGCGGGCTGCCGGGCAGCGTCACGTCGACCGCGTCGCTCTCCAGCCTGCGCTCGAGCTCGCCGCCCGCAAGCTCCCGCGCGCGCTCCTCGATCAGCGCCTCGAGCGCCTGGCGCGCCTGGTTGGCCGCCTTGCCGGTCGGCCCGCGCTGGGCCGGCTCGAGCTGGGCGATTCCGCGCAGCACATTGGGCAGCTCGGCCTTGCGCCCGAGGTAGCGCACGCGCAGCTCCTCGAGGACGGCGCTCGACGTCGCGCCTGCGATCGCCGACTCGGCCTCCGCGCGCAGCTCGGCGATCCGCTCGATCACAGCTTCCCCCTGGTCAGCTCGTACAGCGCGACGGTCGCGGCCATGGCGGCATTCAACGAGTCCGACGTGATCGCGATGCGAGCGGTCCGGTCACACGACGCGATGACCTCGGCGGGCAGGCCGCTGCGCTCGGCGCCGACGACGATCGTCGTCTCGGTCTCGGCCGGTCCGGTCAGCGGCGAGCCCGTGCCGGCGACGAGCGCGACGCGCTCGCCCGGCAGGTCGTCGACGTTCTGCGCCCTGGCGACCGGCAGGTCGAAGATCGCTCCCATCGAGGCGCGCACCGCCTTCGGCCCGAACGGGTCCGCGCAGCCGGGGCCGAGCACGACCGAGGTCGCGCCGAAGGCCAGCGCGGAGCGCAGGATCGTGCCGACGTTGCCTGGATCTGAGACGCCGTGAAGGTAGACGCACAGCGGGCCTGCCGGTGCGCCCCAGCGCGCCTCGTACACGCCGATCGTGCGCGAGCCGGAGCCGAGCGCCGAGACGTTGTCCAGCAGCCCCTCCTCGACCTCCTCGCCCTCGAGGCCGCTGCCCGCGGCGACGAGCAGGTGGACCGGGTTCCAGCCGGCCTGCCGCGCGGCCTCGATGAGGTCCTCGCCCTCGGCGACGAAGCGCCCGCGCACGTCGCGCTCGCGCCGCCGCGCGAGCTTGCGGATCTCCTTGAGCTTGTCGTTGTGGGTGCTGGTGATGATCATGGTCATGGAAACAAAAAGGGCGCCGTCCTTGGAGGAAGCGGCGCCCGGGAGGTGGTCTGTGTCGGCTAGCTGTCGTCAGGCAGCCGACGCCTCGCGGGCGGCGTCGACAAATCGGGAGAACGTCTCTGGGTCGCGCACGGCGATGTCGGCGAGGACCTTGCGGTCCAGCTCGATGCCGGCGACCTGGAGGCCGTGGATGAAGGTTGCGTATGTCATGCCGTTCTGACGGGCGGCGGCGTTGATGCGGGTGATCCAGAGGCGACGGAAGTCGCGCTTGCGGTTGCGCCGGTCGCGGTACGCGTACGCGTCCGCCTTCATCAGCGCTTCCTTGGCCCGCTTGTAGTTCGAGTTCGCCTCGCCGCGGAAGCCCTTCGTCCGCTCGAGTGTCGCGCGGCGCTTCTTGCGTGCATGGACCGACCGTTTGACGCGGGTCATCTGCCCTTGGTCCCCAGCAGCTTCTTGACGCGCGGGGCGTCGTGGTCGTTGAGGATCATCGGACGGCTCATCGCGGTCTTCTTCTTCGGCGACTTCTTCTCGAGGATGTGGCTCGAGAACGGATGGCGCGCGCGGACCTTGCCGTTGGCGGTCAGCTTAAAGCGCTTCTTGGCGCCGGAATGTGTCTTCATCTTGGGCATGGCGAGGGCGTCAGTGTACAGAGCGCGAGGCGCTGCCGGCCGTCGGGGTCGGTCAGGCCGTCGAGGCCGGAGCGTCGCCGGCATCGGCGACGACCGCGGCGTCGGGCTCGGCGGCAGGCTCGTCGGCGGGCTTCGCGGAGGCCCTGGCGCGGCGCTTGGCGGCTGGCGGCGCGGGAGCGTCGCCGTTGGTCTGCGCCGCGGGGGCAACGTCGGCCGGCGGCGCCTCGTCCACCGGCTCGGCGGGCGGCCGCGGTGCGAGGGCATCGCCGCCGTCGCCGCCGAGCGCGCCCGTGCTGGGCGCAGTCGGCGCTTCGTCGGCGGCAGATACGGCGGACGCGGCGACATTGTCGATCTCGCCGCTGAGCACGGCCTTCGACGGGCCGAGCATCATCGTCATGTTGCGCCCGTCCTGCAGGGGGCGCTGCTCGACGATCGCCAGCTCCGCCAGCTCCTCGGCGAGGCGATCGAGGATCATCACGCCGCGCTCGGGATGCGTGACCTCGCGGCCGCGGAACATGATCGTGATCTTGACCTTGTCCTTGTGGCGCAGGAAGCGCTCGACGTGGCCCTTCTTGGTGTTGTAGTCGTTCTCGGCGATCTTCGGGCGGAACTTGATCTCGCGGATCGTGATCTGCTGCTGGTGCTTGCGCGCCTGCTTGACCTTCTGGGCCTGCTCGTACTTGTACTTCGAGTAGTCGAGCACGCGGCAGACGGGCGGGCGCGCCTCGGGGGCGACCTCGACGAGGTCGAGATCGCGGTCCTGCGCGTAGCGCAGCGCGTCCTCGGTCTTCATCACGCCGACCTGGTCGCCGTGATCGTCGATCAGGCGCACCTCGGGCACGCGAATGCGTTCGTTGATCCGCGTCGAGTCTCGCTCGGGCGGGCGCCGGTCGAACCTGCGAGGGACCGGCACTAGATTTTCGGTGCGCGCGTCAAGCGGACGGCGAGCGCTGCGTGAAGTTCTCGGTGTAAGTCAACGAGCCGGAGTATAGGGCGCGCTCACGAACTGCGCTCGGAAGTTTGCCGGGCGAGGTTGGCGACGAACTCCGCCACTGGAACGCTTCCGCAGTCTCCGCGGGTGTGCTCGCGGACCGCGACGCTGCCATCCTCGGCCTCGCGATCGCCGATCACGAGCATGTAGGGCAGCTTGCGCAGCTCGGCGTCGCGGATCTTGCGCCCGACGGACTCCGTGCGCTCGTCGAGTTCGGCGCGCAGCCCCGCGCCGGTGAGCGCGCCGAGCACCGCGCGCGCCGCCTCGAGGTGGCGGTCGGCGATCGGCAGGACGATCGCCTGAACGGGCGTCAGCCAGACCGGGAACTCTCCGGCGTAGTGCTCGATCAGGATCCCGATGAAGCGCTCGAAGGAACCCAGCAGCGCGCGGTGGATCATGACCGGGCGGTGCTCGGCGTCGTCGGCGCCGACGTAGTGCAGGTCGAAGCGCTCGGGCATCGAGTAGTCCAGCTGGACGGTGCCAAGCTGCCACGAGCGCCCCAGCGAGTCGGTCATGTGCAGGTCGATCTTCGGCCCGTAGAAGGCGCCGTCGCCGGGGTTGACCTCATAGCTCAGGCCGCGCGCATCCAGCGCTCGCTCGAGCGCCGCCTCGGCGCGATCCCACATCTCGTCGGAGCCGACGCGCTTCTCGGGCCGCGTCGAGAGCTCCAGGCGCGGCTGGAAGCCGAACAGGTCATAGAGGAAGAAGCCGAAGTCCAGGGCGCCGACGACCTCGTCGCGGACCTGCTCCTCGGTGCAGAAGATGTGGGCGTCGTCCTGGGTGATGTGGCGTACGCGCATCAGCCCGTGCAGCGTCCCCGACGGCTCGTGGCGGTGGACGAGGCCCTGCTCGGAATAGCGGATCGGCAGGTCGCGGTAGGAGCGCCGCTCGTTTGAGAACAGCTGGATGTGGGCCGGGCAGTTCATCGGCTTGAGGCCCATCGGACGGTCCTCGACGTCGGTGAAGTACATGTTCTCGCGGTAGGTGTCCCAGTGCCCCGAGCGCTTGAAGAGGTCGACGTCGTAGAGGATCGGCGTCTTGACCTCGCGGTAGCCGCGGCGCATGTTCTCCGTACGCCACAGCTTCGACAGCTCGTTCCAGATCGCCATCCCGGCCGGCTGCCAGAACGGCGACCCCGGCGACAGCTCGCTGAACATGAAGAGCTCGAGCTCCTTGCCGAGCTTGCGGTGATCGCGGGCCTTGGCCTGCTCGAGACGCTCGAGGTGGAGCTTGAGGTCGTCCTTGGAGAAGAACGCCGTGCCGTAGATGCGCGTCAGCATCTGGCGCGAGGCGTCGCCGCGCCAGTAGGCGCCGGCGACCGACTGCAGCTTGAACGCCTTGATGCGCTTGGTGCCCGGCCCGTGCGGCCCGCGACAGAGGTCGGTGAAGGGCCCGTTGGTGTAGAGGCTGACCGTCTCGAGCGGATCGCCGGGATCGGCGTTCGCGACGAGGTCCTCGATCAGCTCGACCTTGTAGTCCTGCCCCTCGCCGCGGAAGCGCTCGAGCGCCGCTTCGACCGTCACGTCCTCGCGCTCGTAGTGCTCGTCGGCGTTGACGTGCTCGCGCATCTTCTGCTCGATGCGCGCGAAGTCCGCGTCGGAGATCGTGACGCCCTCGGGGAACTCGAAGTCGTAGTAGAAGCCGTTCTCGATCGGCGGCCCGATCGAGATCTTCACGCCCGGATGCAGCTCCATGACGGCGGCCGCCAGCACGTGCGCGGCGTCGTGGCGGATGACGTCCAGCGCGCCGTCGGACTTCGGCGTGACGATCTCCAGCGCCGCGCCGGCGATCAGCGGCCGCGCGAGGTCGCGGACCTCGCCGTTCTGGCGCACCGCGAGCGCGGCGCGCGCGAGGCCCGCCCCGATCGCCGCTGCCGCGTCGGCGCCGGTCGCGCCGTCATCGAGCTCGAGCTGCGTTCCATCGGGAAGGGTGACGTCCACGCGAGCCATTGTCACAGCCCGGGAGGCATGCTCGTATTGCTGATAGCCCGCCCGCCACCCGCGCCGGCCCGAGATCAGCCCGCGATCGTTCGCCCCCGAAGCGAACAGGGGTTCGTGACGAGTTGCTACTGTCCCCCGAACGCGCGGGTGTTCGAGGTGCCGATGGCGCCGCCGCCCGCCGCAAACGACCGGCCGTCTCTCGCGCCGCGCGCACGTCGCGCGTCGCCTTCGGGCCGTTGGAAGGACCCATACGAATGCGTCTCAGAACCCTGGGCGCCGTCTGCGCCACGAGCGCCGTCGCGGTGCCCATTCCCAGCCTCGTCTCAACCGCCTCAGCGCAGACGCCCGTGCCCCCGCTTCCCCCCGCGCAGGCCGCTCCACCGCCGCCGGGCGACATCCACGCCGGCGCCGTCGCGCTGCTGTCCAACCGCCACGTGCGCTTCGAGCGCCGCTACGCCCGCCTGCTCGGCGATCCCCTGTCGCTGGCCGAGCGCAAGACGATCTACGCGCAACTGCGCGAGCTGACCCCGTACAAGGTGCGCGTCGAGACGCGCGAGGTGCGCGAGGACATCCGGCGGCTGCAGCGCAAGCTCGACCGCACGGCCAGGCGCAAGGCCGCGCGCGCCAACGGCGGCGCCCCCGATGTCGCGATCCCGCCGCAGCTGGCGTCGATCGCCAAGTGCGAGTCCGGCGGCAATCCGCGCGCGATCTCATCCGGCGGCACGTACCGCGGCAAGTATCAGTTCTCGTTCTCGACCTGGGCCTCGGTCGGCGGCAAGGGCGACCCCGCCGCCGCGTCGGAGACCGAACAGGATCGCCGTGCCGCGATCCTCTACCGCACGGGCGGCCCCGGCCACTGGCCGGTCTGCGGCCGCTGAGCGTCCGCGCCGGCGCCGCGCGACTTCGCGGCGCCCGCGACGTTGACGCTCGAAGATGAGCATTCGCGCCGTTCTCGCACTCGCCCTGGCCGGCGCCATCGCGGCGCTCGGTTCGGCGAGCGCGGGCGGCGCCGCCGAGAAGCGCCGCTGCACGCCCCCGACGGGCCACCGGATCGTCGACTGCCGCATGGGCACGCACGGCACGCCGGACCTCAGCCGCGCCGCCTGGCGCGCGCTGCGCGGAGCGCAGGTCACCTTCAGCGAGCGCGTCGACGACCTCGCGGTCAACCCGGCCGCCGGCGCGACGGCGTCCTGGCCGCTGCTGGACTCGCTCGGTCAGCCGCTCGGGCGCCTGGTCTTCGCCGCCGCGCGCTTCACCGTCCTGGGCAGCGACGGCACGCCCTACCGCGTGACGTCGGTGCGCGTGCGCGGGCGCGGCTGCGCGGCGAGCACCGCCCAGCAGGCGCGCTTCACGCTCGTGCAGGTGATCGCCAAGGCGCCGTCGGGCGGCACGCAGGCGTTTCTGGACACCCGCGCGCTGAACCGCGCCTCGGCCTCCGGCCGGCGCGCGCTGGCCGCCTTCGCGCGCCAGCGCGGCACCGGCTGCGGGCCCAGCGGACCGCAGCGCGGCAGGCTGCGGCCGCTGCAGGACCCGAAGGTCGGCGCCCGCGCCCACGCGCGGCTGTCGGACGGCACGATCAACTCCGTCACCGAGTACGACGCCAAGCCGGCGTTCGCGAACGTCGTCTACTTCAACTCGAACACGACGCAGGTGTCGGTCGGCGGCATCGCCCGCGGCATGGTGCGCGTCGGCACGCCGGCGGCGAAGGTCGACTCGTTCGCGGCCTGCGACCCGTCGAGCGATCGCACGCTGACGTGGCGCTACTGGTCGATCCGCACGCACAACTCCAAGCGCCCGCGGATCTACGGCTGGATCCCGGCGAACTGCCCGCGCTCGCGAGGCTGAGCAGGCGGCGGGACCCGCAGCGGGCTGAGGCCGGCGACGACGCCCGCACCGGCGCCGCCGCCGCCGGCCTCAGATGTTGCCGCGCGTCGTCCCGTCCTCGCCGCCGGCCAGCTTCTCGGCCTCGTCGCGGCCGGGATGATCGGGCGGCAGGTCGTGCGGGCTGATCTCGTCGTGCGCCTCGGGCGTGTCGCCCGCCGGCGTCTCGTCGTCGGGGGTCAGCGGGCCGAGCGGCTCCTTGGCCTCGGAGTCGTGCGGCGGTGCGTGCTCGTCGTCGTCGCGCATGAAGGTCTCCTTGGACGGGGGTCGGCGGCTCAGACCCCCGACCTACCCGGCTGGCGCGGTGCCATTCGGGGGCAGTTGGCGCGTCAGAACCGCGACCGCCGGCGATCGCGGGTATCTACCATTGGCCAGGTTCTTCCACAGGGTCAGGGGACCGCTCGCGATGAGAGCCCGCCGCATCAGATTCGCCATGCTCGGCGGGGTCGTGACCCTCGCCCTCGCCTCCTGCGGCGGCAGCGACGCGCCCTGCGCCGCCAAGCAGGGATCGGCGCCCGGCGCGATCGATGCCCCCGACGACTGCGCCGTCAGCTCCGTGATCGCCGTCGACGCGACCGGCGCGGTCGCCGACAAGGCGCTCGCGCGCGACGTCAGCTCGGCGGCGCTGCGCGCCGCCGAGCACACGATCACCGCGGGCGGGCACCTGCGGGTGGTCGTCTTCGCCGGCGACGCCAACGCCGTCGAGGTCATCTACGACGACGACGTGCAGACGCTCGAGGAGTCCGATGAGACGCGCCGTGGCCCCGAAGAGCAGGCTCTGCGCCAGGCGCTCGCGGGCACGCTCGACAGCGCGCTCGGCGTGACGAGCGACGACCCGGCGCTGCGCTCGCGCGTGCGTGAGCTGACGCGCGGCGGCACGTCGGACATCGCCCGCGCCGTTCGCAACGCCCTGCGCACGCTGGGCGCGCGCTCGGGCGCCAAGGCGATGACGCTCGTCTCAGACGGCGTGCAGGCCTCCGACCAGCTGATGCTCGAGCGGCGCATCGCCGCCGCGGACGCGCCGTCCGAGCTCGGCGACGAGCTCGGCGAGCTGCTCGGCGCAGCGAACGGCGTCGACCTGCTGCAGGTCGCCGGCCTCGGCCGGCTGCCCGACCGCATCAACCAGAGCGCTCGCCGCACCGACGCGCTCGTCGAGATCTGGACGATGGCCTGCGAGCGCGCGGGAGCCGCGAGCTGCGCGATGACGACCGAGCTGTGACCACGGAGGAGCCACGCACGTGAACCCCGACGACAACGACGACGAGCAGACCGCCGGCATGCCGGCGCCCCTGCTGGCGATTCCCGAGATCGGCGAGCCGACCGAGCTGCAGGCGCCCAACGAGCGGCCGATCGCCGACGGCACGCTCGCCGCGCCGGACCTCGCCGGCGGAGCGCGCACCTCCGCAGGACACCCGCGCGACGACGCCGACCGCGTGCGCGGCGAGCTCGTCGCCGAGAGCATCGCCCAGCACGCCGACCATGTGATCGGCGCGCGCCTGGGCCCGCTGATGGAGTGCGCCGTGCGCGTGCGCGCGCTCGACGACGACCTGATCCGCGCCAACGCAGCCGCCGAGGAGATCACCACGCCGCCCGGCGAGGCGCCCCCCGCGCCGGCGCCGGATGGCCTGCGCGGGCGTGTGTCGGCGCGGATGGCCGCCGGCGGCGGGCTGCTGGCGCTGTTCTTCGCCGTCGGCATCGCCGAGGCGCTGTTCGCCTACGACGGCTTCCGCGAGCTCGCGCGCTTTCGCTCGACCGACCCCGACCTGCTGCGCGAGGGCGCGCCGGCGCTGTCGGCGATCGTCATCGCTCTGCTCGTCGCGATCGGCCAGAAGGCCGTCGGCAAGAACCTGCGCCTGGCCCACACGCGCGATCCCAAGCCGGCCTTCGACGGCGGCCGCCGGCTGCTCGAGCGCGACGTCTCGCGCGGCTCGCGCTACGCGATCGCGGCGGTCATCGTCGTCACCGGCCTGGGCCTCTGGTACGGCATCCAGAGCGCGCGCACGACGGCCAACAACGCCGCGTCCGCGCGCCAGCAGGCCAGCCAGGCGGCCGGCGCCCGCGGCGCCGCGGCGCAGCGCCTCGCTCAGGCGAACCCCACCGAATCGGCCGCCCCGGGCGTGTACTTCCTCGTCTCGTCGGCGGTCTTCCTGCTCGGCATCGGCGTCGCCTACCTGCTCTGCGACCCGTCGCGCGAGGCGCGCGAGCGCCGCCGGCGCAGCGACGCCGAGACGCTCGCGCACCGCGACCGCGTGCGCGCGCAGCTCGGCGCCGCGGTCGGGTCGCTCGTCGCGCAGCGCGCCGAGATCGCCACGACGATCGCCAACGCCAAGCGCCAGATGCGCCAGGAGGCCGTCCTGCATCCGGAGGTCTCCTTCCTGCAGCGCGCCGACGAGTTCCCGCACCTCTACGGCACCTGGAAGACGCGCGTCACGGCGCCGTTCTCGGCCGTGCCGGAGGTCGGCGAGACGCATCAGGCGCAGGCGGGGCTGGCCGCCGGCGGCGAGCTGACCGTGCCCGACAAGCTCGGCGACGTCGACGCGCTGCTCGCCGAGCTGCTGGGCCGCAACCTGGCGGCGCCGAAGAGCCCGCCGCGGTGAGCGGGCCGCACGGCCGAGGCGGCGGCCCGCGGCAGGCTCCCGCCCGGCGCGCGGGAGCCGGACGGCGCGGCCCTGGCTCCGCGCGGCGCCCCGGTCACGCGAGCGCGGGGCCGTACCCCGCCCACGAGCCCGAGGCCGCGGTCGCGGTCGCCCCCGAGCCGGTGCCCCGGCCGGTCGCGCCCCAGACGCCGCCCGCGGCGGCCCCGGCGACGCCCGCCTCCCGCGAGCTCTCCGGCCTCGCGCTGCTGCTCGCGCAGCTCGACGAGCTTCTGCGCGACCCGACGCTGACCGACGCGCTGAAGCGGTTCGCCGCCAAGCTCGGCGACGGCCTGCGCGAGATGCTGCGCGCGATCGCGAGCCTGCGCCTGCGGCTGTCGCGGCGGCTGCTGCTCGCCCTGCTGCTGCTGACGCTGCCGTTCGCGCTCGCCGCCCTGCTGCTGAACTCCGGCGACGACGACCGCGCCGCGCCGGATGTGGCCGGACAGGCGCCGCCCGGCCCCTCGGGCGCTTCGCTCGGCAGCGTCGGGATGCCGCAGCTGTCGAGCGCCCCGGACGAGGTCAAGCCTGTCGACGTCGCGCTCGTGCTCGACGGCACGTACGGCCCAGCGGCGCAGCGGCGGGAGCTGCGCGCGCTCGGCACGTGGCTCGACGAGCACCATGCAGCGGGCACCCGCGTGTCGGTGATCGACGCGCGCACGGGCCGCGCGAGCGCTCCGCTGCGCCCCGCGCAGCTCGCCGGCGCACGCACGACGCGACCGCGCCAGAGCACGGCGGCCGCCGTCGGCTCGGCGTTCGAGCGGGCGCGCGGGCGGCGCCTGGTCGTGTCGCTCGGTTCGCCCGCGCCGCCCAGCGGCGCCAGCACGCTGAGCATCCAGACGCGGCGCGGCGCCGGCTCGGAGGTCCTCTCACGCAGCGGTCGCCGCTCGCGCGCGACGATCGACGACCGCCGCCCCGAGGCGCTCGCGGCGAGCGTCGCGCGCGGGATCATGCAGATCTCCGGCCAGAGCGAGCGCCGCTGAGGGCGCGTGCCGGACTGCGGTGCGTCCAGCGCAAAGCCTGTTCGCGATTGACATGGCCACGCATCGGGGATGCTTACGCGACGGGCCGTTCGAGGGCGTTTGAGGAAGCCGTTGTTGCTCGCGCAACTATCTGCTACTATTCCCCTCGGCGACGTACGGGTAGCTGCCCAGCAGTCCGTCCGCTCGACTGCCTCACCCACGCTCTGCACGTCCCGCCCTGCACGGAACGTACCCAGCCGATGGTGGGGCCACGCCGCGAGCCGAGTCGCCCCGATACGTCTGAAAGGGAACGCATGGCCAGGACTACCACACCGACTTCCAGCCGCCGCCGCGGCGATCACGACGCCAGCGCGAAGCGGGCGCCGCGTCGCGCCACGGCCGCGGAGAGCGGGCGTACCGAGCGCCGTGCCCAGGCCGAGGCCGCAGCCGACTCGCTGCAGATCTTCCTCAACCAGGCCTCGCGCCACGCGCTGCTGACGGCCGCCGAGGAGATCGAGCTCGCCAAGCGCATCGAGCGCGGCGACGTCGCCGCCAAGGACCGCATGATCAACTCGAACCTGCGGCTCGTCGTCTCGCAGGCGCGCCGCTACCAGGGGCTCGGGCTGCCGCTCGGCGACCTCGTCCAGGAGGGCACGCTGGGGCTCATCCGGGCCTCGGAGAAGTTCGACTGGCGCAAGGGCTTCAAGTTCTCGACCTACGCGACGCTGTGGATCCGCCAGAGCATCCAGCGCGGCCTCGCGAACACGTCGCGAACGATCCGCCTGCCCTCGCATATCGAACAGCGCGAGCGCAAGCTCGCCCGCGTCGAGCGCGAGCTGACCGCGAAGCTGTCGCACGACCCCTCCGATCAGGAGGTCGCCGACGCGGCCGAGATGACGGTCGAGGACGTCCACGCGCTGCGTGCCGCGCGTCGCGTTGTCACCAGCCTCGACGTCCCGATCGGCGACGAGGGCGACAGCCACCTCGGCGACTTCATCGCAAGCGACGCGCCGGATCCCAGCGAGCAGGCCGTCTCGACCGAGCTCGAGACAACGGTCGCACAGGCGCTGAACAAGCTGACCAGCGAGGAGCGCAGCGTCGTCGAGCTGCGCTTCGGGCTGCGCGACGGCCGCGAGCGCACGGTCGAGGCGACCAGCCGCGAGCTCGGCGTCAGCCGCGAGCGCACCCGTCAGCTCGAAGAGCGGGCGATGCGCAGCCTCGGCGACGAGCCGAGCCTCGCGGGCCTGCGCGAAGCCGCCTAGCAGCACCGCAGGACCTCGCCGGCCGCGCTCAGTCCTGGATCCAGCGCAGCGCGCCGGCGAGCTCCGCGATCCCGCGCGCGATCGCCGGCTCGGTCAGGTTGCCGTAGCCGAGGACGAGCCCCGGACTTGACGACCCCGGCGCGCGGGCGAAGACCTCGAGCCCCTCGAGCGCGATCCCGCGCTCGAGCGCCGCGGACACCGTGGCGCGCTCGTCGCAACCGGCCGGCAGCCGCACGAGCGCGTGCAGCCCGGCCGCGATGCCCTCGATCCGCGCGCCCGGCAGCTCGCGCGTGACCGCCGCCACCAGCGCGTCGCGGCGGTCGCGGTAGCGCCGGCGCGTGCGCCGCAGGTGGCGGTCGAGCTCGCCGCGGGCGATCAGGTCGGCGAGCGTCAGCTGCGTCAGCACCGGCTGTCCGCGGTCGACCGTTGCCTGGCGCCGCGAAGCCGCCTCGGCGAGCGCGGACGGCAGCACGATCCAGCCGAGCCGCAGCGCCGGAGCGAGCGTCTTCGAGACCGAGCCGGCGTAGAGGACACGGTCGGGATCCATGCCCTGCAGTGCCCCGACCGGCTGGCGGTCGTAGCGGTACTCGGCGTCGTAGTCGTCCTCGACGATCCACGCGCGGCGTGCGCGCGCCCAGTCCAGCAGCGCAGCGCGCCGCTCGGGCGCCAGCAGCGCGCCGGTCGGGCACTGGTGCGCCGGGGTGAGCACGACCGCATCGATATCGAGCGCGGCCAGATCGGTGATCTGCAGCCCGTGCTCGTCGACCGGGATGGCGACGACCTCGAGGCCCGCGTCCAGCGAGCTGTCGCGTTGCGCCGACCAGCCGGGGTCCTCGATCCCGACGCGCTTCGCGCCGCCGTCGCGCAGCAGCCGCCAGACGAAGCCGAGCGCCTGGCGCGTGCCGCCGCTGATGTGCAGCAGCCGCGGGTCGGCGACGACGCCGCGTACGCGGCCGAGATACGCCGCCAGCACCTCGCGCAGCTCGAGCGCTCCGCGCGCGTCGCCATAGCCGAGCTGCGCGTCGGAGGCGGCGCGCATGGCGCGCGCGCTGGACGCCTGCCAGGCCGCGCGCGGAAACGCCGAGAGGTCGGGCGTCCCGTAGCGGAAGTCGAAGCGCGGCGGGGGCGAAGGCCAGCCCCCGGCGGCAGGCGTGGTGAGCCCGGCCCCCGCACGCGGGCGGGGCGCGACGACTGTCGCGGCGCCCTGGCGCGCGCTGAGATAGCCCTCCGCGACGAGCTGGGCGTACGCCTCGACGATGACCCCGCGCGAGACGCCGAGCTGCGCCGCGAGCGCGCGCGTCGACGGCAGCGCCGTGCTCGGCGCCAGGCGGCCGCAGCGCACGGCGTCGCGCAGCTCGCGCTCCAAGCGCTCGCGCAGCGGCCGGCCGTCATCCTGGCGCAGGTCGACGAGGAGATCCACTGGACCGATCATCGCATGTCACGCTGGTCCTGTTCAGCGGACCAGTGACGCCGTAGCGTGGGTGGTATGCCGTCCACCACCGCCCCCAGCTCCCGCACGAAGGTGCGCCGCGCCCCCAAGCGCGGCTCGTACGACCGCGCCTCGATCGACGCGATCCTCGACGAGGCGATCGTCAGTCACGTCGGCTTCGTGCACGACGAGCAGCCCTACGTCATCCCGACCCTGCACGCCCGCGTCGGCGACGTCGTCTACCTGCATGGCTCGACGGCCAGCCGGATGGTGCGCACGCTCGCCTCCGGGGGGCCGTGCTCGCTGACGGCGACGCTGCTCGACGGGATCGTGCTCGCGCGCTCGGCGTTTCATCACTCCGCCAACTACCGCTCCGTCACGGTGCTGGGTCGCGCGCGGCTGGTCGAGTCCGAGGACGAGCGCCTGCGCGCGCTCGAGGCCTTCAGCGAGCAGCTCGTGCCGGGGCGCTGGGAGCATGTGCGCCCACCGAACCGCAAGGAGATGAAGGCGACGCAGGTGCTGGCGCTGGCGCTCGGCGAGGCGTCGGCGAAGGTCCGCAGCGGCCCGCCCGTCGATGACGACGAGGACATGGATCGCGAGGTCTGGGCGGGCGTGATCGGGCTCGAGCTGCGCGCGCTCGAGCCGCAGGCCGATCCCCAGATGCCGGCCGGGACCGCGCTGCCGGGGCACGTCTCGGAGTGGACGCCTGCGCGGACTGCGCTGAGCGCGTAGACCACCCTGGCGATGCGCCTAGGTCACCCGCTCGCTATCAGGTGGTTGTACAGCGCGTCGGCGTACAAGACGTGGCGCCGCTTGTCCTGGCGCTTGGCGGCCTGGTCGGCCCGCTTGTAGAGCTCCTCCGGGATCTCGATGACGATCTGCGGTGCCGAGCGCGGAATGACGAACCGGCTGCGCACGGAGCCCCTCGTCGAGTTCCTGGTCGAGTGGACGTAGCGCTCGATCGCCTCGCCATACAGCTCGTCGATGGTCTTGCCGAGCTTCTCTGCCCGCTCGGTGGCCACCTTCAGCAGCTCCTCGGGCACAGTGACCTTGATGCGTGGCATCGCGCGATCCTATAGGCGGTTGCCGTGCGTTAGCTGCAGGGGCGCGCGCGCAGCTTGCGGCGATAGACGTCCATGCTCTGCTTCTTGAAGTCGCCGTGCGTCTGGGTGCGCAGGCGTGCTACGCGCTCGCGGTGATAGGGGCTCGACAGCGACTCGCTGTGCCCGATGACGTTGCCCGAACCGATCTCGTAGCGGCAGCGCAGCCACGCCGTCAGCTCCAGCGAGGCGCGCAGCTGGCGGGCGTTGCCGAGCACGTCGCGATCGGAGCGTCCGACGTGCTCGATCCCGATCGAGGTGTGGTTCAGGCCGACGGTGTGGCGACACATCAGCTTCAGCGAGACGAACTGGTGGATGTGCCCGTCGCGGCCGATGACGAAGTGCGCGCAGACGCCCGGCAGCTCGTGCAGCTCGGGGTCGGCGACGTCGGGGGCGAACGTGTTGAAGGTCGCCTGCACGCTGTCGTTGACGGTGTAGTGCTCGACGATCACGCGCGGCCGGCGCAGGAGGTGGCTGTCGATGCCGTAGTGGCGGCGCGCGTAGGCGGCCATCTCGCGCTTGCGCTTCGTCCCGAACGGGATCGGCTTGGAGACGATCGACGGGCGCGGCGGGCCGGCCGCCGCGCCACGCGCCGGCGCGCCGGCCGTGCCGGCGAGCGGAGCCTGCGCGGCCACGGCATGGCCGCCGGCGATCAGCGCGGCGGCCGCGAGCGCGAGGATGGTGATGAGTGCTTGGCTGCGCATCGGTTCAGGGTCCAGGGCACGTTCGGCGACGAGGTCGCCTCGACGCACGCGTAAATCGGAGGCCGACCATCGTAGTTCCGTGAGGTCGCAGGGCTCGATCCAACCCGACGGCGCAGAGCAGGTATCGGGATTCGGCGGCTGCGGCGAGACCTGATCGGCGCAGATCACGGACGGCGGCTCCGCACGGGCGTATCCTGCGCCCATGGGTGAGCTCGCCGTCCGCCGCGACGGAGCCTTCTACGGGGTGACGATCCGCGCGGTGCTGGACTCCGGCGCGACGGCACCGCTGTACGTCGCGATCCGCGCCGAGCGCGTCGAGTGGCGCGACCCCGGCGACCCGAGCGCCGGCACCGACGGCTGGATTCGCCGCGATGCGCCGGCGGGCTTGGAGGCCGAGCTCGAGCTCTACTTCACGCGCGACAAGGTCCACGCCCGCGCGCTCGAGCAGCTCGCCAGATGGCAGCAGTCCGCTCCCCCGCGCCTGGTCGGCGTGAGCTCCGTCGAGGAGCAGTACGTCGGCCTGATCGACCAGGAGCTCGGCACCGGCATCGGCATCAAGCTGACCGACGCCGAGCAGGACCGCTCGAGCAGCCGCGCCTACGCGACATGGTCGCGCGGCAAGCTGCGCGGCGACTCCGCGTCGTCCTCGGCCGGCTGAGCGAGTCGCGCCGCGCTAGGCGGCGATGCGCCCGGCGCGGACGTCCTTGGCGATCTCGCGCTCGGGGCGCGGCGGACGCGGCAGGCGTGCGGTGAAGCGCTTGCGCCACAGGCCGATCAGGCCGATGCGCCAGGCGATGTAGCCCGAGCGGCCGGGAATCGCCGAGAAGTCCATCTTCACGAGGTGGCTGATCGCGCGCCGCGACAGGTATGCCGTGCGCAGGATGTGGCCGAGGCGCGGGTAGAGCTTCTGCTCCTCCGTGCTCGACTTGACCTTCGCCAGCAGGCGCCGCCACAGCCACGGCGGCGGGCGCCAGATGCACAGCAGGTACAGCAGCAGGTTGTTGACGCGCGGCGGGATCGACATGAACGTCGCCGAGATCTCCTCGATGTCGACACCGCGCTCCTTCATCGCCTTCTCGAGCTCGGTGTTCGGGATGACCTTCAGCGAGTAGATGAACAGCGTGTACGGCCGCTCCATGTCGTAGAGCAGCTGCAGCGTGTGCTTGAGGTCGTCGGCGGTCTCGATCGGGTTGTCGGTGATGATGTCGTACGCCGGGGGGATGTGGTACTTCGGCGAGAACGACGCGTTGACGGTGCCCGCGGCGAGGATCTTCTCCGGCGGCGACGGGCGCTTGTAGAACTCCAGCGTGCGGCGGCTGCCGCTCTGGATGCCCATTCGCACGCGGTTCATGCCCGCCCACGTCAGCAGCTCGAACTTGTCGCGGTTGACGTAGTTGGGGATCACCCCGTAGACGGCGAACGGCAGGTCGAGCTCGGCCTTCCAGATCTCGGCGAACTCCTCGATCTGGCGGTACGGGATCGCCATGAAGCTGTCGTCGTGGAAGGAGACCTGGCTGAGGTGCGGGAAGCGCGCGCGCGCGGTCTTGATCTCGTCGATGATGTAGCGCGCGCTCGGGTGGCGGATGCGCTTGTACTTCGGATCGTTGGAGATGAACTTCGTGTTGCCGCAGTAGCTGCAGTGAAACGGGCAGCCGATCGACCACAGGGTCGTGTAGCTGAGGCCGTCGTTGTCGATGTAGTCGGAGACCTTCATCGGGATGAAGCCGTCGCCGGCCTGGTAGATCAGCTCGCCCTCGCCGTACTGCGGGAAGGGCAGCGACTCCATCTCGTCCTGCGACATCAGCGGCAGGAAGTGGTTGCGAATGATCTCGCCGTCTTCCTTGAACCAGAAGTTCTTGATGTTCGTCGGACGGTGGCCGGCCAGCAGCTCGTCGTAGAGCTGCTGAAAGGCGAACTCGCCCTCCCCGACGCAGATCGCGTCGACGTCGGCGAGGATCGCGTCCTCGGGCTGGATGATCGGGTGGATGCCGCCCCAGATGACGTAGGTCGACGGGTCGAGCTCCTTGACGCGCTTGATCAGCTGGCGGGTGAGCTCGGAGTAGCCGGTCATCGACGAGAAGCCGACGAGGTCGGATTTGATCAGATCGCGTGCCGCGAGGTCGATGTCCTCGGGCTCGAGCGACCCCGCGCTGCCGAGCGTTCCGCGCAGGCCGTTGCGGATGCTGCGGTAGCGGTTCGTCGAGACGTAGCAGGAGTCCGTGTCCTGGTTGATGCGTGCCGTGAACGCGGCCATCTTGCGAAAGCCGCACGACGTGATCCCATCCTCAAGCGATACCAGCTTGATCTGCAAGTTGCGCTCCCCGCTGCGTCGACGAACGATGATCGTAGCGATGGCACGTTCGGCGTGTTGCCGCGCGAACCTGCCGCCGACGTTTGTTCTAGCCTCGGCCGCGTGTTCGATAGCGACCTTCTGACGGACGCGGTGGCGGCCGGCGCCGTCGCCTCCGTGCTCAGCGGCGTGCCCTCGACGACCCACGCGCTGCTACACGGCGACAATCCGCTCGAGGCCTCGCTGGCAGCCGGCACGCTGCTGCTCGGCAAGAACGAGCGGCGTGCGGCGCGGCTGCTGCCGGCGGCGCTGCTCGCCCACGGCGCGCTGTCGGTCGGCTGGGCGCTCGCGCTCGCGGCCCTGCCCCCGCGGCGGCTCACGCTGCAGTGGTCGGCCGTCGCCGGCCTGGCGATCGCCGCGCTGGACCTCGGCGTGATCGGCCGCCGCTATCCGCGCATCCGCGCGCTGCCGCTCGCCCCGCAGGTGCTCGACCACCTCGCCTACGCGGCAACCGTGGCGGTCGTGCTCAGGCGCCGGCGGGCGACGCGCGAAGGCTGAGCCGCGCGAGCGTCGCGTCGAGCGCGTCGGCGTCGACCGACCCGGGCAGGCCGATCACGACCAGCCGCGACGACGGCGCCGCGTCGCCCCACGGGCCGTGGGCCTCGATCGCGTAGCGGCGGCCGACGAGCTGCAGCAGATAGCGGTTGGCGGGGTCCTCGCGCAGCTGCAGCAGGCCCTTCGCGCGCACGATCCCGTCGGGTAGCGCTTCGAGCGCCTCGACGAGCCCGGCCCCGCTCAGCGCGGCCTGGCCGCTGAAGCTCCATGTCTCATAGCGCGGGTGCTCGTGGCCGTCGTGGCCGTCGTGCTCGTGGGCCGCGGGCTCCTTCGCTCCAAGCCCCTCGTCGCGCACGCCGAGCAGCACGTCGGTCGGGACGTCGCCGAACGCCGCGTCGACGATGCTCGTCGACGGGCCGGCGATCGAACGCAGCCATGCGCGCACGTCGCCGAGCTGCTCGGGCGTCACGAGGTCGGGCTTGCTGACCACGAGCAGGTCGGCGGCGCGCAGCTGCGCGAGCACGGCGTGGCCGGTCCGCTCGTCCTCGGCGCGCGCGCGCACGGTCTCCGCGTCGGCGACGACGACGACCGCGTCGCGGCGGTAGCCGGGCATGTCGCCGAAGATCG
>Ga0136631_10000053_pt1 | contig 28974 bp, 24 predicted proteins | sample AntDrymUQ6012206_2_FD_104655 | JGI IMG/M metagenome (GOLD analysis project Ga0136631, IMG submission 104655) | Polar desert sand microbial communities from Dry Valleys, Antarctica - metaG UQ601 (22.06) | ecosystem: Environmental > Terrestrial > Soil > Desert | place: Antarctica: Dry Valley... | reverse complement strand
CTGCGCCGAGCCCGACAAGTTGCGCCCATCACCAGACTCACTCACACCGCCATGATACCGGCCACGCCAAGGCATACTGTTAACGCCGTGTTACACCGCGATATTTGCCGCGCGCCGTAATACATGCGACCGCTCAGCTGTCTGCGGCCGAGGCTCGGGCGACGCGGATCAGGAGGTTCTCGAACTTCCAATTATGAAAGAGCTGCGCGACCTGAATCGTCTCCTCCGCTCTCCAGCCCTCTGCTGCCACCACAGTGAGAGCCCGTGCGATGTCCGCCGCCGGGGCCTCGCTGATGCCGCCCTGCACGACCGCCAGCTCTGCGGTCTCAGACGTGGCGCACAGATCGATGTGCCAAACCCCGGTTGGGTAGGAACCGTGATCGTTGTGACCGAACCCGGTGACCTCGTAACGCACGCACAGGAACCCGTACTCAAGATCGACCACGCCGCAACCCTACATATAGCTGCGCCCCTCGCGATCTCCGCAGGACATCGACGCGTCGCATGCAGCGGCTTCGACGTCCGCAGCCGGAGCCGCTGCTCGCGCGGCCACGGGACCCGGCTGGACAAGCTGAAGCGCTGGCCTGCTGCGATCTACGAGCGCTGCGCGGCAGCTGGGCTCCCGACGCCATGTTTTGCACATGCTAATGTGTGTTGCACATGAAGATGCTTCAGGTACGCAACATCCCGGATGACCTGCACCGGGCGCTGAAGGAGCGCGCCGCGCGCGACGGGACGACGATGTCCGAGCTCGTCTTGCGCGAGCTGCCGCGGCTGGTTCACCAGCCGACACCCGAGCAACTGCTTGCCCGTATCAGGCAGCGTGCACCGGTCGACGGTCCACCAGCCGCAGAGCTCATCCGTGCCGGACGCGACCGCTGATGCTCGTGGTGGACGCCAGCGCGATCACCGAGCTGCTGCTCGCCCGGCCGGCCGCCGGGCGCGTGGAGCACCGCATTGCCGAGCACGGCTATGAGCTGCACGCGCCGCATCTGCTTGACGTCGAGGTACTCAGCGCGCTGCGGCGGGTGGTCGCGTCCGGCGACGCATCGAGCGCGCGGGGCGCAGAGGCGGTCGAGGATCTCCTCGACCTGCCGGTCGCGCGCCACCGCCACGACATCCTCGCGCCCAGGGTATGGGAGCTGCGCGACAACCTCTCGGCGTATGACGCGACCTACCTCGCGCTGGCGGAGGTGCTCGCGGACCAGGAAGCGCCGTTGCTGACAGCTGACCTCCGCTTCGCGCGCGCGGCCCGGAGGCACAGCGAAGTTGAGATACTGCTCGTCGACTGATGGAGCGATGTCGACCCGGCCGAGGATCTACGTGTTCTGGTACAGGGGCCCGTCGCCGCCCTCGGGCGTCGTCAGGCGCCCGCCCTTCGCCGTGATCGCGCCGCACTGGATGCAGTTGGTGTAGTTCACGATGACCTCGACGCGGCCCGACTTCGGCGCGTCGTCGGGGATCTCGTAGACGCCGGCCGGGCACATCCAGGCCCATGTCTCGGCGACCTCGCGCGGGACGTTGCGCTGGACGCGGATGTGGTTGGGCGCGTCGTCGCGCGTCGCGTTGCCCGTGATGTAGACCGACGAGAGCTTGTCGAACGTGTACCTGCCGTCGGGCTTGGGGTAGCCGTCCTTCGTGTCGCCGATGAACATCGGCTTCTCGTCGTTGCGGTGCCATTTCCAGCGGCCTCCGGGGAAGCGGCCCTTCGTCATGATCATGAGGTTCACGAGCGGGCCGCCGCGCAGGAAGCCCTTCTGGAACGGCTGGCGCGTGTTGCGCACGGCGTAGAGCTCCTTGCCGATCTGCGAGTCGTCGACGGCGTCCTCGTAGGACCCGAAGTCCCTGTCGCCGCGCTTGAGCGCCGCGTAGATCGCCTCGGCGGCGAGCTTGCCCGACAGCAGCGAGTGGTGCACGCCCTTCAGCGCGACGGTGTCGACCATGCCGGCCGAGTCGCCGACGAGCAGCGCTCCCGGCATCGTGAGCTTCGGCATCGACCAAAACCCGCCCGCGGGCAGTGCCTTGGCCCCCCAGCTCACGCGCTCGCCGCCCTCGAGGATCTCGCGCACGAGCGGGTGCAGCTTGAACTGCTGCAGCAGGTCGTGGGCGGAGGTCGTCGCGTCCGCGTACTCGAGGTCGACGACGAAGCCGATCGAGACGAGGTCGTCGCCGGTCCGCTCGTCCTTCATCGGGTACAGCCAGGTTCCGCCGATCTGCCCGTACTTCGCCTTGAGCTTCAGCGGCCACGGCCCGATCGTGTGGATGAGGCGGTCCAGCGGCTTGGGGACCTTCCAGACCTCCTTGACCCCGAGCTCCCAGACCTGCGGCTCGCGCCCGTCGGCGAGATCGAACTCGCGGATCGCGGCGCCCGTGAGGTGGCCCCAGCAGCCCTCCGCGAGCACGGTGGCCCGTGCCTTGACGTCGGTCCCCGGCTCGAAGTTGCGCAGCGGCTGGCCGTCCTTGCCACGACCCTTGTCGCCCGAGCGCACGCCGACGACCTCGCCGTTCTCGACGATGAGCTGCGTCGCCGCCGTCTCGGTGAGGACGTAGGCGCCCGCCTCTTCGGCGATGCGCTGCTGGTAGCGGGCCAGCGCGGCGACGGAGACGACCTCGTTGCCGTGGTTGCGAAACGGCGGCGGCGTCGGGATCTTCACGGCCTTCGTCGCGGAGGGCATCATGTAGACCGCCTCCTTCTCGACGGCGCCGAACGCGAAGCCCTCGGTGCGCCAGTCCTCGCGGCTGAGGTCGGGGAAGAGCGCCTGCAGCGGACCCGGGCGCATGACCGCACCCGACAGGTTGTGACCGCCGCAGGTCTTCGCCTTCTCGATGACGGCGACGGGCACCTCGCCGAGGCTCTCGAGCAGCTCCTCGTCGTCGGCCAGCAGCGCCAGCAGGCGGTTCGCGCACGCCAGGCCCGCCGTGCCGCCGCCGACGATCACCACGCCGACCTCGATGAGCTCGTCCTCGGGGTCGAGGCCGTGCTTGACGAACTCGCCCTGCGGGTCGACGGGGGGCGGGAACTGCGCGGGTGCGGGGTTGGCGCCGTTGTTGCCGGCCATCCGACGCTCAGCCCTTCTTCGCCTTCACGGCCTCGGTCAGCTTCGGCAGGATCTTGTTGAGGTCGCCGACGATGCCGAGGTCGGAGTACTCGAAGATCGGCGCGTTGGAGTCCTTGTTGATCGCGACGATGTTCTCGGAGGACTGAAAGCCGACCTTGTGCTGGATCGCGCCGGAGATGCCGGCGGCGAGGTAGAGCTTCGGCGACACCGTCTTGCCGGTCTGGCCGATCTGCGTCGAGTACGGGTACCAACCGGCGTCGACGACGGCGCGCGTCGCGGCGACCGCGCCACCGAGTGCCTCCGCCAGCGCTTCGCAGAGCTCGAAGCCCTCGGGCTTGCCGAGGCCGCGCCCGCCCGCGACGAGGATGTCGGCGCCCTCGATGTCGATGTCCTCACCGCGAGCCTCGCCGCGCTGCACCATCCTCGCCTTCGTCGAGAACGGCGACAACTCGACGTCGACGTCCTGCACCTCGGCGGTCGCGTCGTTCGGCGCGGCGGTCTCGAAGGCGTTCAGGCGCCCGATGATGATCCCGCGGTCCTTGTAGGAGGAGGTCGAGATCGACGAGTCCCCGTGGATCGGGCGCTCGGCCGTGAGCTTGCCGTCGGCGACGTTGACCTTCGTGACCTCCATCGTCACGCCCGCGTTCAGGCGCGCGGCGAGGCCGGCGCCGATCTCGAAGCCGAGCAGGCCGCCGCCGAAGAGCGCGTAGTCGTGGCCCTCGTCGTCCATGACCTTCGCCATGACGTCGACGACCGGCTGGGCGAGGCCCTCCGGGACGTCCTTGGCGCGGAAGACCTTCGTCGCGCCGTAGTTGCCCAGCGACGCGGCGAGCTCGTCGGACACGTCGCCGATGACGACGGCGTGCGCCTCGGTGCCCAGCTCGGAGGCCAGGCGGGCGGCCTCGGAGACGCCGCCGAGCGAGTTCTTGTTGAAGGCGCCCTCGTAGTGCAACGCGTAGGCCAGGATCCCGCTCATGAGTGATTCCTCCGGTGAGTCGGTGTGCCCTTGGGCGGCTGCTGGCGCCGCCTGGCCAGGACGCAGTGAGGGAGATGTGGCTCTGCCACATGACCGAGCGAGGACGCCGCCAGGCGGTGATCAGCGGCCGATCCAAGGGTGCAGCGGCTTGCTGGAGGGATCACGACAGCAGCTTCCTCTCGTCGAGCCAGGCGATGATCTTCTCGACCGTCTCGTTGGTGTCCTCGTCCTCGATGATCTCGCCGGCGGCCTTCTGGGGCGGCGCCTTGAAGTCGCCGCATACGACCTTCGAGCCGGCCTCGCCGACGTGGTCGGCCGCAATGCCGACGTCGCCGATGCCGACGGCGTCCAGCGGCTTCTTCTTTGCGCCCATGATCGCCTTCAGCGACGGGTAGCGCGGCTCGTTGATCGCGTCGCCGACGGAGATGACGGCGGGCAGTTCGATCTCGACGGTGTCGTAGCCGTACTCGGCTTGGCGCTCGCAGCGCAGCGTGCCCTCGGTCACGTCCATCTTGATGACCTGCGTGAGCGAGGGCATCTTCAGGTGGTCGGCGAGGACGGCGCCGATCGTGTAGCACTCGCCGTCGTCGGACTGCTGGCCGAGCAGGACGAGGTCAGGGCTCTCGCGCTCGAGCACCTTCGCCAGGGCGTAGCCGGTGGCGGCGACGTCGGAGCCGGCGAGCGCGTCGTCGGAGAGATGGACCGAGCGGTCGGCTCCGAGCGAGACGGCCTTGTGCAGCGCGCGAACCGCGGTGCCGGGACCCATCGTCACGGCGACGATCTCCTCGACCTCGACCTCCCCGCCCTCCTTGACCTGCATCGCTGCCTCGATCGCGTGGGTGTCGTACGGGTTGAGGTTGCGCTCGCCGCTGCGGTCCATGCGCCCGGTCTGCGGGTTGATCCGCTTCTCGACGGCAGCGTCGGGGACCTCCTTCACCAGGACGCAGATCTTCAACGGGAGCCTCCTTGGACGGAACGTGACATGGGTTGAGGATAACCGACCGATTGACTGACCAGTCAATCGCCCTCGGGCGCGCGGGGTTGCGGCTACGCGGTGGCCACCGCGCCGCGGATGAAGTCGACGATGGCCTCGGTGCTCGACCCCGGCGTGAAGACCTCGGCCACGCCGAGCCGCTTGAGCTCCGGGATGTCGTCGCTGGGGATCGTCCCGCCGACCGTGACGACGACGTCGTCGATCCCCTGCTCCGAGAGCAACGCGACGATTCGCGGCACGAGCGTCATGTGCGCGCCCGAGAGGATCGACAGCCCCACGGCGTGCGCGTCCTCCTGGATGACGGTCTCGACGATCTGCTCGGGCGTCTGGTGCAAGCCGGTGTAGATGACCTCCATCCCGGCGTCCCGCAGGGCACGGGCGATGATCTTCGCCCCGCGGTCATGACCGTCGAGGCCCGGCTTCGCGACGACTACGCGGATCTTCTTGGTCGGGGGTGCAGGTTCGTTCATGACGCCCGCGGGCGCCCGGGATCATACTTCCGCCACGAAGCTAGTACGGGATCGTGCGCGCGACTCGCGCCGCGCGGGCTGAGGGAGGTTGCGCCCCCGCGGGCGTGGGTTGATCTCGCGACCGACGGAAGTGCTTCTTCGCGGCCGTGGTGGCGGGATGAACTGCATCGCTGAAGAGAGGCGGGATTGGCGTACCCGGTGGGATGCGGCTTCGCGGCGGCGCTGGCGGGATGAGCGGCGTCGGGAGGGGGCGGGTACGCGTGAGGTGCGCGCCGGGATGCGTTCGTCTGGCCCGCCGCCACACCAGTGGCGGCTTCTTGGCTGCCGGCCCGAGGAAGGCGCCAATCGACGCCGGCGGCCGCGCCGATTGGCGAGTTCTTGGCTGCCAACCGAAGAAGTCGCCAAACGAGGGCGTCAGAGCCGGCCTCGCGCGGGGCACGCGAGCCGCCGCGCTGCTCAGGCGGGGCGGCCTCCGGAGGCCAGTACGGGCAGCGGTTGCGTCACAGGCGTCGGCGAGCGTCAGAAGACGGGCGTCTCGGTGTAGGTCCCGAAGACGTCCTGCAGCGCGCGCACGATCTCGCCCTCGGAGGCGTGCGCGTGCGCCGCGTCGAGCAGCGCCGGCATGAGGTTGGCGTCGTCGCGCGCGGCGTCCGCGCGCAGCGCCGCCAACGTACGCTCGACCGCGCCCGAGTCGCGCCGGGCGCGCACCGCCTGCAGGCGCCCGATCTGCTTGCGCTCGAGCTCGGGATCGATGCGCAGGATCGGGATCTCCTCCTCGCCGGCCTCGACGTAGTCGTTGACGCCGACGAGGATCCGCTCCCGGCTGTCGTACTCCGTCTGCAGCGTGAACGCGGCGTCGGCGATCTCGCGCTGGGGGAAGTTGCGCTTGACGGCCTCGACCATGCCGCCGAGCTCGTCGATGCGGCTGAAGTAGTCGTACGCCTCGCGCTCGAGCCGGTCGGTCAGCGCTTCGACGAAGTAGGCGCCGCCGAGCGGGTCGATCGTGTTCGTCACGCCGGTCTCGTGAGCGATGATCTGCTGCGTGCGCAGCGCGATCCGCGCCGCCTCCTCGGTCGGCAGCGCGAGCGCCTCGTCGTAGGAGTTCGTGTGCAGCGACTGGGTGCCCCCGAGCACGCCGGCCAGCGCCTCGATCGCGGTCCGGACGATGTTGTTCAGCGGCTGCTGGGCGGTGAGGCTGACACCCGCGGTCTGGGTGTGGAAGCGCATCCGCCACGAGCGCGGGTCCTGCGCGCCGAAGCGCTCGCGCAGCTCGCGCGCCCAGATGCGGCGCGCGGCGCGATACTTGGCGACCTCCTCGAAGAAGTCGATCTGGGCGTTGAAGAAGAAGCTCAGGCGCGGCGCGAAGTGGTCGACGTGCAGGCCGCGCGCGACCGCCTGCTCGACGTAGGTCAGGCCGTCCTTGATCGTGAAGGCGAGCTCCTGGCCGGCGGTCGCCCCGGCCTCGCGGATGTGGTAGCCGGACACCGAGATCGGATGCCAGCGCGGCATGTGCCCCGAGCACCACTCGATCATGTCGCCGCACAGGCGCATCGCCGGGTCGACCGGGAAGCACCACTCCTTCTGGGCGATGTACTCCTTGAGGATGTCGGCCTGGATCGTGCCGCGCAGGCGCTCGGCCGGGATGCCTCGCCCCTCGGCCGCGGCGACGTAGAAGGCGAGCATGACGACGGCCGGCGCGTTGATCGTCATCGAGACGGAGATCTCGCCCAGGTCGATGCCGTCGAAGAGCGTCCGCATGTCGTCGACGGTGTCCACGGCGACTCCCTCGCGCCCGACCTCGCCGAGGCTGAGCCGATGATCGGAGTCGTAGCCCATGAGGCTCGGCATGTCGAAGGCGGTGCTGAGCCCGTCCTGGCCGTGGCCAAGGAGGTAGCGGAAGCGCTCGTTGGTCTCCTCGGCGGTGCCGAAGCCGGCGAACTGGCGCATCGTCCACAAGCGGCCGCGGTACATCGACGGATAGACACCGCGGGTGTATGGATAGACGCCGGGGTAGCCCGGGTCGCCGGGCGCGTCGTCCGCCGTGTAGAGCGGCTGCACCGGCGTCCCGCTGAGCGTCGTGAAGGGAACGTCGCGCTCGGGTTGGAGGCCGTACGCCGAGCGCCACTCGTCCTCGGTGACGGGGGCTGCCGGGGGTGGAGGAGTGATGGCCATGATCGTCGGTAAAAGTATCGGTCGTCCGATAGTCGGAAGCCCGCGCTTTATGAAGCATAGCTGCGATGCGCGCCGCCGTCCAGACGGTGCCGGGGTGCGCTGGCGCAGCTCGGGTCTACGTACAGGGCGTACGCCGGTACACCGGCGTACGGCACGGAGCAGCCCGACATCCCGGAGCACTGGCGCCACCGGACCGCGCAGCCGCGCGGGTGACGTGATCAGCCCTGCGACTCCTCGAGCAACCCGATCCGGCCGTCCAGGAGCCCTACGAGCCTGGCATACGAAGGGCTATAGCCCTTGAGAAGGGTTTCGAACGGCGGCCGCGAGGGCGTCTCGACCGCCGCGAGGGCGCTGGCGAGGTCAGCCCTACCGCATCCCTCCAGGACGTCGACGGTGCGCTCGGTCCATGCCTCGACCCGCTTGCGATAGGCCCAGCCTTCGTCATCCCATACGCCCTGGTCGTGAGCGGCACGCATGTCGGCTTTGAGCTTCTTGCCACCGGTCACCTGGTTGGCGAGCGCCGTAGGCGACGCCACGTGCACCGGAGGCGCCGGTGCCGGCTCGTCGCTCGCTTCAGGCGTTCGGGGATTCGTCTGGCCCTCGTCGAAGTACAGCTGAGCGCGAACGTGGTGACCCGTGTCCAGACCGCCTGCTCGGCGCTGTCCGGCAATAGTGGACGCGACCACGCCGGCGAGAGCCAGGGCTCCCAGGCCCACGGCGACGACCGACAACGTGTCCTGGTTCGCAAGCACGCCGGTCAGCACACCACCGAGCGCCAACGCCGCCAGGATGAAGTCGCGCAACAGGAACACAACACCGAACACCCGGAGCGCCGGATGCTTGGCCCATCGGGGAACGGAGAGGCGTCCTGACATCGCCCAGGAGGGTAGCGCAGGCCCTCCAGACGCTAGGTGGCGTACGCTCTCACTGGTGGCCCCTTCCCGCGGATGCCGGAGACCGAGTCGATCACGCAGGGGTGGAGTACGTAAATCGGCGCCTCTGTCGGAAACTGGAAACGGTCCATGTCGCTGACGGAGTAGAAGATCGCCATGGCGGCGTCTGGCCCCTCTTCGTAGCCGAGCAGGCCGTTCTGCCAGAGCACGGTCAGGACGTCCGTCCGTCCCTCGAACGCCCGCCGCGCTGCGGTCGCGGCATCTTCGCGGGTGTCACCATCGATGCGGTCGGTGTTGAAGGCGGCCAGATAGGTCCGCAGGTCGGCCTCGATGCCTCGTCGGTAGCCGGCCTCGCCGGTGAACACCTGTGAAAAACCGTGCTTGGACGCCTCAGGGGTCATCGTGTCGGAGGCGATGTGGTTTGCGCACACCGCAATCTGCTGATCTCCGAACCAGCGACCCGCCTTGTGCACCAGGTCGCGGACAGTGGCGTCGGTGAGGGACGCCATGCCCTGCTCTCGTGCACGCAAAACGCCGTCGCACAAGAGGTTGCCGAGCATGATGACGTCGCGGGGCAGCAAACGCGTGTGCCGCAGCAGGTAGTCCTCGACAGGCTCGTCGACCCCTCTCGCTTCATTGCGTACCATCGTCCGCCCCAGCCACTCGCTCACGGTGCCATGATCGCGTGGTTGACACCAATACTGCTCCGGAAGTCGGTCGAGTTTGTCGTGAAGGAAGTACCTGATTGCCGCGTGGTCCCAGTCGAGCACGCGGATGTGCGATTCACCGCGGTAGCGATTCTGGTGCTCGCTGCGCAGCACCGTTGACAGGACGATGTCGCGCAGAGAGATGATGAGATGCAGCCGCCCGCCGAGGCGAGGGTTGCGAAGAAGGCGCATGACCTGGAGAAAGAGACCCTCCTGACAGCGCATCCAATACATGGGAGCGTTCGCAAACTCTTCGTCGACTGCGTCGATGTAGAAGCAGATCGGCGGTGAGCGTCGGAGGATGTCGCCGACGACGTGCTCGAGCTCCTCCCACTGCGGAGCCTGGATGTAGGCGGCCAGCTGGTGCTTGTTGTCGTAGCCGAGGATGATCTCGTTGAGCTGGCTGTAGACGGACAGCGGGGTCCGCGAGCGTCGGAGAAGCTCCCCGTAGTCGTCCCAGATGACATCGATCTCGTCTTGGATGACGTTGGCCGCGAGCTCGCGATCGCAGAGGAGATGCGTCACGAGCGAGCGGACGATGGCGCGCCTCCACAGGAGCATCCACTTCTCCGTGAGGACGGCGTCGCGGTACCAATGGCAGATCCGAACGATGGAGTCGGTGGACGGCAGGTCCTCCTGGATGCTGTCGGCGTAGAGGCTGTGGTTCCTCTTCGCCGCAGCCTGGAAGCGGCGCATGTAGACGGTCTTCCCGGCGCCCATCTTGCCGACGAGCACGCGCGCAGACAGGTCGTCCGCGGGTGTCGCCAGAGCGGCATGACTCGGGGCGTCCTCGAAATCGACGAACTGGCTCAGGACGTCCTGGAGCGCCGCACGTGAGCCGTCGGGGTTCCCGAACGGTCCCATGAGTGCGCTGATAGGCGTTGGAGCTACGGCGGACCGGCCCGCCTCGCTGTCCATGGCGCGACACTATGCCCGCAATCGCCGGCGAGATGTGACGTTGGTCACCCATGGGCGTCGGGGCGGGCGGATGAGGGATCGTCGGGAGGCGGGCCTCGTCCGCTCACGTGGCGGCTCGCCCTACGGCAGGTCGACGTGCGCGATGTCGATCTGCGGCTCGAGCTGCTGCCCGGCCTGGATCTGCTGCGCGGTCACCTCGATCGCCCCGAACTCGATGCCGCGCGTGAACGTCGCGCTGATGAGGTCGACGAGGAACTGTGCGTCCTCGTCGTCGTCGATACCGAAGCGGTCGATGATGCGCTGCATCCGGTCGTGCGGGAAGAGCCGCGCGAGCTCCTTCGTGATGTCCTCACGGACGTCACCGGGCTCGGGCTCCTCCCCGTCCGGCTCGAGCTCCTCGTCGGGTGGTGTGGACATGGCCCCTTCGTAGCATCTCAGGCCGTTCAATGGCCACGCGGGGCGTGAGTCCCCTGCCACCGTCCCTTGGATCTTCCGGGCCGGCTAGGCGAACGCGACGAGCCGCAGCGATCGCGGCGACCGTCTGTCGGCCGTCGCGCTCGTCGCGTAGCGCGCAACGGGAATGGATCGCCGCGGGGCGGACGAGGCCGAAGCGCTCGCTGAGCTGCGCTGCGAGAGCGCCTGCTGTCGCAGCCTCGTGCGACGTCGCGCCGCGCTCGACGGTGATCTTCCGGAGCTTGCTCACACGCGAGATCGCCATGTCCCTCGTCACGCCCGCATCGTGGACTGCAAGCGGCGCGCCGTCGTCACCCGCTCAGGGTGAACCGGGGGTGAGGCGGCGTCACCCCCGATGGCCACGAGCTGCGAGCATGGCGCCGTGGAGCCCGAGCAGCTCGCCGACGCGATCAAGCGACTCACCGAGTGGGCCGAACGCCATGCGCCCGAGCCCGAGTCCGAGCTGCGCGGACGGCTGCAGGACCACTTCGACGCCGATCCGACCGAGCTGCCGATCGTCACGCGCCCGCTGAAGGCCTGGGACCGGCCGAACTTCCACGTCGCGATCGACGTCTTCCTCGCCGGTCGCACGTCCGAGCTCCTCGGACTCGCCAACTCCCAGGGCTACGAAGTCGGCCTCGCCGAGCTCGCCAGCGGCGGCGGCGCGTGGTTCGCAGACGCGGTCAGCGTCCGCGCGCCCGAGCACGTGACCGTCCCGCTCGGCGAGGGCGAGAGCGTGACCTGTGTGCAAGCGGGCCTGTGGCTCGTGAGCGGCGAGCACGACCGCCTGGCGATCCTGCTCGCGAGCGCCAGCCACGGGATGGGCGAGCAGCTCGCACTCGAGGTGATGGCCCCCGAGCGCGAGCGCGCGGAGGACGTCGTGGCCGAGCTGTGGCGGCTCATGGGCGAGCACAACCTCTATCGCGGCCGGGTGCTCGAGCTGCGCGAGCGTCACTTCCACGATGACGAGGGCGCGCCGCTCACCGTCCGGTCGCTGCCGACGATCGCGCGCGAGCAGATCGTCCTTCCGGAGGGGGTGCTCGAGCGCATCGAGCGCACGACGTTCGGCATGTCACGCCACGCCGAACGTCTGCGCGCCAGCGGGCGCCACATGCGCCGCGGGCTGCTCCTGCACGGTCCGCCCGGCGTCGGCAAGACGCTCACGGCGATGTACCTCGCGACGCAGATGCCCGACCGCACGGTCGTCCTGCTGACCGGCGCCGGACTGGGGACGATCAGCGCGTCGGTCGACCTCGCGACCGCGCTGGCGCCGGCGATCATCATCCTCGAGGACGTCGACCTCGTGGCGATGGAGCGCTCGGCGGAGCCGACGAACGCGATCCTCTTCGAGCTGCTCAACGCCATGGACGGTCTCGACGCCGACCACGACGTGCTCTTCGTCCTCACGACGAACGTGCCGCAGCGCATCGAGCCGGCGCTCGCGGCGCGCCCGGGCCGCATCGACCAGGCGGTCGAGCTTCCGCTGCCCGACGCGGACGGCCGACGGCGCTTGCTCGCGCTCTACGGCGAGGGCCTGCAGCTCACGCTCGACGGCAGCGACGGTCTGATCGCCGATCTTCAGGGCACGAGCCCGGCCTTCATCCGCGAGCTGCTGCGCCGCAGCGCGCTCGTCGCGGCCGAGGAGTCCGACGGCCCGCTGCGCGTCACCGGGCGCCACCTGCGCGAGGCCCTGGCGGAGCTGCGCGCCGGCGCCAACGAGTTGACGCGGACGCTGCTCGGAGGAGAGGGCTGACGTCGCGCTGATCTCACCGCGTCGCGGACGCCGCCGCGCTCGGCGCTCACGCGAAGTCGCCGGCCTCCAGGCGCAGCGTGCGCAGCAGCTCCGTCAGGCGCTCCTGCTCGTCCTCGCCGAGGGCGGCGAGACCGAAGGAGTCGGCGTTGAGCAGGTCGGTCGCGCGGGCCGCGACATCGCGGCCGGCGTCGGTGATCTCCGCAAGCGTCGTGCGGCGGTCGGCCTCGTGCGGGACGCGGCGCACGAGCCCGTCGGCCTCGAGCTTGTCGACGATGTTCGTGACGCTCGTGCGATGGACCTGGAGGCGCTCGCCGACCTTGCCGAGCGGGAGCGTTCCCGTGCGGGTGAACGACAGCAGCATGAGCGCCTCGTAGCGCGGGAACGTCAGCCCGAGCGGTCCCAGCAGCTCGTTCAGGCGGGCGAGCAGGATCTGCTGCGCGCGCATGATCGAGGTGATCGCCTCCATCGGACGCGCCGGCTCCTCACCCCAGCGCTCGCTCCAGTGGCGCCGGGCCTCGGCGATCGGATCGATCCGCAGCGGCTTGGTGGACGACATCGCAGACAAGCCTACGACTGCGCGCCGTTGCTCGTCGATGCGTACGTGGCGCAGAACATCGCTCGCCCTCGCTACGACTGCGCGCCGTTGCTCGTCGATGCGTACGTGGCGCAGAACATCGCTCGCCCTCGCTACGACTGCGCGCCGTAGTACGTGGCGTAGAGCATCGCTATTCCCGCGCGGCCTCGCCGAGCAGCGCCCGGGCGATGACCATGCGCTGGATCTCCGACGTGCCCTCGTAGATCTCGGTGACCTTCGCGTCGCGGTAGTAGCGCTCGGCCGGCAGATCGCGGGTGTAGCCGTAGCCGCCGAGCACCTGGATCGCGTCGCCGGTCACGCGGCGTGCGACCGCGGAGGCGAAGAGCTTCGCCTGGGCGCCCTCGACCGTGTGCGGGCGCCCGGCGTCCTTCAGGCGCGCAGCGCGCCAGGTCAGCGCGCGGGCGGCCTCGATATCGGTCTGCATGTCGGCGAGCTTCTGCTGGATCGCCTGGTGGGCGCCGATCGGCTTGCCGAACGTGCGCCGCGCGCGCGCGTGAGTGACGGCGAGGTCGAGTGCCGCCTGCGCGATCCCGGTCGCCTGCGCGGCGATCCCGATGCGCCCGCCGTCGAGCGTCGCCAGCGCGATCCGCAGGCCGGCGCCGGGCAGGCCGAGGCGCTCAGCGGGCGTGTCCTCGAAGGCGAGGTCCGCGGTGCTCGACGAGTTCAGCCCGAGCTTGTCCTCCTCGCGCACCGGCTTGAAGCCGTGGGCCCCGCGCCGGACGATGAACGCGCTCGGGCGGTCGGGGTCCTTCGCGAAGACGAGGAAGACGTGGGCGTGCGAGCCGTTCGTGACCCACTGCTTCGTGCCGGTCAGGCAGCCGTTCTCGGAGCGGGTCTGCAGCGCGCTGGCGTCCGAGCCGGCGTTGGACTCCGTCAGCGCGAAGGCCGCCAGCTCATGGCCCTGGGCGAGCGGCGGCACCAGCCGCTCGATCTGCTGGCGCGTCCCGCGGGCGATGATCGGCAGCGTCCCGGCGCCGGTGTGGACGGCGAGCGTCACCCCGAGCCCGGCGTCACCGCGCGATAGCTCCTCGAGCACGAGCACGTACGTGAGGTAGTCGGCCCCGGCGCCGCCGAGCTCCTGCGGGACGCAGACGCCCATGAGGCCGAGCTCGCCGAGCTGCGCGACGACCTCCTTCGGAAAGCGGCGCTCCTTGTCCCACTGCATCGCCTGCGGTGCGACGACCTCGTCGGCGAAGCGCGCGGCCAGCGCGCGGATGTCCTTCTGGTCGTCGGTGAGGCCGTGGACGTTCACCGTCGCCGCGCCTGGGGTCGCGTGGCGCGGGCGGTGCGAGGAGCCATGGCGGCGCTGCCGCGGCGCACGACGGAGCGCCCGGCGCCGCCGGCGGCGGCCGCCGCGAGCGCTGCCGCCGCAAGCTTCAGCCGCCGGTGCAGGTGGTCGAGGCGCAGGATCTCCCAGCCCTCCTCGTGCGCGATGCGTGTCAGCGCGCTGTCGGGGTTGACCGCGACGGGATGGCCGACGGCGCGCAGCATCGGCAGGTCGGACTCGGAGTCCGAGTACGCGTAGGACGCGGCGAGGTCGATCCCCTCGGCGGCGGCGAGCTCGCGGATCGCCTGCGCCTTGCCCTCGCGGTAGGCGAAGAGGCCGCCCTCGCGCCCCGTGTAGACGCCGTCGAGGACCTCCGAGCGCGATCCGACGCCGCCGTCGAAGGCGAGGACGAACGAGAGCAGCTTCGCCATCTCGTGTGATGCGGCCGTGCAGATGTAGATCGGGCGGCCGGCGTCCTGGTGGGCGTAGGCGACATGGAGCATCTGGGGATACAGCCGCGGCAGCACGCCGGCCAGCACGTGCGGCGCGAGCCGTCGCAGCTCACGCTCGTGGACGCCCTCGATGTAGGAGCCCAGGCGAGCCCGCACCTTCTCGGTCCCGGCGTCGGTCGATCCCCAGAGGCGGAACCTCAGCGCCCGCCACGTGTCGCCGGCGAGCCGGCGGCGGCTGATCATGCCGTGCGCGTACGCCGCGCGCACGAAATGCAGCCCGGACGAGCCCGCCATGAGCGTGCGGTCGAGGTCGAAGAAGGCGGCGCTGCGCGGACCCCCGTCACCGTCGCCCGGATCGTGCCCCGGCTGTTCTCCCTCCGTCGGGGTCAGCGTCTGGTGCTCCTCGTCATGCGTCGACGCGCAGGATGACGGCGTCGCCCTGGCCCCCACCCGAACAGATCGCGGCGCAGCCGAGGCCGCCGCCGCGCAGGCGCAGCTCATGCACGAGCGTGGCGATGATGCGCGCGCCCGAGGCGCCGATCGGATGGCCGAGCGCGACGGCGCCACCGTTGACGTTGACCCTGTCCTCGTCGATGCCGAGCATGCGGATCGAGTTCAGTGCGACCGAGGCGAAGGCCTCGTTGATCTCCCACAGGTCGATCTCGTCCGCGGTGAGGCCGGCCCTCTCCAGCGCCACCTTGGCGGCGGCGGCCGGCGTCCGCGCGAGGTAGGCGAAGTCCTCGGCGACCTGCGCCTGGGCGAGGATCTCGGCGAGGATCTCCTTGCCGTTTGCCTTCGCCCATTCCTCGGACGAGAGCACGATCGCGCCGGCGCCGTCGTTGACGCCCGGCGAGTTGCCGGCCGTGTGGGAGCCCTCCCTGCTGACCAGCCCGGGCAGCTTGGCGAGTGTCTCGAGCGTGCTGCCGCGGCGCGGCGCCTCGTCGACCTCGACCACCGTGTCGCCCTTGCGGCCCTTGATCGTCACGGCGACGATCTCCTCGGGCAGGCGGCCGGAGTCGGTCGCCTCGATCGCGCGCTCGTGCGAGCGCAGCGCCCAGCGGTCGAGGTCCGGGCGCGTGATCTCCAGCTCGTCGCCGACCTCGGTCGCCTCGTCGAACATCTGGCGACCGCTGAAGGGGTTCGTCAGCCCGTCGTGGACCATCGCGTCGAGCGCCTTGGCGTCGCCCATGCGAAAGCCGAAGCGGGCCTTGGGCAGCAGGTACGGCGCGGACGACATCGACTCCATGCCGCCACCGACGCCGATCTCGACGTCGCCGGCACGGATCTGTGCGTCGAGGATGCCGACGGCGCGCACGCTCGAGGCGCAGACCTTGTTGATCGTCTCGGAGCTGACCTCCTTCGGGATCCCACCCTTGATCTGCGCCTGGCGCGAGGGGATCTGGCCCTGACCCGCCTGCAGCACCTGTCCCATGACGACGTGCTGGATCTCCTCGCCACCGACGTCGGCGCGCTCGAGCGCGGCCTTGATCGCGATCCCGCCGAGCTCCGTAGCGTCGAGCGTCGACAGCGCTCCGCCCATCTTGCCGATCGGAGTGCGTGCGGAGCCGAGGATGACGGTCTTTGGCATGAAGCGCTCTCTCCAGTCTCGCGGTGACGGCAGGGCGCGGAGTGTATGGGTCGCCAGCGCACGCGGGAAGTTCTGGGGCGAACGATTCCTCGCCGTCGATCGCGCCTTCACGGCGCGGTGCGCCGTGGTTGTAGATTCCCGGCTCGTGCTCGTCGAGTCCACCACCGCCCTGCCCGCCGAGGCCGATGCCGACACCGTCGTCATCGGCGTGCTCGAGGACGAGAAGATCCACCACGACGTCGACGGCGTGCTCAACGGCCTTGTCGCCGCCGGCGAGGCGAAGGCCAAGCACCGCCACCTCGCCGTCGGGCACGCCGGCGGCAAGCGCTGGATCCTCGTCGGCCTCGGCGCGCGCTCCGAGCTCGACGGCGAGCGCGTCCGCGTCGCGGCGGCCGCCGCCTTCGAGCGCGCCCGCGAGCTCGGCGCCCGCCGCCTGTGCTGGGAGGTGCCGCACAAGGTCGGCGCGGAGATCGCGACGGCGATCGTCGAGGCGACGATGCTGACCGGCTACCGCTTCGACCGCTTCAAGGGCAAGCCGCCCGAGGAGCCGACCGGCCTGGAGGCGCTCGTCGTCTCCGCGCACGACGACCTCTCGACCGTCGTCGCCGAGGCCGAGATCGTCGCGCGCGCGGTCAACGCGGCGCGCAACCTCCAGAACAGCCCCGCCAACGAGATGACCCCGAGTCATCTCGCCGATGCGGCGCGGGTGCTCGGCAACCTCGACGGCGTGACCGTCGAGGTCGAGGGGCGCGACGGACTCGAGCGCCTCGGGATGGGGTCCTTCGGGGCCGTCGCTCGCGGCTCGCACGAGGAGCCCGCGCTCATCACGCTGCGCTACGAGGGTCCGGATCCCACCGGGCCCGTGCTGGGTCTCGTCGGCAAGGCCGTGACGTTCGACACCGGCGGCATCTCGATCAAGCCCGCGAACAAGATGTCGGAGATGAAGTTCGACATGTCCGGCGGCGCGGCGGTCCTCGGCGCGATCGAGGCGATCGCCGAGCTGCGCCTGCCGGTGCGCGTCATCGCGGTCGTCGGCGCGACGGAGAACATGCCCTCGGGGCACGCCGTCAAGCCCGGCGACGTCGTGCGCGCGGCGAACGGCACGACGATCGAGGTCATCAACACCGACGCCGAGGGCCGGCTCGTGCTGGCCGACTGCCTGACGCACGCGGTCAACCTCGGAGCCGAGCGGCTCGTCGACATCGCCACGCTGACCGGCGCGATCATCGTCGCGCTCGGCAACACGCACGCGGGCCTCATGGCCTCCGACGAAGACTGGGCGCAGCAGGTGCAGGACGCGGGCGCGAGCACCGGCGAGCTCGTCTGGCGGCTACCCCTACACGCCGAGTACGCAAAGGCCCTGGACAGCGAGACTGCCGACATCGTGAACGTCAACGAGACCCGCAAAGCGGGCTCCATCGTGGCCGCCCAGTTCCTACAGCGCTTCACCGGCGACGTGGCGTGGGCGCACCTGGACATCGCGGGCACCGCATGGGGCGCCGGGCGCCCGTACACGCCGAAGGGCGGGTCGGGCTTCGGGGTGCGGTTGTTCGTGGCGCTCGCGCGCTCGCTGGCCGGCTGACGGCGCAGCTCGTCAACCGCAGCCCGCGCCCGCGGAGCCCACTTCACATCGTCTGCCGCACTGACTAGGGTGCGGCGGTGCCGCTCAAGAATCATCTCCGCAGGCGCTCGGCGCACGACCTCCGCGACGAGCGCGACGAGCTGGGCTTCATCCGCCAGGCGGAGGTGCGCTGGCTGAGCCCGGGGTTGCTCGCGAAGTCCGGCGTCGAGGTCGCCGTCTCGGCCGCGTTCGGCAAGTTCGCCGACAAGCGCGAGATCCAGCGTGAAGCACAGGACAATCTGGACTACTCCAAGGCGGACGAGTTGTGGATCGACTACCTCAGCGACACCGGCGACGGCTGGGACGCGACGTACACGATGGCCTGGCTGCTCGCCCAGGAGAGCCTGGACTTCCGTGGCGAGCAGCTGCCGCGCGCCGAGCTGCTGCTGCTGGGCGGCGATCAGGTCTACCCGACCGCCGATCCCGTGGCCTACGAGAACCGCTTCATCGGCCCGTTCGCGGCCGCACTGCCGAAGACCGGCGCGCCCGACAGGCCCCATCTGTACGCGCTTCCCGGCAATCACGACTGGTACGACGGCCTCGTGAGCTTCCTGCGGGTGTTCTGTACGCGCGACGGCCACATCGGCAACTGGGTGACGCGCCAGCGACGCAGCTACTTCGCGCTGAAGCTGCCGCACAACTGGTGGATCTGGGGCATCGACATCCAGCTCGACGCGTACATCGACGACGTGCAGCTGGACTACTTCCGCAGCCAGCAGGTCCAGCAGGACGACAAGATCATCCTGCTCACCGCGAAGCCGAGCTGGGTGAAGGCGATCCCGAGAAGGGCCGAGCCCGCGTCCTGGCGCTACCTCTCGTTCTTCGAGGAGCGGTTCGTGCGGGCGCGAGGCGCGCGGCTCGTGCTGACGCTCACCGGTGACCTGCACCACTACGCGCGCTACGAGCCTGCCAGCGAGGATGCAGAGAACGAGCCGACGCGCATCACGGCCGGTGGCGGCGGGGCCTACCTCTCGGCGACGCACACGCTCGAGTCCGAGCTCATGCTGCGCTCGCTCGACCACGACAACAGCGTGAGGTACACCCTCGACGAGATCTACCCGAGCGAACGCGACTCGCGCCGGCTCAGCAACGGGATCCTCATGCTCGCGCGCCTGAACCCGTCGTTCGCACGCATGATCGGCGCCATCTACGTCCTCCTCGGGATCGCGATACTCGGCGCCCTGAACGCCGGCGAGGGGATGCTCGTCGACAGCGCGGACGGCGAGCTCCTCGGGTTCCTCGCCAGCGCCTCGGGCGGGATCAGCATCCTCCTCGTGATCCTGCTGTTCTGCGCGACCTTGGCGGGCGTCGACATCAAGGCCCACCCGCTCGAGGGCAATGGCGCGACGCGGATGGGCCTGCGACTGGCCCGGCTCGGCCTCGCGGTCGCGCAGACGGTGATCCACACTCTGCTCGCCGCGTTCGTCGTGTGGGCGGTCCTGAAGGTCGTGCCCGGCATCTGGCACCCGGCGATCGTCGTCTGGATCGTCAGCCTGGCGCTGCTGTACGCGATCGGATCGGTGGTCGGCGCGACGGTGTTCGCGCTCTTCCTCTTCATCGTCCACAAGGCGCGTGGCACGAAGGCGCCCGAGAACGCCAACCAGGTCTTCAGCGGGCAGTCGATCGCCGACTACAAGAACATGCTGCGGATGCGCGTGCGCGCGGACGGGGGCCTGACGATCTATCCGCTCGGCGTCGACCGGGTCGGGCGCGACTGGCAACACGTCGAGCCCAACGCAGCCAAGCCGCGCTTCGAGCCCGGCGGCACGCCGCCGGAGGCGCCGAGGGTCCACGCGATCGATGGCCCGCTCGAGTTCGACGCCACCGGCCGCCGGATCTACTGACGCCGCCCAGCGGCGATCATGGGGCCCGTGCACCGCGCGGCCGCGCTCTGGATCGTCCTCTTCGCGGCCTATGCCGCGACGATCGGGCTGCCGTCGTTCGGCACCTCGCAGTTCGGCGGCGACGAGCCGCACTACCTCCTGACCGCCGAGTCGATCGTCAGCGACGGCGACCTCGACCTGCGCGACGAGTACGCCGCCCGCGCCTATCGCGACTGGTACCCGTACGTCCTGGACCGCCACGGCCGGCTGACGAACGGGCAGGCCAACGAGCCGCACGGCGCCGGCTTCCCGCTGCTCATCGCTCCCGCGTATGCGCTCGGCGGCCCGCTCGCGGTCCAGTTGCTCATGGCGGCGATCGCGGCGCTGGCGTTCACGCTCGGCGCACTGCTCGCGCGCCGGGTCGTCCCCGAGCCGTGGGCGAGCGCGGCGGCGCTCGGCTGCGGGCTGTCGCCGCCGGCGCTCGCCTACGGCACGGCCGTCACGCCGGAGCTGACCGCCGGCGCGCTGTTGGCCGCCGCGGCGCTGCTCGCCCTGCGCGCGCGAGAGCACCCGCGCATCCGCCGCGTCGCCGGCGGCGCGCTCGCGCTCGGCGCGTTGCCGTGGCTCGGCCTCGTGTTCGCGATCCCGGGGGCCGTCGTGGCGCTCGCGCTGTTGCGCTGGCTGCGCCGGAACGCGCGCGGCTTCGCGATGCTCGTCGTCGTCGAGGTGCTGCTCTTCTCGGGCGTCATGTACGTGACGGTCAACGACCAGCTCTTCGGCGGCTTCACGCCGACGGCCGCCGACGTCGCCGGCCGTGGCCTCGACGATGTCAGCATCGCCGACTACGCCGACCGCGCGCCGCGCCTCGTCGCTCTCTGGATCGATCGCTCCTACGGCGCGCTGCGCTGGGCGCCGGTCGTCGCGCTCGCGTTCTTCGGGCTGTGGCTGCTGTGGCGCTCACGCCGCGATCGCCTCGCCGACGCGCTCCCCGAGCGCCGCGACGTCGAGGTCGTCGCGACGCTCTGCGCGCTCGTCTGCGCCGCGCAGGTCCTCGTCGCGGCGTTCGTCGCGCCGACGATGTTCGGCTTCTGGTTTCCCGGGCGCTACCTCCTGGTCGCGTTCCCGCTCGCCGTGGCGCTCGTCGCGTGGGGCCTGCGCCACGCCCCGCGCACCGGCGGCGTGCTCGCGGCGTGGACGCTCGCCACGAGCATCTGGTGGTACGCCGAGCTGCGGATCGACGGCGGCGGGATCGTCGGGCCGTCGTCGCGCGCGCCGCTGGGCCCGCTCGACGGCGCCCTGCCGCTGTTCGGCAGCGGCTCCCCCGGCGCCACCGTGGCGCTCGCGGCCGCCGGCGCGGCGATCGCCGGGCTCCTGGCGTTCGAGTGGCGCCGCTGGCGCCGGCCGTAGCGGCGCGCCGTAGCGGCGACTGCCGCGCGGCCACTCGGTGACGAACGGACACTCGATGAGCGCACCGAGAGCGCACGTTGATCGCGGGACGGCCCGTACTCGGGCGTCGTGTCGCGTCGAGTGCGGTCTACACAGCCTTCATCGACACGACGGCTTGGTATAGCCAACCGTGTAGCCTCGACATAGTGTAGTCTAGACAGTGTGAATGCACCTCACGATCTGCCGAGCGCCTACACCGAGGCGCTCGACCAGGTACTGGAACTTGCCGTGCTCCTCAACGAGGACATGACGCAGAGCCTGGCGCGCGAGGGGCTGACCGCGTCACGTGTCCGCCTGGTGTGGCTGCTGCACCACGAGGGCGCCACCACGCAGCGGGCACTCGCCGACTCCCTGAAGGTCACCCCGCGCAACGTCACCAGCCTCGTCGACGAGCTGGTCGACACCGGCTATGTCACGCGGGAGCCGCATCCCACAGACCGGCGCGCAACCCTCGTCTCGCTCACCGAGCACGGAGCATCGACCATGGCCGAGATGAACCGCAGCCATCAAGAGCTCGCCGAGCTGTTGTTCGGAGATATGTCCGGCCGGCAGTTCGGCGCGTTCGTCAGCGGGCTCGGTCACCTGTTGAGCCGTGTGCGCGAGGAACTGCAGGCGGCACGAGAAGGAGAACGGTGATGGCGGCCGTGCTCAGGAGGGCATTCTTCCTCGCGCGGCGGTTTGTGATCTTCGAGATCGGCATCTGGCGCAGCCTGTTTCTCTTGGTGACGCGGCGTGTCTCCGGGTACGGCCCCGGGGTCGAGGCATTCCCGTATTCCAGAGACATCGCCCCGCTCATGGGGGCGTTCATCTTCGTCTCCGTGCTCGAGCTGCCGGTCGTGCACCTGCTGCTGCCGTGGGAGACCGTCAGGCTCATCGCCATGGTACTCAGTATCTGGGGTCTGATCTGGATGGTCGGGCTGCTGGCCAGCATGAAGGTCTTCCCGCACCTGCTCGACGACAACGGGTTGCGTATCCGCTCCGGGACCACCATCGACATCCGCATTCCCTGGGAAGCCGTCGCAAGCGTCACGGCCCGGCGACGCAGCGGTCCCCCGAGCCAGGTCGAGCGCACCGACGACGGCACAGTCCTCAACCTCGCCGTGTTGAAGCAGACCAAGATCGACGTCGAACTGCACCGACCGACGACGATCAAGCTGCCCCACAGCACAGAGCAGATCACCGAGCTGCGGTTCTACGTCGACGACCCCCGCGCGCTCGTCGCGGCCGCACGCGAGCGCCTGACCGTCCGCCTACCTCAGGAGCAGCTGACCAGCAGTCGCTGAACTTCCGTGGAGAGCCGGGCGCTCGCTGCCCCCTTCATGCGATCCAGCACGTCAGCGGCGTTTCCGCTCCGCTGCTCCTCTCCGACGAAGCGGCGTCGGCGGCCCCCGCTGTTGGCTTGCGCGAGGGATGTTTGCCCCCGAAGGCCAAGGCGGGCGAACGACCGCCCGCCTCGCCATGAGGGGCGCTCGCCAAGCTGGTCGGCCATTCCCTGGCCGGCATGACCATCCCGCTCGTCGCGGCGCGTCGGCCCGTTCGGAGGCTCATCTACGTCGGCGCGTCAGCTCAGCCGCGGAAGTCCGCCGGCCGCTCCGGGCTCGCCTCGCCGAGCGCCTGCTTCAACCGGTCGACGTCGAGGTCGCGGCCGTACGCCGGAGTGCCCGGCTGCTGGCGCCAGGACTCGGCCAGCGGTCCGTTGTCGACGACGTCGAAGCCGACGTCGTCGATCAGGGCGGTGACCGTCGCCTTGTCGTCCGCGTCGTCGCCGGAAATCGGCAGGGCGAGGCGGTCGGCGGCGCCGGACGGCCGCGCGTGGCCGACGATGTTCGCGGCGTAGATGCTGTTGAACGCCTTGACGACCGGGACGCCGAGCTGGGAGCTGACCCACTCGCTCTCGGTGATGCCGTCGTCCTCGATCGCGTCGATGCGGCCGTCACGCTGCTGCGGGTAGTAGTTGTTCGTGTCGATGACGACGACGCCGGGCGCGCGGCCGGCGAGGATGTCGTCCGGCAGGTCGGCGACCGTCTTCAGCGGGATCGTGACGATGACGACCTCGGCGTCCTTCGCCGCGTCCCCCGCGAGGACCGCGGTGGCGCCGGTCTCCGCCGCGAGGTCCGCGAGCGTCTCCGGCCCACGAGAGTTCGCGATCGCGACGTCGTGCCCCGCGGCGGTGAGACGGCGCGCGAGGTTGCCGCCGATGTTGCCTGCTCCGATGATGCCGATCTTCATGGCGTGCTCCTGTCGGTGCGACTGACTGGGAGGTGAGTACGACGGACCCGGGCGACGATGGGGCCCTCCCCGAGGGGCTTCCGCGACGCACCAGCGGCGGCCGTGTGCGACTCGTCACTGGGCTTCACGCTGCCGGCGCCCGTCTCCGAGCCGCCGCGCGTGGCTCGGTGGGGGCTCGGCGGACGGCGCGTCGGCCGACGTGGGCCGGCGGAGCCCCGCGGGCTCCCGTCGTCCGAGCGCGATCACCGCCGCCGAACCGGCCGCCCCGGCGCCGAGCGCCGCCAGCATCCAAGCCTCTCCTGTGCGCTCGAGTCCGAGCGTGGCGTCGAGAGACGGGGTCCCGGGACCCGTCTCGACCAGCGCCAACGCCGCGACCGCCAGCAGCACCTGGTGCTGACCCGTGGTGGGTTTGAAGCCGTCCTTCCATGTCGCGGTGCGCAGCGCGGTGATCATGACGCCTGACACCCCCGCGGCGGTCAGCGCCGCCGCGAGCCCAAGCGCGAGCAGGATGCCGCAGCCGACCTCCGTCGAGCCGGCGGCGTAGGCGTTGCGCCGGCCCGGTCGCAGCCCAAACGACTCGAACTCCTCCGCCGCCTGGTCGAGGCCGCCGCCCCCGAACCATCCAAAGAGCTTCTGGGTGCCGTGGACGAAGAAGGTTCCGCCGACGGTGCACCGGAGTAGGAGCCGTCCGAGGTCCATCAGGCAGCGTCTCCGAGCTTCGCGAGGCCCCGCGACATGACCCGGCGTGCGCACTGCCGCCACAGGAGCAGGAGGGCCACCGCGGCGATCGCCGCGACGACGGCGGCGAACACCAGCCCAGCCGCGCGCAGCCCCGTGATCTCCGCGAGGAGACCCTCAGCGATCACGGGCAGAGAGATTCCGACGTACATCACGACGAAGTAGCTCGGTGATCTCACCGCGTGTTGCATGCCGGACATGCTCGCTGGCCGGCCCGCCTCCGTCGTCGGCGCGCTGAGTGATCTTGCGGGTACGCCCGCGGCGGTACTCCCAGCGCGGCTTGGGGTAGAGCGTCGGCGACATGTCATCGACTGCCTCGTCGGCCAGTTGTGACTGGCCACGTGAGGTCTGCGGGTTGTGTCCGGTCAGGTCAGCGATTCGCGCCAACCGGTAGCCGATGGTGTGGGCTTGAGATCGACGACCGTCCCCGCACGACGGGTTTCTCCGCGAGATCAATCGTCGCTGTCGTCCGGCGCCCGCACGAGGAGCAGCAGGTCCCCGGCGTCCACGTGCGTCCCGTCTGCGGCCACGATCTCCTCGACAACACCATCGATCTCGGCAAAGACCTCGATCTCCATCTTCATGGCCTCGATGGTCAGGAGCAGCCCTCCCTTCTGCACCTGCTCGCCCTCGGCGACCGAGACCGAGGCCACCATGCCTGGCATGGGCGCCGCGACCTGTCCGGGGTCCTGTTGGTCGGCCCTGCGCCGGGCCTCGGTGGGCTCCATGCTCCGGTCTCGGACCTTCACCTCGCGCGGCTGACCGTTCAGCTCGAAGTAGATCGAGCGGTATCCCTCGCTGTCGTGGTCGCCCAGCGCGAGGAGCCGTATGACGAGTGTCTTGCCGCGCTCGAGATCTACGGCAAGCTCCTCGTCCTGACGCAGGCCCCAGAAGAAGGCAGGGGTCGGCAGCACGCTCACGTCACCGAACCGACGCTGGAAGTCTGCGAAGTCGACGAACACCGCCGGGTACATGAGGTAGGAGGCGAGCTCCTGATCACTCACCGCGCGCCCCACCTTGTCCTGCACCTCCTCACGGACCCGGTCAAACTCGATCGGCTCGAGCTCCTCGCCGGGGCGCACCGTCAGGTGCTCGCCACCTTTGAGCACCTTGCGCTGGAGCTCTTGCGGAAAGCCGCCGGGGGGCTGCCCGAGGTCTCCGTGGAAGTAGCCGACGAGCGACTCCGGGAAGGCGATCTCCTGCTCGGGGTCGAGCACGTCGTCGGCGGTGAGGTCATTGGTCACCATGAAGATCGCGAGGTCGCCGACCACCTTTGAGGTCGGCGTCACCTTCACGATGTCGCCGAGCATCTCGTTCACCTCGGCGTAGGCCCGCGCCACCTCGCGCCACCTGCGCTCGATGCCCATGCCACGCGCCTGCTGGCGCAGGTTCGTGTACTGCCCGCCCGGCATCTCGTGCTCGTAGACCTCCGAGGCGCCCGCGCGGATGTCGCTCTCGAACCCCGCGTAGTAGCTGCGTACGACCTCCCAATAGGCCGCCGCGTCGTCCAGTGCCCGACGCGGCAGGCCGGTGTCGCGCTCGGTGTGGCGCAGCGCCTCGACGATCGAGCCCAGGTTCGGCTGGGAGGTGAGGCCGCTGAGGGGGTCCATCGCGGCGTCGGCCGCGTCGACGCCGGCGTCAGCGGCCGCAAGCACGCTGGCCGCCGAGACGCCGCTCGTGTCGTGCGTGTGGAAGTGGACCGGAATGCCCACCTCCTCCCGGAGCGCCCGTACGAGGCGCCGGGCGGCCTCTGGCTTGCAGAGGCCGGCCATGTCCTTGATCCCGAGCACATGCGCGCCGGCCGCCTCCAGCTCGCGGGCCAAGCCGACGTAGTAGCCGAGGTCGTACTTGGTCCTCGCCGGGTCGAGGATGTCGCCGGTGTAGCAGATCGCCGCCTCGCAGAGAGCGCCGGCCTCGAGCACCGCGTCCATCGCCACGCGCAGGTTCTCGACCCAGTTCAGCGAGTCGAACACGCGGAAGAGGTCCACGCCGGCGTCCGCGGCCTCAGCCACGAAGAAGCGCACGACGTTGTCGGGGTAGTTCGTGTAGCCGACCGCGTTGGAGGCGCGCAGCAGCATCTGCAGCAGGATGTTGGGGACCCGCTCGCGCAGAGCGGCGAGCCGGTTCCAGGGATCCTCCTTCAGGAAGCGCATCGCCACGTCGAAGGTCGCGCCGCCCCAGCACTCGAGCGACAGCAGCCCGTCCAGCTGCCTCGCGTACGTCGGCGCGATGCGCAGGAGGTCGTCGGTGCGAAAGCGCGTGGCGACGAGCGACTGATGGGCGTCGCGGAAGCTCGTATCGGTGAGCAGCAGGCGCTGCTCGTCTCGCATCCAGCGCGCGAAGCGCTCGGGTCCCAGCTCCTTCAACAGGCCGCGCGTGCCCGCCTTGAGGCGCGAGCCAAAGGGCATCTCGGGCACCGGTGCGGGCGGGAGCGGGCGCGGATCGGGATGGCCCTCCACCTCGGGGTTGCCGTTGACGACCACTTCAGCGATGAAGTCGAGCAGGCGAGTCGCCCGGTCGCGAGGCTGGGTGAAGTCAAAGAGCTCCGGTGTCTCGTCGACGAAGCGCGTGGTGACGTCGCCCGCACGAAAGCGCGGGTGGCCGAGCAGGCCCTCGAGGAAGAACAGGTTGGTCTTGACGCCGCGGATGCGAAACTCGCGCAGCGCGCGCTCCATCCGGGCCACCGCCTCCTCGGGGGTCGGGGCCCACGCCGTGATCTTCTCCAGCAGCGAGTCGTAGAACGGCGTCACCACGGCGCCGGCGTAGGCCGTGCCACCGTCCAGGCGGATGCCGAAGCCCGTTGCCTCGCGGTAGGTGGTGATGCGTCCATGGTCGGGGGCGAAATCGTTCTCTGGATCCTCCGTGGTCGCACGGCATTGCAGCGCATGCCCGTTGCAGCGCACGTCTTCTTGCGCCGGTACGCCGCTCTGCGGTGTGCCGATCGAGGCTCCTTCGGCGATGCGGATCTGCGCCTTGACGAGGTCGACGCCGGTGACCATCTCGGTGACGGTGTGCTCGACCTGGATGCGCGGGTTGACTTCGATGAAGAAGAAGTCGCCGCTGTCGACGTCCTGCAGGAACTCCACGGTGCCCGCGTTGCGGTAGCCCGCCTCGCGCGCGACGCGCACCGCGGCGCCGCAGATCTCCTCTCGCACAGCGGCGTCGAGCGCCGGCGCCGGAGCCCGCTCCACGACCTTCTGGTGGCGCCGCTGCACGGTGCAGTCACGCTCGTACAGGTGCACCACCTGTCCCGCCGCGTCGGCAAGGATCTGGACCTCGATGTGGCGCGCGCGCTTGACGAGTCGCTCCAAGAAGACCTCGTCGCGGCCGAAGGCGGCGTTCGCCTCCCGCCGCGCAGCGGCGACCTGGTCGACGAGGTCGTCGGGCTGCTCGACGACGCGCATGCCGCGACCGCCGCCGCCCCAGCTCGCCTTGATCATCAGCGGATAGCCCACCTCTTCGCCGAGCCGCTCCACCTCGGCCGTGTCGTCCGGCAGGGCTCCCGTGGCCGGCATGACCGGCACCCCCGCCTCCGTGGCGAGCTCACGGGCCGCGATCTTGTCGCCCAGACGCTCCATCACCTCGGCGGGGGGACCGATCCACAGCATTCCCTCGCGCACGCACGCCTCCGCCAGCTCAGGATCTTCGGCTAGGAAGCCGTAGCCCGGGTGGATGGCATCAGCCCCCACGTCCCGCGCCAACCCCACGATCTCCTCGATTCCCAGATAGGCGCGCACCGGCTCCTGATCACCGCCGACGAGGTACGCCTCGTCTGCCTTGAAGCGATGCAGGGCAAACCGATCCGCGCGAGAGTAGATCGCCACGGTCCGCAAGCCAAGCTCTGTGGCCGCGCGGAAGACGCGGATCGCGATCTCGCTCCGGTTCGCGACAAGCAGCTTGCGGACGCTCCCCAAGACGGAGCGAGGATATCCGAGGGCAAGGGCGTAACGTAGGCACGCCGCTCGATCCGATCTTCCCGCCGAGCGGATCTCCGCGGGTACACGGTCAGCGAATAGCAACCCGGGCTCGCACCCAGCGCTGCCAGCCCTCGCTGCTCAGCAACTGCTGGGCGGCCTCCTTGAGCAGGAACGAGCCGTCGAGAGCCGACAGGCGGGCGGCACGTGGCCATTGTCGGACGTCATGGGGCGGTCACCTCCCAGCGCGGCAGCGGGCTCTTGCCCCAGTCCGCCCGGTCCGCGTAGTCCATCAGCGCGCTGAAGTACTGCTTTTCAGCGGGGGCGGGCGAAAGCCGAGCACCGGCATCGGCGGCATCGAGACGCTCGAGGCCAATCACGACACGCTGCGCGACAGCAGGCAAGAACCACGTCCCACGCCATCGCGCGGTCGGCGCCGAGGGCGCCGGCGACGATCGATGCCGCCTGCGGGACGATGTCGTCCGCCCGAGGGGAGGTGGCGACGAGGACGGCGTCGACGTACGCGGGATCGACTCCCGCGGCGTCGAGCGCGCGGCTGCCGGCCTCAATGGCGAGCTCGGAGAGCCCCTCGCCGTCGCCGCTGCGGCGGCGTGCGGAGATCCCCGTGCGCTTCGTGATCCACGCCGGCTCGACGCCGGTCCGCGCCGCGATCGGCGCGTTGTCGAGGACGGTCTGCGGTAGCGCGCGGCCGAATCCGGTGATCCCGGCGGTCCGCCGCCGCGAGTGGACGCGCGGGCGGATCGGCGCCGGTGCGAGGAGCCTAGTGGGTCGTCCAGGAACGTTGTGCCTGAAACGGCGGGATGCCGGCGCCGTCAGGCAAGGACGCAGGATCGAAGGTGTGGCCCTGCCACATCGAGATCCGAGGACGCCGCCTGGCGGTGATCG
>Ga0136631_10000052_pt1 | contig 28975 bp, 33 predicted proteins | sample AntDrymUQ6012206_2_FD_104655 | JGI IMG/M metagenome (GOLD analysis project Ga0136631, IMG submission 104655) | Polar desert sand microbial communities from Dry Valleys, Antarctica - metaG UQ601 (22.06) | ecosystem: Environmental > Terrestrial > Soil > Desert | place: Antarctica: Dry Valley... | reverse complement strand
GCTGAGATGCTCGCAGGCGACCGGCGCGTCAGCATGGTCGAGATCGCGGCGGCCGCGGGGGTGGGGCGATCCACGCTGTACCGCCACTTCGCAACCCGCCAGGTGCTGCAGCGCGCGCTGCAGGAGCGCCTGAACGCGGCACGATCGCCGGCCCCGACAGGCCAGGTGGCGACCATGCCGTTTCGGGCGCCGGGACAGCTCGGACGCGACCACCCGCTCGCGCTGGAGGTGACCCACGTCCTCGACGAGGTACCTCCACACCTCGTGCCCGACCAGCTCGTCGCCGAGGCCCGACGCGCGGGCGGCGTCGCCGTCGCGCTCTACGTCGTCGACATCGATGGTTCGCATCTCCTGCGACTCGCCGGCTCGGAGGAGTTCCCCGACTCCCTTCCCGACCCGCCGGCGCTCGGCCCCGAGATCGTTCCCGAAGGACTCCCCGCCTTCGAGGATCAGCTGCGTCAGCGCCTTCCAGGCTGCGTCTGCGAGCCACTCTGGCTACGTGGACGCGTGACCGGGCTCCTGCTCTGCATGGGTACCCCGACGACGTCGCTCGATGACATCGCCAGGCAGGGCGCCGCCGCGCTGGAGCTCGCCGACGACTACACCGACTTCATCGAAGCCGCCCGGCGGCGCAAGCCGACCACGCCCGCCGCCGAGATCCAGCAGAACCTCTTCCCGCCACGGATCGTCCGGATCCAGGGAGCGCAACTTGCCGGCGGACTGCTTCCCACCTACGAGGTCGGCGGCGACTGGTTTGACTTCGTCGACAACCGCGACGGAGCGTGGCTCGCGATCGCCGACACCTCCGGCAACGGCCCCACCGCCGCGGGTCTGGGCGCCGCCGCGCTCGGCGCCCTCCGCGCCGCCCGCCGCAGCGGTCACAACCTCGAACAGGCGATGCTGGCGATGCACGAGACAGTCCAGCGCCTGGGCAACCCCGACTTCTACGTCAGCGCTCTCGTCGCCCGCTGGCGCGCCGCGACCCGGACGCTGACGTGGGTCAACTGCGGCCACCCGCCCGCCTACCTCGCAGATGTCCAGGGCAACCTCACCGAGCTCGACAGCCCGCCCCACCCAGCCCTCGGCGCCGGCGATCCCGAACCGGCCTTCACCGCCACGCAGCGCGAGCTGCAATCGGGCGAGCGGGTCATCCTCGTCACCGACGGCATCGTCGAACGGCGAACCGAAGGCGGCGGACGTTTCGGCGTCGAGGGGATCAGGCGTGCGATGGCATCCGTCGAGTACCCCACGGCCGCCGCCACCGCCATGGCGATACTGCAGGGGGTGAGCAGCTGCTGGCGCGAACCGCTGGAAGACGACGGAACGGTCGCCGTGCTCGCGGTCGCATAGGCAGCCTGCAGCGGATCCTCCCACCGATATCGAAGGGTGAGGACGGCGGCACCCGGGTACGCGAGCGAAGAGTGCTGATGACAAAGCGTCTGATCCCGACGGCGCTGGCCTTCGCGCTGCTGGGCGGCTGGACGCCGACCGCCCAAGCTGCCTTTGTGAGCAAGCGCGATGCGCGGGCGTACGTGCTTCGCGCCGTGCCGGCGGATGCGCCGCGCATACTGCTGCGCGACGAGCGCAGCGCGTTCTTTCGCACCGAGCGGTTGTGGGTCGAGCCGTCGCGGCGCTGCCGGCGGCACGCCGCCGCGGCCGTCAGCTGCCGCTTTCGGGCGCGTCTGGTGCCCGACGCCACGCACCGCAAGCGCAACTACTCGCCGATCTCCTGCCGCGGCGCGGTGCTCGTCCGTCGCCTGGACGACGGGCGCCTGCAGGGCGCGCAGCGCGACTACGTGTGCCGAACGGAGCTTCCGTGAGCCGTGACGAGGACGCCCGATGAGCGCCTGCGGCTGAGCGTGTTCAGCCGTGCAGCGCCGGTGAGGCGACTCCCGCCTCCGAGCCGCCGACGGCCGTATAGGTGCGCCGGTCGGCGCGCCGCCAGGCGCGGTACATGACGTCGCTGCTGACGGGCATCGCGATCGCTCCGCGGGCATCCACGCAGATCGCTCCGCCGAGGCCGCCGGCTGCGCGGACGGCGGCCAGAGCGGTGTCCGCCGCAGCCGCGAGATCCTCTCCGCCGAAGAGCATGCGCGCGTGGATGTCGTGTGCGAAGAGCACGCGCAGAAACGCCTCGCCGTCACCGGTCGCCGAGACCGCGCAGGTGTCCGGATGCGCCCAGGTGCCGGCCCCGAAGATCGCCGAGTCGCCCACGCGCGCGGGCGGCTTGCCGCAGAAGCCGCCGGTGCTCGTCGCGGCGGCCAGCCGGCCGGTCGCGTCGAGGCAGACGGCACCGACCGTCCCCGCCGCCGCGTCGTACCCGCCCTCACGGAAGCGACGAGCCGCCAAGCGGCGGCGCTGACGCTCGGTGACCATGAGCCCGGGATCGACGAGCTCGAGATCGTGCAGCGCCGCGAGCTCCGCCGTGCTACCCGCCCACAGCAGCGGACCGGGATCGGCGTGCGCCAGCGCCTGCGCCGCGAGGATCGGATGGCGGATGCCCTGGACGGCCGCGACCGCACCGGCGCGGCCATCCCCGCACATGAGCGTCGCGTCGCACCACACGCCGCCGTCGGCGGCCAGCACCGAGCCGGTCCCGGCATTGAAGAGCGGACTGTCCTCCAGGACGCTGACGGCGGCAATGCATGCGGCCTCCGCGCCGGCGCTGACCTGCAGCCAGCCGGCGTCGACCGCAACCGCGAGCTCGCGGCGAAGCTCGGCATCCGAACGGCCGTCGTCATCCGCGCGGCGCGGGCCAGCGCCGCCGTGCACGACCAGGACTGGGGCGACCAGCGAGCCCAACGATCAGCTCTCCCGCGGCCGGCCGATGTGCCCCGCGCTCGTCTCATCCAACAGCGCCTGCGTCACGAGCCCCGCCTTCGCCGCCGTCCGCATGAAGGCGATGATGGCAGCGGATCCCCGGCGTCCCCGGCCCGCGCATACGATGCGTGCGGTGTCGGGGCCATTGACTGGGAAGGTGGCTCTCGTGACGGGAGCGACCCGCGGTGCCGGGCGTGGCACGGCAGTCGCGCTGGGCGAGGCGGGCGCGACGGTCTACTGCACCGGTCGCACGACCAGGCAGCGGCGTTCGGAGTACGACCGGCCGGAGACGATCGAGGAGACCGCCGAGCTCGTCGATGCCGCCGGCGGCGAGGGGATCGCGGTCGAGGTCGACCACCTGCAGGCGGCGCAGGTCGAGGCGCTCGTCAAGCGCATCGACGTCGAGCAGGGCCGGCTGGATGTGCTGGTCAACGACATCTGGGGCGGCGAGAAGCTGGCCGAGTGGAACACACCGCTGTGGGAGCACGACCTCGACCGCGGTCTGCGGATGCTGCGCCTGGCGATCGACACGCACATCATCACGAGCCACTTCGCGTTGGCGTTGCTCATCCGCCGGCCGGGTGGCCTCGTCGTCGAGATGACCGACGGCACGCTGGAGTACAACGCAGAGCACTACCGGCTCTCGACCTTCTATGACCTGGCCAAGACGTCGGTCCTCCGGCTTGCGTTCGCGCAGGGCAACGAGCTCGCGCAGCACGACTGCACCGCCGTGGCGCTGACGCCGGGCTGGTTGCGCTCGGAGATGATGCTCGACATCTATGGGGTCACGGAGGCCACCTGGGCTGACGCGGTGGGCGGGAACCCGCACTTCACTGCGATCTCCGAGAGCCCGCGCTTCGTCGGACGCGCCGTCGCGGCGCTCGCCGCCGATCCGCAGGTCCACCGTCGTAACGGCGGTTCGTTCTCCTCCGGCGACCTCGCGCGCGAGTACGGCTTCACCGATATCGACGGGTCCCAACCCGATTGCTGGCGCTACATGGTCGAGGTCCAGGACGCGGGCCTCCCGCCAGACGCGACCGGCTACCGGTAACGCGGAGGCACTCGTGCCGGACGGCTACAGACGGATCCCGCGGCACATTGGATTCCGTGCGCCAGCGGTCAGCGACCGAACTAGCCCTACGGTTACCGCTATGGACTACCTCACGCGTTTCAACCAGCTGTTCCCCGCTCCCGTACAGCCAGCAGAAGTCATGCGTCATATGCCGATGTTCGGGCGCGCGACGACCGTTGAGCAACTCGGCTATGCCCTCAAGAAGCCCGCCTGGGACGTCGCGCGGTGCCTCGCCGGGCTGGAGGAGAACGGCCTGGTCAGACCTGCGGACAAGCCGACGCACGTGAACTGGAGAACAAACGGCAAGGCGCGCAAGCTGGTTCGGCGTTCGCGACGGTCATCCGCGACACGCAAACCCACCTCTGAGTGAACGCTGGTTGCATCCTTTCTGCGAGGAGCCGCAGCCCGAAAGGCAATCGGCTACCGCCACGGCGGCGGGGACTGACCGGTCACGGTCAGCTGCTGTGGCACCTCGACGACTGACCTCACGGCCTGTAAGGCCGCAACGATCCCGGAGATCGAGCCGGCCGGCGAGACAGCGATCGTCGGGCGCTACAGCTGCAGGTGCAGGCGAAGGGCGTCATCGATATCGCCCATGATCGACGCCGGGAGCCGGCCGAGGATCGGCCCGAGCCGCTGCACCGAGACGGATCGGACTTGTTCGCATTGGGCCTTCGAGTCGGTTCGCAAGCCAGTGGACTCGGCCGGCAGCAAGACCTGAAATGGGAATACGCGCGTGACGTTGCTCGTAACCGGAACCACGGTGACGACGCCCCTTCCCAAGCGGGCCGCAATCGCGTTCGCGCGGTCGTTGCTGACGACGATCGCGGGGCGGCGCTTGTCCGTCTCACTGCCGCGCGCCGGGTCGAGGTCGGTCAGCCTCACCTCACCGCGCCGCATCCGTCAGCCCGTCGCTGAGCGTCGCCTTCCCACGCCGCTCGCTCCCCCGAGGACTCCCAGTCCTCCCACGCCGCTGCGTAATCCTCCTCCAGATCGGCATGTCGAAGGAGGCGAACGGCGTGCTGAAGCGCCGCAGAGCGAGACCGCAGGCCGGACGTACGTGCGTACTCATCGAGTAGCGCCACATCTTCCTCGGACAGGCTGACGCTCAGCTTCATCCCTCCGCATGCTACCGGAGTAGGAGCGTCGGTACTACCCACGAGCGATCCTCTGAGCCCGGCGCACGGACACCCCACGCTGAAACCGAGCGCCCTCACCACGCCTGCATCCCCGACTGCCATGATCAGGCAGCGGTGGGAGTCCTCGCATTGAAGCTGCTGCTCGCTCCCGGCTTCGTGGTCCTCGCTTCGCTGTGCGCGCGCCGCTTTGGCCCGCAGATCGGCGGCCTCGTAGGCGGGCTGCCGGTGGTCGCGGGTCCGATCCTGCTCGTGCTCGTGCTGAGCCACGGAAAGCACTTCGGCGCGACCTCAGCACAGTCGTCGCTGCTGGGCCTGGTGTCGCTCAGCGCTTTCGTCGGAGCGTATGCCGCCATCTGCCGGCGAACCGGGTGGAGGGTCACAGCGACCGTCGCGTGGCTCGCGTTTCTCGCGGCGACGGCCGTACTCAGCCTCGTCAGCGTCACGGCGGGCGCGGGCCTGGCGCTGGCCGCCGGGTCGTTCGTCGTGGGCCTGGCGCTCGTGCCGCGTCCCGCGGCCGTGGCGACCGCGACCGAGCTACCGGCGTGGGATCTCCCGATGCGCGCGGTCACCGCCGCGGCGATGGTCGTCGCCATCACCGCCGTCTCGGGTGCGTTGGGTCCTCACGTCTCGGGACTGCTGGCGCCCGCGCCGATCGTCACGAGCGTGCTGGCGGCGTTCACCCAGGCCCAGCGTGGCCCGCAGGAGACCCTCGCGCTGCTGCGCGGCATGCTCGTCGGCTTCTTCGCCTTCGCGGCGTTCAACTTCACCGTTGCGGTGTCGTTGCCGGCCTGGAGCACCGGCGCGGCCTTCGCACTGGCGACGACGGTCGCGGTCGCCGTTCAGCTCGCCTGGCTCGTCGTCCGCCGGGGAGGCCAAGACATCCGGGCGGCACGGGCGCTCCCCACGGCCCGTCCGAATTGACGACGGGGACGTCATATGGAACTGCCCGGGTGAGCGGCCTCACCAGACGGGCTGCGGAGTCACCGAGCCGTCAGAGCGCCGCCAATGCCTCGCGGAAGTCTGCGGCCGACGGCAGATCGCAGGCGGCGAGCCGGGAGTCGAGGCGCTTGAGCTCGCACACGGTCACGTCGGACTTGGTGGTCTGAGCGATCTCCAGCGCCTTCAGCCCTTCGGCTGCCGCGCGCTCGGGCTCGTTGGCTGCTGCGCAGGCGAGCGCGAGATGCGCCTGATGGATTCCGCGACCGCGTGTGCGATCGTGAGGCCAGAGGCGCAGGACATCGTCGAACATCGTGACGGCCCTGTCCGGCCGGAGCCAGAGCCAGCAGCGCGCCTCGTCGGCGAGGACGTAGGGAGGGGTGATGTCGTGGCCTCCCAAGTCGTCCCATGGCGTCTGCGGGACGTGCGGCACGTGGTCCAGCATGCCGTAGGCATCGACCAGGCTGCGCTCGCAGGCAGCGGTGTCGTTTGCGAGAGCATGCCCGCGCGCCTCCTTCAGCGCACAGAGCCCGCGAATCTTGTCGCTCGTGCCGCTTGTGAGGCGGGCAGCCTGTGCGAACGACATCGCTCGCTGGGAGTCGGAGGCCCACTGACTCTGTCGCATCAGACCGTAGGCGACCATGTCCTGGTACCCGGCTTCGCGCGCAAGCCGCACGGAACGGTCAGCCCAGGCGTCGCGACGATGCCAGTCACCGAAATCGTCGCTCAGCGCACTGGCGAATCCAGACCAGCGTGCTTCCACCCGAAGCAATTGACCGCGTACCTCGCCCCGGGCGATCTGCCGGTGCTCGGCGATGAGACCAAGTTGGTACCGGACCGTGGCGAGCACCTCGTGGGGCCCGCACAACGCATCGTGGCGACCGAGCAGGCGCAGCAGCTTCATCCACTGCGTGACGAGCTCGGGGTCGATCTCGCGAGCTGTTGCAGGTGCAGTCGTGGCGTTGAGACCAAGTGCGGCCCCAACGCCCGCGCCGAGAAGGCTCCGACGGCTGATGGGATCCACGTCTTCCCTCGCTTCGCTGGGATGCTCGTGCACCCAGCGTAGCGCCCACGGCATGCCCAGACTCCGCGCGAACCAGTTGACGTCATCGACGGTCAGACGGCGCTTTCCCTGCTCGATCCGGCTCAGCGTCATCTGGCTGACGCACAGCCAGCCGGCGACGATCTCCTGCGGCAGCAGTTGCCCGTGGAACGGGTGCGACCGATACGCGCGGATCACCCTGCCGAGATCCCCGCTGGCCAGCGCGTCACATATGACGTCGGTGTGCCAGAACTCGGGCGGCACCTCCGGTGCCCGGACACGCTGACGCGTCTGTTGACAAGCCGTGCACAGGGTGTCGGCGTTGTCGTGCGCCAGCGGACTTCCGCAACGACAGTAACGGCGCACAGGACTCATGACGCTTGGATCGTACGACCCGATCGGACGACCTGTGAACCAGCTAAACGGTTATTGATTGCACTGGCCGCCCGGCGCGTTGACGTCCCGCGGCGCCGTTGAAGGCTGCAGGCGATGGTCTTCGAGCGGCGCTACAGCTGGGAGCGCGCGCACCGCGACGCAGAGGTCGTGTGCTCGCGGGTGCACATCACCGTCGACCGTGACTGAGTCACTGGACCGTCAGAGCGCGGCCAATGCCTCGCGGAAGTCGGTGGCCGCCGGCAGGTCGCAGGCGGCGAGCTTGTCATCGAGGCGTTTGAGTTCGCGCACGGTCAGGTCCGACCTGGTTGTCCGAGCGATGTCCAGCGCCTTGATGCCTTCGGCCGCCGCGCGGTCGGGCTCGTTGGTGGCCGCGCAGGCGAGCGCGAGGCGTGCCTGATGAAGTCCCCGGCCGCGTGCTCGGTCGCGTGGCCACAGGCGTAGAGCCTCTTCGTGCATCTCGATGGCCTTGTGCGGTCGCACGCGGACCCAGCAGCGCGCTTCGTCGGCCACGACGTAGGCCGGCGTGACGTACTCGGCGCCCAGGTCCTCCGGCGGCGTCCGCGCCAGCGCGTCCAGCAGCCCGTGGGCCTCGTCGAGGGTGCGTTCGAAGGACGCTGCGTCGTTCGCTACGGCATGCCCGTGGGCGACGCGGAGCGCGGACAGCGCGCGGCTCTGGTCGCTCGTCCCGCGTGTACGGTGAGCGGCGAGGGCGAGAGCGATCGCTCGCTGCGGGTCGTTTCGTGAAGCGGCCTCCCGGCTCTGGAGCATGAGCGCCCAGGCAACCATGTCGTCGTAGCCCGCTTCCTGGGCGAGCCGCAACGCGCGGTCGGTCCAGTAGTCGTACATGTGCGAGTCGCCCGCGTCGTCGCTGAGCCAACCCGCGAACTCCGACCAGCGCGACTCCACGCACAGCAGCTGGGTCCGCAGTTCGCCGCGGGCGATCTGCCGATTCCGAGCGATGAGCGTGAGTTGGTGGCGAACCGGGGCGAGCACGTCATGCGATCCGAACATCGCATCGTGGCGGCCCAGGACACGCAGCAGCTTCATCCAGTGCGAGACGAGGTTGGGATCGATCTCGCGGGCTGTCGCGGGTGCGGTCGTGGCATTGAAGCCGAATGCGGCCCCGACGCCCGCGCCGAAAAGGCTCCGACGGCTGATGGGATCCACGTCTTCCCTCGCTTCGCTGGGATGCTCGTGCACCCAGCGTAGCGCCCACGGCATGCCCAGACTCCGTGCGAACCAGTTGACGTCATCGACGGTCAGACGGCGCTTTCCCTGCTCGATCCGGCTCAGCGTCATCTGGCTGACGTGCAGCCAACCCGCCACGATCGACTGCGGCAGCGGCTGCCCGTGAAACGGGTGAGACCGGTACGCGCGGATCACCCGTCCGAGATCCTCGCTGGCCAGCGCCTCGATCATGACGTCCGCGCGCCAGAAGTCGGGCGGCACGTCCGGTGCCCGGTCGCGTTGACGCTTGCGCTGGCAGGCGCTGCAGAGGCTTCCGGCGTTGTCAGTCGCCAGCGGACTCCCGCAACGACAGTACCGGCGCACAGGTTTCATGACATCCGATCCTATGACCGGACCGGACGGCCTGTGCACCAGCTAAACGGTTATTGATTGCAGCGGCCGCCCCCGCGCGTTGACGTCCCGCGGCGCCGTTGAAGACTGCACGCCATGGTCTTCGAGCAGCGCTACACGTGGGGCCGCGCGTACCGCGATGGAGAGGTCGTGTGCGCGCGGGTGCACATCACCATCGGCCGTGACGGTCGGCTCGGGCTGGCGCGACACGAGCGCCGCTAGTCGTCGCACGGTTCGTGGAGCGCCTGCACCCCGCGCTGCGCGCCGAGCTGACCGAGCTTGCCCGTCGCCGTGGTGCCGCCGCCCGGCGAGCCGCCGAGCGCATGGACCCCATCGAGGTCATCTTCGACGACGGGCGCCTGGGCAGGCAGCGGATCATCGCCCGGGTCCAACCGCCCCAGGTGCGCTGGGGCGAGCTGCGAGAGATCGAGTTCGGCCTCCGCGAACCCGCTCGATGAGCGACGAGCCTCCTTGCCTCACCGGCGACGAGATCCAGGCGCTGAAGTTCGCCGCACACCGTCAGCTTGCCCGGTGGGCCAACAAGCGCGAGCTGCAACCGCGCCAGCACGCCCGGCGCGCCGCGCTCGTGCGCGCCGTCCGCGTCCTCGAAGACAAGGCGTTCACCCACGGCTGCGAGCTACGCGCGTCCGGCCAAGAGTAGCCGGTGACGACGACGCTCACTCTTCGCGGATGTCGTCTGACGCCAGCGCCTGGGCGGCCCAGCCGTCGAACGCGCACGGTCCCTCGGCGGCGCCGGCCGCGACCATCCACTCGACCCACTCGTTGAGCAGCTCGAGCGTGACGGCCGTCGGCTGCGTCGCGCCGACGACGAGCCAGGTCGGCTTCGCGAGCCTGCGCTGGCGCTGCGAGCGCGCCTCGACGGTGTAGTCGGTCTGCTCACGGAGGAAGCGCGCGAGCTGCTGCGCCTCGGCCTCGCCCGGCGCCAGGTAGATGAACCCAAGCCGCAGCTCGGCCTCGTGGAGGCCATGCTCCTCGAAGCCGGCCCAGATCGCGGAGTTCTCGCGTAGCTGCAACTCGAGGATCTGCTCGTACCACTCCGCTTCTTCGGTCATCGGACGAACCGTAGACGCTCGCCGGACTAGGGTTCGCTGCGCATGCGCATCGAAGGCACAGGCGCGTTGGTCGTCGGCGGCGCCTCGGGGCTCGGCGAGGCCACTGCGCGCGCGCTGCACGAGCGCGGCGCGCACGTCCTCGTCGCCGACATCGATGCGGACCGCGGCGAGACGCTCGCCGGCGAACTCGGAGAGCGGGCGCGTTTCGTCGGCACCGACGTCACGCGCGCCGAGCAGGTCGAGGCGGCGGTCGCGGCCGCCGCGCAGGCGCCGGGCGGCCTGCGCATCTCGGTGCACTGCGCCGGGATCGGCTTCGCCGAGCGCCTCGCCCGCGCCCGCGGGCCGCACCGCCTCGAGGCCTTCGAGCGAGTCGTCGCCATCAACCTCACCGGCACGTTCAACGCCCTGCGCCTCGCGAGCGCCTCGATGCTCGCCAACGAGCCCGACGCCGGCGGCGAGCGCGGCGTCTGCGTCAACACCGCCTCGATCGCCGCCTACGACGGCCAGATAGGCCAGATCGCCTACGCCGCGTCCAAGGGCGGCGTCGTCGCGATGACGCTGCCCGCCGCGCGCGACCTCGCCGGGTCGGGGATCCGCGTCTGCGCGATCGCGCCCGGTCTCTTCGACACGCCCCTGCTCGCCGGCCTGCCGGCCGAGGCGCGCCGGGAGCTCGCCGCCTCGATCCCGTTCCCGCCACGGCTCGGACGGCCGGCGGAGTTCGCCGAGCTCGCCTGCCACATCGTCTCCAACGAGATGCTCAACGGCGAGGTCATCCGGTTGGACGGGGCGCTGCGCATGGCGGCAGGCTGACGGCGCGTTGCGTCGCAGTGAGCTGTGATGACTCGGGGCGGAGGTCCTGTCTGGCTCCGGCCGGCGCACCACGGTGGCGATGGATGAGCGACGCGCCCCTGCGTCGCCACTCGGCACGGGTTCTCCTGCTCGACGAGGAGGACCGGTTGTTGCTGTCCGGAGCGAGGAGCCGGAGACCGGTGTCGCGTTCTCGTGCCCGGGAGGCTTGGAGGACGGTGAGCACGTGCGCACGGCCGCCCTCCGCGAGATCGCGGAGGAGACAGGCCTGGCCGACGTCCCGCTGGGTCCCCGAGGTCTGGCGCCGCCGCCACGTCTTCACCTGGCGCGGGGTCGAGCGGGACCAACGGGAGCGGTGGTTCATGGCGCGCGTCGCGCACTTCGAGCCGAACGGATGGCGTCGTGGAGGCTCAGTGCGTCAGCGAGGTCCGCGATGACCCCGACCCCGCCCCCGCCCCGCGAACAGCGCCCCGATGGCGCGGAACGGAGCGGTGACGACCGTGAGAATCGCGGTCACGATCCGGTTGACGATCACCATGTGCTCGCTATACCCGGCCGGGACGGCGCGCATGTGCATTTCAGCGTTCTGCGCTGGGGTTACGGGTGGTGCGGTAGGCCGCGGCGAGCTCGAGAGCTCCTCCGCTCGCCGGCCGGCGAGCGCGCGCTCGACCTCGGCGCGGGCAACGGCCTCGGCGGCGAAGAGCTGCGCCGAGTCGGTGTCGGCCGCGTCTTCGCCGTCGACCTCGAGCTTCAGGCCCGGCAGGCCGTCTGCCGCAACCGGCGCGGGGTCTACGACGACTACCGGGCGGGCGACCTCGCCGATCTGCCGGAGGCGAAGCTCGCCGCCCTGGCCGCCCTCGAGCCGACCGCAGTCCTCGCCCTCTCCTGGGTCATCGACCAACCGATGCTGGTGTCAAGCGTTCTAGTTGACGCACGACCGCACTAGACCCGGCCAGGGAAGGCCTTTTGGATATCGGCACCCGCGTTGGAGTGAGGATTGTTTCCACGATCCACCGGAGGGACGCGGGCTCACCGACTGTTGTCTCGACACCCCATATAGGGAGACCGGCGTGCCAGTGCCTCAACTGCCGGATCGGTAGGGCCTGGCCGGCGTGGAGGGGATCCGTCCGCTTCCTCTCCACGTCGGTTCGGATGCGCGCTCCGGAGCCGCCACGCGCGAGTACCGCGACACGACCCGCTTTCACCCGGCCGCCGGCGCTCGTCCAAGCCGCCCTCTTCGGCGTGATGACGAAAGGCGGGTAGAGTCCGGCATCGTCATGACGACGGAATCGACCACGAAGGGTGCTGACGGCTTCTATCACCCCGCCGGTGAGGACGAGCTCGTCGACCTGGTGAAGACCGCCTATCGCGAGGGACGTCAACTGCGTGTGCGAGGCGCGGCGCACTCGGTGTCGCACGCGATTTACACAGACCCGCTCGGCGACATGCCCAACCACGTCGAACAGCAGAGCCCGCCACCGGGGGACAACGTGAACGTCATGCTCGATCGCCACCGCGGCTGGCGTGTCGTCGATGAGGAGCGCCGGATCGTCGAGGCCGAGGCCGGCATCCACCTCGGCGCCGATCCCAGCGATCCGACCGGCACGGCGACGCTCGAGAGCAGCCTGCTGTGGCAGCTGTGGAACGACAAGGGCTGGACGCTGTCGGACACCGGCGGCATCACCCACCAGACGGTCAGCGGGTTTACGACAACCGGCTCGTCCGGCGGATCGCTGCAGTTCTCCGTCAACCAGAACCTCCTCGGGATGCGCGTCATCGACGGCACGGGCGAGGTCCACGAGCTCTCGGCCGATGATCCAGACCCCGACGAGTTCTACGCGATGTCCCCGAGCCTCGGGCTGCTGGGCGTGGTGTCGACGGTGACGTTCCAGTGCGTGGAGACGTTCAACATCTCCGGGCAGGAGGCGGTGACGACGATCGAGGACTGCGCCGTCGACCTGTTCGGCGACGGGCGCGACGGGCGCCCGTCGCTTGAGGCGTTCCTAAGCGACGCCGAGTACGCACGCGTGGAGTGGTGGCCGCAGCGCGGCGCCGAGCGCGTGCTCGTATGGCAGTGCCAGCAGATGCGCCCGCAGTTCGGGTTCCGGCCCGCCCGCTACGAGGAGTTCACCGACCGGCCCGAGGCGGCAGAGGTCGCGTTCTCGGTGCTCTTCACGATCATCGGCAACCTCGACGACCTCTCGCAGGCGAAGCCGAAGCTCGAGGCGACGTTCGATCAGCTCGAGGGGGTGCTCGAGCTCGTCGCGGCGGAGAAGGGCCTCGGCAGGGTCGGTCAGGTGCTGGCGAAGTTCCTCAGCCACGCGCTCGAGCACGGCGTCGACGCCGCGATCACCGTGCTGGAGCCGCTCGCCGGGCTCATCCGGCGCGAGCTGCCGAGCCTCTTTCCGCGCCTGCTCGCGATCTTCCTCTCGCTGGACTCCGAGAAAGCCGGCATGCACAAGGGCGAGCCGCAGTGCTTCCGAGACTGGGCCTGGCAGGGGCTGCCGATGGACAACCAGGCCGACGACGTGCTCCTGCCGACGGAGTTCACCGAGGCGTGGATCCCGCTCGGACGCACGCAGCAGGTCATACAACTCCTGAACGGCTACTTCACCGAGCCGTCCGACGACCACGAGGCCTACCGCCGCACCGGCACGTACGCGTGGGAGCTCTACACGGCGATGCCGAGCCGCTTCTGGATGGCCGCGTCGCACAGCGACGGCGCGGACGAGTGGAAGGACGGCGCGTTCCGCGTCGACGTGTACTGGTTCGCCGGGAACGCCGGCGACCCGGCCGCGGTCTTCTATCCCCAGCTGTGGAGGCTGTTACGTGACAACGGCGTGCCGTTTCGCCTGCACTGGGGCAAGTTCCAGCCGATCTACGAGCGCGGCGACCGCGAGTGGGTCGACTGGTTCCGCGCGCTGTACCCGCGCTGGGACGACTTCCTGCGCCTGCGCGAGCGTCGCGACCCGAACAACGTCTTCCTCACGAGCTACTGGCGCGACCGCTTCGGACTCTGGGATGCGCCGCTGGCGGTGCCTCGGCCTTGACCCGGTGAGGCCGGCTGACCCGCGCGTCGTCGACGACGTGATGCGAGCGTCGCGCCTGCAGGCCGGCCGCAACATGCACTCGGCCGGCCTGCTGTGGGCGACGCGTCCGCGTCAGTTCAGGCGCTCGACGAGCATCGCCTGGCCCATGCCGCCGGCGACGCACATCGACTCGATGCCGTAGCGGCCGTCGCGGGCGTCGAGGCCGTTGAGCAGCGTCGTCATGATCCGCGCGCCGGTCATCCCGAACGGGTGGCCGAGCGCGATCGCGCCGCCGAACGGGTTGAGCTTGTCCTCGTCGATGCCGAGCTCCTCCATGCAGGGCACGATCTGCGCCGCGAAGGCCTCGTTGATCTCGACGATGTCGACGTCGTCCATCGTCATCCCCGTCTGCTTCAGCAGCGCCTGGATCGCAGGGATCGGGCCGAGGCCCATGATCTCGGGACGGATCGCCGCGACCGTCGAGGCGATGATCCGCGCTCGCGGCTTCAGGCCAAGCGCGGCGGCCTTCTCCTCGGACATGACGAGCACCGCCGCGGCGCCGTCGTTCAGCGGGCAGGCGTTGCCTGCCGTGACCGTGCCGTGGTCGGGATCGAAGACCGGCTTGAGCGCCGCGAGCTTCTCCATCGTCGTGTTCGGGCGCGGGCCGTCGTCGCGCGTGTAGGCGCCGCCGTCGGGCAGCGTCACCGCAACGATCTCGCGGTCGTAGTGGCCGGAGGCCTGCGCGTCGACGGCGCGCGTCTGGGAGACGAGCGCCCACTCGTCCTGGGCCTCGCGGCTGACGCTACAGCGCGCGGCGACCTTCTCCGCCGTCAGGCCCATCGGGATGTACACGTCGTAGAGCGAGCCCTCCGAGCCGTCGAGCTGCGGGTGCTTGGCCTCTTCGGGGATTGCGGCGCCGAGCCCCGCGCGCGAGACCGCCTCGACGCCCGCGGCGACGTACTGGTCACCCTCGCCGGCCTTGATGGCGTGGAAGGCCATCCGCAGCGTCTGCAGCGACGAGGCGCAGAAGCGGTTGACGGTGCAGGCGGGGATGTGGTGGCCGTAGCCCGCCAGCAACGTCGCGTTGCGGCCGACGTTGTAGCCCTGCTCGCCGATCCCCGATGCCGAGCCCATCATGACGTCGACGGTCTCGGAGAAGTCGACCTCGGGGTTGCGCTCGACGAGCGCGCGCAGGGGAGTTGCGGCCAGCTCGTCGGCCCTGACGCCCACGAGCGAGCCCTTGAACGCGCGGCCGATGGGGGTGCGGACGGCGTCCACGATCACTGCTTCTGGCATGGGGGTGCTCCTTCGGGTCGGTTGTGCCTCCGGCGGTCGCACTCCACGGAGGCTTCTTTCACACCGGCGTCGCACTCGCCGGAGCCTGCGTCCATTGTTTCACAGGACTCACTTGCCGCGGTCCGGGCCCGACCCGCGGCGGTCCACTGCGCCGGCGCCGGGGCGTGGGTCATCCGGCCAGCCCGACCCGGCCGCGTGCCATTCTGCGCGGCGGACGGTCGATGGACGGCTCATGCTGCCATCGACATCCAGCGTCCTCCGTCGCGCCGCGGCCCTCTCGGTCATCTCGCTCGCGGCGGCCGCTCCCGCCCACGCCGCGAGCATCCTCAGCACCCCGCTGCTGCCAGGTCTGCCGCCGGTCTCCGCGATCGTCCAGATCCCCGGCCTCCCGAACGCCCCGCAGCTCACGACCCTGCCGACCGGCCGGCTGCAGGCCCTCCTGGGCATCCCCGGCCCCGACCGCATGCGCGTCACGATCGCCTCGGGCGAGGCCCTGCGCGGCTACGAGGGCCCGGACCGCCTCGTCGGCGGGCCCGGCCCCGACCGCCTCTACGGCGGCACCGGCCCGGACACGGTCTTCGGCAACGGCGGCGACGACCTGCTCGAGGGCGAGTCCGGCGGCGATCGTCTCTACGGCGACACCGGCGGCGACCACCTCTTCGGCGGCGTCGGCCACGACCTGCTCGACGGCGGTCCCGGCAACGACGTGCTCGCCGGCGGCCCGGCACCCGACGACCTCAGCGGCGGCGACGGCGACGACCTCATCCACGCCGGCGGCGCGACCGACAAGGTCGACGCAGGGGCCGGCAACGACGTCATCTACGCCGACTCGGGCCGCGACCGCATCGCCGCGGGCGACGGCGACGACACCGTCTACGTCAACAACGGCACCGCAGTCGGCAGCGTCGACTGCGGCCCCGGCCGGGACACGATCGTCATCAACCCCTATGACATGAAGGGCGGAATCTCCAACGCGCACGCGCTGCGCGACGGCGCGATCCGAAACTGCGAGCGCGTCGTGGACGCCGAGCCGGTCGAGGACCTCAGCGTCGGCGTCAAGGTCATCCTCGGCGACGGCGGCGGCAACCGCCACGGGTCCGAGCGCGACGACAACCTCCTCGGCGGCCGCGGCTCGGACCACCTCGACGGCCTCGACGGCGACGACGTCATGTGGGGTGACCGCCACCAGCGCGACGCCGGCTTCGGCGCCACCGACGTCCTGGCCGGCGGGCCGGGGCGCGACACGATCTACGGGGGCCGCGGCTTCAACAAGATCGACGGCGGCCCCGGCGACGACCGCCTGCAGGGCGGCGCGCACCGCAACACGATCTACGGCGGCGACGGTGACGACGAGATCCGCATCCGCGGCAAGGGCCGCAACACCGTCCGCGGCGGCAACGGCAACGACATCGTCCAGGCCGTCGGCATGCGCGGCGTCATCGACTGCGGCCCCGGCTACGACGTCGTCTACACCGGCCACCGCAAGCCGAAGACGCGCAACTGCGAGAAGCTCGTCAACCGCTGGAAGACCGCGCGCCGCGCGACCACCGGGTAGCGGCCGGGCCTAGCGAGCACGCGGCGTTTGGCGAGTTCTTCGGGCGAGGCGCTGGAAACTCGCCATTTCGCGAGTGCTCGCCGTCCGGGCCAGTGCGCCAGCCGTCCTACGCAAGCCGCTTGCCGACGAGCCGCGCGTGAGCGGCGACGTCGGCGGCAAACGTCGCGAAATCGCTCGCGTGCAGGGACTGGGGCCCGTCGCAGCGGGCGTGCTCGGGATCCTGGTGGACCTCGACGAGGATCCCGTCGGCGCCGATCGCGGCGGCCGCGCGCGACATCGGCTGGACGAGGCGCCGGTCGCCGGCGGCGTGGCTGGGATCCACGACGACCGGGAGGTGCGTGTGCATCTTCAGCCACGGCACGGCGCCGAGGTCGAGCGTGAAGCGCGTCGCGGTTTCGAACGTCCGGATCCCGCGCTCGCAGAGGATGACCTCATCGGTGCCCTCCTTGAGGATGTAGTCGGCCGCCATGAGCAGCTCGTCGAGCGACGAGGACAACCCGCGCTTGAGCAGGACCGGCTTGCCGAGGCGCCCGGCGACCTCCAGCAGCGCGTAGTTCTGCATGTTGCGTGCGCCGATCTGCACGACGTCGGCGATGGCGGCGATCGCGTCGGCGTGCTGGGCGTCGAGCAGCTCGGTGACGATCGGCAGTCCCGTCGCCTCGCGCGCCTGCACGAGGATCTCGAGCGCCTGCGCGCCCATGCCCTTGAAGGCGAACGGCGAGGTTCGCGGCTTGAACGCTCCGCCGCGCAGCATCGACGCGCCGCCGTCGCGGACGGCCTCGGCCACCGCCAGCGTCTGCTCGCGCGACTCGACCGTGCAGGGACCGGCGATGAGGCAGAACGTCTCGCCGCCGCCCACCGTGCGCCCGGCGATCTCGAAGCTCGACGGCTCGTGGTGGCTGAGCTCCGAGGAGGCGAGCTTGTAGGGGCGCGAGATCGGTACGACACGGTCGACGCCGGCCATCCCCTCCAGCCCGAGCTCCGCGACCCCCTCGGGATCGCCGATCGCGCCGATCGCCGTCGTGAGCGCACCGGGCATGACGACGACGTGGACGCCCGTCTCCGCGAGCCGCTCGCGAACGGCCTCGACCTCGGCCTCGGCCGCTCCGGGGTGCATGACGATCATCATCGGCGCCGGGGATCGTACGACAGCCTGATCGGGAGATCAGCCGGAACGCTCAGGTGTGAGATGACGACCACGGCCACTGCCGGTGTCGAGGACCCACGCCTACACTGGCTCACGTGCAGCCCGAAACCTCCTCGCAGCCCGAGAGCCTCTACGACGCGATCGGGGGCGAGCCGGCGTTCCGCAGGCTCGTTGCGCGGTTCTACGCCGAGGTGGCCCGCGACGACGAGGTGCTGCGGCCGCTGTATCCGGAGGAGAATCTCGGCCCGGCGGAGGAGCGGCTCCGCCTGTTTCTCATGCAGTACTGGGGCGGCCCGCAGACATACATGCGCCAGCGCGGACACCCGCGGCTGCGCATGCGCCATGCGCCCTTCCGCATCGGGCCGCGCGAACGTGCCGCGTGGCTGCGGGCGATGCGGATCGCCCTCGACGATGCGGACATCGCCGAGCCCCACCGCCAGAAGCTGTGGGACTACTTCGAGGCGACCGCGTCACACATGATGAACAGCCGCTAGTCAGTCACTGACGGGTCCCGATCGACTCCGAGCAGCTCTACAGCCCCAGGTCGCGGACGCCGAGCTCGTCGGCCCCGAGGTGGTGTGCGAGCTCGTGGCGCACGGTGCGCGTGACCTCCTCGCGCAGGCGCTCGGGGTCGTGGCCGAAGTCGCGGCGCAGCGTGTCGCGGTAGATGACGATCCGGTCGGGCACGTCGTCGCGCGCGACGCCGTCGCCGTGGTAGAGGCCGTAGGCCCGCGCGCGCCGCCCGCCGTCGGAGATGACCACCGCGACGTTGTGCTCCAGCGCGCGCTGCAGGAGGTCGGGCAGCTCGTCCATCGCGTCGCGCACGAGCTCGGCGAAGTCCTCGTCGTCGTATGGATCGAGATCCATGAACTCGACCTCCTCGGGATCGGGCGCCACGCCGTCGCGCGCGAGGCGCTCGGTCTCCTCGACGAGGCGCTCGAACTCGGCCTCGGACTCGGGCTCGCTCCAGCCGGCCATCTTCAGCCCGAGGGACATGAGGATCCCGCCGACGACCGCGACCAGGAGCACGACGAGCGCACCGCCCTGCAGCAGGCGCACCGGCGTCGAGAAGCTCGGTCCCTCGATCAGCGCGACGACCCCGAGCCCCAGAGCAAGCGCCAGCAGCGCCGCCAGCAGGACCCGTCGCACCGAGGGCGCGCGCATGCGTGACCTACCTCATCGAGCGGGCGATGATGACCCGCTGGATCTCGTTCGTGCCCTCGTAGATCTGCGTGATCTTCGCGTCGCGCAGCATCCGCTCCACGGGGTACTCGTTGACGTAGCCGTAGCCGCCGAGGACCTGGATCGCCTCGACCGTGACGGACATCGCGGTGTCGGAGGCGAAGAGCTTGGCCATCGAGGAGTACTTGCCGAGGTCGGGCTCGCCGCGGTCGGCCTTCGCACAGGCCTTGTAGAGGAGCTCGCGTGCGGCTGCCGTGCGCGTCTCCATGTCGGCGAGCTTGAACTGGATCGCCTGCAGCTCGTTGATCGGCTTGCCGAACGCGATCCGCTCGCGCGCGTAGCCGGCCGCGTAGTCGGTCGCGCCCTGCGCGATCCCGACCGCTTGGGCGGCGGCGCCCAGGCGCGTGCGCTCGAGCGTCGCCAGAGCGACCGACAGGCCCTTGCCCTCGACGCCGATGAGGTTCTCGGCCGGGACGCGCACGTCGACGAACGACGGCGATCCGGTCGGCGAGCCCTTGATCCCGAGCTTGTGCTCGAGCTTGCCCGGATCGAAGCCGGCGCGGTCGGCCTCGACGATGAAGGCCGAGCTACGGTTGTGCTCGCGGTCGGTCTTGGCGAAGACGACGTAGAAGTCCGCCACGCCGGCGTTCGTGATCCAGTTCTTCTGGCCGTTGATGATCCATTCGTCACCGGCTTCGCTGCGCACGGCGGTCGTGCGCAGCGAGGCTGCGTCCGAGCCGGCCTCGGGCTCGGAGAGCGCGAAGGCCGGCGACCACTCGCCGCTGGCGCAGCGCGGGAGGTAGCGCTCCTTCTGCTCGTCGGTGCCGAAGAGCCGGATCGGCAGCGTCCCGAGCTCCTGGCACATGAGGATGAGCGCCGACGACGCGCACGCCTTGGCGATCTCCTCGACGGCCATCTGGAGCATGAACGTCCCGGTCCCCGTGCCGCCGTACTGCTCCTCGAACGGCAGGGCCAGCACGTCGTGCTCGGCGAGCAGCTCGCGGATGTCGGTCGGATACTGCGCTTCGCGGTCGATCTCGGCCGCGCGCGGGGCGATCCGCTCCTGCGCGAGGCGGCGGATCATGTCGCGCAGATCGGCGAGCTCCTGCGGAATGTCGTAGACGGCGGAGGTCGTAGTCGGCACGTGTTCATCGTACTGACGGCCTCACGGCGGTTACGCCGGCCGGATCGAGGGCATACGTCTTCCCATGGGCATGGGCACGTCGATCTTCCTCATCGCGGTCGGTGCGATCCTGAAGTTCGCCGTCACCGCCTCCGTCTCGGGGATCGACCTCGCAGCCGTCGGCGTGATCCTCATGGTCGTCGGCGTCGTGGGCTTGGTGATCTCGCTCATCTGGCTCCTGCAGGCCAAGCGCCGTGGCGTGCCCGTCGCCCGCGAGCGCGACCCCTACCTCTAGACAGACCCGCAGGACCGCCGGCGCCCGTCCAGATGACGGGCGCTGGTGCGTCGAACCGGGCGAGCGCCGACGAGCGGGCTCGTTTGGCGCACCGGATACTGGGGCAGGGGCGGTATGGGACGTCCACTCGACGGGAGGATCCATATGCAGACGCTCACGACCACGCAGCGATTCGAGTTGCATTTCCCGCCCCAGCAGGCCGGCGACGGGCTGGATCAGGACCAGGAGTGGTGCGAGATCGAGATCGACGGCGAGCGCCGGCGCATCCGGCTGCACGACTACGCCGCGATCTACGACGTGCCCGGCCTCTACGAGCATCTCTTCCCAGAGCTGCTGGCCTGCAGCTCGCCCCAGGTCGTCTGCGACCAGCTGGGCGCCGTGCTCGTCGACGCCGGCGTCGACGCCGCGGCGCTCACCGCGCTCGACTTCGGTGCGGGCAACGGCATGGTGGGCGAGCAGCTCGCCGACCTCGGGGTCGATTCGATCGTCGGGATCGACTTGCTGCCCGAGGCGCGCGACGCCGCCCTGCGCGACCGCCCCGGCGTCTACGACGACTACCTGGCGCTCGACCTCAGCAAGCTCGGTCCCAGCGACCGCGCCACGCTTGAGGGGCGCAACTTCGACCTCATGACCTGCGTCGCGGCGCTCGGGTTCGGCGACGTCCCGCCCCACGTCTTCGCCGAGGCCTTCAACTTCGTCAGCTCGCCGGGCTGGATCGCCTTCAACCTGCGCGAGCGCTTCCTCGCCGACGATGACCCCGCCGGGTTCGGCAGGTTCATCCGCCGGATGCTCGACGAGGGTGTGCTCGAGGAGCGCGCGCGGATGAGCTACACGCACCGCGTCTCGGTCGCAGGTGAGCCGCTGACGTACCTCGCGCTCGTGGCGGCGAAGCGCCGCGACGTGCCGCTGGACTGGACGCGGTAAGCCTCAGCCCGGCGCGGCGACGGCCAGGGCGCCGCCGGCGCCGGACGCCATGATCGCGCCGGCGAACGTCCCCAGGAGCATCCCGTGCAGCTCGCGGCGCGGGATGTCGCCGTGCTCGATCCAGTCGAGGATCGCCGCGTCGAGGAACCCAAGCCAGCCGAACACCGCCGCGCGCGTCGCCGGCCGCTCGCCGTCGGGTCCGAGCCCGGACAGGATCCGCGCCGCGGTCTCGGCGCGAACCTGGGCCATCGTCTCGCGCACCTCGCGCGCGCCCGCGCTGTCGAGCATCTTCGCGTAGGCACCCGGCCGCTCCTCGACCCACGCGAGGAACGCGTCGAGCGTCGCCGCAAGCTGCTCGGTCGGCGCGCGCGTCGGGTCGGGCTGCGTGTGCGCGCGCAGCTCTGCTGCCCCCGCGGCGAGCGCGGCCTCGAACAGGCTGCGCTTGCTCGGGAAGTAGTGGTACAGCAGCGCCTTGGAGATCTTCGCCTCGCGCGCGATCTCCGCCATCGACAGTGGCAGCGGTGGAACTGGCTTGCCGCCGCCGTCTTCGCGGTCGCCCTCCCGCAGTGGCTGTGGTGGATCGAGCGCTCGCCGTCGGACGCCCAGTCGCTGCTGGGCCTCGCCGCCTTCGGCGCGCTGAACGTCGGCGCGGCTGTCGGCTTCGAGCTGCGTGTCCCCGCCGCGCGCCTACGCCCATCGTCGGCGCTGCTGCTGACGCTCAACGCGATCGTTCTCGCCCTCGTCGGCTGGGTGGCGCTCGATGGCTCCCCGCTTGCGCATGCCTGGCTCGTCGCGCTCGCGGGCACGCACCTCACCGTCGGACTCGCGACACGCTCGACCGGCATCGCCCGTGACGTGCGCATGCTCGCGCTCGCGCTCGGCGTCGTGCTGGCCGACGTCGCCGCCGGCCTCATCCTGGACGGTCCCGTCCTCGCGGGCGCCTGGGCCGCGGCGACCGCCGGCTTCGCGCTCGTCGCCCGCCACGTCGTCGCGCGCGGCCGAGGCGGCCGCGACGAGCTGCTGCTCGGCCTCGGGCTCGGCGGCCACCTGCTGCTGAGCGCCGGGCAGGCGATCGCCCAGGCGCCGCCCGGCACGCTCGCCTCCGGTGACGCGATCGCGCTCGGCGGCCACCTGGCGATCGCGGCGACCGCCGCGGGCGCGTTCGTCGCCGGGCGCTTCGCGGGCGACGTGCGCCCGGAGTGGCGGGCCGCGCTGAACGCCGTCGCGATGACGGGCGTCGCGTACCTCACCGCGCTCGCGCTGGACGGTCCCGCGCTCGCGGCGGCACTCGCCGGGCAGGCACTCGCGCTCGGCACGATCGCGGCTCGCAGCCGCGAACGCGACGCGGCGTTCGGCGCAGGCGCGTTCCTGGCGCTGGCGCTCGGCCACGCGCTCGCGTTCGAGGCGCCGCCGGTCGCACTCGTCGCCGGCCTGGAGTCGGTTCCCGCCGCCGGCCTCGCACTCGGCGCCGTGGCGCTGGTGGCGATGTGCGGCGCACACCTGTTGGCCCATGCGCGAACGGCGCTCAACGGCACCGCCGCGCTTGCGGTCCTGTACCTCGGGTCAGCGGCGCTCGTGACGTCGTTTGCGAGCGACCTCGGCCAGGCGCTGCTGAGCGGACTGTGGGCGACCACGGGCCTCGCCGGCCTCGTCCTCGGCCTGCCGCGCGACGTGCGCACGCTGCGCCTCGGCGCGCTGGCGCTGCTGCTGGCGACGATCGGCAAGGTCTTCCTCTACGACCTCGCCGCGCTCGAGTCGCTGTACCGCGTCGCCTCGTTCATCGCGCTCGGGTTGCTGCTCCTGCTGGGCGCCGGCCTCTGGCAGCGGATGCGCCCGCGCCCGCTGCCGGACCTGCGGATGGCGCCCCCGGCGCTGCGCTGAGCTGCGCGGTACCCTCGCCCACATGCCATCCATCTTCGATTCCGACAGCATCGAGGTCACGCCGGAGCAGACGCAGGCCGCGCTCGCCGACGACACCGCGCAGGTCGTCGACGTCCGTGAGACCTACGAGTGGGACGCCGGGCGGATCGACGGCGCGCTGCACATCGAGCTCGAGCGACTGGCGTCCAATGCCGCCAAGATCGACACCGACCGGCCGGTGATCTTCCATTGCCGCCTCGGCGCGCGCTCTGCGATGGCGGCGCAGGCGTTCCGCGGCGTCGGCATCGACGCCTACTCGATGGCCGGCGGGCTACAGCGCTGGGCCGACGAGGGCCGGCCGCTCACGCCCGAGGGCGGCGTCGTCGCCGACCACTGAGCGGCCCGGCCCCGCGCTCGGTTGCGACGCGTGCCCCGGGGGTAGATTCCAAGCACCGAAAAAAGGAGCCGCATGTACATTGGCGTCGGAACCCTGCTGGTAATCATCATCCTGCTGATCATCCTGCTGTAAGCGAAAGGCCCGCTCGCCGAGCGGGCCTTTCGTACGTCCGCACACGAAGGCGAAGCGCGCTCTAGAGCTTGAGGACGTTGACCGCCTTCGGGCCCTTATCCCCCTGCTCCTCCTCGTACTCCACCCGCGACCCCTCACTGAGCGAGCGGAAGCCCTCCGAGACGATGCCGGTGTGATGGACGAACAGGTCGCGGTTGCCCTCGTCGGGCGTGATGAAGCCGAACCCCTTGTCGTCGCTGAACCACTTCACGGTACCGGTGGCCATTGAGCCGTTCCTCCGATGATCTTGCGTGCTGCGAAGCCGAGGAGGTGGACCCACATCCGCAACGCGCACTGCTTCGCCAGGTCTCCCCAGCCCTGTCCGGCGCGGACGGTACCAGGAGACCACGGTGCTGGGCGGGTGGATTTTTCTAGGATCCGCCCGACCCGTTCCAGCGAGAGGAGAGCCGGCCCATGGCGCAGGACGAAGCACACGAGGTCGTCAGCGGCGACGGCTATGCCGTCGCGAACATCGCGGCGCTCGGCGACGGGGGTGGCTTCCGCAAGATCCGCCGTGCCCTCGACGTCAAGGCGCTCGGCATCAACGTCATCGTCATGCCGCCCGAGTTCGCGGGCCGCCGCCACTACCACTACGAGCAGGAGGAGACGTACTTCATCCACCAGGGCCACTGCGAGCTGGAGCTCGGTGACGGCTCGGTGCACCGCCTCGGACCGGGCGGAGTCGCACGCGTCGATGCGGCGACCGTGCGCCGGATCCGCAACGTCGGCGACGAGGACCTCGTCTACCTCGCGGTCGGCGGCAAGGACGGCTACGTCTCTGGCGACGGCCATCTGCTCCCCTCCGAGGAGACCTGAGGACATGCTGCGAGCGGCGGGCGGATGGGCCCTGGCCGTCGTCGCCGCCGCGATGCTCGCCGGTTGCGGGACGGACGAGACACAGCGGCCCACCGCCAACGCCGGCGCACCGATCGCGCTTGCGATCACCTACGCCGATGGCGCGGGACAGGTGCTGACAGGCCGGCTGGCATGCACGGCGACGGAGCAGCACGCGACCGGCGCACTGACCCGCCGTGCGCCGGCCGCGCGCCTGTGCGCGCAGGCGCGCGACATCGCGCCCGCGCTGACGCAGCCGCCGGCAGGCCGGCGGGCGTGCACGCAGGTCTACGGCGGGCCGCAGACGATGCGCGTGACGGGGACGATCGGCGGCCGCGCGGTCGACCGCCGCTTCCGGCGCACGAACGGCTGCGAGATCGCCGACTTCGCCCGTGTCGGCGCCGCCCTGACGGCCACCAGGTAGAACACCCGGCCGGAAGTTCTGGGGCGGTTTCCGGGATGCCGTCAGGCACGGATCGGGCGCCCGGAAACCCGCAGAACCTGCGGACGGGTGTACTAGCGCGGGGTCAACGGCGCGCGGCGGCCTCGACCTGCACGAGCGCGGCCAGCCGCTCGGGCTCGACGTCCAGCCGGGAGAGCACCCGTCGCACCGTCGCGGCGGGCGGGCGCAGCACGCCGAGCAGGAGGTGCTCGGTGCCCACGCGGCGGTCGCGGCGGCGCAGCGCCTCGCGCAGCGAGCGCTCCAGCGCCTGCTTCGTCGGCGGGCTCAGACCGGGAAGATCGAGGCGCGGCTGCGGCGGTGTCGAGGCGACGACCGATGGTGGGACGCCGACGAGCTCGAGCATCGCGACGAGGTCCTCCTCGATCGCCGCCGCGATCGCCTCGGGGTCCACGCCGACCTCTGCGAGCGCGAGCGCGGCCGGGTCGCCGCAGCCGCCGGCGAGGGCGAGGATCAGGTGCTCGGGCTCGACCTGCTCGGCGCCGAGCCGGCTCGCCGCCTCCTGTGCGCGCACGACCGCGCGCCGGCTCTCGCGCGTGAAACGTTCAAACACGGCGCCGTCCTGAGCGCACGCCGAGCGTGCCGAGGCGCTTGGCGTGCTTCTTGTGGACCGCCTGGCGGCTCACGCCGAGCGCCGCCGCGATCTCGGTCCACGACCAACCCTCGCGGACGGCGCGTTCGACCTGTCCGGCCTCCAGCCTGTCGGCGAGGCGCCGTAGCGCGACGACGGCCGCGAGGCCCTCGGCGGGGTCCCGCGGGACCGCTTCCTCCTCGGTCGGAACGAATGCCATGGGCGTCAACCATAGTTGACACGGATGGTGTTGTCAACCCAAGTTGCTGGCGCTCGATCGCCAAGAGAGGGCGCGTTCACCGAAAGAATCTTCCACCCCGGCGCGTCCGTAGATAGGCTCGCGCAGGAATGAAGCGCATCGCCGTCATCGCGTTGCTGCTCTTCTGCTGGATTCTTCCGGCAAGCGCCTTCGCAGCCGAGTCCAACGAGCGGATCGTCCTCGTCGGTCCCGTCGTCGTCGGCGCCAACGAGACGACGGACGACGTCATCGTGGCCGACGGCGACGTCACCGTGCGCGTGCGCGGCACGGTCGACGGCGACATCGTCGTCGCAGACGGCGACGCGACGATCCGCGGCCGGGTGACCGGCAACGTCGTGACGCTGGCCGGCAGGGCGATCCTCGCCCGCGGCGCGCGGGTCGAGGGCGACATCGTCTACGCCGACAAGGATCCGCGGGTCGCGTCCGGCGCGCGGGTCGGCGGCGACGTCAAGAAGCTCGAGGCGGGCGACATCGGGACCGCCGTGAGGATCGGCGTGTGGATAGCCGTGACGGTGTCGATGCTGGTGCTCGGGATCCTGCTGCTCCTGCTCTTCCCGAAGGCAGCGGACGCCGTCGCGCGCGCCGCGCAGGCGCGAACGCTGCGGGCGGCGCTCGTCGGCCTGCTTGCGTTCTTCGTCATCCCCGTGCTCGGCTTCGTGGTGCTCTTCACCGTCGTCGGCATCCCGCTCGGGGTCGGCCTGCTGCTCGTCTGGCTGCCGCTCTACGGGCTCGCGTACACCACGAGCGCGTTCGTCATCGGCCGGCTCATCTCGGCCAAGGGTGCGCGCATCCTCGCGTTCCTCATCGGCCTCGTCATCTGCGCCTGCTCGCGCTCGTCCCCTTCGCGGGCGAGCTCGTATGGTTCCTGGCGACGGTCTTCGGCTTGGGCGCGCTGCTCACCGCCGCATTGCGGGCGCGCAGCTAGCCCTTGCACGATTGCTTGCAGGAGCAGGACTACAGGGCCCGATCACAACGTCGTTGTTGCTAGCGTCGCCGCCGCCCCCGCGATGCATCCTCTCTCCCTCCGACGCCTCGTCCTCATCTGCGCCCTGGCCGCCTGCGCGGCGGTCGCTGTGACCGTGCTCGGGACGGCCGGCCCCGCCGACGCCGACCTTGCCGGCCGGATCGCGACGAAGCAGGGACGCGCGGAGGCGCTGCGCGCGGCCGTCGCCGCCGAGTCGCGGCGGATCCGGTCCTCGGCCCGCGGGCTCGCCCGCGCCCAGGCACGCCTGCGGCGGCTGCAGACCGACGTCGCCGCACAGCAGGCGCAGCTGCAAGCCGTCGAGGACGCGCTCGTGCGCGCGCGCGCGCGTCTCACCCGTCTCGTCAACCGCCAGCGCGAGGCGACCGACGCGCTGCGCGAGAACCTGCTCTCGGCCTACCGCAACCCGAAGCCCGACCTCCTCGCGGTCGTCATCACGGCCCGCGGCTTCACCGACCTGCTCGAGAAGGCCGACTTCCTCAAGCGCATCGCCCGTCAGAACGCGCAGATCATGGACGCCGCCCGCACCTCGCGGGTGGCGATCGCCAAGCAGGCCAGCCGCCTCGCCACGATGCAGGCACGAGAGCGGGGCATCGCCGCGCGGATCGAGCGCCGGCGCGACAGCGCGCAGGCGGTCGAAAACGCCTTGCTCAACGAGCGCGCGCGGCGCCTGGCCGGGCGCGACTTCAAGCGCGCCGCGCTGCGCCGGGTCCAGAGCCAGCTCGCGGCGCTGCGCCGGCGCCAGGCGCGCTCGGCACGCGCCGGCATCCGCACGAACGCCGGCGGCGCGGTCCAGCCGCCGTCGGGCGCCCCGCAGGCCGTTGCGCTGGTCATCGCCGCGGGCAACGCGATCGCCGGCCTGCCCTACGTCTACGGCGGCGGGCACGGCAGCTTCCGGGCCAACGCCTACGACTGCTCGGGCTCGATCAGCTACGCGCTCGCCGCAGCTGGGCTCGTCTCCTCGCCGATGGCCTCGGGCCCGTTCATGAGCTGGGGCGACGCCGGGCCGGGCGAGTGGATCACGGTCTACGCCAACGCCGGCCATGCCTTCATGGTCGTCGCAGGCTGGCGCTTCGACACCTCTGCGCTCCCGGGCGGCGGGACCCGCTGGACGCGCGACATGCGCCCTACCGGCGGCTTCGTCGCGCGCCATCCGCCGGGGCTATGACGCGGCGGCCGTGAACGGCATGGCGGACCGTAGTGCCGAGAGCGACCGCTGGTGGACGTGGCCGGCGGTTCGGCGAGGTGTTACCGAATGCCCGGCCGCCAGGCACGGATCGGGCGTCGGGAAAACCCGGCAAGCTTCCGGACGCGTCCATTAGCCTGACGCGCGATCGCCACGACCCGGGAGCGCCATGCACGAGGTCGAGCTCGTCCTCATCAGCCTGCTCGTGGCCGTGGCCGGGCTGGCCACCGCCGCGCGGCTCGCGAACATCCCCTACCCCATCGTCCTCGTCCTCGGCGGGCTCGTGCTCGGCTTCGTGCCCGGTTTGCCCGACACCGCGCTTGCGCCCGACCTCGTGCTCGTCATCTTCCTGCCGCCGCTGCTGTACTCGGCGGCCTTCTTCGCGAACCTTCACGAGCTGCGCGCCGACGCGAGCGGGCCGGAGGCCGGCGGCGCCTCGCAAGGCGTCGGGAGGCGCGACACCGGCGGTTGGCGACTTCTGCGCGGCTGCGCCGAACAACACGCCATGCGCCGGACGGGACATCGCCGGTTGGCGAGTTCTTCGCGCCTGCGCCGAACACCTCGCCAGCCGGTGAGGCGCCACGACACGCGCCCGCCGGCAGCGAGTCGCCTGACGCTCTACGCCGACGACACCGCCGATTGGCGACCTTCTCGCCCCGGCGCCGAACAACACGCCACGCGCCGGACGGGACATCGCCGGTTGGCGAGTTCTTCGCGCCTGAAAGGAAAATGCGCCTGCGCCTTACGCCGCTGCCTGCTGCAGCGTGACGCTGTGCCCGAGCCGTTGGAGTTGAGCGACGAGGCGTTTGGTCTGGCGTTCGGGGTTGCGGCGAGCGAGGTG
>Ga0136631_10000051_pt1 | contig 29289 bp, 35 predicted proteins | sample AntDrymUQ6012206_2_FD_104655 | JGI IMG/M metagenome (GOLD analysis project Ga0136631, IMG submission 104655) | Polar desert sand microbial communities from Dry Valleys, Antarctica - metaG UQ601 (22.06) | ecosystem: Environmental > Terrestrial > Soil > Desert | place: Antarctica: Dry Valley... | reverse complement strand
GAGCTGACGGACATGACCATCGCCTATCTCAGCACTCGCACGACGGCGATCGTCACCAACTATTTTCAAGCACCGCTGATCCGGTACGCACAATGACCGCCATATTTGCCGCTCCCCGTAATAGCGTTACGAGGTTCCCCCGCCCATCCAGCGAGCGCGTCAGGTCTCGCATGGCATCGCACACAGCATCATGTGAATTGGTTTTCGTCCGGTATAACAGAAACCCTTGCCGCTCGAGCGCCTCAGCGTCCACTCGCTCAGGAACGACATTGGATGATGGCGTCATGTCTACACTGTGCTTCTATCTCTGGTGGCGACAGAGCTTTGCACGCTCGATCTTCTCTCGATGACTCGGCAAGATGTCATCGGGAATCTCGTCCGGCCCGAAGAATCCGGCGTCATCGATCTCGGTCTTATCGAGGCGTCTACCGCCTCCAGCTACAGCGCCGTTGAGTAGTACCTCAATACGAAACTTGTAGCCACTCGCGACGTCGACCGGCACGGGATCGGCAGCTATCTCGTAGCCTGCTTCCTCTCGAACTTCCCGTTGCGCAGTCATCGCAAGCTCTTCCCCTCGGCGAGCGTAGCCGGAGGGCAGGCCCCACGGGTGCTCCGCGGGCCAGAATCGGTGGCGCATCAGCAGGACCTCTCCGTTCTCGTTCCAGCAAGCCACTGTGACGCCGACCATGAACTTTGCGTGAGCGAAATAGAGAATGCGCCACTGAAGCGGGCCCCGTAGCGAGCGCCATAACGTCGTGATCAGCTTGTGCATCAGGCCATTCTCGGCTATATGCCGCTGACGCAGCACCCAGAGCCGGCGGCCGCGGCCCGGCCGACTCGCGACGACGCGACCACTCCGAGATAGATCAGCCGGGCCGCTCCAACGACGCGTGTCGTCCTGTCCTGCTGGCAGTACGTCCGCTCTGGCTACCTGAAGCCTGGCGGCCACCGTTTCGGGGAACGCCGATCATCGCGGCGCACGACCCACGCAGCCTCTGGAAATTATGGAGAAGTGTAGGCTGGCGGCGCATGGGCGAGCGCGGCCGACCACCGAAACCCCTGGATCCTGACGCCTCGAGCGCCGCGCGCCTCGGCGCCGAGCTGCGCACCCGACGTGAAGCCCAACGCCTCACACAGCAGGCGCTCGGAGACCTCGTCAACTACACGGCTCAGCACGTCAGCGAGGTCGAGCGCGCCAAGGGCGCCGCGACGCGCCCGTTCATTGAGGCCGTCGACCGCGCCCTGGACGCCCAAGGCGCCCTCGTACCCCTCCTCGACGCTGCCTTGCTCGAACGCGCGGCCCTGCGCGCCGAGCGCACGGCCGCCCGTCGCGCCGAGGCCGACGCCTCGCTACGCTGGACGGCCGAGGACAGCGAAGCAGGAGAGGACGTGGACCCGACCAACCGACGCGGCCTGCTCGGCATAGGCGCCGCTACCGCGCTTGGCAGCCTCGGCGCCGTAGCCGCACCAACGCAGGCCCGCGAGATCGACCCCGAGCTTCCCGCGCACTGGGCGGAACTTCTGAGCATCTTCGGCAGCCACGATGCCGTGTTCGGCCCTCATGCCGTGCTCGGCGCCGTCCAGCGGGAACTGCGCCGGATCGCCGAGCATCGGAGCGCGGCCCGTGGCGAGCTGCGCGCCGAACTGCTGCGCATCGAAGCCCGCTGGGCAGGGTTCGCGGCATGGCTCAGCGAGGACGCCGGACAGCGTCGGCGCCGGGACACCTGGACGGATCGCGCTCGGTGGCTCGCAGAGGAAGCCGACGATGCCGACATGGCCGCCTATCTGCGCTCGCGCCAATCCCAGTGGGCCGCTCAGGAGCACGATGCACGACGAGCGATTGACTTCGCTGAGGCTGGTCTGAGCGTTCGCGGCACGAGCCCACAGACACGGGCTCTGTGTGCACGGCAGGCCGCGCTTGGCCACGCGCTCAGCAGCGACGCCCCGGCCTGCGAGCGCAGACTGCGAGACGCCTACGGCCTTGTGAAGCACGCCGACTCGCCTGCGCCTCCGTGGTGGTCAAGACGGTCCGTAGCCGATCACCACGTTCGCGCCATTGAGGCGCATTGCTGGCTCGTGCTGCAGCCGGCCAGGTCGATCCCGGTCTACGAGAGTCTCCTGCGGGAATGGCCACGCGACCTGCTGCGCGATGGCGGATTGCACCGGGCGCGCCTCGCGCTGGCATGCGCCGGGGCTGGCGAGCTCGACCGCGCGCGGGCCGAAGGACGCAAGGCGATCGCCGTCGCGCGGTCTACGAACTCCAGAGTCGCCGCGCGAGAGCTGCGGCGGCTCAGCGAGACGCTCAGCGCCACCTGAGCGTCCGTCTGGGTTTAGCGGCTGGGCGGTCGGCCGGAGCTGCTCATCGGGCGATACGAGGCGTTTCGTGTGAAGCGGGGTGTTCCGCCCTGCATCGGTCCCGCCACGCAGGACGACCCGCCGCTGTCAGTAGACGACCTCGTCGCACGCCGGCCTGGAGACGATCGCGCGCCACGAGCAGCCTGGTCGCGCCGGCGTCAGCGCCTGACGTTCTCGCAGTTGGCGGCGACCACGTCGATGACGTCGGCGAAGACGGTGTCGTTGCCGTCGCCGCAGTCGACGCGGTCGATGGAGCCGTCGACGAGGCTGATGCGGTCGTCGCCCTCGTCGCCGCTGACGACGTCCTCGTCGAGGCCGCCGAAGATGCGGTCGTTGCCGGGGCCGCCGCTGATCGTGTCCAGCCCGCGATCGCCGTTGAGGAAGTCGTCGCCCTCGTTGCCGAGCACGACGTCGTTGTCGCGGCGGCCGTACATCTCGTCGTTGCCGAGGCCGCCGTGGAGGACGTCGTTGCCGTTCTCGCCGTCGACGTAGTCGTCGCCGTCGTTGCCGAACAGCTCGTCGTTGCCGTCGGCGCCGAAGATCGAGTCCTTGCCGGGCGTGCCGCTCAGGAGGTCGTCTCCGGGCGTGCCGGGAATGATGTTCGACGACGGGGGCGCGTCCGTCGAGGGCTCGGGCGAGCTCTGGATCACCGTCTCGCAGCTCGTGAGCTGATCGCGCGACGGCGCGGTGCTCTCGACGTAGACGGTGTCGCGGCCGGTCGAGCAGTTGACGGTGTCGGCGTCGTCGTCGGCGACGCGGATCGTGTCGTTGCCCGAGCCGCCGTTGATCGTGTCGCGGCCGGGGCCGCCGACGATCTCGTCGTTGCCGCGGAACGTCGAGATCGTGTCGTCGCCCGAGCCGCCGTCGACCGTGTCGTTGCCGTCGGACGTGGAGATCCGGTCGCGGCCGGCGTCGCCCCTGACGGCGTCGTCGCCCTCGCGGGAGTAGATGACGTCGCCGCCCGTGCCGCCGTCGATCGTGTCGTCGCCGATCCCGCCGTCGATGTTCTCGCCGCCGGCGCCGCCGCGCAGCGTGTCGTTGCCGGCGCCGCCCTCGATGTTGTCCGTTCCGCGGTTGCCGTCGACGAAGTCGTCGCCGTCGCCGCCGTCGAGGAGGATGTCGTTGCCGAGCCCGGCCTCGACGATGCGGTCGTTGCCGGCTCCGCCGTGGGCGATGTCGTCGCCGTCGCCGGCGTCGAGGAAGTCGTCCTCGCTGCCGCCGTCGAGCTCGTCGTTGCCGGTGCCGCCGGAGAGGGCGTCGGCGCCCGGCCCGCCGAGGAGGTCGTCGTTGCCGGCCTGGCCGATGAGCTGGTCGGCGCCGTCGCCGCCGTCGAGCAGGTCGTTCGCGGCCCCGCCGACGAGGACGTCGTTGCCGAGGCCGCCGAGGAGCACGTCGTTGGCGCGGCCGCCGCGCAGGACGTCGTCGCCGCCGAGGCCCTCGATGCGGTCCGCCCCGCGCGTTCCGGTGATCTGGTCGGGCCCCTCGGTGCCGAGCTTGACCGCCAGGCCGGGCTGGACCGCGAGCGCGCGCGGCCGGACCGAGCGGCCGAGGCGCACGACGCCGATGCGCCTGTAGGAGATCGTCGAGAGGATCGACACGGTCCCGTCGCCACCGTCGCCGACGTACAGGCGCGGACTGTCGAGCGCGTAGGCCGGCGCGCCCGGTCCCTTGCCGGTACGCACGCGGGTCAGCAGGCGCCTGCGGCGCAGGTCGACGATCGCGGTCGCCCGGCTGCCGCGCGTCGCGCCGACCGCTGCGCGGCTGCCGTCGGGTGAGATCGCGAGGCCCGTGCCGGCGCCGCGCTTGAGGCGGATCTTGAAGTTCTCACGGCCGCTGAAGCGCGTGAGGCCGCGCAGGATCCCGTCGGTCGTGCTGACGAGCACGCGCTGGCCCGATGGCGGGAACGCTACGCCGCCGACCTCGCCGACGGACTTGCGCTGGTCGAGCCGCAGCCCGGTGAGCGAGACCAGGCCGACGCGCCGCCCGAGGCCGACCGCGGCCCACGTTCCGTCGGCCGAGACCGCGAGCGCGCCCGGCTTGGCGCCCTTGAGCGAGATGCTGGCGGTCACGGTCAGCGTCGCGGTGTCGACGACGTCGATCGCACCACGGCGCGCGGCGAGCAGCCGGGCGCCGTCCTGCGTGAGCGCCAGCGAGGAGATCGCGGCCACGAGGTCGACGCCGCCGGTGACGGTGCGGGCGTTGAGGTCGAGCCTCGCGACGCGCCGGCCGGTGGCGACGAACGCGCGCGAGCCGTCTGGCGCGGCCACGACGGCACGCGTCGGCCCGCCGAGCTGCAGGCGTGCGACGACCGCGTTGGACGGCACGTCGGTGAGCACGGCCTCGCCGGTGCCGGTCGCGATGACGACGACGCGTGCCTGCGCGGCGGATGCGCCCGCGAGCGCGATCGCCGTTGCGGCCAGCAGCGTGAGGATCGGGTGGCGGCGCATGTCCCGTACCAACTCGCGCGCGGGGGAGAGGTTGCGCGCGACGTGGCGCGGAGATCCTGCGCAGATGGCCTGCGGACCGCGAGCCTCCGAGCTACCGCGCCCAGGGCACCTCGACGGAGTCCTCCTGCGGCGCGTCGCGCGCGACGACGTACTCGGCGGCCTCGGACTCCGACGGGTTCTCGAGCAGGTGCGTCTCGCGCGGCGGGACGTAGACGAGGTCGCCCGGGTCGAGGCTCAGGGAATGCTCGAGCCCCTCGCCCCAGCGCACGTTGAGATGCCCCGACAGCATGTAGACCGCCGACTCGCAGTCGGCGTGGTAGTGGGGCCGCGACTGCGCCGATGGCGGCACCCGGAAGACGCCCATGTAGATGTTCGACGCGCCCGTCGTCGCCTGCGAGACCTCGGCGCCGCCGACGACCCCGCGCGGGACGAAGTGGTCCGGACCGGGCTTGACGACCTGCATGCGCCAAGACTACTCCCAGATCCGATTGTCGGAAACCCTCAGATACTCAAGTTCGACGCTCAGCCACCGAATGTCATGTCGTCATGCCCGTGAACTGGCCCCCGGTGATGTTCAGCGTCTGCCCGTGGACGTAGTTCGACCACGGCGAGCAGAGGAAGAAGACGCCGCCGGCCGCCTCCTGCGGCGTGCCCGGCCGGCCGAGCGGGATGACGAACGAGGCCATGCCGCGCATCTGATCGGGGATTCCGAGCTGGACGGTCTCGCCGCCGATCTGCATCGTGTTGTCCTCGACCTTCGCCGCCGTCAGGCGCGTCTCGATGAAGCCGAAGGCGACGGCGTTGACGTTGATCTTGAACTGGCCCCACTCCTTCGCCAGCGTCTTCGTCAGCCCGACGACGGCGGCCTTGCCGGCCGCGTAGTTCGCCTGGCCCGCGTTGCCCATCGTGCCTGAGATCGAGGAGACGTTGACGATCTTGCGGAAGACCTCGACGCCCTCCTCGCGCTCCTGCTTGGCCGGCTCGCGCAGGTGCGGCGCGGCGGCGCGGCAGACGCGGAACGGCACGACCGCGTGGATGTCGAGCATCCGCTGGAACGCGTCGTCGGACATCTTGTGCAGCGGCGCGTCGATCGTGTAGCCGGCGTTGTTGACGATGATGTCGATCTTGCCCCAGGCGTCGATCGCCGTCTGGACGAGCGCGTCGCAGGCGCCGTCCGCCGTGAGGTCCCCGGCGTAGACGACCGTCTCTCCGGCGATCTCCGACGCGGTCTGCTGCGCGACGTCGCCGTCGAGGTCGTTGATGAGCACGCTCGCGCCCTGCTCGGAGAGCAGCTCGGCCGTCGCGCGGCCGATGCCCCGCGCCGAGCCGGTGACGATCGCGACCTTTCCGTCCAGAACTCCCATGTGCGCTCCTTGTCGGTTGCCGGCGCAGGACGATATCCACCCGCCGATGACTGGCTGACTGGCCAGTCGATCGCGGGCGGCTACCCTCCGTTGCGTGATCGCCCTCGTCACCGGCGCTTCGAGCGGGATCGGTGAGGCGACGGCCCGCCGTCTCGCGCGCGAGCCCGGCACCGAGCTCGTCCTCGTCGCGCGCCGGGCGGAGCGCCTGCGAGCGCTGGCCGAGGAGGTCGGCGGTGCGACCGTCGTCGCCGCCGACCTCACCGCGGCCGACGTCCCCGCCCGGATTGCTCGGACCGTCCACGACGAGCACGGGCGCCTGGACCTCCTCGTCAACAACGCCGGCGCGGCCTGGCGCTGCACGTTCGGCGAGGGCGGCTGGGAGAACGTGCACCGCCACATGGAGCTCAACTTCGACGCTCAGGTCCGGCTCACCGAGGCGCTGCTGGCGCTCCTGCGCAGCTCGGCCCCGAGCGCGATCGTCAACGTCGCGAGTACCGCCGGGCGCGTCTCGCGCGCGTACTCCGGCGCGTACTCGGCGAGCAAGTTCGCACTCATCGGCTGGACCGACGCGCTCCACCTCGAGGAGGCCGCTCACGGCGTCCATGTCGGCCTCGTGCTGCCGGGCTACATCGCCACCGAGGGCTTCCCGCAGCGCGAGCTCGTCGACAGGCGGCTCACGCGCTGGATCGTCTCCACGCCCGAGCGCGTCGCCGAGGCGATCGTCGAGGCCGGTCCCGGCGGTCGCGCCGAGCGCTACGTGCCGCGGCCGTACTGGCTGGCGGCGACCGCGCGGGTGCTCGCCCCGCGGCTCGTGCGCCGCGCGACGGGCGACGGGCGGGTGGCGCGCGCGATGCGCACGAGCACCCGCGCCGGCGACCACCGCTGAGCCCGCGTCAGCCGTCGCGTCGCTCGAGCGCTGCCCACGCGCCACCGAGGAAGACGGCCAGCCAGGCGATGAGCACCAGGGCGGCGACGCCGGGGGCGAGGCCGGTGCTCGAGCCCTCGAGGTGCCCGATGGCGATGGCGTCCGAGGCGGCGCCCGGCAGGTACACGAGCAGGTGCTCCAGCACCCACGCGGGCAGCAGGCCGCCCAGGAACGGCGGCGCGAAGATCAGGGCGAAGACGGCGATCACCGCAGCCGCCGTGCTGCGCAGCACGATGCCGAGCGCGAGTGCGATCACCGGAAACAGCGGCGACAGCGCGCCGCCGGCGAGCACGGTCGCAGCGCGTCGGCGTCCCCGAGACGTGCGGACTGCAGGCCATAGGAGGCGAAGACCGCCTGAGCCGCGAGGAACATGCCCGCGGTGGAGACGAGGCCGGCGACGAGCGTGATCGCCGCCACGACCGCCGCCTTGGCTGCGAGCACACGCGACCGTCGCGGCGTCGCCGCGAGCGTGAGCCGGATCATCCCCGACCCGTACTCGGCCGTGGCCGCCTTGACGCCGAGCACGAGGAAGAAGATCGCGCTGAGAACGCCGCCGACCAGTGCGATACCTATAGGCTCGAACTCGCGTCGGGCGGCGGGCTCCCAGTCGTGCCATGTCGCGCCGGCGACGACTGCCAGGAGCGCGCTCAGCCCGACGCCCAAGATCGCGCCGAGCGCGACCGTCAGCTTCGTGGAGCGCAGGGAGACGAGCTTCGTCCACTCGGACCGCAGCGTGGCCGGGAACGGGGTCATCGCACGGCCTCCGGCGCGTACTCGACCGCGTTCCGGGTCAGCTCCATGAACGCGGCCTCGAGGCTCGCGTGCCGCGGGGTGAGCTCGTGCAGGCGCAGCCCGTGCTCGGCGGCGAGATCGCCGAGGTGCGCCGCCGGCAGACCGCTCACGGCGAGCGAGCCGTCGGCGTCGGTGCTCGCCTGGCCGCCCGCGCGCTCCACCAGCGCGCCGAGGGCTCCGGCGTCGGGCGACACGACGCGGACGTGGCTGCCGGCCGCGCGCTGCGTGAGCTCGGTGATGCTCGTGTCGGCGATCAGGCGACCGCGCCTGATCACCAGCACGTGGTCGGCGGTCTCCTCCATCTCGTGCATGAGGTGGCTCGACACGACCACCGTGCGGCCCTCCGCGGCGAACCGCTGCAGCAGCGTGCGGATCCAGCGGATGCCGTCCGGGTCAAGTCCGTTCATCGGCTCGTCGAACAGCAGCGTCCCGGGATCGCCGAGCAGCGCCGCGGCGATGCCGAGTCACTGTGACATGCCCAGCGAGAAGCCGCCGACGCGCCGGTCGGCGACCTGCGCGAGTCCCACCTGGTCGAGCACCTCCTCGACCCGGCTGCGCGGCAGCCCGCCCGCGTCGGCCAGCCAGCGCAGGTGCCGGCTGGCTGTGTGCTTGCCGTGCACGCAGCGGGCGTCCAGCAGCGCTCCGACCTGGCGCATCGGCGCCTCCAGGTCGCGGTAGCGGCGACCGCCGATGCTGACGCTGCCCGCGGTCGGATGGTCGAGCCCGAGCATCATCCGCATCGTGGTCGACTTCCCGGCGCCCGTTCGGACCAAGGAAACCGGTCACCACGCCCGGCCGGATGTCGAACGTGAGCCCGTCCGCGGCGACGGTGTCCCCGCGCGGGCTGCGGGCATGCTCGGCGGAAGCCAGGACCAGTACGCCGCGGCCTACGGGTCGGTCCGACGGTACGTCTTCCGGTCGGATCGCTGCGAAAGCGCGATCCGGCTCGCGGCCGAGGGCCTCGACGGCGCGCTGCTGGTGGTGCGCGCAAACGGGAGCCGCCGCTCGTCCGCCGTTGTGGCGGAGGTCGTGGACTCCTACCTCCGTGGTCGGTCGACGACCCGCTGTGCGGTCGCCCGGCTGCACGAGCTCGCGCCGCAGATCGCGGTCGCGGTTGAGCGCGGCACGACCTCGGAGCTGGCCAACCTGTTCGGGCAAGTGCTCGCCGCTCAACTCGACCTTCACCCCTCGATCTCCGACCGTTCGCTGCTGCGCTTCGTCGAGCTGATCCGCCCGATCGGCGACACGGGCGCCAAGCTGCTGGGAGCGGGCGGCAGAGGAGGATCTCTGCTCGTCGTGTGCCCGACCGATGCCCGGCAGGCCGTATCGGAGGCCGCGGCGCGAGCGGGGTGCTCGACGCTCGCCGTCAGGTTCGCCGAATCCGGGGTGCGGGTCCGGGCGCTGGAAGGGACAATGGCATGACAGCCACCTCCACATCGTTCGTGTTCGAGCGCACGCGCCCGATGCGGACGACGGTCCTGCAGGGCGAGGGCCTGCTCACGGACGTCGCCTTCTGGGCCGACGCGGTTGCGCCCCAGGTGCGTTCGTCGCCACACTTCCTCATCACCGACCGTCTCGTCAACGAGCTGTACGGCGATCAGGTGACGGCGGCGGCGGGCGCTGCCGGTGTGCGCCACAACCGCATCGTCCTCGAGCAGGGGGAGCAGACGAAGTCGTCCGCGACCTACACCGCGGCCTGCGCGGAGATCCTCGACCGCGGCGTCGATAGTGGCTCGATGATCGTCGGCCTGGGCGGCGGCGTCGTCGCGAACCTGGCAGGGTTCGTCGCCTCGACGCTGCACCGCGGCATCGGACTGATCCAAATCCAACTGCCTACGACGTTGCTGGCGCAGCTCGACGCGACCATCGACTTCAAGCAGGCGATCAACGGCCCGCTTGGAAAGAACCAGATTGGCTCTTACTACCCCGCCGCGGTGGTTGCGGTGGACCCGCTGGTGCTGCGGACCCTCGACAAGCGGCAGCTGGCGAGCGGGATGGCAGAGGCAGTCAAGCACGCGCTCACGGAGTCGCTGGAGCTACTTGCCGTCATCGAGGACGCGGTCCACGCGCCGGATGATGTCGGCCTCATGTCAAGGCTCGTCGGGCAGACGATCGCGCTCAAGGTGGCGGGCCTCAACGAGTCGCGGGACCATGAGTACTACGAGATGATCGGGCAGTACGGGCATGCCGTGGCGCACGCCCTCGAACACATCACCGGCCACCAGATCGTCCACGGTGAGGCAGTGGCCATCGGCATGTGCGTGACGGCGGCCGCTTCGATGGTCCTCGGGATCGCCACCGAGGAGGTCGTCCACGCGCACCATGTTGCGGTAGCGAGCGCCGGACTGCCCGCCGTGGTCCCGGCGACCATCGACCCCTACGCACTCTGGGAGGTCGTCCGCACCGACAAGCACTTCCGGGACGGCGCGGCACGCGTGGCGCTGGTCGCCGAGGTCGGCCGTCTGTGGCGAGGCCCGGACGGATGGTCCTTCCCGCTGGATCGCTCGCTGCTCGTCGCGGCCGTCAAGGCGAACCAGGGGCGCGAAGCGGCCATATGACGACCCAGCCGCTGATCGTCGTCACGGGCTCGACTCGCGGGATCGGCCTCGCCTGCGCCCGCGTGCTGCTGGCACACGGGTTCCGCGTCCATGGGCTGTCTCGGCATCCGCCTGAGAAAGCGCTGCCGGGCGACTTCGAATGGTCATCGGTGGACCTGAGTTTGCGCGACGCGATCGAACACTGGGCCGGCCAACAGGGCAAGCCGATCCATGCGCTGCTCAACAATGCGGGCCGGTGGATCGAGGAGCGCGTCGACGAAGCAGATCGAGGAGCGTGGAACGCGATCATGCGGCTGAACCTCGACGGCGTTTACTTCCTGACGAAGGCGCTACAGCAGCGCATCAGCGACGGCGGGCGCGTCGTCAACGTTGCTTCGCAACTCGGCACGGCCGGCCGCGCAGCCTACGGGCCGTACGCGGCGTCGAAGCACGCCGTCATCGGCTTGACCCGGTGCTGGGCTCTCGAGCTGGCCGAACGCGCGATCACGGTCAACGCAGTCTGCCCAGGATGGGTACGGACCGAGTCCAATCTGCGTGAGCTCGCGGGTGTCGCCGAGCAGCGAGGAACGTCCCTGGGCGAAGAGCTTGAGCGGACCGCGTCAGGCCTTGCGCTGCTCCGCTTCATCGAGCCGGAGGAGGTGGCTCAGCTCGTAGCCTTCCTCATCAGTCCCGATGCGAGCGGCATCACGGGGCAGGTCTATGAGATCAAGTAGCGAAGACCCTGTGCAGGCGACGCTAGACGAGCTGGGACCGTCGCCTCCATGGCGGGTCGCCGGATCCGCGCGGGCGCTAGACGATCCGTGGCTTCGTGTGCGGGTCGACCGGTGCGTGACGGACGCGGGCGACGAGGTCAGCCCGTATTACGTGCTGGAGTATCCGGACTGGGTCCACATCGTCGCGATCGACGAAGCGGATCGCATCCTCGTTACCCGCCAGTACCGTCACGCCCGTCAGCGCGCCTTCGTTGAGCTGCCCGGAGGAGCCGTCGACCCGGCCGACGCCTCGCCGATGGCCGCAGCGCAGCGCGAGCTGCGGGAGGAGACAGGCCACGCCGGCGGTGAGTGGTGCGCAGCCGGCAGGCTCGCAGTCAACCCCGCCACGCACACGAACCTCGTGCACTGCTTCGTGGTCCGCGGCTCATCGCCGGTAACGGCGCCGAAGCACAGTCCGAGCGAGCAGATCTCATCGACGTTCGTCACCGTCAATAGGCTCTACGAACTCATCGACTCCGGCGACTTCGGCCAAGCGCTTCACGTGGCGACGCTGTTCCTGGCGCTCCGGCGGCGCTGAACTTCGCGTGTCGCATCCGCCGTACCCTCCATGACACCTCACAACCCGGCGCCGCTGGCCCTTGCCAGCAGAGCTGGCTCGCCGAGGCGGTCGCGAGCATCACAGGCGACGGCGGCGAGTTCGTCGACGCTGTCGACACCGATGAGCGCCGGTCTCTCCTCCCGTGCGTGCCGTTCGGAAGGGCGGTGCTGCTGCTCGACCGCGTCGGCCGTCGGGGGGCGCGCCGTCACGCTGCTGGCGCTGGGCGTGGTGCTGCTTCGTCGGACGGGCGCTCACGTCACTGCGACTGGAAATTGCAACCGCTGGACACCAGCGAGGACGAGTTCACTCCCGTCGCCGGGGCGAGCCTCCGTGCGGTCGGGCTCGCTGGGCCAGACATGGTCATGGTGCTGGCTGAGCGCTGGCAGATCGCGCAGAAGCTGCACGCCGTCACCGAGCAGTTCCCGGACGGCCGCGAGAATCCGCGGTTTCGCGACCTGATCGACCTCCAACTGCTCGAAGCGCTCGAACCCGACCCTGCGGCCGTCCGCGATGCCTGCGAGCGGGTCTTCGTCGCCCGGGCGCAGCACGCATGGCTGCCGACCGTGACCCTTCATCCGAGTTGGACGCAGGCATACCAAGCGATGGCCGAGGAGCTCAACTTCGCCGTGACCGATGTCAGCGACGCGGTGCGTGCGGTGCAGACCTACATCGAGCGGATCTCCAGAGCGTGAAGGCGATAAGGCGTCCGCGGCCGGACGGATCGGGCCCCCACACGGTACCCGTGAACCATCGACACCACCGATCAACACGAACGGTGGATCGCGCGTTAGTTAGAGTCCGTAGCTGCGGCCGATGACGTCGAGCATGATCTCGTCGGTGCCCGCGCCGATGCGGTTCAGGCGCAGGTCGCGCCAGTAGCGCTCGATCCCGTACTCCTTCATGTAGCCCGCGCCGCCGTGGATCTGGATGCACTCGTCGGCGACCTCGACGGCGATCCGCGACGCGTGGAGCTTGGCCATCGTGATCTCGCGCACCGGGTACTCGCCGCCGGCATGGCGCCAGGCGGTCGTGTAGACCATCTGGCGCGCCGACTCGATCTTCGTCGCCATCTCGGCGAACTTGTGGCGGATGGCCTGGAAGTGGCCGATCTCGCGGCCGAAGGCGCGGCGCTCCAGCGCGTAGCGCAACGTCCGGTCGAAGCAGTGCTGGGCGGTCGCGACGGCGCCCGCGGCGCCGATGAGCCGCTCGCCCTGCAGCTCCCACATGATGTGGTAGAAGCCCTTGCCGACCTCGCCGAGCACCGCGCTCGCCGGCACGCGGACGTCCTGGAAGGCGAGCAGCGCCGTGTCGCTGGCGTGCATGCCGAGCTTCTGGAGGCGCTGCTCGCGCACGACGCCGGGGAGGTCCATCGGCACGAGGAACAGCGTGAAACCGTCGTACCCCGCGCCGGGATCGGTCTTCGTGACGAGGATGATCGCGTCGGCGCGATGGCCGTTGGTGATGTACGTCTTGGAGCCGTTGATGACGTACTCGTCGCCTGCGTCGCTGCGCACGGCGCGCGTCTTGATCGCCGCGACGTCGGAGCCCGCGTCGGGCTCGGTGATCCCGAGGCAGAGGATCTTCGTGCCCGCGATCGCGGGCACGACCCATGCCTGCTTCTGCTCCTCGGTGCCGAAGGCGAGGATCGGTGGCATCGCCATGTCCGTGTGCACCGCCACGCCCATGGCGAGGCCGCCGGAGCGTGAGTGGACGATCTCCTCGGCGAGGACGAGGCTCGTGAAGTAGTCGCCGCCCTGGCCGCCGTAGCGCTCGGGCTTGTCGAGGCCGAGGAAGCCGAGCTCGCCCATGCGGGCGAAGACCCAGTCCGGGAAGGTCGTCTCCTCCCACTCGTCGGCGTGCGGCGCGAGCTCCTTCGTCGCGAACGCGCGGATCGTCTCGCGCAGCGCTTGGTGCTCGTCGCCGAAGATGAAGTGCCCGCGCCGGGCGGCGTGGTCGGGCTTGAGGACCTCGTCGGCGGCGGCCATGGAGCAACGCTACCGCGCACGGGCGAAAGTGAACAGTGGCACGTCCTACTTTCTACGAACGACGCGCGCCGCGCGGGCCAGTAGATTGCGTTTCGTGCCGTACGCCACGCTGCGCTACGAGGTCGCCGACGCGGTCGCGACGATCGCGCTCGACGACCCCGAGACGCGCAACGCCCTCTCCGACGCGCTGCTCGACGAGCTGCTCGCGGCGCTCGTGGCCGCGCGCGACGACGAGCGCGTGCGCTGCGTCGTGCTCGCCTCGACGCACGCGACGGTCTTCTCGAGCGGCGGCGACCTCGCCGGCTTCACCGCCGACGCGGCGCTCGTCGAGCGCCACGCGGCCAACGACCGCTTCCCGCGCCTGTTCGCGCTCATCGGCCGGCTCGGCAAGCCGGTCATCTGCGCCGCCCGGGGCCACGTCCTCGCCGGCGCGCTGGGCCTCGCGCTCGCCTGCGACCTCGTCATCGCCGGCGAGCGGGCGACGTTCGGGACGCCCGAGATCAACGTCGGCCTGTTCCCGTTCATGATCGCGGCGCTCGTCGTCCGCAACGTCGGGCGCAAGAAGATGGCCGAGCTGCTGCTGCTCGGCGATCGCGTCGACGCGCACGAGGCGCAGCGGATCGGGCTCGTCAACCGCGTGGTCGCGCCCGAGGCGTTCGACGCCGCCGTGGCCGAGTGGGCGCAGGCCCTGGCGGCGAAGTCCCCGCTGCTCGTGAAGCTCGGCAAGGACGCGCTCTACACCCAGCAGGACATGAGCTTGCACGAGGCGCTCGCGTACCAGCGCGCGCAGCTCTCGATCGCCCTCTCCACCCACGACGCGCACGAGGGCGTGGCGGCCTTCCTCGAGCGACGCGAGCCGCGGTGGACCGGCAGGTAGTCGGCATGCTGTGCCGCACGTCCGACCGCGGCCACGAGGCCACCGAGGGCACGCGCGAGCTCGCCGAGCTGCTCGACGCGCGGATCGTCGGCTCGCCGGGCGAGCCGAGGTCGGGGACGTGGGAGGAGGACCTGCGCGACTCGCGCGGCTGCCTGCTGGAGGCGGGCGGCCAGGTCGACGACGCGCTCGACGCCGGACGGGCGCCGATCCTGCTCGCCGGCGAGTGCTCGGTGTCGGTCGCGACGCTGCCGGTCGTGGTTCGCCACCGTCCCGCGACCCGTGTTCTCTGGCTCGACGCGCACGGCGACTTCAACACGCCGGAGACGACGGCCTCGGGCTACCTCGGCGGCATGTGCCTGGCCGGCGCGTGCGGGCTCTGGGACACCGGCTTCGGTGCCGGACTGGAGCCGGCGCGGGTCATCATGCACGGCGTGCGCGAGCTTGACGGTGGCGAGCGCGTCGCGCTCGATCGCTGCGGCGTGCACCGCGTCGAGGATCCCGCGCAGCTCGAGGGGTTCGAGCTCTTCGTCCACGTCGACCTCGACGTGCTCGACCCGCTGGCGTTCCCGGCGAGCGTCCCGGCCCCGGGCGGGCTGTCGCCGACCGGGCTGCGCGAGTTCCTCGCCCACGCGACGGCCGTCGGCACGCTCGTCGGCGCCGAGATCACCTCCGCGGCCCCGCGTCACGGCGAGCTGGCCGCCGACGCGATCGCGCCACTGCTGGCGTAGCGATGACAGCGCGTCATTGCTCGACTGTCGACAGCATCGAGCCGGAAGGCAGGTTCTCGCGATGACAGCGCGTCATTGCTCGACTGTCGACAGCATCGAGCCGGAAGGCAGGTTCTCGCGATGACAGCGCGTCATTGCTCGACCGTCGACAGCATCGAGCCGGAAGGCAGGTCCTCGCGATGAGCGACGACGCACAGCCCGCGTCGATCCTGCGCCCGCTCGCCGAGGACCTGCACGAGCGGCGGGTTGCCGCGCGCCTCGGGGGCGGGCGGGAGCGCATCGACCGCCAGCACGCCGCCGGGAAGCTGACGGCGCGCGAGCGCATCGACCTGCTCGTCGACCGCGGCACCTTCACCGAGCTCGGCATCCAGGCCGGGATCCACCACGCGGTGCGCGGCCTGGAGGGCAGGGAGGCCCCGGCGGACGGCGTCATCACCGGTTACGGCCACGTCAACGGGCGCTTCGTCGCCGTCGCCGCCTACGACTTCACCGTCATGGCCGGCTCGATGGGGACGACCGGCGAGATCAAGGTCGCGCGGCTGCGCGAGCTTGCGCTGACGAAGCGGATGCCGTTCGTCTGGCTGCTCGACAGCGCCGGCGCGCGCATCCAGGAGGCGGTCGGCTCGCTCTTCGCCGGCACGGGCGAGCTGTTTCGGGAGGAGGTCGTCGCCAGCGGCATCATCCCCCAGGTGGCGGCGCTCATGGGCCCCTGCGCGGCCGGCACGGCCTACATCCCGGGCCTCGCGGACTTCGTGCCGATGGTGCGGGGGCGCGGCTCGATGGCGCTCGCCGGTCCGCACCTCGTGCGCGCCGCCGTCGGCGAGGACGTCACGCAGGAGGAGCTCGGCGGCTCACGCGTGCACTGCCGCACGTCGGGCGTCGGCGATCTCGAGGTCGCCGACGACGAGGAGTGCGTCGCGCGCATCCGCCAGTACCTGGGCTTCTTCCCGTCGCACTGCGAGCAGGCGCCGCCGGTTCGCGAGACCGACGACCCGGTCGATCGCATGGACGACGCGCTGCTCGACGTGCTGCCGGCCTCAAACCGCCAGCCCTACGACATGTACGAGGTCGTCCGGCGAATCGTCGACGACGGCGAGTGGCTCGACCTCAAGCCTCAGTTCGCGCGCTCGATCATCACGTGCCTGGCGCGAATGGGCGGGCGTCCGGTCGGGATCGTCGCCAACCAGCCGCGCCAGCTCGGCGGCATCCTCGACAACGACTCGGCCGACAAGGCCGCACGCTTCGTCACGCTCTGCGACGCCTTCGCCATCCCGCTCGTCTTCCTCGTCGACGTGCCCGGCTTCATGGTCGGAACGAAGGTCGAGGCGGCGGGCATCATCCGCCACGGGGCGAAGATGCTGCACGCGGTCGCCGCTGCGACGGTGCCGAAGGTCACCGTCGTGCTCCGCAAGGCCTACGGCGCGGGCTACTACGTCATGAACGGCCGCGCCTACGAGCCCGACCTCATCGTCGCCTGGCCGACCGCCGAGATCAGCGTCATGGGCGCGGAGGGCGCCGTGGAGATCGTCTTTCGCAAGCAGGTCGAGGAGGCCGGCGACCCGGCGGCGAAGAAGGCCGAGCTCATCGCCGCCTATCGCGAGCTCATCGACGTCTACGTCGCCGCCCGCAACGCGATGGTCGACGACGTCATCGACCCGCGCGAGACCCGCCCGACCGTCATCCGCGCGCTCGAGATGGCCGCGGGCAAGCGCGTGCAGCGGCCGTGGAAGCGCCACGGGGTCATGCCGGTCTAGGACGTCCGTGCGATCCGCCGCCGGTCCTAGGCTGAGTCCGTGGCCTCCGGCACCGGCGCGGAAACTCGCAACGAGCAGCAGCTCGGCGTCATCGCGGTCACGCTGGCGCTGCGATACCCGGAGTGGGTCCTGCGTCGCGTCGAGCAGGTGTCGTACATCGACGACACGACCGTACGTTGGCGCGTGAGCGCCACGGTCCGCTGGCCTCCCGTCGACATCTTCCCGGAGGAGGTTCGGCCCCGGGAGGGGCAGAAGATCTACGTCCCGCTGGCGCTGCTGAAGAAGGCGCCGCTCGTCCAGTTCGACCTTCGCGACGAGGGCGGCGCCAGCCTCATGGTCCTGCCCACGGAGGAGAACGTACGGCTGGCGGCGGTCGGGGCCGCCGCCATGATCTGGAGCCTGGCGCTGGCGGAGCGGACGCGCACCGAGCCCAGCGACGACGTCATCGCGACGGTGCAGGCGATCGTCGGCGCTGGACCGCGCCAGGCGCAGGTCATCCTGGATCGTGCGCTCGACGGCGAGCTCGGTCGCATCCTGTCGGTCATGGACGAGTACCGCGCACTGGTCGCGGAGCTCGCCAGCAGCTTCATGCTGCTCGTACCGGTCGAGTACCACGCCGGCCAGGAACGGGTGCTGAAGTTCGCCTACAGCTCGGTTCTTCCCTGGAGCCGATCGGCGCGCAACGTCGCCTCGCGGCTGGGCTGGACCGACAACGAGGTCGTGCTCACATCGCTTCCACTCGGATCGGCCGGCAGCTACCACATCGACATCGCCGCGCCCGACAACGTCCATCTCGCGCATGCCGTGCTCACGGGCGAGTACGTCGTCGACGAGCACGGGCGCGATCCGGCAGTCGCGCTCGCCGGGACGGGAGGCGACGGATCACCCGAGTTCGCCGAGGTCTCCATCGACCTCGACGAGGACGGCGACAGCCCGCACGTGAACCTGCACAGCTCCCGTCCTGCGCGCACGTTCCTGGCTGCGGCGGCCAAGGCGTCGGTTCGGGGCGGGGCGCCGGGGCATCCGGTCGAGCAACCACCTGCCTCCGTCGCCGGCACACAGGGGCGGCCGACCCGACCCCAGCGATCGGACAAGGGGTTCGCCACGATCCGCTTCCGCCCCGAGACGAGCGGGGTCTTCGCGGCGCTGACGCTCTTATCGATCGTCAACGTCATCCTGCTGTTCTGGGCCAAGAGCCGTCTGTCGGACCTCGACGGCCAGGTGGCCGCCGCCGTCCTGCTTGCCGTTCCCGTGCTGATCGTGGGCTACCTGGCGCGGCCGGGCGAGCACCGCTTCGCCACCCGGTTGCTCTCTGGTGTCAGGCTCGCCGCACTGCTGCCGACCGCGTGCACGTTGTCCGTGGCGATGCTCGTCGCGGGCGGGCTGGTGGAGCGCGAGGTCCGGGCGTCGACGAGCTACCGATGCGACGCCGCGACGAGGCTGCGCGGAGCGCCCGGACGGCAGGTCCGCGACGTCGAGCGCCTGCGGTGCACCGCGGTGCCGGTGAATGCCGCCCAGCTCAAGCCACACATCAAGCGCCAGGTCACGATCGCGACCTGGATCGCGAGCATCGTGAGCGCAGCAGTCGCGTTCGGCTGGCTGCGAACGCGCATGGCCCGCGTCGGGAGCCGTGGGGGATGACGTGACGCTGCACTGGAAGTTGGTCCTGGGCTCGCGCTATCGTCATCCGTGATGACCAAGGATTTCAGGGTCAACCGCAGCGAACCCACGAAGAGCTCGATCGTCAAGAGCGCGAACGGCGTGGCGGTGCCCTACACCGTTCGGCACGATGACGAGCATCTGGATCGCATCATGACGGAGGACAGCCTCAAGGGCTCGGCCGCCGCGTTCGAGCGCGTGCAGGGCGAGATCGCCGCCGCGGACGACTGACCAGCCGCGTCAGGCCGCGACCGGCCGCGAGCGCGGGCGTCAGTGACGCTCCTCCAGGCTGACCGCCTCGCGGAGCGTCTTCGCAGCCTTCTCGAGCTTCGGATCCTCGGCCGCGCGCGACGCCATGAGCGCGGCGAGCGCCTCGGCGATGACGTTGAGCTTCTCCTGCGCGGCCTCCTCGCTGCGGCGGCCGGCGTTCTCGAGCAGGGCGAGCAGCAGGAGCGTGTAGACGCTCGTCGCCGTGTGGATCGCCACCTGCCAGGCCTTGAGGTCGACCCATAGCGGCATGCTGACGAGCCACAGGGCGACGATCGCCAGGCAGACGAAGAAGAACGCCGGCCGGCTGACCTTGAGGTGGGCGGCCTCGACGAAGCGGTCGAACGCCGAGCGCTGGTCGCCGGCGGCGCGCGACTGTGCGGCGGGGCGATGCTCTTCCTCCATGACCCTGGAGCCTATTGAGCGGTCGCTGCACTTGGGCCGGGCGGCGGAGTGAGAAGTAGCGCGTTCTACTCTTCACGTGCCCGTGAGCCTCGACGACCCGGTCATCATCACCTGCGCGATCTCCGGCGTGCTCGCCAACCGCGACCAGTGCCCGGCGATCCCGTACACGCCTCAGGAGTACGCCGCGGAGGCGCGGCGGATCGTCGACGAGGGCGGCGCGATGATCCACATCCATGCGCGCCGGCGCGACGGGACGCCGTCCTACGAGGTCGAGGACTTCCGCGCGATCACGGAGGCGATCCGCGCCGAGCTGCGCGGCGACGACGTGATCGTCAACTACTCGACCGGCGCCGTCGGCGTGCCGGTGGCCAAGCGGATCGCCTACCTGCGCGAGCTGCGACCCGACGTCGCGGCGCTGAACATGGGTTCGATGAACTACGCGAAGTACTCCGCGTCGCGCAAGGCCTTCGTGTTCCAGACGGTGTTCGCCAACCCCTTCGACGAGATCGTCGAACTGCTCGAGGCGATGAACGAGCTCGGCATCCGGCCCGAGCACGAGTGCTTCGACGTCGGCCACGTCGGCTCGCTGGAGCCGCTGCTGGACATGGGGGTGCTGCGTCCGCCGCTGCACGTCGACTGCGTCATGGGCGTCACCGGCGGCATTCCCCCGACGGCGCGCAACCTCGCCGCGATGGTCGACAACGTCCCGGTCGGGGCACATTGGGGCGTCGTCGGGATCTCGCGTGCGCAGTGGATGCTCGTCGCGGCGGCGCTGACGCTCGGCGGCTCGGTCCGCGTCGGCCTGGAGGACAACCTCTACCTGCCCGACGGCACGATGGCGCGCTCCAACGGCGAGCTCGTCGCGCGCGCCCGGCGGATGACCGAGGACGCGGGCCGCCGTCCGGCGACGGTCGCGCAGGCGCGGAAGATGCTCGGCGTGGGGGCATGAGGCCGAAGGACCGCCTCCCATCGCCCGCGTCCCGCCACCACGACGCGGCGCCGGACGCCGCGCGGACGGCGCCCCTGCCCCTGGCCGGCGTGCGCGTCCTCGACCTCAGCCGGCTGCTGCCCGGCGGCTTCTGCTCGCTGCTGCTCGCCGACTACGGCGCCGACGTCCTGAAGGTCGAGGACACAGGCGCGGGCGACTACATCCGCTGGGCGCCCCCGTACGTGGAGGGGGCCGCGCAGAGCGTGCGATCGGCGCTCTTTCTCGCGCTGAACCGCAACAAGCGCTCGATCCGCATCGACCTCAAGCAGGAAGAGGGTCGCGAGGTGCTGCTCGCGCTCGTGCGCTCACGCGACGTCGTGCTCGAGTCCTTCCGGCCCGGCGTCCTCGACCGCCTCGGCGTCGGCTACGAGGCGATGCGTGCCATCAACCCGAAGCTCGTCTACTGCGCGATCACGGGCTACGGACAGGATGGACCGCTGCGCGACCGTCCGGGCCACGACATGAACTACCTCGGGCTCGTCGGGCTGCTCGGGCTCACGGGCGAGCGGGACGGGCCGCCGGTGCAGGCGGCGGGCCAGATCGCCGACCTCGGCGGCGGCGCGCTCATGGCGGCGTTCGGGATCCTCGCCGCGCTGCGCGAGGCCGAGCGGACGGGGGAGGGCCAGATCGTCGACGTCGCGATGGCGGACGGAGCGCTGTCCTGGCTTGCGATGGTCGCCGCGCGGTTCTTCGCCGACGGCGAGGCGCCCGCGCGCGGCGGCCTCGAGCTCGCCGGCGGCCTGGCCTGCTACCGGCCCTACGCCTGCTCCGACGGCTGGGTGACGCTCGGCGCGCTGGAGCCGAAGTTCTGGGCGGCGTGGTGTCACGGCGTCGGCCGCGACGACCTCGTCGCCGAGCAGCTCGCCGCGCCCGGAAGCGACGCCCACGCCGCCGTGGAGGCGGTCTTCGCCGCCCGCACGCGCGCCGAGTGGGAGGCGTTCGCCGCCGAGCACGAGTGCTGCCTGGAGCCGGTGCTCGACCTCGACGAGGCGCTCGCGTCGGAGCTCGTGCGCGCGCGAGAGATGGTCGTCGGTCTCGACCAGCCGGGCGTCGCGGCGCCGGTCCGGCTGCTCGGCGCGCCGGTCAAGCTCTCGCGCACGCCGGCCGACTGCAACCGCCTGCCGGGGCCGGCCCTCGGCGAGCACACCGAGGCCGTGCTGCGCGGAGCGGGCTACGACGACGCCCGGATCGCGCGGCTCGTCGAGTCCGGAGCGGTCGCGGGACCCGCGGCCGGCAGCGAAGGGTCGTTTCTGGCATGAACGCGGAGGGCCTGCTGAAGATGAGCGAGCTCGCCCAGCGCTCCGGCGTCAGCGCCGGCACGATCAAGCACTATCTGCGCGAGGGCCTGCTCGGCGGCGACGAGTCGATCGTGCGCACGTCGCGCAACATGGCCTGGTACGCACCCGAGCTCGTCGAGCGGGTGAAGCTCATCAAGCGCCTGCAGGAGGAGCGCTTCATGCCGCTGAAGCTCATTCGCGGCGTCATCGAGTCCGACCCCGGGCGGATGCGGGCGCTCGTCGAGCTCGAGGACCGCATCCTCGAGCAGGCGGCCGCCGCGCAGGAGGGCGAGCGGATGAGCGCGGCGCAGGCGCGCCGGCGCTTCGACGTCCCGGGCAACGTCCTGCACCGCCTCGCCGAGCTCGAGGTGCTGTCGCCGACGAGCCGTGGCTACGACGCGGACGACGTCGCGATCATCAAGGCCATCAGCCGCTTCCGCGCGGGCGGCTACGACGAGGCCCTGGGCTTCACGGTCTACGACACGCTGCGCTACCGCGAGGCGCTCGCGCCGCTCGTCGAGGAGGAGGTGCGCACGCTGCTGGACCGCCTCGCCGGCGAGGTCGAGCCCGAGCGGGCGGTCGAGATCATCGCCTCCGGCGCCGAGCCCCTGCGCGAGCTCATCGGGGCGATGCACTCCAAGCAGCTGCTCGCCGAGCTGCGCCGGCAGCGGCGGCGTTAGCTAGCCGCCGTTGTACTCGTCGCGCTCGAGCACGAAGTACAGCTGCTCGGCGCCCCAGACGTGGCGGCATCCGTCCATGCGGAAGCCGAGCTTGCGCAGGACGTTGCGCGAGCCGAGGTTGGCCTCCCTGGTGATCGCCACGACGCGCTCCATGCCAAGCGGGCCGAAGGCCTCCCCGAGCACCGCGCGGGCGGCCTCGGTCGCGTACCCGCGACCCCAGTAGCGGGCGCCGAAGGCGTAGCCGAGCGAGATGTCCGGGCCGCCGGGGGAGAGCGGGAACAGCCCGGCCTCGCCGACGAGCGAGCCGGTCGTGCGCTCGATGACGGGCCAGAACGAGTAGCCGTCGGCTCGCTGCTGGCGTATCGAGCGCTCGAGCGCCGCGCGCGTCCCCGCGAGCTCGCGTGGGCCGCCGAGCAGCGCCATCGCCTCGTCGTCGCTGTAGAGGACCGCGTGCAGCTCGGCGAGATCGGTGACCTGGTACGGCCGCAGGGCGAGTCGCTCGGTGACGATCGGCAGGGACATCTGCTCGATGGTGACGGTTCGCGCCGGCGGTGGGCCGGCAGCGATCGGGTCATCGTCGGCCGCCTGGACGGCTGAAGCCAGGTCGGCGGCGGCGACCGGGGATCGGTCGCCGCCGCCGCAAGGCACGTCGGGGTCAGAGGTCAGCCCGTGACCTCGGTGAGCGTGAGGCTGTCGACCTTCGTCGCGATGACCGACGTCTCCGACAGGCGCCAGGGAATCGCAGCCGAGCACTGCAGCTTGATGTCCGCCGGGGCGCCGACCGTGCGCGTCAGCTGCATCCCGAGCGTCGCCGGGGTCTGGCGGTCGTTGACGACGATCGTCTGCAGGGCCGAGGCCGTGACGCCGGCGGCGTCGAGGGTGCATGCCCCGCTCTGCGACCCGTTGGTCGCGAACAGCGCCTCGAGCAGGTTCGTCGAACCCGTGAACGCCGTCATGATGGTGTTCGCGGTGATGACGTACGCGCCGGCAGGCACGCTGAGCGTGGCGACGGTGACGATCTGGTTGGCGGGCACGTTCTCGGGGCCGGACTTGCGGATCGCCTCGTAGGCGACACGACCGCCGGCCGCGGAGCTGCCGGTTGTCTTGCCGGAGCCGGTGTTCTTGGTGACGGCCCTCTGCAGACCGGGCGACAGTCGCGAGGACTGGATCGTCCCCTTCTTGATGTCGACGTTCTGGATCGTCCCGTTGCGGATCTCCTTGCTCGTGATCACGGTGGCGGCGTACGCGGTGCCCGCGAGTGCGGTGCAAAGCGCGATGATCGAGATGACGAGCGCTGGGCTCGGCGGTCGAAGCTTCATGTGGTCTCCCCTGCGGTCGAGTGCCCCTTCCTGTTGCACCATCACCCGCGTGCGGCGTGCGGAGCGGTGCTCCATTCAGGCCCAGTTCGCGCCCTTACCCCTACCCCGGGCAGCGGACCAAAGACTGACGATAGTCGCTTCGGACGACGAGCAGTGCGATTGCGCGCCGTCGACGCCGCGCGTGGGCGGCGTGCCGTGGCCGGCGCTGTGGACGCGAGCATGAGCTCGGACCGCCCAGGGGGTAGCATCCATAGAGTTGACTGACGAGTCAATCCGAGAGCCGAGAGCATGCGCGTCGCCGCCGTCCAGCTGAACTCCACCGCCGACTTCGACCGCAACCTCGAACGTGCGGATCGCTTCACGCGCGCGGCTGCCGCCGACGGCGCGCAGCTCGTCGTCCTGCCGGAGAAGTGGAGCGCGCTCGGCCGCGGCGAGGCGCTGCACGCGGGCGCGCAGCCGCTGGGCGGCCCGGCGATCGCGTGGGCGCGGGGGATCGCCCGCGAGCTGGGCATCGACCTCGTCGCCGGTTCGATCTCCGAGTGCGGCGACGGCAGCGACGCCCGGCTGCGCAACACCTCGGTGCACGTCGGACCCGACGGCGAGATCCATGCGACATATCGCAAGGTGCACATGTTCGACGTCGTCGTCGAGGGCACCGTCTACCGCGAGTCCGAGCACGAGGAGCCCGGCGAGGAGCTCGCCGTCAGCCAGACCGCGAGCGGCGTCGAGCTCGGGCTCAGCATCTGCTACGACGTCCGCTTCCCGGAGCTCTACCGGATCCTTGCGATTCGCGGCGCACGCGTCTTCACCGTGCCGGCGGCGTTCACGGTGCCGACGACGCGCGACCACTGGGAGGTGCTGCTGCGCGCTCGCGCGATCGAGGATCAGGCGTTCGTCGTCGCCGCCAACCAGATCGGCGAGCACGAGGCGGGCCTGCGCTCCGGCGGGCGCTCGATGATCGTCGACCCTTGGGGGATCGTGCTCGCGCTCGCCGCCGACCGCGAGGGAGCCATCGTCGCCGACCTCGACCTCGACGCCCAGGCCCGCATCCGCCGCGATCTGCCGGCGCTCGCCAACCGCCGGCCCGCCGCCTACAGCTGGCCGGTCGAGGTCCACCACTGATGGCCGCGCCCCGCGCCGTCGGCGGCGACAAGCGCCGCATGATCCTCGACGCCGCGGTCGTGGTGTTCGCCAAGCGAGGCTTCCACGCGTGCCGCGTGTCGGACATCGCCGACGAGGCGAACGTCGCCTATGGCCTCGTCTACCACTACTTCCGATCGAAGGACGAGGTGCTCGACACGCTCTTCCTCGATCGCTGGAACGTCATGCTCGACGTCATATCCGAGATCGACGGCCGCCAGATCCCGGTCCGCGACAAGCTTCACGCGATCGCGGGCTTCATCGTGGACTCCTACCGTCATGACCCCGACCTCATGAAGGTCATCATCGTCGAGGTCACGCGAGCGGCGAACTCCTTCGGCCGCACCCATCTCGGCAAGATCCGCGAGGCGTACGCGCTCATCGCCGACATCGTCGCCAAGGCGCAGGCCGATGGGGCGTTCAAGCGCGAGGTGACGCCGGCGTTCGCCGCGCTCGCGTTCTACGGCGCGATCGAGCAGGTTCTCACCGGCTGGATCTTCGACATGTTGCCCCAGGGCGAGGCCGAGTTCGACCAGGCCAAGGCCTTCATCGTCGAGACGATCTGCGGTGGCCTGGAAGCGGCGGACGGCCGGGCCACATCCGCCGGGGCGGTCTGAGAGGATGCAGGCGATGAGCAATGAGATGGTCAAACGACTCGTCTGGTCCGGCCTGCTCGCCGGGCTGGGCGCGCTGGCCTCGATCGCCACGACGCGCGCCGCAGCGATGATCTGGCGCCGGATCTACGGGGAAGATCCGCCGGAATGAAGCCCGGAAAGCGACGCCAGGATGCTGAGCCGGGGGCTGAGCCCGCAGGCGTCTCGGCGTCGCCTCCACCCGAGCCGGCCGCGGAGAGCTGGACGGCTCCCAGCGAAGCGGTCGTCGACGGCGAGGCCGTCGAGCTGCCCGTCGACCCGCCGGCCGGCGGGTCGGATCCATTCCCGGCGGCGGCGCACACGCCGCCCGCGCCGGCCATGCCCTTCCCCGTGGCCGAGCAGCCCGTCGCGGTCGTCTCCTCGGGGTCGGAGGCCGTCGGCGTCACGCCGCTGGCCGAGAGCGCGCCCGCCTACGCCTCCGGTCATGCGGCCGGCACCGCCCCGTCCTGGCCCGAGCCGGTCATGGAGCTCGCCGCCGAGCGTCCTGAGGTGATCGTCGGAGCCGCGTTCGTCGGTGGTCTCCTCTTCGCTGCGATCCTGCGCCGCCTTGGCAGCTGAGAGCCCCACACACGACCTCGCGCAGACCGTTCAGGAGATCTCCGAGCGCGCGGCCAAGCTCGTGCGCGAGGAGATCGAGCTCGCGAAGGCCGAGGTCACCGAGAAGATCACGAGCCTCCTCAAGGGAATCGTCGTCGGCATCGCCGCCGGGATCTTCGTCATCACCGGCCTGCTGTTCTTCCTGCATGGGCTCGCCTGGCTGGCGTGGTTCGCGCTGCCGGTCGGCGACAGCTCGATCTTCTGGGGCTTCTTCGTCGTCGCGGGCCTGCTGTTCGTCCTCGGCGGCGTCGCCGGCTATCTCGCCGCGCGCTTCGTGGGGGCCAGTCAGCCGCCCGTCCCCGAGATGGCGATCGACGAGGCGCACAAGATCAAGCGGACGTTGAGGTGGAAGCGCCGCTGATGCCGACCCGCAGCCCCGAGGAGATCCGCGCCTCGATCGAGGCCAACCGCAAGGAGCTCGGAACCTCGATCGAGCGCCTGCGCAACGAGGTCGCCGTCGTGACGGACTGGCGCGCCCATCTCGTCGCGCACCAGAAGCAGGTCGTGATCGGCGCCGCCGTGGCCGGCTTCGTCATCGGCGGTGGGATCGCCGCCATCGGCGGGCTGTTCCGCCGCCGGCGCTAGCCGACTGACCGCGCCCGGGGTCCGACCGGATCCGGTGAGGGGCGCCGTCCGACGCGCGCCCTACGCTCGCGGGCGTGTCGGTCTGGGACGCCCTGACCACGCGCCAGATCGCGCGCATCCTGTTCACCGTCGCGGCGTTCTCGGGGCTCCTCTACCTGCTCGTGCAGATCCGCAGCACGCTGCTGCTGCTTGGCATCGCGATCTTCGTCGCCGTGGCGCTCGGGCCGGCGGTCGACTTCTTCTCACGTCGCAGGTTGCCGCGGGCCGCGGCGATCCTGATCGTCTACGTGCTCATCTTCTGTGTCTTCGGAGGCGTGCTCTCGCTCCTCGTGCCGCCGGTGGTCAACGGGGCCACGGACCTCTCGCGCGACCTCCCGAGCTACATCGAGGACCTGCGCAACAACAAGACGATCCGCGACTTCGACAACAAGTACGACATCACCCCGCGGCTGCAGGAGGAGGCCCAGAAGCTGCCGTCCAGGCTCGGCGACGCGGCGGGCGCGCTGCAGAGCATCGCGGCCGGGGTCGTCAACACCGCCTTCCAGCTGCTGACGATCCTGACGATGGCGTTCTTCCTGCTGCTCGACGGCAGGCGCATCAGCGACTTCCTCGTGCGGCGCCTCGGCCGCCGCCACCGCGAGGAGCGCGTGCGCGGGATCCTCACTCGGATCTACAAGTCGACGTCGGGCTACGTCGCCGGTGCGCTGACGATCACGTCGATCAACGGGATCCTGACGTTCATCGTGCTGTCGATCCTCGGCGTGCCGTTCGCGGTCCCACTCGCCGTGCTGATGTCGTTCTTCGGCCTGATCCCCCTCGTCGGCGCCACGATCGGCGGCGTGATCATCCTCGTCGTCACGCTGTTCAACGACTTCCCGAGCTCGACGATCGTCTACGGGATCTTCCTGATCCTCTACCAGCAGTTCGAGAACAACGTGCTGCAGCCGTTCATCTTCAAGCGCACCGTGAACGTGCCGCCGCTGGCGGTCATCATCGCGATCCTCGCCGGCTCGTCGATTCTCGGGGTCGTCGGGGCGCTCGTCGCGATCCCGATCGCCGCCGCGCTGCAGATCGTGCTGCGGGAGTACTACGGCGACGAGTCGGCGGCGGACACGGGCGAGCCGCCGCCGGGCGAGCCGCCTCCCGGTGACCCCCCGCCGGAGCCGCCGTCACCGCCGGAGCCACCGTCACCGCCGGAGCCACCGCCACCGCCGGAGCCCTCGCCACCGCCGACCGAACAGAAGCGCAGGCCCGCGCCGAAGCGCACGCCGCCGCCGAAGCGCACGCCGCCGCCGAAGCGCACGCCGCCGCCGAAGCGCAGGTCCGAGCCGAACCGTGGGCCCAAGCCGAAGCCCGCGTCCTAGGAACCTTCAGGACGACCGCGCAGCCCTCGATCGGCTGGAGGCCGAGCAACGGGTAGCAGGTCGTTCGAGCTGTGCAGCACGTCCAGCGTGGAGTGGCGGACGCGGTCTGTGTCAGCCGAGGAAGTCGATCAGGACCGGGGCGACGGCGGCGTCGGCCACCGCGTGGTCCTGGCCGTCGAGGGTGACCTGCTGGGCGCCGGGGACCGCTTCGGCGACCGCGGCCACGGCGTTGCCGGCCCAGGCGGGGCTGGCGGCGCCGTCCATGGCGAGAGTCGGCACCGCGATCGTCGCCAGCCGATCCGTGGGGATCGAACCGTCTGCTTCGACGACGGCGATGTCGTAGGGCAGGGTGTGGGCGGTGGCGACCATGCCGGGCCAGGCCGGCGCCTGCTTGATCGCCTCGATGACCTCGGGCGGGAAGTCCTGCAGGAAGATCTCCGCTGCCTCGTCCGGGCGACCGGCGTCGACGGCGGCCTGGATGCGAGTGGCATAGTCGCTTGGTGGCTCCTCGCGGTCGTCATCGAGCATGTAGGGCGGCTCGTAGACCGCGAGCTTCGTGATCGGCAGGCCCCGGGCCGTCGCCTCCAGGGCGAGGGCCGCTCCGGAGGAGTGGCCGTACACGAGCGCCGACCCGCCTGCCGCCGCGATGAGCGCATGGAGATCCTCGACCTCGCGCTCGACGGCGTACGGCGGCGTGTCGCTGCTGTTGCCCCTCCCCCGCCGGTCGTAGGCGTAGACGGTGAAGTGCGGCGCGAGGAGCGGGGTCAGGGTGCTCTCCGAGTGTCGAGTGTTGAACGTGCCGCCGACGAGGATCAACAGCGGGCCGGCGCCCGTCCGCTCGTAGGCGATCGTGGTGCCGTCGACGGAGTTCCACGGCCGGGGGCTGGGGAGCGCGATCGGCGCGTTGGAAGGACTCGACTGGATACGCATCAATCATGTAGTCGAATTCGCATGCACGAGTGACCTCTCCGAGGGCTGCGCGAGGACCGGGGTCACGTCTGCACGTATGTCGTGCAGTAGTGACCACGCTCGCGGCGGTGGGACAAGCGGGGTCAATTGTGCATGCCGGTCAGCTCACCGTGCTGCGCGGCCGCCGGCACGATGTCATCCGCGTGGCGAGTTCGTCTAGATGCCGTCTAGTGGTTCATCCTGCTAATTCGTGCCCTCATGCTTCGAGGGTCTTGCCGGTGTATGTCCACTTGAACGGTTTGGCGGTCTGGTTGTAGGTCTCGATGTAGGCGAGCATCTGCTCGGCGAGG